>Ga0070761_10000160_pt1 | contig 44944 bp, 43 predicted proteins | sample HubBroMetageREF1_FD_66724 | JGI IMG/M metagenome (GOLD analysis project Ga0070761, IMG submission 66724) | Reference soil microbial communities from the Hubbard Brook experimental Forest, New Hampshire, USA - Hubbard Brook CCASE Soil... | ecosystem: Environmental > Terrestrial > Soil >... | reverse complement strand
ATTCGTCGGGAGAAACGCCTTAGGAGATCCCCTTGCTCGATGATTTACGCGCCCTAGTAGAGTTCGCCCATGCCGGGTCCATCGCCGGTGCAGCCGATCGTCTATTCCGGACGCCCTCTGCGATTACCCGGCAAGTGCAAAGGCTGGAGGCTGCATTGGGTGCCGAGTTGCTCGACCGCTCGGTAAAGCCGCCGCGTCTGAACTCGCTTGGCTCCAAGGTGCTCGAACAGGCGCGAGATCTGCTGCAGCGGACGGAGGCGCTGAAATCTCTTACGTCGAACGACGCCGAACCTCACGGCCTCTTGCGCATCGGGCTCGCGCATGCCCTGGCCGAGGGAACGCTTATAGAACCCATTCAGGCGCTGACTGAAAAATACCCCAAGGTCCGACTTCGGCTGTCGAGCGAACTGACCGGTGAATTAATTCACCGGCTGCTCGCGGGTGAACTCGACGTTGCTGCCGTGCTTTTGCCCGAAGGTAAAACCGCGCCTCCACCTCTTCTGACGAATATCATCGCCAGCGACCGCATGGAGATCGTTCAAGGCGCCGCAGGCAACCTTGGCGGTGATTGGAAAAGTTTGGGCAGAGCACCCTGGGTGCTAAATCCGCCCGGGTGCTTTCTTCGGGCGAGCCTCATCGATCGGATGGAGCGTGCCGGCTTCACCCCAATGATTGCGGCTGAAATCCACAACATGCATATGCAGCTGGAGTTCATTCAGTCCGGTTATGGTGTCGGGCTGCTACCCGCTCGCTTTATTGCCAGGAATCGTTCTATCGATTCCGTAAAGGTATTGCATCCTCCGTCGTTTGACATGCACCGATCCGTCGCGATAGTCCGAGTTGGGCAACTCGGCGCCTTGGGGAAGGCCGTCGAACTGTTGGAACACGGGTTTCGGCAATTGTTTGAGGCAGCTGACACCGCGAAGCCCGTGACGAGGCACCGCAGAGGTGCGCCCGCGAATCGGCGGGCGGCGCGACCGCCCAAGTAGTCACCGGACATCGCTGGCGTCTGGAAAATTGAGGGAAACCCATCGCGACCCCATGCCGTCAGTGGCGAGCGTCCGGTTGCAGGCAACCTGCAAGTTCATTTAGGGCGGAAAATTTAGCTGCTCCTCGAGCGATTTGAATGCCGGTTCATTGCGGATCGGATCGAGTTGCCAGTCTACCTTTAGATACTGAAGGGCGTTATCGCGTGTCCCCCGTGCTTTGCGCAGCCACTGCAACGCAGCAGGCGTATCGCCCCATTGCGCATAGATCTGCGCGTATGTGTACGCCGCGGACTCCCCAGAGAGCGCCTTCAGCTGCTCGAGTTCCCGCTGCGCGTCCGCCTGCCGTCCGAGGGCATGGTAGACGAGCGCTAAGCACCCATGGCGATCATCCTCCTCCAGAGGAGTACTCGGCGACTCACAGAGCTGCTGCGTCTGCCCGGTTTGGCCTGACGCCAGCGCAGACATCACAAGCCAATATCCAACTAGACGCGACTTGGGATTGAGCGCTTGGGCGTCATGCAGCGGCGCCTGCGCTTCGCCGTAGCGGCGTGCCAGACAGAAGACGCGTGACAACCCAAAATGTGACCAGAAATTCTGTGGGTCCAGTCTGAGTGCGCGACGTGCCGCCGTCAGTGCAGCCTCAAAATGACCCAATTTGGCGGCAAAAAGAGCAAAACCTTCCTGCACGCTGGCGCTGCCGGGCGCCAATGCCAACGCACGGTCAAACTCGCGAGCCGCGCCTGCAAAATCAAATGAAGCTCGGCTAAGAGCGCTGCCGAGCGCACGGTGCGCTTCACCGAATTCCGGCGCCAGGTGCACGGCGTGCTCAGCCGCCGCGACGGATTGCTTCTGCATTTCCTCGCGGGTATCCAGGTTTGTGGTGAAAGAAGTAATGTTTGATAAAGCGATGGCTCGCCCCGCATAGGCTGCAGCATAGTCCGGGTCCAGTGCAATGGCATGGTCATATTCCGCCAGGGCGGCCCTATAAGAACCTTCTGTACCGTCTCCATTGGATGCAAGTTGCTCGCCGCGCAGATAAGCATCGTAGGCTTGCGGGTTTTTCGTGCCGCCTATCTCTATCATTTCCACCACATCACCGACTAGCTTCACCTTCAACTGCCGTGTGACCTCGGTGGCCACATCTGCCTGAACCTTGAGGATGTCGCTCAAATTTCGGTCATAGCTCTGAGACCACATTTGAAAGCCGTTCACGCCATTGATCAGCTGCACCGTGATCCGCACCGTGTTACCGGCGCGGCGCACGCTGCCTTCCAGAACGGCGCTCACATTGAGTTGATGCGCGATCGCGGTGACATCGACATCCTTTCCCTTGAATGAGAACGAGGAGGTCCGAGCCATCACCTGCAACTCACTCAGTCGCGAGAGGCAGTTAAGTAACTCTTCGCTGATCCCATCCGAGAAATATTCCTGCTTTGGATCGCCGCTCATGTTCACGAATGGCAGTACGGCGATGGAGTGCGGAGGCGGAATGAAGGCCGGGGCCATAGCGTTCTGAGGTGCGGCTCCGGAAGGCGCTGCAACCTGGGTGAAACGCTTTGATGCTACGAGTCTGTTTGCGGCGACGTAGCCGAGTGCGACGAGCAGTACGCCGATCGTCACGAGGAGCGCCGCCCGCGGCCGCCGGGATGTCACGACCGGCTGTCGCGTGGACAGCGCAGCGGACACTGCAGTGGCTTTCGCTGCGGTCCTTGACGGACCCTCCGCTAAGTCCCTTTTCAGCAAACGTTGTACACACCCAACAAAGACAGTCGGTGTTACCCCACCCGGCAGGCGCGTCCATTGCACCTCGCGGAAGCGTTCTGGTACGCGTTCATCATGATCAGGCGTGTCATCGATCACGACTGGTAGCAGAAAGGGTCTGTCGGCAGCCATCAGGTGGGATCGATCTACCGCGAGCTTCCACTCCAGCCGGAAGTATCCCTCGTCTCGACTGTGAGTAGTGCGGGAGATGACCGGCAGGAATAAGGCGCAGGTCTTGATTTGCTTTCGGATCAACGCATCCCAAACATCGCCGCCGCGCAACTCGCTTTGGTCGAACCAGACCTCGATTCCCGCTTCGCGCAGCGCCAGACAAATGTGCTTAGCCGCCTGCGCGTCCTGCGAGGCATAACTAATGAATACGGCGCCGGGCTGAAGGCCTACGACAGCCTCATGCGCGGCGCTTCCCGCGCCGTCCGATGCTTCCGGTTGCTTACCGTCCGCCAACCCTGTCTCCCTGTTCCGGCGTCCAGTATGTACCGGAAAACTATCAGTCTTGGCAATAAAGGCACTGTCGGCGGCGCGCTCAAGAAAGTTCGATCTGGCCGGCCTGAGCGCCCGATGATTCCAGCGTCTCCGTCGCGTCAGTCCGAAGCCAGAGCGCGGCTCCCAGAATCAGTGCCCCGGCCATCGATAGAAGCACGACGTCGTATCTTCCGGTACTCTGAACCAAATATCCAAAGATCAGCGAAGAAAGTAGGCCGCCGACCGCGCCGGCCGTATTCATGCAGCCGGCGACCGCGCCGGTGTACCGCTTGCCAATTTCGGCGCAGGTGGCAAAAACGGTCGGCTGCTGAAAGGTAATTCCTCCGTAGCAGAGCGCCAGCCAGGAGAGGGCCACGTAATTGTCAGCGCTGGAGAATGCCGCGAAAGCCGATACGGATGCGGTAGTGAGTCCCCCCATACCCACGACTCGTGCGCCCCATTTCCGACCCCAGCGGCGCACCGCCGCGTCGCGCGCGTATCCCCCAGTTAAATTTGCCATTGCTCCGAACACGAACGGCAGCGCAGACAGTTTTGTCTCGCTCTCGGTAAAGCCGCGCGCACGCATCATGTACGTCGGCAGCCAGAACAGAAAGAAGTAGTACGAATAGAGGTAGCTAAACGCGATGCCCATGATTGCCCACACGCTGCCGCTCGAGCCGATAGCTCGCCACGGGAACTTGTGCGGAGGTGCATCCGAAGGCGGGCCAATCTCCGCCAATTCCCGGGCCGTTATGCCGGTCTTTTCCTCCGGCCGATTGCGATACCAGCGCCACCAGCCGTAAGCCCATGCAACTCCGAAAATCCCGAACAGGTAGAACGATACCCGCCACCCGAAGCGCATTTGAATGGGCACAATCAGCAGCGGCGCGATCGCACCTCCCAGCTGGCTCGACAATAGGATCACGCCGAATGCGCGCCCCTGCTCGTCCGCTGGAAACCACCGGAAAACGCTCGTGGAAGCAGTTGGGTAGGCGCCCGCCTCGCCCGCGCCGAAGAAAAACCGGATGATCATTAACGGCCACAGTTCGGAAGCGAACCCAGTCATAGTGGTAAACGCGGACCACCACAGTACGATCCTCGTCAACATCGCGCGGGCACCGAATCGATCGCCTAAGTACCCGCTCGGGATTTCAAACAGAGCGTAGGCGATCGCAAACGCGCCGGTGACCAGACCCCAATCCTGCGCGCTGAGGTGGAGTTCATTCTGAATCCTGGGTCCTGCAACGGATATGCAGACGCGGTCGACATACGTGAGAACCGACAGTGTGGCCAACAGAATGAGCACGCGATGACGGTACTTCACTTGTCGTCCCTGGGATATTCGCGAGGTAGTTCTAAAACATTCACGGCACATCTTGGGGCAGCGACGGCTCCCCGAGCAAGAATTGGGTGTTCGAACAATCGGCCACTCCCTGCCCAATGTGTCGGCCGCGCCTGGGCCGACACAATATGCTGGCACGCCGAGAGCCTGCGAGTGTATAAGGGTGGCCATCCGGGTCGGCCAAGTCCCGGTTCAATAAGCCCCCGAAACGAGGACGTGTATGAATAAAGCATCACGAACTGGCCTGCTGGCGACCCTTGAATACCCCGTCAAAGTTGAGGTCCGCACCCCAAAGTTCAGGCTGTACTCGTCGCTCAAGTACCTTGACGTGTTGAGGTTGCGGAAAGGAAATCACAAAATCGAGGTGGGAATCGTGAAAGGCGGGTGTTGTGGCCTAAGGGCATTCGCTATGGTTAAAGCGGGAATGGTGGTCGGTATCAAGTTCGATCCCTGCCGAGAAAATAAAAAACCGCTGTCGAAGAATTATCAGACCCTCGTCCGCGCGGCTTACAAGAAGGTCCCTCGGCCACGCAAATGGGCGCCTATTAGCGTAGAGGATTTTTTTCGGAAACCGATCTCGCATCTCAGCGTCCACATTGGCGGAGGATGCGTAGAGATCTCCTGGGGAGAGGGTGTACCCGAAGATCCTAAGGTAATCATCACTTGTTGTACGCCGATGTTCGGCCGCTATGGCGTTTTCGTTTGCGATGTGAACCAGATGGTTGGCTGGGATCTAATTTAATGTCTCCGCCTATCACCGGTAGTGGTCGGGGTGGCTCGCTCTCCGCGCGCTACTGCGCGGCGACCGCCGCACCCTCAGCTGCAAAAGCATCGCTCAGCATCCGTTACTGACTCACGACGTTAGGGGCTCTTCGGTCTGAACTGGAAATAGCTGAATCCAATAGTAAACAATGCGTAGATCACCACCGTTGACCAACCAAGCGCATTGGCAATGGCGTTCATCATTCCGTGCAGGGAAACGACGAACCCGATTAGCATGCCAATCAACCCTGAGAGCACGATTGCTCGGCGACCCAGAGAGTCGACGATGTTGCGCGCGAGCCATGAGAGGACGCCGACTTGGATCAGGGTTGCACCGAATAGGCGCGACATGAAGACTGTATAGCGGTCAGCGGTCACTCCGTACTGAGCAAGCACTTCAGCGGGGGCAACCACGAAACCGATACCAAATAGAATGGCAACGACTCCAACAATCGAGAGAAGGCTAGGTAATTTCATTTCTAGAACTCCAACAGTATTGGAATTGGACTTTACTGCATGATCTTGCGTGCGGACTCACCATCTCAGGCCCGCGTCGACTTCAGCGTCCCGCCGCCCGCGCTTTACTCTCGCGCTTCAGCGGCTTCGACACAGGGCACACCTCTTTCACGTACCCGTTCAGCGTATTGACCAGGTTGTCGCGCACCAGACTGTAGTGAATAAATTGGCCGCGCTTCTCACCGCAAACCAGACCCGCATTCTCGAGAATCGACAGGTGTTTAGAAACCGACGGCTTTGAGATCTCGAACCGGGCGGCAATCTCCCCGGCGGTCAGATCGGTGGCGGAAAGATACGCAAGAATCTTTCGCCGGACGGTCGACGACAACGCTTCAAACACCTTGTCCAAACTCACGATATTATGTCCTGTAATTAGCTAATTGACTAATTAGCTATGTCGTGATAGCTTAATTAGCGAACAAACGAAATATACCACATCGCAAAGGAGTGACGACCATGATGATCGCGACCTACCTTGTTTACCTCGCATTGAGCCTCGGCATTACCTACTGGGTCGGGCAGACCCTGCACCGCAACGGACGCGTATTTCTCGTAGAGAACTTCGAGGGTCAGGAAGCCCTCGCCGACTCGATCAACCACCTGCTGCTCGTCGGCTTCTATCTCGTCAACGTCGGTTTTGTCTCGTTGGCGCTGCGTTACGGCACCAAGCCCACGGATCTCGTCGGGGCCTTCGAGTTTCTGAGCACGAAAGTCGGCCTGGTGGTGGTGATATTAGGCTTCATGCATTTTACCAACATGCGATTGCTGGTTCGGTACCGGGCATCCAAGCTCTTTAAGGTACTCGCGACGACTGACCATGCGAGTAATCGTCTCGGCGGTATCGGCGCTGAGGCCTGATGCGCGAGCCCAGCTAACCTACGTGCACCCGCTTGAAGACGCTCACCAACTCACCCCATGCACGCTCGGCCTGTGCCTCATTGTATACGGGCGGTTTGCCAGGGCTCTGGGGCATGTCCTTCACGCACCAGCCATGCAGGCAGCCGTCGTAGACCTCGATCTTCGCCTGTAAATTCGCCGCGTTGAAGGCATGGTTCAGCGTCGACTTGGCATCCGGCTGGCGCTGGTCATCGTTCATGGCGATGCCGACGTAGAATTGCGCCCGCACCTTGGACACGAGCCGGTGGGCGCTGTCCGGCTTGTCGGTCACGAGGCCGCCGCCGTGGAACGAGGCACCCGCGCCGACTCGGTCGGGAACGGCCGCCGCCGCTTGCAGCGTCATCGGGCCGCCCATGCAATACCCGAACACACCGATCTTCGCACGGCGGTCGACAATGGCCTGCGAATCGAGGAATTTCACGTAGGCGGCTGCGTCCTGCATGACGGCATCGCCGGTCAACGGCGCGCGCAATGCGTCGATCTTCGCGCGGTCCGCCGGGTTATTGAAATCGATGTCGAGCGACAGGCCGGGCGGCTTGCTCGTACGGTAGAACGGATTCGGCACGAGCACGGCGAATCCTCCCGCGGCCAGGCGCCGCGCCATGCCGCGCATGGTGGGGCGAAGCCCGAACACATCGGTGAACAAAATGACGCCGGGCCACGTACCTTGTTGCGGATGAATGAGGGCGGCATCGCAGAGACCGGCCGGAGCCGTGACTTGCACATCCGATTCGACCAACTGGGTCGCACCGGTCGCGGCCGTTGCCGCCGTTGCGGCGGTCACGGCCGTTGCGGCGGTCACGCCGGCAGCGATGGATAGCGCGGTGAATTCCCGGCGTGATAGCGTGTTGGGTTCCTCTGCGAGCGGAGCGCGCATTATACATTGCCATGGTTGCATGCCAGGGTAATACTAATCAAGAAGGTGGGGGACCGCATCGTCATGGACAATCAGCCGCGCAATTGGAATCGCTGGGGAGCGGACGATCAGCGTGGCACGCTCAACTACATCACCGCGCAGAAAAGCCTGCAGGCAAGCAAGCTGATGCGTACCGGCCGCGCCTATTCATTGGCGATCCCGCTGCGAGCCGATGCTCCCATCTGGCCCACGCGCCACAAGAACTGGCACATCGCCACCCACCGCAATACGGCGGGGCCCGGCCCGGGAGGCGCGGAGGACGTGCTGATGATGCATACCCACGGCACCACGCACATTGACGCCCTGTGCCATGTGTTTCGCGACGGACGGATGTACAACGGCTATTCCACCGCCGACAACGTCACCTCTCGAGGCGCCGAGCGCAATTCGATTTCCAATGTCGATGTGATCGCGACCCGGGGCGTGCTGCTCGACCTGGCCCGGCACCATGGGGTTGCGCATCTGGCGGCCGATCATGAGATCACACCGCAGGAGGTCGAGGCGGTGGCCGCCGCCCAAGGCATCGCCATCGGCAGCGGCGATGCGATTTTGTTTCGCACCGGATTCATGCAGCTCTGGAAACGCAGTCCCGAGGAATACGACCGTGCCCAGCCCGGCGTGAATCTCGCCGTCGCTCGATGGGCCGGCGAACGCGAAATCGTCCTGCTCGGCGCGGACAACAGCGCCGTGGAGATTTTCCCGACTGAGCCCCCTCTGCCCGTGCATCAGGAATTCATCCGCGACCAAGGCGGCTACCTGCTGGAGCTCTTGTACCTCGATGATCTGGCGCGGGATCAGGTCTATGAGTTCATGCTCGTGGTCGCGCCGCTGCGCATCGACCGCGGCCTCGGCAGCCCGATCAACCCCATCGCTTTGACCTAGGAAAATAGGATGAACACTTTGCAAGGTAAGATCGCGCTCGTCACCGGTGCCGCCAGCGGCATCGGGCGCGCCAGCGCACTCTTGTTCGCATCCGAGGGCGCCGCGGTCGTCGCGCTGGATCGCGCGGCGGAAGTGGAGGCGACCGTCGCGGCCATCCGCGCCGCGGGCGGACGCGCCGCGGCACGGATCGCGGATTCCTCCGCCGAAAGCGACGTGGCAGGCGCCGTGTCCTTCGCAATCCAGGAGTTCGGAGGTCTCGATGTGTGCTACGCCAACGCCGGCATCAGCGGCGGACTGGTACCGTTCTTCGAGGAGACCGTCGAGCGTTGGAAGGAGGTTCTGAATGTCAACTTGATCGGCGCCTTTCTGGCGGTCAAGTATGCGGCGCTTGCCATGGTCCCGCGGCGGCACGGTTCGATCATCTGCACGGCGTCGGTCGCGGGTTTGCGATCCGGCGCCGGTGGCATGCCCTACAGCGCCAGCAAAGCGGGAGTCATCAGCCTGGTGCAGACGGCGGCCAACCAGCTCAGCGGCACCGGTGTCCGCATCAACGCCATCTGTCCCGGTCTGATAGAGACCGGGATGACCCGCCCGATCTTCGATGCGGCGCGCGCCCGAGGCAGCGAGCGCAAGATCGGGCAGCTCAATCCCCTGCGACGGGCCGGAGGTCCCGCCGAGATCGCGCAGATGGCGCTGTTTCTGGCGTCCGACGCGGCCTCCTATGTCAACGGACAGGCTATCGCCGTGGACGGCGGGCTGTCCACTTCGCACCCCATCGTCATTCGGCGCGATGAAACGCCGGCGGGGGCCCCATGAGACACGCACCTGCCTCGATGGCTGCCGCGGCGGTTGCTGCCTCGGCTTCTCTGCTCTGCGGCGCCCGCGCCGCTGCCTCCGACTTTGGGCCGGCAAATCCGTTTTACGCGCCGAGCGCGCTGCCGTTCCACGCCCCGCCGTTCGATCGGATCAAGGACGAGGATTACCAGCCGGCGATCGAGGCCGGGATGGCGCAGCAACTCGCCGAGATCGAACGCATAGCCGACGACGCCGCGCCACCCACCTTTGAAAACACCCTCGTCGCCTTTCAGAGAAGCGGTCGTCTCCTCAATCGTGCGAGCGCCGCGTTCAGCGCCGTCAGCCAGGCGAGCACGAATCCCACGTTGCAGGGCGTGAAGACCGCGCTCGCCCCTAAAATCGCAGCACACGAAGATGCCATCCATCTCAATCAGAAGCTGTTCGACAGAGTGGCGGCAATTTATCGGCAGCGCGCCACGCTCAAGCTCGATGCGGAATCGCTGCGCTTGGTGGAAATCGTCTACGACGACTTCGTTCACTCCGGTGCAAATCTCTCGGACTCGGACAAAGCCGAGCTCAAGAAACTGAATGAGGAAGCGTCGACACTCTCGGACGATTTCTCCAATAAACTTCTGGAGGCGACCAAGAATGCGGCCTACAGCACCGCGACCAAGGATGCGCTCGCGGGTTTGAGTGAATCGCAGCTGTCTGCCGCAGCGATGGCCGCAAATAAGCGGGGCAGCGAAGGCTTCATAATCCCTTTGCAGAACACCACCCAACAGCCGCTGCTCGGATCGCTCAGCGTGCGCGCGACCCGCGATGCGGTCTTCCACAATTCGTGGAACCGTACTGAACGCGGCGACGCGAACGATACGCGCGCCGACATCGCGCGCCTGGCGCAGCTTCGCGCGCAGCGAGCAAAACTGCTCGGCTTTCCGAACCATGCAGCGTGGAAGCTCGAGGATCAGATGGCGAAGACGCCGGCTGCGGCGCTGCAATTCATGGATGCGTTGGTGCCGATCGCAAAAGCGAAAGCGGCGAGTGAAGCGGCGGACATCCAGGCCGTGATCGATGCGCGTAAGGCCGGATTCGCGCTGCAGCCTTGGGACTGGAACTTCTACGCGGATCAGGTGCGCAAGGCGAAATTCGACCTCGACGAGGCGGAGGTCAAGCCCTACTTCGAACTCGACAATGTTCTCGAGAACGGTGTTTTCTATGCCGCCAATCGGCTGTACGGGGTACGCTTCAAGGAGCGCAAGGACATCCCGGTCTACCATCCCGACGTGCGCGTATTCGAGGTAACCGACGTCGACGGCAGACCGTTGGCCCTTTTCTATTGCGATTATTTCAAGCGGGACAACAAGGATGGGGGCGCCTGGATGTCGTTCCTCGTCCGGCCGTCGAAATTACTGGTCGATCTTGCGGTCGTCTACAACGTCGCCAACTTGCCGAAGCCCGCACCCGGCGAGCCGGCGCTCATCAGTTTCAGCGATGTGACGACCATGTTTCACGAGTTCGGACATGCGCTGCATGGGATGTTTGCGAACACCCGATTTCCGACTCTGTCCGGAACCACGCCCGCCCGCGACTTCGTCGAGTTCCCCTCGCAGTTGAACGAACACTGGGCCATCTATCCCGAGGTCTTCGAGCACTATGCGCGGCACTACAAGACGGGCGCGCCCATGCCGGAGACGCTGGTGGAGAAGATCAAGAAGGCAGTCAATTTCAACGAAGGCTACAAGCTGACGGAATTACTGGAAGCCGCGGAGCTCGACATGCAATGGCATACCCTGCCGGCGGATGCGCCCTTGCAGGATCCGGATGAATTCGAAAAGCGGGCGCTTGCGACGACCCGCCTCGACATCGCGCAGGTGCCGCCTCGATACCGCTCCAGCTACTTCAGTCATATCTGGGACGGCGGGTATTCAGCCGGCTACTACGCCTATCTCTGGACGCAGATGCTGGACGACGACGCCTTCCAATGGTTCGACGATCACGGGGGGCTCACGCGAGCGAACGGGCAGCGCTTCCGCCGAATGATACTGTCGCGGGGCAATACCCAGGATCTTGCGAAGATGTATGAGGCTTGGCGCGGCAAGCCGCCGGGCATCGATGCCATGATGAGGTATCGAGGCCTGAATCCATGAGTACGCCGTTGCATCGCGTAATACCCGGGATGGGACTTGCGCTGCTGTCAGCGGCGGTGCCCGGCGCAATCATGGCTTCGCCCGCCGCCGCCCAGTGGTCGGTAGAACAGCAGTGGAACGTGGGCGGCGCCGACGGATGGGATTACCTCACCCTCGATGCGTCGGGACGACGCCTCTTCGTGAGCCGCGCCACCCGGGTCGACGTGGTGAGCACCGAATCCGGCAAGGTGATCGGCACGATCGCGGATACTTCCGGGGTACACGGCATCGCACTCGCTGCGGATTTGAGGCGCGGCTTCACGAGCAACGGCAAATCCGATTCGGTCACGGTATTCGATCTCGACACTCTCAAGACCATCAAAGAGGTCAAGATCAACGGCCAGAACCCGGACGCCATATTGTACGAGCCCAAGGGCAAGCACATCTTTACCTTCGACGGCAGAAGCAAGGACGTGACGGTGATCGACGCCGAAACGCTGCAAATCGCAGCCACCCTCCCGGTTCCCGATAAGCCGGAATTCGCAGCCGACGACGGCGCCGGCCGGATTTACGCGAACATCGAGAGCGATCCGGGCCAGATGGCCGTCATCGACAGCCGCGCCCTGTCCGTCAAGGCCATCTGGCCTCTGCCCGGCTGCTCGAGCCCCAGCGGACTTGCGATCGATCGCCTGCACCATCGTCTGTTTTCGGTGTGCGACGGCAAGGTCATGGTGGTGACCGACGCAAGCACCGGCAAACAGGTCGCCCGCGTGACCATAGGTGAGGGCCCCGACGCGGCGGCGTACGACGCCAAGCGCGGTCTGGTGTTCAGCTCCAACGGCGAGGGCACGCTGACGGTGGTACACCAGGACACGCTCGACAAGTACCGAGTGATCGATACTTTGGCGACGCAGCGCGGAGCCCGCACGATGGCGCTCGACCCGATCAGCGGGAAGGTCTATCTGGTGACTGCGAAGTTCGGCCCTGCTCCTGCACCCACCGCGGAACAGCCTCGGCCCAGGCCCTCGCTGATCCCGGATTCATTCACCATACTGGTCGTGGGTGCGCACTAGCCGGTAAGCCGGTCCAGATCGGAGCTTCGCAGCAGCACATCGACGAGGGGCTCGAGACCGTCGCTGTCCTCTTGATCGAAGCGCGCCAATCGAGGGCTGTCGATGTCGAGAACGCCCAAGAGCTGCCCTTGATGGATCAAGGGGACGACGATCTCGGACCGCGACGCGGCATCGCAGGCGATATGTCCCGGAAATGCATGCACGTCCGGAACGATGACGGTCTCGCGGCGTGCGGCGGCCGTACCGCACACTCCGCTTCCCAGCGCAATCCGCACGCAGGCGACCTTGCCTTGAAAAGGCCCGAGCACGAGCTCCGGTCCGCGCAGGAAATAGAATCCGGCCCAATTCAAATCCGGCAATGCCTCGTAAAGCAGCGCGCACATATTGGCGAAGTTGGCCAACGCGTCCCGTTCGCCGGCGAGCAGCGCGGTCAATTGCGAGTGCAATTCGCGATAGGCATCGGCCTTGGGGAGAGCGGGAGTCAGTCGCGGTCGTTGCACGGCGGGGTCGAGCCGTCCCGGCACAGGGCGGGACCCGAATCGCGCTTGGTGGCGCCGGGACTGTCGTCGTGGGGAATGCTGCTGGAGGCGCACCCGTAGAGCAGGTACGCGACGATAAAAAACCCGGTAAATGTTCTCATGGGTGCTCCTTGCTGCGCGGCAACTCCACGGTCAGCCTGCCTCGCAATGACATGATGGCTCCGCGGCCGCTCGGACGCCAGGGTCGCCGCCGCGCAAGCGCGTGTCGGGACTGTCCTACACGCCGGCACCACCCAAGACTTCAGGCCACCGCACGCACCGACAGCGTCGCGGGCTTCACGGTCGTGCATGACCGGGAAGCCTCCAGGCTGAATAGATAGGCCACGCCGCCGATGAGCAAACTGTTCATCATCAGGGCGACGGCAAGGGCGGCCAGCTTTGTCGAGATCTGAGTGGTCATGGGGTCTCCTAGTTGAATGAAGTCCGCACTCGGAGTAGAGCAAGCGCCGTGCCAGGCCGCGGTACCGCCTAAGCTGCTATTTTTGAAGGGAATATTATTTCCTCGGCCGAACTGCCCTGACCGCGGACAGTGTCCGCGGACAATCAGACGGACATCGCCGATCAGTCGGCAGGATCGATCATGGTGCCCAGCGACTCCACGACGGCCTCCCGGAACTCATTCTCGTCCCATGCGGAAAGATGCTGGCAGGCGGCCGCAATCATTTCGGCCTGATCGATCGTGATCGCGGTCACCGCAAAGCATTTGACCATGCATCCGTCGCTGGCGACGAACCGCGCGGTCCAACTGTCATCGTCGTAGGCTCGCGACGCGACGGGCTTTCTCTCCTGAAGCACTCTGGCAAGATCGTCGCGGTTCGGGATATCGGACAGGAATCTTGCCATCCCGTCGGCGTCGTCGAGGCGAGCCGCCGCAAACAAAATCCTGGTACTCATCGCCGAACTATATCTCACGCACCGACGCAGCGGCGGGCTGCGCGATATACTTGCGCGGCCATGCCGCTCAGTGTAATCAGCGCAACCTGGCCGCTGCTTCTCGGCATGGGTGTACTCATGCTGGGCGCGGGCCTACAAAGCACGCTCCTCGGACTGCGTGCCACGCTCGAGGGGTTCCCGACGCCGGTGACGGGTGCCGTCATGTCCTGCTATTACGTGGGATATGTCCTCGGCACCATGATCGCTCCGCCTTTGCTGCGGCAGATCGGGCACATCCGCGTATTCGCGACCTTGGCGGCCATCGCCTCGATGGCAATTCTCGTCCAAGGCTGTTTCGTCAATCCCGTGGCTTGGGGCGCAATGCGTCTGGTGTCCGGGATATGTTTCGCGGGCATTTACGTCGTGGCCGAAAGCTGGCTCAACGATCGGGCCAGCCGCGCGAATCGAGGCAGGCTGCTGGCGGTGTACATGCTGGTGTTGTACGTGGGCTTGGGCGCAGCACAATTCTTGCTGGTGCTGTCGAATCCGCACACGGCCACGCCCTTCATGCTGGTCTCCGTGCTGATCTCATTGGCCATGGTCCCCATCGTGGTATCGGCCCAGCCGGTACCGGCCAGCGCGGCGCCGCACAAGGTACGGCTTCGCGACCTGTATCGCGACACGCCGCTCGGCGTCGTGGCGATCACCGCGTCGGGCCTGATCTCTTCCATTATCTTCTCGATGGGTCCCGTGTACGCTCGTTTGAGCGGCTTGGAGACCGACAACATAGCCATCTTCATGGCCGTCAGCATTCTCGCCGCCGTGGTGACGCAATATCCCGTCGGTCGCCTGTCTGATCGAGTGGACCGGCGCACGGTGATCGCCGGCATCTGTACCTGCGCAATGCTCGTCGCGGGCAGCATCGTCGCGTTTCCCGCCATGCCCCACGGCCTGTTTCTGACCCTCTCCGGCTTCTTCAGCGGGTTCGCACTGACGCTCTATTCTCTTGCGGTATCGCACGTCAACGACAAGCTCGAACCGGCGCAGATGGTGGCCGCGAGCAGCGCGCTCCTGCTGCTGAACGGGTCGGCGGCCGCCATCGGCCCGGTGCTCGCGGGCGGACTCATGTCCGTGTTCGGGCCGCCCGCCTATTTCGCGGCACTCGCGGCGCTGACCGGGATGCTCGCGATCTTCGATCTCTGGCGCAAGACTCGACGCCGGCCGGTACCTTCCTCGCAGAAAGGACCCTTCATCCGGGCGCAACCCAGAGCCTAGGCGTATCGGTCAGTGCTTCAATCCCTGATCGGCTTCGCGCAGCCACTCCTCGCGATCGGCCGCGTCGGGCAGCGCCTGTGCGGCATCGCGGGCCCGTGCATAGGTATCCCGGGCGCCGCTCCTGTCCCCCGTCTTGGCTAAGCCTTCCGCCAACGCCAGCAGGTTCGGCGGGTATTGCGGCCGGAGCGCCACCGCGCGACGCGCGGCATCCAATCCCGCCTCGGTGTCGCCGGGCCCCAGCGGCCAGCCCGGCGCCCGGATCAATACCAGCGCCCGCACGCGCGCGGGACCTGCCTCGTCATAGTTGGGGTCTGCCGATTCGGCGCGCGCCAGTTTGTCGAGCATGCCGTTCAAGGATTCGCCCGCTCGCGCCGGGTGCGCCCGCGCCTCGAGTCCGAGCGCGATGGCGCTGCCATACAGGCAGGCCGCGGCCTGCGGCTCGCGCGCGAGGCAGGCGTCCGCATCGCGCCCCGCCTCTGCCGCCAGCTCGGCGCGAACTTTGGCATCCGGCTCATGATCGCTCTGCCTTGCGTCCGCATCGATCGCGGCCACCAGCTGAAGGGTAGTGGACGGCTGCGGCTGCGCGCTCGGGAGGGGCGGCGGCCGCGGTTGCGGTTGCGTCGCGCACGCAGTGAGGCCGAGGATGGACACCCCGCAGAAAAAGCTCTTCTTCACGGCACCGAGCGGGATGGCAACTGAGGGAGCACGAAACCGCGCAGGCGCAGCGGCGCCAGCGATTCGCTGCTGCCCGAAGAGTGACTCATTTTGAGCAATCCCTCCTGCAGCGCCTTCGCGCGGGGTGCCGCCAGCCGAGAGCCGACCACCGCGATGAGCGCAACGGGCAGCTCCGCGGACTGCGTCACGGACTTGAGTTCGGCTGCGAACGGCAGGCTCGGAAGCGCCGCGGCTTGAGTTTGATCGAGCAAGATCGCGACCGGTTCGCCGGCCGCGGCTCGCCGCAGAGCGCTGAGTACCTGGCCGGTGAACTCGATCTTGACGTCCGCAGGCAGCGCCCAGTCCTGAAGAGCGCTGCGCCGAATAAAATCGGGCGCGTAGCCCGCGGTGCTGAGCAAGAGGTACCCCGGCATCGATGCCGGGCCCGTGAGGCGGCCGGACTTGGCAACCAGGGTCCATCGCTGTTGCGGGCCGATATCCGCCATGTCCGCCTGGACCAGCGGCGTCAGATGCAGCTGCGCCGCATGCTCCACGTAGAAGGGATAGGGCACGAAGGCGAGCACCGCATCGCTGCTCGCCAGCTTCGCGAGCCCGCCCTCCTCGGTGGGATCGTAGACGGCACCGAGACTCCCCGCCGGCCAGCCCGAAGCTGCGGCCGCGGCGGCCGCAAACTGGTCCAGCAGCGGTTGTGCGTCGCCGGCTCCGCCGGGATACCCGGGCGCGCAGAACACCAAAGTCGCGAGCGATGCGGCCAACAGCGTCGTCATTTGTTTAGGCTATCATGCTCCGGCGCGGCCGGTCTCTCCCGGGTTAAAGGAGCGCACTGTCGTCTATGAGTGTGCCTGCTTCGGCGAAAGTCGTTCAATACTTTGTCAGCATCCTGAGAGCGCGAAGCTGGATCGCCGGCCTGTTCCTCGTGCTGACGGTTGCGGGAATATACGGCGCGTTGCAGGTCCCTGACGATCCCGCCATCGAGCGTCTGATCGTTGCCGGTGATCCCGTGGCGCGCGCCACTTCCGATTTCGACCGGCTGTTCCCCGAGGGCGATCAGGCGCTCATCATGCTCGAAGCGCCGGACCCTCTCGGCCTCGAGGCCCTGCGCGCGGCTGACCGGCTCGAACGGGAACTGGCGAAGATTCCCCAAGTCGAGGCTCACAGTCTCTTGGATCTGTATCGTCGAGGAGCTCCGGCGGGGGAAATCAGCGCGGCCGAAGCCGGTCGCTTGCGCACTTTCGCGACCGGGACGCCGATGTTCCGCCGCGCCGGGCTTCTGGGCGATCACTATCTGGGCATCGCTCTCGAACTGCAGGTAAATTCGCCCGCCGAGCGCAATCGTGCGCTGACTGCCATCGATTCGCTCGCTCTGCCCCTCGAGGCCTCGGGCGGCCCCTTCACCATGGTGCGGCGCGTCGGGTCGCCATGGTTGGACGCCTGGCTGGAGCGGCAGACCGGCGCGGCGACGGTGCGCTTCATGCCGCTGTTCGGCATATTTCTAATGACGCTGGTGCTGGTCATTTACCGCTCGTGGCGCGCATTGGGGGCCATTATCCTCACCCTCGGCGCCCTCGTCGCGATCGCGATGGGGCTCGCCCATTTGTTCGGCTGGTCGCACACGGTGATCTCCACGCTCGTGCCGCTGACCGTGATGGTGACCACGACCGCCACGCTGGTTTATGTCCACTCGCGCTATATCGAGCCGGACGATTCGCCGACGCTCATCGAGCACCACGCGCGCGCGCTCGCGAACAAATTTCTGCCGTGCACCGCCTCTATGTTCGCCACTGCCGTCGGCTTCGGAGCGCTCGCCATCTCCGACATTCGTCCGGTGCGCGAGATGGGACTGTGGACCGCCAGCGGTCTCATCGTGGCGTGGATCGGGTGTTTCACCCTGTTTCCGGCGCTGCAGTCGCTGCTGCGCACGCCGATGCGATCCGAACTCGCCCCGGCCGGAAAATGGTTCCCGGGTTTTGTCGCCGCCCTGGTCCCGGCAAGCCGCCGCTACCGCTGGCCGTTGGTCGGCGGCGCCCTCGGATTGATGCTATGCGGAGCCGCCGCCTTGTTCGGAATTCCCGGCGTGGTGTCGCCTCTCGCTCTCGAAATGGACGTGTTGACCTATGTCAATCCCGGCGAGCGCGTGGCCCAGGATACCCGCCACTTCGAGGAGTCGAACGCACTCGATGTCGTCGAGCTCTGGCTGCAGACGCCCCCCGGCTACGCGCTGGATCCGGAGTTCCTGCGTGCCCTGGAGCAGTTGACCCAGCGGCTCGAGAACGACCCGCGCATCACCGCGGTCGACGGTCCGACGTCGGTGCTGCGCTGGGCGCGCTACGTCGAATCGGGATCCGATCAGCTGCCCGAATCGGCGGCCGCCTGGCCGAAGCTCGCCGCGGATCTCGAACAGATCATGCTGACCGAGCCCGGTGCGCGCAAGTATGTCGATGTGGCAGGCCTCGCCAACGTCAGGCTCAGCATCCGCGGACGTGCCAAGCTGTTCGGACAGGTCGGCGCAATGCGGACCTTCGTGGAGGGTGAGTGGGCCGCGGCCCGCGCCGCCGATCCCGCTCTGCGTTCCGTGCGCGGCAGCGTAGTGGGTAAGGGAGTGGTCGGCGCGGAAATCACACAGCGCCTGCTGCCCACTCTCACCGAAAGCTTCGCGCTCACTGCCAGCGTCATTTTTCTGGCCTTCCTGCTGGTATTTCGCAGCCCCTCCGCCCGCTTGATGACGATGATTCCGTCCTTGTTTGCCATCCTGTCCGTGTTTCTGGTGATGCGCCTGACGGGCATTCCGCTCAATATCGCAACCATCCTCATCGGCTCGACGGTGCTGGGCGCCACCGAAAACGACCAGATCCACTTCTTCTATCATTTTCAGGAAGGGCGCTCGACCGGCACGACCGCCGGCGCCCTGCAACACGCCTTGTTGGTGGCCGGGCGGCCGATACTATTCGCCACTCTCATCAATGCCAGCGGCTTCCTGGCGCTCATTCTGTCGGACTTGCCGCCGATGCGCGAGTTCGGCATCGTCGCCTCCTCCGCTTTCGTCCTCGCACTGCTCGCGGATTTCACGGCGCTGCCCGGCGCGCTGTGGATCTTGAGCCGATACGATCGGCGCGGCGCCGCAGAACAGGTGGCCGGCTGAGTAAAGATGCGGCCGTTCCGCGGCCTCTCAGAGGTTCGGGGCGGCCTGATCCTTGGGTCGTTCGCCGGTCTTGTTCGGCGCACCTCTACCGGCTTGAATGAGCCGTGCCGCCGACGCGGCTCCCTGGTAGGCGATCGATGGACTGTAGGCGGTCACGGTGAATCGGGTCACCAGACGATCCTCGCGCAGCGCGCCGCCGTTCGCGACGAAATGATCTTCGGTGACCATGGCAATCCCGCACTGCTCCGCCTGAACTCGAAATTCATCGGGGACTGTCTTCAGCGCCAGATTCTCCCGGGCCGTGCCGGCGGCGTTCAATCCGCCGAGCCCGCCGAATAGGCTGCGGTGATTGCAGGAGTCCCCGACCTGCACATTGCCCGCGCTTTGAAAGCGCCATGTGGGAGAGTCCGGCAAGTGACTCGAATCGGCAAAACCGCCGTATTTGGCTACCAGCCCATTCTCGAGAGTGACTTCGCGCACGGCGCTCGCGGGCGAATATCCCACGGAGTGGACGATTGCCATCGCCCGCTCCTGGCCCGGGACAGGCGTGAACATGACCTGGTACGACTCCCCGTCTCCTACGAAGGTATCGGCGGCCGCCACCGGAGTCCATGCCGCAATCACACTCACGAAGCGCCCGCCGCCGATGGATTGCATCGCGCCGCTGGCGGAGTCCAGGTAGCCCAGGGTTTCCGACGTTTCCTTGTATTCGCGCAGTTTCCTGGCCTTGAGCACCGCACGAACCTCGTCCAGGGACATTCCGAGAGTAACGCCGGCGACATCGATCTTGGCCGGCGCCGGTCTTGGCGCCGGTGCGGGAGGCGGCACGGTTGCCGCGAGTACCGGTGGCGACGGTGCCGGAGCCGATGCCGGTGCGGGCGCCGGCGTGGGCGGTGTGGCCGGCGCTGCTGCGGCCGTGCCGGCGACGGGATCTTTCAACAGGTATCCGGCGGTGATCAGCAACCCCAGCTTCTCTGCTTTGTCGCAGCCGTAGAGCGAGACGGAGTCTATTTTGAGACCGGTCGTCCCGTCGGGCATGGGCACCGGTTGACCCAGCACGCCGTTGGGCTCTCGAATTCGCGTCTTCGTATCGACCAAGCAGTAGTATCGATGCGAGTTCGGCGGTGTGCCTAAGTCGAAATGCCCGCGCACTTCCTCATGGTCGAAGCCCAGCCGCAGGGACTCCTTGATGGACGAAAAGAAATTCTCCTGCGGGAGCGATTGCGCATTGGAATACGACGTCCCGTCCGCCGCCCCGGCCGGTGTACTGGCCGGCGGATCGGCGAGCACGCCGTTGCAGGCGCCGAGTATCAGGAGAATGACCCGTGCGGAAGCTTGCGATGCGCGGCATCGCAGTCGTTGAGGTATCGCCAAGTTGCCCCCCATCAAGACTTCGGCCTTCTCCAGAATAGGTCTTTTCAGCCGATTCTAGTCGCTCGTGGGGAATTCCGCACTCTCGAGCGCCGCTTGTCGGCGTAATGACCACACGAAGCATCGACTTTTGGCGACATCCTGCGCCCGGCACCGCGCGTATTCTCAGCCAATACCAGAGAAGGAGCGATCAATGAAATACTCGAGACTCATCGCCGTACGTGGCTGCCTATTGGGATTGATCGTGTTCGCTTCGGCGTGCGTAGTCGCGCCGCGCGAAGGCTACTGGGATCGCGATCATCATCGGTACTACCACGAAAACGCATGGCATGATTGCGGCGACCACGACGATCACTGCCGCTGATTGGTGCGGTCGTCAGAACCGCGCCTGCGCCAGATGGACGAGCTGCGATCCCAAGCTGTAGAGAGTTCGCTTGAGGCCGCGTAGCGATGGTTGGCGCACTTCGGTCACCGGGAGCGGCAAGTCGTGTTCCGCCAGAGAGCCGCCGATGTATTCGGCAAGGAGCCGGCCGAACATCGTGCCGGGCGCTATTCCTCGGCCGTTGTAGCCGCTGAAGGAGACGACATTCGGCGCCAACTTGTGAAACCGGGGCAGCCTGTCGGCGGTCATGCCGATACGGCCGTGCCACGCATGTTCCCAGGTGGCCGACTTGAGGTGCGGGAAGATCCTTCGCAGCGTCCTATTGGCCCATGCGGCGTGTACGTATTTTCCGGCGCCTTCGAGTGCACCTACGCTGCCGAATATCAGACGCCCGGCGCGGTCCAGCCGGAAGGAGCAGAGCACTCTTTGCGTATCCCAGGCGCCCTGCCGTTCGGGAAGTATGGTCGCCAGGGATCGGGCATCGAGGGGTGCCGTCGATAGATTGAAATACGGCAGGTGTACCTGTTCGCCGTCGATGCCGGGCCAGGGACCCGTGGTGTATGCGTCGGTCGCCACGATGATCCACTTCGACTTGGCTGCGCCCAAGTCGGTGCGAACCGTCCAGCTGCCGTGATCGTGGGCGGCGCTGCGCACGGGACTGCCGGTGTGAAGCTGCACACCGGCGCCGAGCGCCGCCCGCGCAAGCCCGCGCGCATACCCGAGCGGTTGAATCGTGCCGGCGCGCTGATCCCATAACGAGCCCGCGTACACCGGTGTTCCCAGTTTGCCCGCAGTCTGCGCGGCGCTCAGCAAGTGAACCGGAGCTCCCCGCGCCTGCCACTGCGCAGCACGGCGCTCGAGATCCTTGAGCCCGCTGTTGCCGACCGCGCAATGCAGGGTTCCCTGGCGCTCCGGCTCGCATTGAATCTCGTACCGATCGATGAGCTCGAACACGAGCCCGGGTGCCTCGCCCAAAACCCGAAGCAGCCGCTCGCCGAATCGCGGCCCGAGCGTCGCAGCTACCTCGTCCGGGCTCACCCACATGCCCGCGTTGACCAGTCCCACGTTGCGGCCGGATCCCCCGAACCCCACGTCGACGGATTCCAGCACGGCAACGGAGGCTCCTTTCAGGGCCAGGTGAAGCGCCGCCGACAAACCGGTGTAGCCGGCGCCTACCACCACCACGTCGACGGATAGGGTTTCGCGAAGCACGGGTGCCGGCGGCGAGGCGGGCGCGGTGTCTTCCCACAGTCCGCGAATCCCCGCGATATGCGTGTCCATGATAGCGGCGGATTCTAACGTGCTACAGTTCTTCGGTGCAGATCATCGATGCCGAGACCGTCGCCACGCGGCTGCAGCCCGACGCTCTCGTTGCGGCGCTCGCACGAATGTTCCGCGACGGTTGCAGCACGCCGGTCCGCCATCACCACACGGTTCCGGTGCCCGGAGCGCCCGATGCAACGTTGTTGCTGATGCCCGCGTGGCGCGCCGGCGCCTATCTCGGGATCAAGATCGTCACCATCTTTCCCGGCAATTCCCGGCGTAGCCTGCCCGCCGTCTCGGCGGCCTACATCTTGGTGAACGCCGACACCGGAACGGTACAGGCGATGATCGATGGCGGGGAACTCACGGCGCGGCGGACCGCGGCGACTTCCGCGCTCGCCGCGCAGTATCTGGCGCGGCGTGACGCGGCCTCGCTGCTGATCGTCGGCACCGGCAGGGTCGCACGGCAACTCGCGCAGTATCATGTCGCCCTGCGCCCGGCTCTCACGTCGGTGCGCGTCTGGGGACGATCGCAAACTCACGCCGCGTCGATGGCGGACGAGCTTCGCGGCCGCGGCATCGATGCCCGCGTCGCGTTAAACCTGCCGGCCGCCGCCGCCGAGTCGGACATCATTTCCGCGGCTACGCTGGCCACCGAGCCGCTGATCCAAGGGCGTTGGATCCGGCCCGGGACCCACGTCGATCTCGTCGGCGGCTACACCCCCGGCATGCGCGAGGCGGACGACGCGCTGATCGAGAGGGCGCGGGTATTCGTCGACACGCGGGAAGGCGCCATGCACGATGCCGGCGATATCGCCTCGCCAATCGCCAACGGCGTGCTGCTGAAGGACGCCGTGCATGATCTGCACGACCTGTGCCGCGGAGCGCAGCCGGGCCGGCAACGCGAGGACGAGATCACCGTATTCAAATCGGTCGGCGCGGCACTCGAGGATCTCGCGGCCGCCATTCTGATCTTGGAGGCGGCACCCCGGTGACGACGGTGCTCACCCGTTGACGAGCTTCATCGAATCGGCATCGTAGCGCTCGCCGGCGGCGGCACCCCTGGGAAAGATCGCGTCAATGGCGGCGCGCGCAGCGGCGTCGAGCACGATGTCGGCACCCAGGGCGTTCTCCTCGAGCCGCTTCAGGCTGCGCGTACCCGGAATCGGGACGACACCGGGCCCCTGGGCAATCAGCCACGCGATGGCGAGCTGGGCCGGGGTGCATCCCTGCCGGCGGGCGATCTGCTCCAACTGCGCGACCAGCCGCGCATTGTGCGCGGCGGCCTCGCCCTGAAATCGAGGCAGCTGGCGGCGATAGTCGTCCGGGGCAAGCCCGGCGGCATCCTTCACTGCGCCGGTCAGAAACCCGCGTCCAAGCGGCGCGAATGCGACGAAACACACACCCAGCTCCCGGCATGCGGGCAGCACTTCGAGCTCGGCGTCGCGCAACCACAGCGAATACTCGCTCTGCACCGCCGCGATCGGATGCACGGCGGCGGCGCGGCGCAACGTGTTCGCCGAAACTTCCGAGAGTCCTATGGCCCGTATCTTGCCCTCGCGCTTCAGATCGGCCAGGGTGCCCACCGTCTCCTCGATCGGCCGCTTCGGATCGACTCGATGCACATAGTAAAGATCGATGGTGTCGATGTTCAGCCTGCGCAGCGAAGCCTCGCAGGCGCTGCGGATGTAGGCCGGACTGTTGTCTATGGTGGGCGCGGCCGGATCCGCGCTGCGCACGAAGCCGAATTTGGTGGCCACCACGATTTGCGCACGCCGGCCGGACAGAAACCGCCCGATCAGCTCCTCGTTGCGGTGCGGGCCGTAGGAGTCCGCCGTATCCAGAAAATTGATGCCGAGCTCGAGGGCGCGACCCAGTACCGCAACGTTTTCAACGTCGCTGCTGGGACCATAGTTCTCGCTCATTCCCATGCAGCCCAGACCTAAGGCGGAAACCTCGAAGCCGGCGCGGCCGAAGGCGATATGTTTCATGAAATTCGATCACCGGGGCGAGGAGACGCGGGATTGAAGTGTATGCATTTTCGTGGTCAGCCGGTACCCTGATCGTGTATTTTAGACGTGGCTCTTGAGTAAAACGTCGATCGCCCGGGATGGCAGGATCGCAGCAGTGGGAGATCGGGCGATGATCAATGCGTGCGCAATGATTCGTTCGCGCCGCAGGCACGGCCTCATCGCCTTAGGCGCAGCCCTGCTCTATATATCCCCCCCGCTACAGAACGCCGCCGCCGCGGCCGGCAAGAGCTTCGTCGTCGGCTACTTCTACCCGGCGACTTACTATGGAGACGATACCTGTCCCAAAGGTCTCAATCCCCTGCCCGACGTGTTCTTCAAGCGGGACTTGAAGATCCTGGGACTGCCGCAGGCAGACATCGACGCGATGTTCGACAAGGATTACAACAACCAGAACGGCAAGCCGACGACGAAGTGGGTCTCGGTCGCCGCCACCCGCGGCAACGGCAGGGACAATGTCTATCTGCATCCGACCACGGTGCCCGACGCACACTTGATGCCGGCGGTCGGACGATTCGGTTACGGGTTCAACCTCGACGGAAAAGGGGCCGCCTCTCCCGATTCATACGAGGATCCCCAGACTCACGACAAGGGCGTCAATAATCGGCTGTTTCGTGCAATCGGCTGCATCCCCGCGTACAAGGGCTCTCCCCCGCCCCAGCCGCCGCTCGAAGCGGAATATCGGTGGGATTCGACGAGAATGGCGATGGGCGCCTGGCTCATCACCATCAGCGGCGAGACCTTAAGCCGGGACGGCGACGTCACGGTGACCTTCGAAAGTTCGATCGATCCGGCCACCACTCAGGATGCCAACGCGCATATCCAGAGCGACATGACTTACCGCGTGCTCGCCCGGCCCGCATCTCGCAATGTGCTGCACGGTGTGCTGAAGAACGGCGTGGTCACCACCGATCCTACCACCATCGTCATGAACTGCGATCCCTACATTCAGCCGACTTTCGAGTTTCGCGAGGCACGCCTGCGCCTGCGGCTTACGCCCACGGGCCGTCTGGAAGGAGTACTCGGCGGATATCAGCCCTGGTATCCGATTTATTGGAGCCACGCCAAGGTCGGATACATCGACGAGCGCGGCTTTGGGGTCGATACGCCCGCCCTCTACTACGCACTTCGCAGCAACGCCGACGCGTACCCGGACCCGAAGTCCGGTGAGAACACCGCCATATCCGCCGCGTACATGATCGAGGGAGTACCGGCGTTCATCGCGCACGAGGGTGACGCCGACGATGCGGCCCGTCTCGCTCCGAATACCGCCCATCTCTGTGCCACGCTCAGCCAGTGCGCCGCGTCCCTCGAGTCGGCGCTGACCCGGGTTCTTGGGTCCGCCGAACCTCTCTCACCCGGCGCGCCGCCCATTGCCCGGCGCCTCCGGCCCGACCAATACCGGCGCGTGATCGCCGACGTGTTCGGTCCGAACGTCAAGATCGAAGGCCGCTTCGAGCCCGACGTGCGCGAGAACGGTTTGTTCGCCGTGGGTGTCGGCCGGATCGGCGTCACCTCCACCGGCATGGAGCAGTATGACGCGATGGCCCGGGGCGTCGCCGCCCAGGTCGTCGACGAAGCACATCGAGGCACGCTGATTCCGTGCAAGCCCGAGTCAGCGACGGCTGCCGACGACGCATGCGCCGCTCAATTCTTCGCCAAGGCCGCACCGCTCCTGTACCGGCGGCCGCTGACCCGGGACGAGTTCGACCAGGCCGTGGTGCTCGCCGGCACGGCGGCGCAGAGCTTGAAGAGTTTTTATTCCGGGCTGGAAATGAGCCTCGCGGGAATGCTGGAGTCTCCTCAGTTTCTGTTTCGCCAAGAGGTGGCCGAACCCGACCGCGATCATCCCGGCGGCTATCGGCTCGATGCCTACAGCAAGGCATCGCAATTGAGCTTCTTTCTGTGGAATTCCGGGCCCGATGCAAAGCTGATGGCGGCCGCGCAGAGCGGCCGGCTGCAGACGCGATCCGGTTTGGCCGCCGAGGTCGACCGAATGCTGCAATCCCCGCGTCTCGAAGCGGGAGTGCGCGCCTTCTTCGCCGACATGCTGCAATTCGATCTGTTCGATACGCTCGCCAAGGACGCGCAGATCTACCCCAAGTGGACCGCCAAGGTGGCGCAGGATGCGGAGGAGCAGACGCTGCGCGGCATCGTCGATCTGCTGCTGGTGCAGCGCGGCGACTATCGCGATATTTTCACGACCCGCAAGACCTTCCTCACACCGCTGCTGGGCTCGGTCTACGGTGTGCCGGTGGCCCAGACGGGCGGCGCCGAGCAGCAGCCCTATGAATTCCCGGACGGCGATCCGCGCGCGGGCCTGCATGCGCAGGCGAGTTTCGTCGCGCTGCACTCGCATGAGGGGCTGAGCTCGCCGACGTTGCGCGGCAAGGCGCTGCGCGAGCTTCTGCTGTGCGAACCGGTTCCCGCGCCGCCGGGAAACGTCAATTTCGCCACCGCACAGGACACGCACAATCCCAACTTCAAGACGATGCGCGCCCGGCTCACCGCCCACCGCACGGATCCCACCTGCGCCGGCTGCCACAAGTTGATGGATCCGATGGGCCTGGCTCTGGAGAATTTCGATTCGGACGCCGGATACCGCACGGCCGAGAACGGCGAGCCCCTCGATACCAGCGGGGAATTGGATGGAATCGAATTCACCGACGCGGCGGGGCTTGGACGCGCGCTGCACGACAATCCCGCGACCGGCCCGTGTTTCGTGCGACGGCTCTATTCCTACGCGACCGGGCGTCCCCCGGCGCGCCGCGATATGCCGTGGATACGGTATCTCGAAAAGGGCTTCGCCGAGGACGGCTACCGGGCTCCCGATCTGATGCGGCGCATTGCGACGAGCGAGAATTTCTACCGGGTGAGCGCGCCCCCTGCGATGCTGGCATCGCGCGGCGCATCGGGGGAATGATGATCAACAGCCATCTTAAGCTGAGCCGCCGACGCGTCCTGCGCGGAATGATGAGCGGCGCCGCCGTCACGGTCGCACTGCCCATGCTCGACTGCTTTCTCGATTCGAAGGGCACGGCGCTCGCGGCCGGCGGCGTCCCGCTTCCGGTTTGTTTCGGCACCTGGTTTTACGGATGCGGACTCAATCCCGGCCGCTGGGAACCGAAGACAGTGGGAGCGAATTACGAGTTCGGGGTTGAACTGCAACAGCTCACGCCGTTCAGGAACAAGATCAACGTCTATAGCCAGATGTCGGCGCTGCTGGATGGGCGGCCGCGCGGCGCCCACACCGTGGGCCCCGCGGTGATTTTGCAGGGCACGACACCGCCGACTCTGGATCATGCGTTCAATCCCGAGCCGAGCATCGACGTATTGATCGCCGATGTCATCGGCAAGCGCACCCGGTTCCGATCCCTCGAGGTATCCTGCACCGGCAATCCGGTCAGCACACACAGCAAGCGCGCCGGCAGCGCCATGAACCCGTCGGAAATCTCGCCGCTCGCGCTCTACACCCGGCTTTTCGGGGCGGAATTCAAAGACCCGAACGCCGCGGACTTCACGCCCGACCCGGCGGTGATGGCCCGGCGCAGCGTGCTATCGGCTGTGGGCGACCAGACCCGGCGCCTCATGAGCCAACTCGGCGCGGCCGATCGCGCGCATCTCGAGCAATATCTCACATCGCTGCGTGAGCTCGAACAGCAGCTCGATTTGCAGCTCGAGCGCCCTGCCCCGCTGGCCGCGTGTTCGGTACCCGCCAAACCGGCAGAGACTCCGGTGGGCACCGAGGTGGCGCAGGTGACTGCCAATCATCGGCTGTTTGCCAAGCTCCTCGCTCACGCGCTCGCCTGCGATCAGACACGGGTGTTCAACGTCATGCTGACGGACGGGCTGTCGCAGCTTCGCTTCGCGGGCGAGGCCAACACGCAGCACCTGTTCACGCATGAAGACCCGATCGATCAGAGGCTCGGCTATCAACCCAATGTGATCCGGTTCGTGCCTCCGGTGCTGGAGAATCTCGGCGCTCTGCTCACTGAGTTGGACGGCATTCGCGAGGGCGACAGAACCTTGCTCGACCGGATGCTGGTCCTCGCCTATACCGATTCCGGCTATGCCAAGAACCATACCACCGACAACATACCGATGCTGACGGCCGGGGGGGCCGGCGGCCGGATGAAAACGGGCATTCATTTCGCGGCCGCCAAGGGCGACCCCGTGACGCGAGTGTCGCTCACGGTGCAGCAGGCCGTCGGTCTTCCGGCCAGCAGTTTCGGCACCGAGTCGAATAGAACCACGAAGACCATCACCGAAGTGATGGCATAGGACCTGCTCTGCGCTCCGCCGGAAAGTTCAGTGGATATCCACGTGCGGCGCTTTGGGTGGGCGCGGCGTATCTCGCGCTGCTGCTGGCGGCGCGCCACTATGGCTCGCCTCAAGCGGACCCGGCCGCCGCTGAAGACCCGCCGATCCCGTTGGCAACCCCGCCGGGAATTACCCTGCAGGTACGTGAGAGCGGGATCAAGGCGCGGGTCGCGACCGGCGCGGAGGTGATGTATGCCGACTCGCTCGGCAGGTCTCTCTACACCCACGACAAAGACGCCGCAGTCTGCGTGGGCGAGTGCGCCGCTGCATGGCCTGCAGCCCTCGCACCGCACGGCGCCAAGGCCTACGGAGACTGGTCGCAGCTTGCGCGCGCGGACGGAACGCGGCAGTGGGTATTTCGCGGCGCTCCGCTGTATCGGTTCGCCGGCGACTTGGGCGTAGGCGCGGCCGCGGGCGATGGTGCCGGCGGCGGTGTCTGGCACGTGGCGGTTTTTCATCCCGCCGAGGGCCTCATCCTGCCGGACGGCATTTCGGTTCGAGAGATCGCCGATGCCGGCGGGACCGGATTGGTCGACTCCGCGGGTTTGACGCTGTACGCATTCGATGGCAACGCGGCCCATCCCAAACCTTCATGCCGCGGCGCCGATTGCGCGCGGCTTTGGATCGCGTTGGAGGCGCCGGAGATCGCCAATCCGTTGGGTGATTTTGCGAGCGTGGCGCGCGACGACGGCATCACCCAATGGCTGTACCGGGGCAGGCCGCTGTACCGATTCAGCGGTGACGTAAAGCCCGGCGATGCCAACGGCGTCGGCGTCGATCCTCGATTTCGCGCGAGTTTAATCCTTCGATTCTTCATGCCCGCCGACGTCGCGATCCGACGCACGGTCGAACTCGGCGCCATCCTCGCGACCGGCCGCGGCGCAACTCTGTATCAGCGCGACCGCGTAACCTTGGAGGAACTGCATCCGTTTCGCACCGACCACGGTTCCCCCGCGCTCGGCCGCGCGTTCGGCACTGCGACCTGCGATGTGAATTGTGCGAAGACCTGGCCGCCCTTGGCTGCGCCCGCCGACGCCATTTCCACCGGATATTGGGATGTCGTCACGCGAGCGGACAGCGGCCGCCAGTGGGCGTACAAGGGCTTTGCGCTCTACACCTTCGCCGCGGACAAGCCCGGAGACATCCGCGGCAACGCCACCTACACGCTGGCGCAGATCGGCGCCGACCCGAATTCCGCGGAGGACCCGAACGCTCTTGTCGGTGGTTTAGGCTTAGGCCTCGGCGTCAGCGCCATGTTCTGGCACGCAGTAGTGCCCTAGCCGATGCCAGGACCACTCGGTAAAAAGACCATCGCCGCCGGCCTTTGTGCCCTCCTCGCAGGCACGGCCGCGGTCGAGCCGGCGCGTGCGCAGCAGCCGCTCGCCGAACAGGGCCGTTATCTGGCCGCCGCCGGCGATTGCATTTCCTGCCATACGCGGCCGGGCGGCGAGCCCTTTGCCGGCGGCCGCCCTCTCCATACGCCGTTCGGCGTGATCTACTCGGCGAATATCACGCCCGATCCCAAAACAGGGATCGGCGCCTGGACGGAGCGGCAATTCGAGCGCGCACTGCGCGAAGGGATAGCGGCGGATGGAACCCATCTCTACCCTGCGCTCCCCTACACGGAATACACCAGGGTGACCGATCAGGACGTTCACGCCATCTACTCTTATATACGGACCGTGAAGTCTGTGAGCTACGTTCCTCCCAAGAACAAGATGCCGTTTCCATTCTCCGTCCGCGCCTTGTTGGCGGGTTGGAACATGATGTTCCTGGATGAGGGCCGCTTTGCGCCGGATGCCTCGCACTCGGCGGAGTGGAATCGAGGCGCCTATCTCACGCAGGGCCTCGGCCATTGCGGCGCCTGTCATTCGCCGAGGAATTTTCTCGGCGCCTACGCCCAAGGCGGCGCGCTGACCGGCGGAGACTACCTGGACGAAATCAACGACGAGGTGGTGGATAACAGCGTCACGCCGCTGGACGAGAGCATCGTGCGTACGTGGTCCGCGCCGAACCTGACTCAGGCACCGGGCGGGCTCGGCGCTTGGCCGCTCGAGGCGATCGCCACCTATCTGAAAACCGGTCATAGCGCTCGCGCCGGGGCTTTCGGCCCGATGAGCGAGGTCATCGGCAACAGCACCAGCCACTTGACCGACCCGGATATTCACGCCATCGCCGTCTACCTCAAGAGTCTCGCGCCCGCCATGCGGAGCGTTCCTCCGACGCCTGCCGCCGCCGCGCTCAAGGCGGGCGAGATCGTCTACACCACGCGATGCGCGGACTGCCACTTGCCGAGCGGACTGGGAATGCCCCGTGCGCCCAACGCCGAGGCATCGAAGACAGCGCCGCCGCTGGCCGGCAGTGCGGCCCTGCAGGCGCCCAATCCGGCGACTCTCATCAATGTCATCTTGTACGGCGCGCATGAGGCGGCCCTCACCGATGGCTCGTGGCCCAAGATGAGCGGTTTCGAACTCAGCGTCGGCTTGGACGACGAACAGATTGCGGCCCTGTGCACCTATGTACGATCGAGCTGGGGCAATCATGCGGAGGCAGTGGACGCCGCCGCCGTCGCCCGACAACATTGAGCGCACCGCCTTGCGGGCGGTCTGGAGGGGAACGAGTGAAAGTCAAAGTAGTGCTGGCCGCGATGGCGCTGATCGCATGCATTCCGACAGCCAAAGCCGGCTCCGATTGCGGCAATATCTTCGGACAGCATTGTCTGGTCGCGCTCCCGACGGGCGTGCACATGAGCTATTTCGATTTAGGTGCAGCCTCCGGCGAGACGCTGATCCTATTGCACACGGACACGACCGGCGCAGTCGAGTGGGCGTGGACGGCGCGCGAGCTGCTTCGCCTGGATCCCGGTCTGCATCTGTACGCCCTCGATCAGCGAGGCGCGGGCGCCACCGATCTTCCCGACACCGGGCGTTGCTGGTCCAACCCCAATCTCTGCATCACGCCGGCTGACCTCGCCGCCGATCTGCTGGCATTCATGGATGCCAAGGGAATCGCCAGGGCAACGCTGGTGGGCCATGCGATGGGAGCGGGAGCCGCCCGGCGCGTCGCGGTGAATCATCCCGAACGAGTCGTGCGCCTCATACTCTCGGGTACCGGTATGCCGCCGCCGGTGAACGCCGCCGCCACCCCCACAGCGCTGCCCCCCGGCATTCGCAGCGACGGAATGGAGGCGCTCGGATGGCGCACGATGCTGGAGGCCAAAGGCGTGGCCTGGCCGCAAGGAGCCCTGCACATGCGCCCCATCGACATCGATCCCGACGCGGTCCGGAATATCACCCGGCATTGGGACATATCGAATATCGCCGCCCCGGAAGTGGTCGCCGCCATTGCAGCGCAGTCCGCCGGGCAGACGCTCGCGAGTTGGGGCACGCTCGATCCGCTGCCCGCGCCGCCCGCCCCGCCTGAACGACTGGATACGCTCTCGGTTCCGACGCTCGCATTGTGGGGCAGCGAGGACGCCGGCCTCAGCAGGGCATCGCAGGATCGCCTGATCGACGTGCTGAGACGCGCCAGTGAGACCCACGAGGGGATGTATTTCTATTGGAAGCAGTACGGTGTGCGGCCGCCGCCACGCTCGGGCGATAAGCACGACGCCGACGATATCGGCCACAATCTGTCCTGGGAAGCGCCGCTGGGGCTGGCCGCGGATATCTCGAGCTTCGTGCGCACGGGAGCGCCGACGCGCGACCTGTACAGAACCGACGCGCCCACCGATGTGCGCAAGATCGTCGTCGAGCCCGGGAAAGCAATCATCGTATCCTCGAGGCCGATTAAACACTGAGGTCAGCATGCAACTTCGTCCCCTAGGCCGCTCCGCTTTGCAGGTTGCTCCGCTGTGTCTCGGCGGCAATGTTTTCGGTTGGACCGCCGACGACAAGGCGTCTTTCGCGGTGCTGGACGCGTTCGTCGCCGCCGGACTCAACTTCATCGATACCGCGGATGTGTATTCGGTGTGGGTACCCGGTCATCGGGGCGGCGAATCGGAAACGGTTCTCGGGAACTGGCTGAAGCGCGGCGCAAAGCGCGCCGATGTCGTGATCGCGACCAAGGTCGGCATGCAGATGGCGCCCGACCGCAAGGGCCTGTCGGCCGGCCACATCCTGCGATCGGCCGAGGATTCGCTGCGACGATTGCAGACGGACTACATCGATCTCTATTACTCGCATTGCGACGATCCCGGCGTGCCCATGGAGGAGACGCTCGGCGCATATCAGAAGCTGATTGCCCAAGGCAAGGTGCGCGCCATCGGCGCATCGAATTTCACCGCGGAGCGCTTCAGTCTGGCGCTCGAGGTCAGCCGCAGCAACGGCCTGCCGCGATACGAGGTATTGCAACCGCATTACAACCTCTATGCGCGTACCGACTACGAATCCGCCCTGGAACCGCTGTGTGCGAAGCAGCAGATCGGCGTCGCATCCTACTACGCGCTCGCCTCCGGATTTCTCACCGGAAAATACCGAACACCCGCGGACGCCGCGAAGAGCGCGCGCGGCAGAGGGGTGGTGGAGAAGTTTCTCAATGAGCGGGGCCTGAAAATTCTCGCGGCGTTGGACGATGTCGGGCGCCGTTATGGCGCTGTGCCCGCGAGCGTCGCGCTTGCTTGGGCGATCGCGCGGCCGAGCATCACGGCGCCCATCGCCAGCGCAACCACGGTCGATCAACTCGGCGAATTGGCGGCCGCCACGCGGCTGAATCTGGATCCGGCGGCAGTCGAGCAGCTGAACGCCGCCAGCCGGACCGCTTGAGGCACGCCGTGGCCGTACAACCGCTGTCATAAGTACATACCTAAATTCAATTGCGGAATTTCTGCAAGACCGATATATAGTTCCATCAAGCCGGGTGTTCGGCTCGAATGCCCCGGCGATTGCAATCAAACGCAACGGAGGCTGATTGATGGCAACGAAAAGCGCATCTCCTCGGGCTAAGACGAGACGCAAGGCGACGACCGTGGCGGCCGAGCTGACGAACGGGGCGGTGATCGATGTATTGGAATCGACGGCGGCCGGCTCCCCGGCTCTCGATCCGGACGCGCGGCGCCGGCTGGTCGCGGCGGAAGCCTACTTCCTCGCCGAGCGGCGCGGATTTGCTCCGGGCAATGAACTCGGCGACTGGGTAGCTGCCGAACACGCCGTGGATTCGAGATCCCAGCACAGTAAGGTCGCGTAGGGCCACCCCCAGGGCCCAGCGTTCCGCGCTGCTGTACAAGGGCCTTCCCTGCGGCCCTCGGGAAACCGTCAGCCCAATCGGACGTCACGAATTCAATCGGCCGTAGCTGCGCATCACCTCGAGCAAACGGCGATGGCTGGTGTCATGGATTAAAGGTTAGCAGATGCCTCGCCTGCGCTCGCTCCCGGTGCGAACACAGAAGCTCGATGCCCGCATCTGGCGCACCAGATGCACCGATGGACGTCCGAGTCTGTGACCCGCCCCGTCGGGCAAAAAAATTTGGATCGAATTCAAAGCCGAGTGCACGATCGGGGCTCTCTGTAAAAACAAATCCCGCGCGCCTGTGGCGCTCCGGCAACGGTCAATGAGGCCGCGGCGAATGCGCGCTCCGCACATAGGCTGGTACGCTCCTTGCACCCCCTAGCGCACAACACAACAAAGGGGATGCGGGAATGACGACACCGCGAGTGATTGCCAGCTTTGCATTGCTGGTCTGCGGCACCCATTGGGCATGCGCCGCAACCACGGCAACTTCCGACGATAACTCGGGTCTCGAGGAGATCACGGTCACCGCCGAGAAGTTCAGCTCCACGATCCAGAACACGCCGATCAGCATATCCGCGCTCAGCGGCGACCAGCTGACCGCGGCGGGGCTCACGCGAATTGAAGATATCGCGCACGAAATCCCCGGCCTGTCCATGCGCTCCGCGGGACCGGGATTGACCGAGTATGAGGCACGCGGCCTGGCCTCCAACGGCGGCGCGGCCCCCACCGTCGGCTTCTATCTTGATGAAATTCCGCTGTCTCCGCCGGCGGTATCACAGTCGGGCAAGGTCGTGATCGATCCCGATCTGTACGACGTCGAGCGCGTGGAAGTCCTACGCGGGCCCCAGGGCACCCTGTACGGCTCCGGCTCCATGGGCGGAACCATCAAGGTCATCACCAACCAGCCCAAGCTCGACGTGTTCGAAGGCTCCGCCCAGGCCACCCTGTCGGACACGGACGGCGGCGGCGCCAACTACGGCGGCAACCTGATGCTGAACGTGCCGCTCAATGACAAGCTCGCGGCACGCATCGTCCTGAGCAGCCTGTACCGCAGCGGCTGGATCGATAACATTGCCGTGGGTCCGAATATCGTCGACTTGGCGACCAAGACCCAGGGCGACGTGACGGCTTTGACGCCGACCAACGTCTATCGCGACGCCAACGACGAGCAACTCTCGGGTGGCCGCTTGAGCCTGTTGTACAAGCCCACCGACGACCTTTCCTTTCTCGCCACCGCCTTCACCCAAAGCCTGAACATGGGCGGTTATGACTTGATCGACGGCAGTCCCGACAGCGCCGTCCCGAGCCGCGTCTATGAAGCCCACTACGAGGCGTTTCCCCTGCGCGAGCGGGTTGACGACAACATCTCCATCTTCGGTTTCACGGTGAATGCTAATTTGAATTTTGCGGACCTGACGAGCGCCACCTCGTACTTCGGCCGCACGGGGCTGCAAGGTCAGGATGCTTCCGAATCCCTCTACTGGTCGAACGCGGGAGGGACCCCGTTCGCACCCGTGGTCTACTACGAACGAGATCCGTCCCATCAGCTGAGCCAGGAAATCCGTCTGACCTCGCACGATGTCGGCGGCCTGCACTGGGTTGCGGGCGCCTTCTACAGCTCGCTGCATTCGGTGTGGAACGAAATCAGCTCGAGCCCTTTGAACGTGACGCCGTCAGTGCCCGACGGCTCGTACTTTACTTCCTGGAACGATTATGGGGTCAGGCAGACTGCGCTGTTCGGCGACGGCTCGTACAAGTTCACCGAGCAGTGGAAACTGGCCGCGGGCGTGCGCTGGTACGACTACAAGAGCCATCAGGACGAGTATTCCTGGGGCTACGACGGCCCCAACCTCACGCCGCCAGCGAACGCGCAAATCACCCACGCCGCGGACCGAGGCTTCAACCCGCGAGTCAACCTCTCGTATACACCGACCCCGGACCTGACCGCCTACACCACTGTGTCCAAGGGTTTCCGTCCGGGCGGCGCCAACCAGATTCTCCCGCCGCCGAATGAGCCGCCCTTCTGCCAACCCGGTGCGCTGCAATTCGGCCCCGATGCCGCCTGGAACTACGAAATCGGCGAGAAGGCCAGGATGTTCGACAACTGGCTGACCATCAACAGCGACGTTTACTACATCAAGTGGACCGGCATCCAGCAGGTGCTCACGCTGCCCTGCGGTTATCAGTTCTACGATAATGCCGGCAACGGCCGCTCCTTCGGGCCCGAACTCGAAATCAACGCGAAGCTGTCGAGCGAACTGACCGCCTCGATCAGCGGCTCGTGGACGGACGCGAAAATCACGCACCCGAACGCCTTGTACACGAGCTTCCTCGAGAACGTCGCCACGTTCCCGGACGGGGTGACCCACCCCTGCCCGACCGCCGGCGGCGGTTGCACCGCGCCCATCATGAATGTGCCCAAGGACACCGCGAGCGTGTCGCTCGCCTATGCCACCAATGTGATGAACGACTATACGCTCTCGGCCCGCGTCACCGACTCGTTCGTGGGCTCGTCGTACGACGTGGCGTACTACTTCGGCTACCAGCTGCCGTCCTACGACATCGCCAATGCCCGCGTGGGCCTGGCGCACGGCGACTGGTCGGTCAATGTTTTCGTCAACAATTTCACGAACAAGGTGGCGTTGATGACGGCCAACAACACCAGCTTCCAGTTCAACATTCCGCAGGTGGTGCGCTACTCGACCAATCAGCCGCGCACCGCCGGGGTGCAGGTGGATTACAAATTCTAACCGTCGCGGGCGCCGTCTAGGGTTCGGCCAGCGCGCCCAAGGATTCCGGTAGGATCTGGCCGCCGTCTATCACCAGGCCTTGGCCGGTGATGTAACCGGCTTCATCGCTGGCAAAGAACAGCGCGGCGTTGGCGATGTCCTCGACCGAGCCCAGGCGCCGCATGGGAATCGAGGCGGCCATGGTGCGCATATATTCCTCACCCATGCCGACAAGGCCCTCGGTGAGAATGTTCCCGGGCAACACGGCATTCACGGTGATGCCGTGCGGCGCGAGTTCGATGGCTGCGGTGCGCATGAAGCCCAGCTGACCGGCCTTGCTGGCGCCGTAGTGCGCCCATCCGGAATAGCCGGTCACCGGGCCGGTGATGGATGAAGTCAGAATGATGCGCCCCCGTTTCCTTTTCCTCATGGCCGGCAGGCAGGCGGACACTGCGAGAAACGTGCCTTTGAGGTTCGTGGCCATCACGGCATCGAAGTCGGAACCGGTCATGGTACCGAGCGGAGCGGCCGGGAAAATTCCTGCATTGGCGCACAGAATGTCGATGCCGCCGCGCCACTCCACCACCGCGCGCGCCATCTCCTGCATATCCGCCTCGCGGGTCACGTCGGCCGCCAGCGCCCGCGCCGTGCCGCCCGCGGCGGCGATTTCCTCGGCGACGCGCTGTGCTTCGCGCAATTGGCGCGACACCACGATGACATGGCAGCCCGCGCGGCCGAAGCGCCGTGCGAGGCCGCGTCCGATGCCTTTGCTCGCACCGGTGACGATGGCGCTGCGTCCCTCGAGAGAATCAAACATGGGGTACTCCTTCTTCGTCGATTTCCGGCCTCAAAAACCTTCCGTCCAGCAGCGCCTGTGCCAGCGCCACGGTGTCCCGGGTGTAACCTGCGCCCATTTCGCGGGCGAAAGGCACTTCGGCATGCGAAGCCAGCCATGCGGTCAGCAGCACACGGCGCAGCACCACGAACGTAGGAATTTCGGCGATTGCGTCCGCGCCCAAGGGGCTTTCCCTGCGGTATCCGGCCACCCATGCCCGCAGCAACTGAGGCACATAGGGCTCGTGCTCGATGAAACTCACGGCAGTGGCGAAGTCGTAGAGGAACCAGCTGAACCCGCAATCATCGAAGTCTATGATTCGCAGATGCGTCCCGTCCACCAACAGATTCGCGAGCCGAAGGTCGGCATGCACCAGGCCGAACACATCGGCGCCTGCGCCGTAGCTTTCCAGGCGGGCGCGGATGAGGTCGAGAGCGCGCTCCACTATTGCGGCGCCGGACGGCTCGAGCCCGATGGCGGCACGCCACGATCCCCAAAATCCCTGCGGGCCCACCATGGCATCGAAGTCCCAACGTTTGCGGCAAAAGCCCGCAGGCAGCGGCCAGCGTTTGGCGTGACCGTGCATTCGCGCCGTCGACTCGCCGAGCCGTTCGAACCAATGTACGGCATCGCGCGAATCCGGTTCCCTGCCCGGCAGCCGTTCGAACGCCACCGCGAAACGCTCGGGTGCTCCGGCTGCCCCCGAGCTCGGCCGCAGAACTTGCACGGGATCGCCGTCGATGCCGCACAGCGGCGCTGCCGTATCGGTCACGCTGTCGCGACGCAAGGCCTGCATCCACTCCAGCTCCGAGCGAATTTCCTGCGCTGAGGAGTAACCCACGCGATGCACGCGCAGCACCCATTCCCGTCCCGACGGCTCGCTGAGCGCAAAGGTCGCGTTCTCTGATACGTTGAGCAAGCGGATGGAGGTTGAAGGCGGCAGTCCCCAGCGCGCCAGGCTTCCCGTCACTCGCGTCCCGAGTTCGGCCAAGACTTCGGGCGTATATTCGCCGGCCACGGTCAACCCGGGCGGCGCGCGGCAGGCGCCTCGGCGAGGTGCATCAGGACATCGTCGAGTGCGGAGATGAGCTGGCCGGCATTCGCCATGGAGAAGCACAGCGGCGGACGAATTTTCAGAACGTTGCCGTAGCGTCCGGCCGCGCCGATCAACACGCGCCGATCGCGCAAACTGTTGAGGACGGCCGCGGCCAACGCCGGCGCCGGCGCCGGCGATCCGGACCCCTGCGCGACGAGTTCGACGCCCAGGTACAACCCCGAACCCCGAACCTCGGCAATCACCGCATGTCGCGCCGCAAACGTGCGCAGCTCGCTCTTGAGGTACTTGCCCACCCGCCGGGCATTCTCCATCAGCCCCTCCCGCTGGATGACGTCGAGTACCGCCTGTCCGACGGCGGCGGCCATCGGCGTCCCGGCGAAGGTATTGAAGTACCCGTACTTCGAACAGAACCCATCGAGGATTTCCGGGCGCGTCGCCACGGCACCGATGGGATAGCCGTTACCCATGGGTTTGCCAAAGGTGACCACATCGGGCCGGACGCCGTGGCGGCCGAAACCCCACATCGAGGTTCCCGTCCGGCCGAAACCGCATTGGACTTCGTCGGCGATGAACAACCCGCCGCCCCGATGCACGGCGTCGATGGCCGCACCCATGATAGGCCTGCGGGTAAAGTTGCGATCAGGCGCTCTGCATAGTCCACGATCTCCTGATGCAGATAACGGTTGTGAACATTGAGCCGCGCGAGTTGCCGCGTCGCCGCCGCAACCACGTGCGGATGACAATGACCCACCGACGGCACGTTGTTGTAGGCGTCGAGATACGCTGTGCCCTCGGCATCGTAAAGCCAGCAGCCCGAACCGCGGACGAATTCCAGCGGCCGGTCGTAGAACAACACCGACGCCGGACCGAATAGTTCAGCCCGCTGCCGCACTCGCCCTTCGAGTTCGCCCCCGAGTGAGTGCGCGCGGCTCAAGTCAAACGCGTTCAGCGCGAGAATTGGCTTATCGTCCATGGTCCCATCCTGCGATCAGGAAAATTCCGGCAGCGGTGCGCGCACCAAGGCGGGCCGCAGCTTCATGAGCCCCCACGATGCGGCCACCCAGACCAGGACCAGGTAGGGCCACAGATTGTTCGGGAACTCCGGTACGGGGGAGATATTCCGATACAGTACCCAGATCAAGAGCGCCGGTCCCAGCAAGCAAATGGCGGACCAGATCGGCCGCCGCTCCCGCCACGATTCGACCGTTTCCGCGGCGCCCACGCTGATGTACACCAAGATCAGCGCCAGCGTCGCCGTGGTGCTGGTGTAGCTGTAGTAGTTGCCTGAACCGATGAACGGCGCCCACAGTATGAACGGCACGATGATCAAGAGCGCCGACATCGACACGGCGGGCGCCGGGGTGCCGTGCACCGGATGCACGCCACTCAAGGTCGACCCCAGACCGCCGCGTCCCAACGCGAACAACACCCTTGCGGCGGCCGCGAGCGGTCCCAGCATGCCGGAGAAGCAACTGATGGCCGCGGCCAAGTCCAGCGCGATGGCCATGCCGGGCGATACGTAGCGCAGCGCCAATTCGTTGAGCGGCGCCTCGGACTTGCCCAAGGCCTTGATGCCGTTCGGACCGAATCCGACCACTTCGCAATAGGCGACGAAGATAAAGAACAGGCCCGAGGCGACGACGGTCAACAACAGAGCGAGGGGAATGTTACGCCGCGGGTTGTGCGTCTCCTCGCCCAAGGTCGCGGCACCCTCGAAACCACCGAACGACAGGATGCAGAAAACCATCGCGAAGCCCAAGCCGGACCATCCATTGAAGTCGGCGGACGGCCGAAAGCTCGCGGCCGCGGTCTCGATTCCGGGACGTACCTGCACGAGAATCGCAGCGCACAGCACCAGGATCCCGGCCACCGCAACGGCTTCAAAACCGAGCATCAGCCGGCCCGCCAGGCGCATGTCGCGGTACGCCAGCCACCACGCCAGCAGCATGGCTACGCCTGAGACCGCGAGCCACGAGGAGCCGATATCGATGGAGAATCCCTTGAGTGCCGCGGCCGTGAAGCTGCCGACCAAGGCGGCTTGTCCGGTGGCGAAGCCAAGATAGGTCAAGAGCAGGCTCCATCCGGCAACGAAACCCATGCGGCTGCCGAAGGTGTGTGAAATGTACGCATAGGCCGAACCGGCATGGGCCACGCGGTGGGTGAAGGCAATGAACGACAGCGCCACCAGCACCATGGCGACCGTGCCGATTGCAAAGGCGAGCGGCGCGGCCGCGCCCGCCGATTGCACTACCAAGGTGACGTTGAAGGCCGCGGTGACGGTGGGACAGATGACGGAGATCGACATGCCGACGGCTTCCGGCAAACTCAGGCGCGATACCAAATTGGCCCTCACCTGCGTCATCGGACTCCCGTCAGACGGGTAATCTCCTCGAGCAGAGCGCCGGTCGTGATCTGACGGCAATAGCCTCGATTGTTGCGCAGCGACCAATCGTGGCGCTCCGCCGACAGCGTCGCACAGGCGTCGGTGGGCACGGTCACGAGGTAGCCGAAATCGCAGGCGTCGCGCACCGCGGAGTCGACGCATTGGTCCGTGAGGCAGCCCGCGATGATCAGGTACTTCGTGCCCAGATTGCGCAAGACGTAGTCGATGTTGGTCGAAATGAACACCGACGAGGAGGTCTTGCGAAAAACCATCTCATCGTCGGTGGGCTCGAGCTCATCGACCATCTGTGCGTCGGCCGATCCCTTCGGCACGTTGAAGCCCGTGATCTTGTAGTCGAGCGAGCGGTCCCGTCCGTCGGCGGTCATGCTTTCTATGACGGTGTACGTCACCTCGATCCCGGCGCGGCGGCAGGCCTGCTGCAGGCGCACCATGTTGGGCAGCGCGGTCGACTGCAGGTTGCGGAAGAAATAGGCGAAGCGCTCCTGCTTCTCCGCCGCGGTCAGGTGCGCGTATTCGGCGCCGTCCCAGGTACAGTTGTATTTCTGTACGTCGACGAACAACAGTGCCGCATGGGCGGGTTCAATGGGGATTTCACGGCTCAACGGATGGGTCATCGAGGGTTTCCTAGAAAGATCTTTTCGGCCGCCTGAAGGACCCGGCAGAGGCGCCCGGCCCATTGGTTCTGGCCCGCCTCATCGCCGATCAAATCCTGTCGAATCTCGATCTCGACGTGCGGCAGACCGCGCGCCTCGCCATGACGCGGAATCGTGTAGTCCGTCTCGTCGCTGACGAAGTAGGGTTGATTGTCGCCCACCGTCAGACCCGCTTCACGGCGCAGCTCATCGAGCACGAGGCCTGCGAATCGGCGGTCGCGGTTGTACAGCACGGCGGCGTGCATTTCGCGCCGAACTCCCTTGAAGACATTCGTCATACTGTGCTGGGCGACCAGGATGGTGGGTCTTCCGGCGGCCGCTCTCGTATCGAGCAGCGCGCTGACTTGGGCGTGATAGGGATCGAAGATTTCGGCGCGGCGTGCCCCTATCTCGTCGGCCTGCAGGCCGATGTTGCCCGGGATGCCGATGGACTCACCCACTGTCGGGATCGAGGTGGCGACCTTGGGATCGCGATTGCAATCGATCACCAGCCGCGAGTAGTTTTGAGCCACCAGCGGCGCATCGAGGGTCGAGGCCATGCGGCGCGCCACTTCCAGGGCGCCGATGTCCCAAGCAATGTGCCGCTGCAATTCAGCAGCGGGCAGCCCAAGGTCGCCCAGACGCCGAGGGATGCGGCGGCCGGCATGGTCGACCACGATCACGAAATTGGAGCGCCCGCCGATGCGCTCTTCGACGAAGGGCGCGGGCTCATCGGCGTCGAGCAGCCGGTAGCCCGTGCCCGAGGCAGCATCGATGGATCCGTCAATAGACTTCTGCATACCGGCGGCAAATCTCACTTTCATCCAAACCTTCCAGGCCTTTGATCTCGGCGCGCTTGAAGCTCACGTACGCGGGCAGCAATTCCGGCCCCAGCCACTCGGCTGCGGCCGCGCTCGACTCCAGCCGCGCCAGCGCGGCGGTCAAGCTGTCGGGCAGCGGTTGCGGTTGGTGCGAATCCAGATTGCGCCGATGGCGAATGCCGTCGAGGCCCGCCTGAACCAGCATGGCGAGCGCCAGATACGGACTCGCCGTGGCATCGGCCACGCGAAACTCGACGTTGAATTGCCGTGCGCGCCGCGCGGGATCGGACCCCGGTGCGGGGCAGATGCGCACCGCCGCGCCCCGGTCCAGCGACCCCACGTCGGCGTGCATGGGCGCGAACCTATTCGGCCGCATACGATAGTACGAGGGCGGCGACGGCGCGGTCACCGCGCACAGGTCGGGCAGGTGATGGAGAATCCCCGCGACGAATTGGCTGCCGAGAAGGGATAGGTTCCGCGGCCGTTTCTCATCGTACAGCACCGCTTGATCGTCCTCGTCCAGGAAACTCCAATGGATATGCGTCCCGCTGCTTGTTCCGCCGATGTCGGGCAGCGGCGTGAAGCTCACCCGATGGCCCAATCGAAAGGCCACGGCCTGCGTGAGTTCGCGCGTGATCACCGCATCGTCGGCGGCCCGCAGCCCCAACGCCGGCGCCACCGTGACCTCGAATTGCTGCGGCCCGAACTCGGCGAGAAAACTGTCCGGAACGACGCCGGCGTGTCGCAGGGCGGCCAGCAGCGCCTCACCGAACGGACCCTGACGCCGGTAGGCATCCAACTCATAGGGCTGCGCGAGGCGCGCCGGTGCGCCGCTGTAGATGAACTCCTGCTCGAAGGCGGCCAGCAGGCGCAAGCCCGTTTCGCTCCGCAGGCGGTCGAGTGCGCGGCGAAGCACGTGGCGCGGGCAAAAGTCCCAAGGTGTGCCTTCCAGGGTTTTGATATCGCCCAGCAGGAAATACTCCGTCGTGCTGTCCTCAAAGGGCACGGTGACACAGGTGCCGGCATCGGGGATGAGAAACACCTCGCCCACGGTGCCGAACGGCGTGTATTGAATGCCGCCGGAAGCGGAGAGAAAGATATTGGTTGGTGCAAGACCGACGCCCCGCTCCAGCCGGGCCGGCAAGTCCGCCGCGGGGAAACTCTTGCCGCGGAAGTGTCCCGACAGGTCGCTGGTACCGACGAAGACGATCTGCTCACGCCGCATTGAGCGCCTCGCGGCCGAGATGCGGCAGCTCAATCGTACAATGCGAACCCATTAATACATCCCGATGATTATCTTGCGACCACAACATTATCACGCCCTGAGCCGAGTCGGCACTTCGGCTACACTCGAGCAACCCATTTTTCCGGAGGCATTTCCGTGTTCCCGTGGCTGCGCTTGATTCGTGTCGCATTCGGTCTGATCGGTGCACCGAGAGTCGATCTGCTCTCGACCACGCAGGTCACCTTGCGCGTCTGGCCGAACGACCTGGACATAAACCTCCACGTCAATAACGGGAGATATCTCGCGCTGGCAGATATCGGCCGTTTGCACTGGTTCGTGCGAACGGGGGCCCTTGGCGTTGCAAGACAGCAGCAGGCGTTCCCGGTGGTGGGAGACGCCATCGCCAAGTTTCGCCGCGATCTTAAGGCATTCCAAAGCTTCGAGATTCACACCCGGTTGCTCGGCTGGGATGAAAAGTGGGGCTTCATCGAACATCGCTTCGTGCGCAATCATCGCGTCATCGGCGTGGTCGCCATTCGAGGCGTCTTCAAAGGTCCGGGCGGCCCTCTCGATCCCGGGATACTGCTGAGAGGACTCGCGCATTCCTCCCCATCGCCGAAACTCCCCGACTGGACCCATTCCTTTCAGCAGAGCAGCGAACTATTGAGCGAGGCACTGCGCGAGGAGGAACGCTCGCAGGGCTTGCGCGCAAAGAGCGGGTGACACGAATCGCCAACTACACGCCGGACACGATCCTTACATCCCGGACGGCGCCGCTTCCCAGCGCCGCGAGCGCCTCTTGATAACTTGGACTGTCGTGCGCCGCGATGGCCTGCGCGACCGAATCGAATTCGATCACCACGACACGCTCCCGCTGTCCGGCCTCATAAGCCATTGCGGCTGTTCCGCGCGCCAGAAAGCGCCCGCCCCCCGACTCGATGGCCGGACCCGCCAGCTTCGCGTAGGCCGCAAGCTTGGCGGGATCCGATATCTCCCGATAACAGGTGATCCAATACGCCGTGGCCATAGGAGTCGTGTCCTCGCGCTGCTGAGAAAGTCAATGTCCCTGAACCGGCTTTCGCAGCCGGCGCATCAGAAGATGATCGACCGAGAGGGCCCCGCCGCCCGCGATCGCCAGCCACAGGAACAGCGCGAGATACTCGAACTCGTCGAATCCCAGCAGTGTCTCCAGCGAGTCGACGTCGCCCCATTTGGCGGCGCGGATGGCGACGATCATGGTGACGCCCAGAGCCCCGGCGGAAATCCGGGTGAGCAATCCCAGCAACAGGAACAGGCCCCCGAAGAATTCAATTCCGGAGGTGAGCGGCGTAAAGAAACCGGGAAATGGAATTCCCCAGCCGATGAAATTTTCGGTGACCTGCGGCAAATTGTTGAGCTTGCCCCAACCGCTCCAGAGAAATACCCAGCCCACCGTAATTCGCGCAAACAGCGGCGCGAACCACATGAGGTGGGCGGCAACGCGCTCGGGCCAGCCGATGAGCCAATCGATCAACTGCCTCATGCGCGTCTCCGAATGTTGGTGCTCGATCGCGTTCAACAGGCATTATGGCATGCCTGAGCGCGGCGACGCACGCAGCGCCGC
>Ga0070761_10000159_pt1 | contig 45089 bp, 46 predicted proteins | sample HubBroMetageREF1_FD_66724 | JGI IMG/M metagenome (GOLD analysis project Ga0070761, IMG submission 66724) | Reference soil microbial communities from the Hubbard Brook experimental Forest, New Hampshire, USA - Hubbard Brook CCASE Soil... | ecosystem: Environmental > Terrestrial > Soil >... | reverse complement strand
GGACGTCGGCGACAACCGCAGCGCCGGCCGCGCTATCGCCGAGCGCGAGCTGGCGCGCATCGGTGCCGGCGCGCAGCAGCTCGCAGCCCTCGCCCGCGAGCTCAAGGTGCGCGACACCGAGCATCTGCATCAACTGCTGGGCGAGGGTGAGATCACGGTGACGCAGCTGATGCACGCCGCGGCGCGGCTGTTTGCGCCGCCCGAGCCGCGCCCGCGGCCGCGGCCGGCACGCCCCGTGGCGCGCCGCCGTGCCTCGCCGGTCGAGATCGAAGGTGTCGGCGACCTGCCGGTGACCCTGGCGCGCTGCTGTGCGCCGCTGCGCCCGGAGCCGATCTCGGGCTACGTCACCTTGGGGCGCGGTGTCACCGTACACCGCAGCATCTGCGCCGGCTTCCAGCGCATGAGCGCACTCAAGCCCGACCGGGTGCTGAAGGTCGAGTGGGCGGGCGCGGACAGCGGCGCCCTGGACGTCGAGATCTCGGTCGGCGCCTACGATCGCCGCGGACTGCTGCGCGACCTCACCGACGTGCTGGCCGTGGAGCGCCTGAGCATCGATGCGGTCACCTCCCGCACCGACCACGACACGGGCATCGCGCGCTTTGCGCTCAAATTCGCGGTCACCGATCTCGAGCAGCTCGCGCGTGTGCTGCGCCGCCTGGCCGGCGTGCCGAACGTCATCGAGGCGCGGCGCCAGGTATAGACCCTGGGCAGGCGCCGCACGCTCAGCGGTTCAAGGAGTCGATCGCGCGCTTGTCGGCGTTGAGCGCCGCCTCGTGCACCGCCTCCGACAGCGTCGGATGCGCGTGGATCGTGCGCTGCAGATCCTCGCTGCTCGCGGAGTACTCCATCGCCAGCACCCCTTCCGCGATCAGCTCGCCCGCCAGCGGACCGATGATGTGTACACCCAGGATCTCGTCGTCATCGCCGGCCGCAATGATCTTGGCGAAGCCCACCGCCTGCTCCATGGCGCGCGCCCGGCCGTCCGCGAGGAACGGGCACAGGCCGATCTTGTAGGCGCGGCCGCTCGCCTTGACCTGCTCCTCGGTGAGTCCCACCCAGGCGATCTCCGGCGCCGTGTAGATGACCGCCGGGATCGCCTTGTAGTTGACTTCGCCGTACCTTCCGGCGATGAGATCCGCGACCATGGCGCCTTCTTCCTTGCCTTTGTGCGCGAGCATCGGTCCGCGCACACAGTCGCCCACCGCCCAAACGCCCTCGACGCCAGTGCGGCAGTGCTCGTCCACCTTGATGAAGCCACGCTCATCGAGCTGCACGCCGGTCTCCGGGCCGAGCAGGTCCTGCGTGTACGGCCGCCGTCCGATGGCGACCACGAGTCGGTCGACGGTGATCTGCTGTGCTCCCTTGGCGTCGCTATAGCTGACCTCGACGGCGTCGCCGGCGACGGTGGCGCCAGTGACTTTGGCGCCGAGCCGGATGTCCAAGCCCAGCTTCTTGAAGTGACGCAGCGCCTCCCTGGCGAGCTGCTGATCGCAGAACGGGAGGAAGTCCGGCAACGCCTCCAGCACCACGACCTCGGCGCCGAGCCTGCGCCAGACGCTCCCGAGCTCGAGCCCGATCACGCCCGCGCCGATGACGCCGAGGCGCTTCGGGACCGCCTCCAGATCGAGCGCTCCCCAGGAGTCGACAATGTGCGGCGCTTTGAAAGGCGCGCTGCGCAGCTCGATCGGCGCGGAGCCGGAAGCGAGCACCACGTGACGGGCAGTGAGCGCACGGCGCTTGCCGTCAAGCGCGGTGAATTCCACTCGCCCGGGGGCCGCGAGCCGCCCGTGCCCCTGGAGCGGGGTGACCCCCGCGCCTTTGAAGAGCGCCAGGATCCCCTGGGTCATCGTCTTTACGACGCTGCTCTTGCGCTTCTGCATCTGCGCCAGGTCCACCGAGGCTCCCGACACCCTGATGCCGTGCACCGCGAACTCCTCCTTGAGGCGGTGGTAGAGCTCGCTCGACTCGAGCAGCGCCTTCGAGGGGATGCAGCCGGCGTTGAGGCAGGTGCCGCCGAATGCCGGCGTGCCGTCGCGGTTCTTCCACTCGTCGATGCAGGCGACCCGCAGCCCATTCTGACCCGCGCGGATCGCCGCCGGGTAACCCGCAGGCCCCCCGCCGATGACGATGACGTCGAAGCTATCGGACCCGCCCTGGGGTGTTGGCTCGCTCGGCATGAGAGCTAAAGAAGGAGTGACCTGGCAGAGAGCGCGCAAAGTTAACACAGCCGGCCATGGGGAGACGAACTCTATTTCAATCAATGCATTACGCTATAAACATGATTCCTACATGAGAATAGCGAACAGCCGCTCGCGCTTGCGTCCTCGCCCTCCCGCCAAGACCAGGGCTGTCACAAATCGGAAATATCACGGTCATACGCTGCTTGATTCACCGTCCATGGAAGAGTCCGACATGAGCGTTGCCGCCGACAGCGTTGCCTCCCCTCCCGCGTCCCGTCCGAGCCTGGGCCGCAAGCCCGGTCGCGCGACCATCCTGATTTTCCTGCTGCTGCTCATCATCGGGGCGGGCTACACCACCTACAGCCTGATCACCGACATCTCGACGGCTGAGCCGGGCGCGATAGCGATCCTGCCGTTCCTGCTGCTCGGCCTGGCGCTCCTCATCGCGCTCGGCTTCGAGTTCGTCAACGGCTTCCACGACACGGCGAATGCGGTTGCGACCGTTATCTATACCCATTCGCTGCCGCCCAACTTCGCAGTGCTCTACTCCGGGACGCTCAACTTCCTCGGCGTGCTGTTCTCGAGCGGCGCCGTGGCCTTCGGCATCATCAGCCTGCTCCCGGTGGAGCTGATCCTGCAGGTCGGCAGCGGTGCCGGCTTCGCCATGGTGTTCGCGCTGCTGATCGCGGCGATCATCTGGAACCTCGGCACCTGGTGGCTCGGGCTTCCGGCCTCCTCGTCCCATACCCTGATCGGCTCGATCATCGGGGTGGGAGTCGCCAATGCGCTCATGCACGGGCGTGACGGCACCAGCGGCGTGGACTGGGGCCAGGCGACCAAGGTCGGCTATTCGCTGCTGCTCTCGCCCGTGGTCGGATTCGTCTGCGCCGGGTTGCTGCTGCTCGTCCTCAAGGCGCTCGTCAGGAAGCCCGAGCTGTACCAGGCGCCGAAGGGCAACAAGCCACCTCCGGCGTGGATTCGCGGGCTCCTGGTCCTCACCTGCGGCGGCGTCTCCTTCGCCCACGGCTCGAACGACGGGCAGAAGGGTATGGGCCTCATCATGCTGATCCTCATCGGCACCGCGCCCATTGCGTATGCGCTCAACCGCGCCATGCCGGAGGCGCAGATGACTCCGTTCGTCGCCATGGCCACCGCGACGCAGCACTCGCTCGAGCGGTATGCCGCGGCACCTGCGCCCGCCAACCCGCGCGCGGTGCTCACGAGCTATGTGCGCACGCACACCTACAACGCGCAGGTGATTCCGGCCGTCGCCACCCTCACCGGCAGAATCGCCGCTCAGGTCAGAGGCAGCGGCACTTTCGCAAACATGCCCGCCGCCGCGGTCACCAACGTGCGCAACGACATGTACCTGACGTCGGAGGCGCTGCGCCTGTTTGGCAAGGACCCGCACAGCGCCGCGCTCGATACCGAGGCGCAAGCCAATCTCACTGCTTTCAAGAAAGAGATCGACCTCTCCACCAAATTCATCCCCTTGTGGGTCAAGGTGGCGGTGGCGATCGCTCTCGGACTCGGCACCATGGTCGGCTGGAAGCGCATCGTCGTGACGATCGGCGAGAAGATCGGCAAGACCCACCTGACCTATGCGCAGGGCGCCTCCGCGGAGCTCGTCGCGATGAGCACCATCTTCGCCGCTGACATGTTCGGGCTGCCGGTGTCGACCACGCACGTGCTGTCGTCGGGCGTGGCCGGCGCGATGGCGGCCAACAAGTCCGGGCTGCAGATGAGCACGGTGCGGAATCTGGTGATGGCCTGGGTGCTGACGCTGCCGGCCGCGATCCTGCTTTCGGGCACGCTCTACTGGCTGTTCACCCACATCTTCTAGATCCCGAGCAGCATCCGCCCGGGGTCCTCGAGGGCCTCCTTGATGGCGACCAGGAACTGCACCGCTTCGCGCCCGTCGATGATGCGGTGATCGTAGGTCACGGCCAGATACATCATCGGCCGCACCGCAACCGCTCCGTTCACGACCATCGGTCGCTCCTGGATCTTGTGCATGCCGAGGATGGCGCTCTGCGGGGCGTTGACGATCGGCGTCGACATGAGTGAGCCGAACACGCCGCCATTGGTGATGGTGAAGGTGCCGCCGGTCAGGTCCTCGAGTGCGATCGAGCCGTCGCGCGCCTGGCGCGCGTAATCCGCTACCTGCTTCTCGATCTGCGCGAAGCTCTTGCGATCGGCGTCGCGGACCACCGGCACCATGAGCCCGCGCTCGGTGGACACCGCGACACCGATGTCGTAGTACTCGTGATAGATGATGTCGGTGCCGTCGACCGAGGCATTGACGACCGGGAATCTCTTCAGCGCCGCGATTGCCGCCTTGACGAAGAACGACATGAACCCGAGCTTGACGCCGTTGTCCTTCTCGAAGCGCTCCTTGTAGCGCGCGCGCAGTTCCTGCACGGCGGTGAGGTCCACCTCGTTGAAAGAGGTGAGCAGCGCCTGACTCGACTGTGCCTCGATGAGCCGCTGCGCGATGCGCGCCCGCAGCCGCGTCATCGGCACGCGCTGCTCGGTGCGTGCGCCCGCCTCCGCCGGCGCAGGCGGCCGCGGCGCAGGAGCGCGCGCCGCCGGGGCCGGTGCCGCCACGGCGGTCGCCGGTGCGGCCTTCTTCTCCATGAACCCGACTACGTCGGCCTTCGTCAGCCGACCGTCCCGACCGGAAGCGGGGATCGCCGCGGGGTTGAGCTGATTCTCCTCGACCAGCCGGCGCACCGAGGGACTGAGCTTCGCCGACTCGCGGGCATCCTCGCCATCGCCAGTGGCGGCTGCTGCACGAGCAGCAGGGGCCGCGGCAGCAGGTGCGGTCGCGGCAGCCCCGGTGGGCACCGCGGGCGCGGCGACCGGCTTCGCCGCAGGCGCCACCGCGCCCTCCTCGATCACCGCCAGCACCTGGCCGCTCGTCACGACGGTTCCGCTCTGCACCCGCAGCTCACGCACCACGCCGTTGGCGGGCGCCGGCACTTCCAGCACCACCTTGTCGGTCTCGAGATCGGCGAGATTCTCGTCGCGACGGATGGCCTCGCCGGGCTGCTTGTGCCAGGCCACCAGCGTCGCGTCCGCCACCGATTCAGGCAGCTGCGGAACTCGGATTTCGGTCGTCATGAGCTTTTTCTCAGCGCCGCAGGGGCGAGCGGCGCCGTGAGGCGCGTGGTATCGCGTGCGGTCTCTTCGGTCGTGGTCGAATGCAGCGCCGCCGCTACCAGCGCCTGCTGCTCCAGCTCGTGGATCTTCGCGATACCGGTCGCCGGGGCCGCGGCCGGGGCGCGGCCCGCGTACAGCACCGGACGCTGGCCGAGCGCCAGCTCCTGCAGCCGGTGACGGATCTGGTACCAGGCGCCCTGGTTCTGCGGCTCCTCCTGGCACCACACCACCTCGCTGGCGTTCGCGTAGCGGCCGAGGATCGCCTGGTATTCGTCGCTCGGGAACGGGTAGAGCTGCTCGATGCGCACCAGGGCCACGTCGCGCAGCGCTTCCTTGCGCCGTGCCCGGAGCAGATCGAAGTACACCTTGCCGCTGCAGAACACGACCCGCTCGACCTGCTGCGCCGGCAGGTCGTCGACCTCGCCGATGACGCGTGCGAAGCTGCCGCGCGTCAGGTCCTCGAGCGCCGACACCGACAGCTCGTGTCGCAGCAGGCTCTTGGGTGACATCACGATCAGCGGCTTCCTGAACCCCTGGTGCATCTGCCGCCGCAGCATGTGGAACATCTGCGCCGGCGTCGAGGGCACGCACACCTGCATGTTGTTCTCGGCGCACAGCTGCAGGAAGCGCTCGAGCCGCGCCGAGGAGTGCTCGGGGCCAGCGCCTTCGTAGCCATGCGGCAGGAGCAGCGTGAGGCCGCAGAAGCGCTCCCACTTGGCTTCGCCCGAGCTGATGAACTGATCGATGATGACCTGCGCGCCGTTGGCGAAGTCGCCGTACTGCGCTTCCCACACCACCAGCGACTTCGGGTCGGTGGTCGCGTAGCCGTACTCGAAGCCGAGCACCGCCTCCTCGGACAGCACCGAATCGATCACCTGCACGCGCGGCTGCGGCGTAGCGATGTGCTGCAGCGGGATCCAGCTGGCGTCGGTTGTCTGATCGTGCAGCACGGCGTGACGGTGAAAGAAGGTTCCGCGTCCGGTGTCCTGTCCGGTCAGCCGCACCGGGAAGCCGTCCTCGACGAGTGAGGCGTAGGCGAGCGTCTCGGCGCAGCCCCAGTCGAGCGGCAACTCCCCGCGCACCATCTTCTGGCGATTGGCCATGAGCTGCGCCACGCGCGGGTGCAGCGCGAATCCTTGCGGCCAGCTGGTGATGCGCTCGCCGAGGGAGTGCAGCCGCGCAAGCGCCACCCCGGTGGGCACACGCTCGGTCCAGTCGATCTGCGCGTAGGCGCTCCAGTCCACTGTGTATTTGTTGCCGATCATGCCGAGCGCCGCGCGCGCCTGCGGGCGCCCTTCATCGAGTCCCTTGCGGTACTCCTCGAGCATGCCCTCGGCGTCCGCCTCAGTGAGAACGCCGGCCGCGATCAGTTTCTCGGCATACAGCCGCCGCACGCTCGGGTGCTGACGGATGACGTGGTACATGGCCGGCTGGGTCGCCGCCGGCTCATCGGCCTCGTTGTGTCCGTGACGCCGGTAGCCCACCAGGTCGATGACCACGTCCTTGCGGAAGCGCACGCGATACTTGAGTGCCAGCCTCGAGGCGAGCACGACCGCCTCCGGGTCATCGGCATTCACGTGGAAGATCGGCACTTCCAGCATCTTGGCGACGTCGCTGCTGTAGGTAGTCGAGCGCGCGTCGCGGGGATCCGAGGTCGTGAAACCGACCTGATTGTTGATGATGAGGTGCACGGTGCCGCCGGTGGAGAAGCCGCGCGCCTGCGACAGCTGCAGCGTCTCCATCACCACGCCCTGGCCCACGAAGGCCGCATCGCCGTGAATCAGCAGCGGCAGGACGCGCGCCCCCTGGCTATCGCCGCAGCGCTCCTGGCGGGCGCGGACCGACCCTTCCACGACCGGGTTCACGACCTCGAGATGCGAGGGGTTGAAGGCGAGCACCGTGTGCACGTTGCCGCTCGGGGTGCGCAGGTCGGCGGAGAAGCCTTTGTGGTACTTGACGTCGCCGGAGCCCTTGACGCGCCCGGGGTCGTAAGCACCCTCGAACTCCGAGAACAGCTCCGCGGGAGACTTGCCGAGCACGTTGACGAGCACGTTGAGCCGGCCGCGGTGCGCCATGCCGATGACCACTTCCTCGATGCCCGCCGCACCGCTGCCGCGGATGAGATCGTCGAGCGAGGCGATCAGTCCCTCCTCGCCTTCGAGCGAGAAGCGCTTCTGACCGACGTACTTGGTGTGCAGGTAGCGCTCGAGGCCTTCGGCCGCGGTCAGTTGCCACAGGAGGTTGCGGCGCTCCTCGGGGCTGAAGCTTCCCTTGATGCGCTCGTTCTGGAACTCATCCTGCAGCCACAGCCGCTCTTCGGAATCCGACACGTGCGCGAACTCGGCGCCCACGTTGCCACCGTAGATGTAGCGCAGCTGCTCGAGGATGTCTCTGAGCTTCATGCGCTTGGGCACGGCGTCCGTAAGGCTGCCGGTGAAGAACTCGGTGTCGAGGTCGCCGGGCGTGAGCCCGAAATAGTCCAGGTCGAGCACCCGCGGGTGGGGCCGCGTCATCAGGCCGAGCGGATCGATGGTCGCCACCAGGTGCCCGCGGTTGATCCAAACCTGGATCAGACGCGAGACCGCCGCCTGCCGGGCGTCCGCCCCGCTGCCGGCGCTCACCCGCGCCGCGGGCTGTTGCTGCGCGCGCGCGCCGATGGCGGCGCGGATGGGCCCGTGGGCGCGTTCCTCCCGCGGCTTTGGGCTCAGCTGGTCAAAATAAGCCCGCCAGCGCTCACTTACGCTCGCAGGATCGCGAAGGTACTGCTCGTAGAGCGCGTCGAGAAACTCGGCGTTGCCGCCGTACAGGGGTGTCGGTTCGAGCATGCGCAAGCTTCGACGGCGAGCGGCTAGTTTAACGAAAAACCGCCAGGTCGCCATCAGCCTATATGGGGATGAAAGCGCGCCGTCCCAGGGACTTACTGCCCGTCAGCTCAGCAGGGTGAACTCGTACGCCACGAGCACGGCATAAGCGGCCAGGACCCCGTAGATGAGCGCCCCGACGCTCACGCGCCCGAAAGCCCGCGTCCGGGCGAACAGCGTCAGCAGCACCACCCCCGAAGCGGTGACCCCGATCTTCACGACCGCGAAGGCGAGTCCCGAACCGCCAAGGAGCACGCGCATGACAGGGTTGATCTCGTAGGCGCCGCGCTCGAGCAGCAGCAGCGTCAGAAAGGCATCCGCCGCACACAGCGTGACAATCAACATCGCAGTGGCAAGCCACTGCGCGTCATGCCAGTCGATCGCCCCGAGCGCTCGTTCGCCCGTGCGCCGCGGTCCCCGGCGACGCGGGTGGAAGCTGCCGTGCACCAGCGCCCGCAGCACTCGCGTGCGGCGCTCAGTGCCACGCCGTTCGGGCGGACTCGCGGGGCGCAGGGCAACGGCGTCAAGGTCGGTGGACACGATGGCGGATATTCTAGCCGCGCCGATGCGCCACGGTGAGGGGGCCGAGCGTGAAGCTCTTCGCAGTCGGGCGCGCACAGCCGCCAGCGGCGATTTTGCGCTGCTCAGCCCACGTTATGACACCTCGCGCCACTCCTCTATATGATCGCGCCGATGTCGAGCCCGACGACCGCCGCCCCGCACGGACCCGCAGCGCACCCGGACGGCCTGCCGGTACCGCGCCGTTACTGGGCGATCGCCGCCATCCTGCTCGCGATCTTCATGTCGGTGCTCGACAGCACCATCACCAACGTGGCGCTGCCGACCATCGGGCACGACCTCGGCGCGAGCCCCGCCGTGTCGATCTGGGTGATCAACGCCTACCAGCTCGCGATCCTCGTGCTGCTGCTGCCGCTGGCCGCGCTCGGGGAAATCGTCGGCTATCGGCGCGTCTCGCAGGCTGGGCTGGCGCTGTTCACTCTCGCCTCGCTCGCCTGCGCCTGCGCACCTTCGCTGCTCACGCTCAGCATGGCGCGCGTGCTGCAGGGAGTGGGCGCTGCCGGCATCATGAGCGTGAACGCCGCGCTGGTGCGCTTCACCTATCCACACCGCTATCTCGGGCGCGCCCTCGGCATCAACGCGTTCGTAGTCGGCACCTCGGCGGCCGTCGGACCCACCATCGCCTCCGCGGTGCTGGCGATAGCGCACTGGCGCTGGCTGTTTGGTATCAACGTACCGATCGGCATCGTCACCGTACTGATCGCGCGCTACTCGCTGCCCGAGACCGAGCGCAGTCGCCGGCCGCTGCACTACGCGGGCGCCCTGCTGTACGCCGGCACCTTCGGGCTGGTGCTCTCCGGGCTGCAGTCGCTCGCGCACCATGCGGCGACGCCGCACGCGCTCGGACTCATTGCCTGCGGCATCCTGCTCGGCGTGCTCCTCGTGCGTTATGAAAGCACGCACCCCGCGCCGCTCATTCCCTTCGACCTGCTGCGCATCCGGCTGTTCTCGCTGTCGGTCGCGACCTCGGTCTGCGCCTTCATGGCACAGATGAGCGCCTTCGTGTCCCTGCCCTTCGATATCCAGCAGATGGGCCACAGCGCCGTCGAGACCGGGCTTCTCATGACGCCGTGGCCGCTCGCGATCGCGGTGATGGCGCCGATCGCCGGGCGCCTCGCCGACCGTTACCCCGCGGGCCTGCTGGGCGGTATCGGGCTGGCGGTGCTGGCCGCGGGGCTCGCACTGCTCGCGCTGTTTCCGGCCGGCGGCACGCCGGCCGCGTTCATCTGGCGCATGGCGCTGTGCGGCGTGGGCTTCGGGCTGTTCCAATCGCCGAACAACCGCACGATGCTGGCGGCCGCACCGCGTGCGCGCAGCGGCGCCGCCGGTGGCATGCTCAGCAGCGCGCGCCTGGTCGGCCAGACGCTCGGCGCGGCGGGCGTCGCCATCCTGTTTCGGGCGAACCCTGCCGAGGGTTCTCGCATCGCCCTGTACCTGGCCGCCGCGCTGGCGCTGTCAGCCTCGCTGGTCAGCCTCGTGCGGCTGACACCGCTCAAAGAGGACCTAAGTTTATGAGCAACACCCCGACGGCCGGTAGCGCAAGCCCCGCTCCCATCAAGCCGCCTTTCACGCTGGCGAGCGCCACCGCCAAGGCGCGCGCAGCCGAGGACGCCTGGAACAGCCGCGATCCCGAGCGCGTGGCGCTCGCCTATTCGGAGGACTCGCAGTGGCGCAATCGCGCCGAGTTCTTCACCGGCCGGGCGGAGATCCGCGCGTTCCTCAGGCGCAAGTGGGCACGCGAGCTCGAGTACCGGCTGATCAAGGAGATCTGGGCGTTCGGCGAGAGCCGCATCGCCGTGCGCTTCGCCTACGAGTGGCACGACGACTCAGGCTACTGGTACCGCTCCTACGGGAACGAGAACTGGGAGTTCGATGCGGCCGGGCTCATGCGCCGACGACACGCCTCGATCAACGACGTGCAGATCCACGAGGCGGACCGCAAGTACCGCTGGCCCGCGCCCGGTCCGCGGCCCAACGATCATCCGGGATTGAGCGAGCTCGGACTCTAGGGAAGGATGGAGAATTCCCGCATGGCGGGCAGGAAATTCTCGTTCGTGTGACCCGGACGAGTCAGCTTGAACAGCGCAAACCGCTGGACGGGCGTCAACGCGGCCCACTGCGCGCCGGACGGCGGTGTCACGTTCAAGCCGCGCGCCCACTGACGGATTCGGTCGGGAACCGCGGCGGCGTCTGACCAGGGCGGTGCCGGATCGAGCGGCGCGAACTCAACCGCGGTTTTCGTATGTGCTTCGATCAGGGACACGAGGTACTGCCGGTAGGCCTCCATCTCCACCGCACTGTTGCAGGGTCTTTCAGTGAGCTCGCGTCGCGCGTCGGACGGAATCCGGTTCCACTGTTTGAGCGAAAGCTTGATCCCGGTCTGATCCAGCTTCATCCGCACGCTCATCGGGATGCAGCGCAATGTGCCCCCGAAGTCCACTTCAAATCGGAAGACTCCCGGGTAGGGCGACTCGTCCGGCAGGCTCTCCAATCGCGAAGGGTGCTTCATAGGGTGTGAGGATATCGCCGCAGGACGGGACGAGACAGATAGGAACCGCCGCGCATATGTCTGCGTCGCCGGGGCACTGGTCTTATGTCGACCGGTCAAACAGATGAGACCCGCATGCCCGTGCCCCGCGTTCACGCAAGAGCACGACGCTTGCAGTAAGATCGAGGCCTGATATATCAGCGAGCCAAGTCGCATATGGGCAAGAAGTCGTCGCTCCGCGTCATCCCTGTCAAGGTCGAGCCAGTATCGTCCCTGACGGCCGCGGAACGGACTGCGGTGCTCGAGGTGTGCGCCCGGCTCAAGCCACTCGCCGGCGCGTTGATCCCGATCCTTCACGGAGTCCAGGGCGCGCTGGGCTATGTTCCAAAGGACGCTGTGCCGCTCATCGCCGCAGAGCTGAATTTGTCCAGGGCCGATGTGCACGGCGTGGTGAGCTTCTATCACTATTTTCGCAACGAGGCCCCCGGCCGGCACGTCGTCCACGTGTGCCGGGCGGAGGCCTGCCAGTCGGTGGGCGCGGTGGCCCTCGAAGCTCACGCCAAGAAAAGCTTAGGGATCGATTTTCATGAGACGACCACGGACGGCGCCATCAGCCTCGAGCCGGTTTATTGCCTGGGTAACTGCTCGCTCGGGCCCTCCATCATGGTCGACAAGCAGCTGCAGGGAAGAGTCTCACCGAAGCGCTTCGATGAGCTGATGGTGCAGGCGAGAGCGAGCTCATGAGCCGAACCCGGATCTTCGTTTCACGCGACGCGGCCGCACAGGGAGTGGGCGCGAATCAGGTCGCGGACGAGATCTCCAGGGAAGCGACCCAGCGCGGCATCGATATCGAGCTGGTGCGCAACGGCTCGCGCGGATTGTTGTGGCTCGAGCCTCTGGTCGAAGTCGAGACTGCTGCCGGGCGCATGGCCTACGGTCCGGTCACAACGGACAAAGTGGCCGGACTCTTCAAGGCTGACTTCATGCGAGGCCAGCCTCACGCGCTCAACCTGGGATTGACCGAAGAGATCCCGTATCTCAAGAAACAGGAACGGCTCACGTTTGCGCGCGTCGGCGTCACCGACCCGCGGAGCCTCGAGGACTACCTCGATCACGAGGGCTACCGCGGCCTGAAGGCCGCCCTCGCTCTCGAGCCCGCGGCGATTGTCACGATGGTCACGGACTCCGGCTTGCGAGGCCGGGGCGGTGCGGCGTTTCCCACCGGCATCAAATGGAAGACAGTACTCGCCACCCCTGCCGATCAAAAGTACATCGTCTGCAACGCGGACGAAGGCGACTCGGGCACCTACTCCGATCGCATGATCATGGAGGGCGATCCGTTCGTTCTCATCGAGGGCATGACTATCGCAGGTCTCGCGGCCGGTGCGACCCGGGGCTTCATTTACCTGCGCTGGGAATATCCCGACGCCCACGCGGCACTCGAGGCCGCGATTGCTGCCGCCAATCAGGCGGGCTACCTCGGCGACAACATTCTCGGCAGCGGCAAATCATTTCACCTCGAAGTCCGCCTGGGTGCCGGCGCCTACATCTGCGGCGAGGAGACCTCGCTCCTCGAGTCCCTCGAGGGCAAGCGCGGGCAGATTCGCTATAAACCACCGCTGCCGGCGATCGCGGGCCTGTTCGCCAAGCCCACGGTCATCAACAACGTGATCTCGCTGGCCTCGGTTCCCATCATCCTGGACCGGGGCGCGGAGTACTACCGCAACTATGGCGTTGGCCGCTCGCGTGGCACGCTGCCCATACAGCTCACCGGCAACATCAAGCGCGGCGGCCTGATCGAGAAGGCGTTCGGGGTCACGCTGCGGGAGCTGCTGTACGACTACGGCGGCGGATCGCTCAGCGGCCGCCCGATCCGGGCCGTGCAGGTCGGCGGCCCGTTGGGCGCGTACATGCCCGAATCGCAATTCGACACCCCGCTCGACTATGAGGAATTCGCGAAGATCGGTGCGATGCTCGGTCACGGCGGCATCGTCGTATTCGATGACACGGTCGATTTGGCGGCGCAGGCCCGCTACGCCATGGAGTTCTGTGCGATCGAGTCGTGCGGCAAGTGCACGCCGTGTCGCCTCGGCTCAACGCGCGGGGTCGAAGTCATCGATCGCCTCGTCGCCGGCCAGGACGCCGCGAAGCAGGAGATTGTGCTTCGTGATCTGTGCAACACCATGATCCAAGGTTCGCTGTGCGCACTCGGCGGGCTCACGCCCTACCCGGTGATCTCGGCGCTCAATCATTTCCCCCAGGATTTCGCCAAACAGCGCGCCGCGAAGGCGGCGGTCTGAACTCTCCCGAGCGAGCAACCACATGCAATCGATCGCTGAAAAGGACTTAGGCACTCCCGCCCGAACGAGCGCGAAGATGGTCACGCTGACCATCGACGACCGCGAGGTCGTGGTACCAGCGGGTACATCCGTGCTGCGCGCCGCGGCCCTCGCGGGTATCGCGATCCCGAAGCTGTGCGCCACCGATCAGCTGGAGGCCTTTGGCTCCTGCCGTCTGTGCCTGGTGCAGATCGCGGGCATGAAGGGGATGCCGGCCTCGTGCACGACCCCGGTCGCCGAGGGCATGAAGGTCGCCACCGAGAACAAGGCCATCGCGGACGTGCGTCGCGGGGTGATGGAGCTCTACATCTCGGATCACCCGCTCGATTGCCTCACCTGTCCTGCCAACGGCCACTGCGAGCTGCAGGACATGGCCGGAGTCGTCGGACTGCGCGAGGTACGCTACGGCTACGAAGGCGCCAATCACCTCAAGGCGGAGAAGGACACCAGCAACCCGTATTTCACCTTCGATCCGAGCAAATGCATCGTCTGCTCGCGCTGTGTGCGCGCCTGCGACGAGCAGCAGGGCACGTTTGCGCTCACCATCCAGGCGCGCGGCTTCGAGTCCAAGGTCTCGGCGAGCCAGGACGACCCGTTCATGGATTCCGAGTGTGTCTCGTGCGGGGCCTGCGTCCAGGCCTGTCCGACCGCCACGCTCACCGAGAACAGCGTCATCGAGAAGGGCCAGGCGGAGCACAGCGTCATCACCACCTGCGCCTATTGCGGCGTCGGCTGCTCGTTCCGCGCCGAGATGAAGGGCGAGGAGATCGTGCGCATGGTGCCGAACAAGGACGGCCACGCCAATCACGGCCACTCGTGCGTCAAGGGCCGGTTCGCGATCGGCTACGCCACCCACCCCGATCGGATCGTGAAGCCCATGATCCGCGCCAAGATCAGCGATCCGTGGCGTGAGGTGAGCTGGGAAGAGGCGATCGGCTATGCCGCGGGCGAGCTGAAACGCATCCAGGCGAAGTACGGCCGCGACTCCATCGGCGGCATCACCTCCTCCCGCTGCACCAACGAGGAAACCTACCTGGTGCAGAAGCTGGTGCGCGCCGGGTTCGGCAACAACAACGTCGACACCTGTGCCCGCGTCTGCCACTCCCCAACCGGCTATGGTCTCAAGAACACCATGGGCGAATCGGCCGGGACCCAAGCTTTCGACTCGGTGATGCAGGCCGATGTCATCTTCGTCATCGGCGCCAACCCGACCGACGGCCATCCGGTGTTCGCCTCGCAGATGAAGCGCCGTCTGCGCCAGGGAGCACGCCTCATCGTCGCGGATCCGCGCCGCATCGACCTGGTACATACCCCGCACATCGAGGCCGACTACCACTTGCCCCTGCGGCCGGGTACCAATGTCGCTTTCATCAATTCAATCGCCCACGTCGTAGTGACCGAAGGCCTGGTCAAGGAGGACTTCGTCCGCGAGCGCTGCGAGTGGGACTCCTTCGAGAAGTGGCGCGCGCTGGTCGGCGACCCGAAGTACTCCCCGGAGGCCATGGAGAGCGTGACCGGCGTGCCCGCAGCCGCGGTGCGCGGCGCCGCGCGCCTGTATGCCACGGGCGGCAACGGCGCGATCTACTACGGACTCGGCGTGACCGAGCACAGCCAGGGCTCGACCATGGTCATGGGCATCGCCAACCTCGCGATGGCGACCGGCAACATCGGACGCGAGGGCGTCGGCGTCAACCCGTTGCGCGGTCAGAACAACGTGCAGGGATCGTGCGACATGGGCTCGTTCCCGCACGAGTTCACGGCCTACCGGCACGTGTCGGACGATGCCGTACGGCACTCGTTCGAGGCGGCCTGGGGCGTGCCGCTGCGCGCCGAGCCGGGCCTGCGCATCCCGAACATGTTCGAAGCAGCGCTCGACGGCGACTTCAAGGCGCTCTATATCGAGGGCGAGGACATCGGCCAGTCCGACCCCAACACGCAGCACGTGACCGCCGCCCTGTCCGCGATGGAATGCATCATCGTCCAGGACCTGTTCCTGAACGAGACCGCAAAATTCGCCCATGTGTTCCTGCCGGGCTCCACGTTCCTCGAAAAGGACGGCACCTTCATCAACGCGGAGCGGCGCTGCTCACGCGTCCGGCGCGTGATGAAACCCAAGAACGGCTATGCCGACTGGGAGATCACCCAGCTGCTCTCGAACGCCGTGGGCTTCCCGATGAACTACCGCCATGCGTCCGAGATCATGGACGAGATCGCGCGGCTGACGCCCACCATGAGCGGCATCAGCTTCGACCTGCTCGACCGGCTCGGAAGCGTTCAGTGGCCGTGCAACGCCGAGCACCCGGAAGGCACACCGACGATGCACGTCGGTACCTTCGTGCGCGGCAAGGGCAAGTTCCTGCTGACCGAGTACGTGCCCACCAACGAAAGGGTCAACGTCAAGTACCCGCTGATCCTGACCACCGGCCGCATTCTGAGCCAGTACAACGTCGGCGCGCAGACCCGGCGTACACCGAACGTCCAATGGCATGATGAGGATCGGCTCGAGATTCACCCGCACGATGCCGAGGAGCGCGGAGTCGCCGAGGGCGACTGGGTCGGAATCGCGAGCCGCGCGGGCGAAACGGTGATGCGCGCACAGGTTACCGACCGCGTGCAGCCGGGCGTTGTCTACTGCACTTTCCATTTCCCGGACTCCGGCGCCAACGTCATTACCACCGAGAACTCCGACTGGGCAACCAACTGCCCCGAGTACAAGGTGACGGCAGTCGAGGTCACGCGCGTCAGTCAGCCGTCCGAGTGGCAGAAGCGCTTCCAGGAGTTCAAGAAGACTCAGGAGGCGTTGGTGCAGCCGGATGTGTTCGTAAAGTAGGTCGCGCGCGCGTGAGCGGTGGAGCGCATACCCCCGGGAGCGCGGAGCACCTGGTCGCGATGGCGAACGACATCGGCAACTATTTCCGCCCGCAGGAGCGGGAGGAGGCGATTGCCGGCATCGCCAACCATATCAAGCGCTACTGGACGCCGCGGATGCGCCAGAAGCTCACCGCCTACCTCGCGCAAGGGCTCGGTGGTGATCTCGATGAGCTGCCGCGAGCTGCCATCGATCGCCTCAACGATCAGACCCCTGCGGCCGGCAATCAGCCCGCGGGCGCTGCCGCGCGCTAGCCCGTACAGGGCGACTCGAGCGCGCGCGGTTAGCGCTTGAGGCGGTCCCGGCGCACTAGCCGCCAAGGAGCCTCAGCTCCCAGATATCCTTGCCGCTCGTCATCATCAGCGGACGCAGCGCGAGCATGCCGGCCCGGCCGACGGCGCGCTCGAGCTGCCTGAGCTCCGCGAGCTTATCGCGCGTCTCCTCGTCCAGCGGCGGCCCCTCGAGTCCGCTTTCGCGCAGCAGCAGCACCCCTTTGGCGCGCAGCGCCAGCTCCCCGTGCACGCGCAGACAACACAGCATGTCCGCCAGCTGCTCACCGCGGAAGCGGTCACGGAGCGATTGCAGGTAGCGCCCGGCGTTGCTCTCGAGAAACGTGCCCTTGCTGAGCGATTCGAGGAGACGCGCCTTCGAGTCGAGGTCAGCATCGAGCCAGTCGCGCAGCGCGCGCTCGCTGTGTTGGAATACCAGGTAGATCACCAGTGGCAGCACGACCAGCATCGCCAGCGTCGCGATCGCCGGCCATTGCAGCAGCGCGTTGAAGCCGACGTGGAGCGCGACCGCCGCGAGAAATCCGGGCAGCAGCAGCTGCAGCCCGCCCTGCGGCCGTCTCTCATACAGCGTGATCGAGATCATCGCCAGCACGGTACCGGTGCCGCCGTGCATGATGGCGGTGCCGAAGCCACGGATCACCTGCACCGGCAGCGCCGCCTCGGGCCGCGAGGCGAGGTAATAGAGGTTCTCGATGAGCGCAAAGCCGGTGCCGATGGCAAAGCCGGCGATCCCGGCATCCACCGCCAGCCCCACACGCCGCGAGCGGATCAGGTAGACCAGCACCGCGGCCTTGAGCGCCTCCTCGATCCACGGCGAGACGCTGCGCGAGTAGCTGAGAAAACTTCCGCTGAAATGCGCGTACACCAAGTTGTTGGCGAGGTAGCTGGCGCCGGCGGCGAGTGCGCCGGCTGCCATCAGGGCGAGCACCGTCCGCAACCGCAGCAGCTTGTAGGCGTCGAGCTGCACCAGCCCGGCGAGAAACAGCAGCACCGGCACGAGCGTCAGTGGCGCCCGCAGCAGCAGCGCGCTCATGGCGGCAGGCGCCGCGTACGTGCCCCCGTCACAGGACCTCGAGCGACAGCATGAACTCGGTGGTGCCGAGCCCATTCGCGCCGAATCCGCGGGCGACCCCGGCCGAGAGCATCATGGGCTGGCGGTGCATCACGTGCAGCTGCAAGTCGACCTGCGCGCCGATGTCGCGGGCATTCTGCCGGAACTCGCGGCTCAGGGGATCGGTCTCGAGGGTGCCGACGAAGAGCTCCGGTCGGGCCCAGCTGGCGTAAAACCCGGGCGACCCGAGGCCTTCGAATCGCACTGGCGGCAGGCACCACTCGAGCGTCGACTTCGCCAGCGATTTTCCCTGCAGCGCGTCCAGGCCGAAACCCGGGAAGCTCAGCAGGTCGCGGTAGCGTTGCGCGCCGCCGTTCGCGCGGCTGTCGACGTAGTTGTTGCCGAAGCCGCCGAAATAGAGGTTGGCGAGCGGATCCTCACGCGAGCCGGCGGAAGCGCCCACGCCGCTGCGCAGCCAGATCGAGGAGTGATCGAGCGGCAGCGGCAAGCCAAAGTCGAAAGTTCCGGTGATCCTCGGAATGAGCTCGCCCATGGCCCCGTAGGCGTGAGTCTTGATCGACCAGGTGTAGCCGGTTTCTGCATCGACTGCGCCGGGCGAGGAACGCGTATCGGACGAGACGATGCCCGCTTGCGCGGTGAACAGGTTCTTGGTCGGCGAGGGCACGTTCTGGAAGCCCGGGAGAACGTCGAGGTCGCCGTAATAAGCGACCTTGGCGAGGAAATCCATGGTCTGCGGCGGGTCGTAAACGAGCGCGCGGTCGTAGCTCAGGTAGCCGTTATAGCCTGCGACGCTGCGCTTCGTCGGGCCGAACAGGTCGTAGAAATCGGCGCCGTTCCACGCCACGCCACCAGTCCAGTCGCCCTGGTGGCCGCTGGCGCTGAGGTGCAGGCGCTCTTTCGAGGGCAGCCCGTCGTCGGGACTGTAGCTGGCATCGAGGGCGACCCAGTCGAGCAGCACGGGATCGCTGAAACGCGCGCTGACGCCGAGCGCAGCGGAATTCTCGAACCCCTCGACCACCGGCAACAGCGCCTCGAGCGACAGCTCGCGGGCCGGCGTGTAGGGTCCCTGGTGCACGATCTGCGTCTCGTACGGCTCGCTCGATGGGGTGGGCGCGACCCAGCTCTGAACCTCGGGATACTTCTCCGCCACCTGCTCCCCAAGGAACGTGATCGCGCTCAGGTCCTCGGTCGGCTTCGCCTCGATCAGAGTCGGCACGAAACCGGTCGCGCTGTACCGCAAGACGATGAGCGTGGAGTCATCGAGCGGCAGCGGACGGAAGAATCCCACGGCGGCGTTGCTGACCGCGGCCAGCGTCCCGCTGGAGATCTCATACCGATAGATGTTCGAGACGCCGGTGTAGAAGCTGCTGCCGAAAAGATAACGCCCGTCGCTCGAGAACACGAAGCCCTCCGGCACCGCGGCTCCCATGGTGAAGGCCTTCACGGGTGCCGCGTCTCCCTTCAGGAGCGAGTCGGTCGGTATCACCCGGACTTGCGTCACCGGCGGGGATTCCGGCTTCGGCCCCGGCCCCGTCACAGAGACTGCAGCGAGCTTGCCGTCGGGCGAAAGGTCCAGGTCGAAGGCCTGCTCGCGCGAGGGGAACACGTACAGGCTCTGCCAGTTCCTGTAAGGGTAGGGAATGCGCACCATCACCACGAAACCACCGGTGAAGCGCAGGCCCCACAGTGAACGGTCGCTTGAGTTGTAGACAATGTCGCCGATGCGCGCCGCCTTGAGCAGCATGCGCGACTTGCCCGAGCGCAGATCGAGCGCCTCGACATTGCGGTAGTTGTTGTTGTTTGAGACGTAAAACAACGTCTCGCCATGCGGATCATAGGCGAGCGAGGTCACCGTGTAGCCTTTCGAGCCCCTGATCTCCTTGAGCTCCTTCACCGCGCCGTCGCTGCGCGCGATCGACACCAGGTGCGCGAGCTGCCCCGGGTAGCGGATGGCCGTGAAAAGCCTCGAGCCGTCGGCCGAGAGATAGCTGCGCGAGACCGCGCCGAGCTCGTGGTGGGTCAGGTCGTGGTATGCGGTGAGCGGATGCTCCTGCACCGCCCGCAGGTTCTGTTCCTGGAAGCCGTGCTCGAAGTCGATCCACCGGCGCCAGGACTCGGCCAGCGGCAGCCCGAACACCCGTTGAAAATCGTCGGCGTAGTAGCGCCGGCTGTCGGGACCCCGACGCCACCAGTCCACCAGGCGCTCGGGGCCATAGGTGAGGGCCAGGTAGTCCATGAAACGCGTGCCGTACAGATAGGCGTTCGCCATAGTCTGGAAATCGATCTCGGTACCTTTCGAGACCAGGCCCAGCGGGTCATAGAACCGCGCGTGATCGTTCACCATGGCGCGAAAAACCATCTCGTCGTAACCGCCCTGGGCGCGGCCGACTCCCCCGCTCATCCAGGTCTCGGTGAATACGGCGCTGCCTTCGAGGTACCACCGTGGCGCCGTGGAGCGCGGAACGGTCAGGTAGTTGTAGAGCAGGCTCTCGGGATGCACAGCCCGCACCTCCACCTTGCCGTGAAAGAATCGCCGCAAGCGCGCATCCACCGGATTGACGCCATCCATGGTCGCGACGTGCGTCAGCTCGTGCACCGCCGTCGCGCCGTAGCGCTCCGCTGAGCTGAAGGTCTCGTACGGCTCGTTCGAAGGAGCGACCTCGAAGTTGATCTGATCGCGCGGGGCGACGAAGGTGCTCGCATTGCCGCGGTCGGTGTAATCCTGGAGGAAGATATTGACGCGGTTGTCGGGTACCCAGCCGAACAGACGCTTCTGCGCTTCGAGCGCACTCAGGAAGCACTGGGTCGCGTGCGGGACGAGATGGTACTCATCCGGGTTGTAGTAGATGAGCCGCAGCTCGTCGGTCTCGATGAACGCGCGCTCCGCGCCGGCGGCGGATGCGGTGCCCGGCGCGAGAATCAGCAGGGTCGCGAGCCCCGGCAGCAGGTGCCGCGCGGGACGTCTGTTGTTGTTGTTCAAGCAGTCGAGCGAGCGGCCCGGCCCTTGGGGGGCTCGGGCCGCTCAGCTTTCGGGGCTATGGTCTCTCAACAGCTGGCCGCCGACTCCGTGGCGACCGAGGCCGTACCTTAATTTAGTTCTGACTTGAGCGATCGGCGGAGTCCCGGTCCGCCTGGTTGCGGTCCGCCTGGTTGCGGTCCGCCTGATTGCGGTCCGCCTGATTACGGTCCGCCTGGTTACGGTCCGCCTGGTTACGGTCCGCCTGATTGCGGTCCGCCTGGTTGCGGTCCGCCTGGTTGCGGTCCGCCTGGTTACGGTCCGCCTGGTTGCGGTCCGCCTGATTACGGTCCGCCTGGTTACGGTCCGCCTGATTACGGTCCGCCTGGTTACGGTCCGCCTGGTTGCGGTCCGCCTGGTTGCGGTCCGCCTGGTTACGGTCCGCCTGGTTGCGGTCCGCCTGGTTACGGTCCGTCACATCGCCCGAGGCACCGCTGTCCTTGGCGCGCTCATCCGCCGTCGCGAGCGTCGCATTCGGATTCATGGCGTTCGTGCCGTTGGTCTGGGCGCGCTTGGCCTCGACGATGGTTCCCGCGCCGTCATTACCGGCCGGCATCGCGTTGTAGCCCACGTAGGCGACCACGCCGATAGCCACGGCGATACCGCCTGCGATCCACAGTGTCTTGCTCGTCATAGAACCTCCCCGAAGGTTATCGAACTGCTCAACAAGTTGTCGTTCTGCTAATAACTACGGCGCATGCCACAAAAAGTTGGTTAGCGTCAGTATGCGCCCGCGCTGAGAATTGCACCGCCTACCCGGTGTCCGTCCATGAGAAAGGTCACTTCCACCCTGCCCGCTCCAGTCTTGAAACCGGGCAATGCGGTCCGCTTTGTGGACGCTGGAGTACCGGGTTGACCCAGGCCGATCACCCTGAGCGTGTGTCCGTCGCCCGTGATGAGCGCATCCACCGGAGCGCTGGCCGTCACGTCGAACTCGAGTCCAAGCCCTGATCGGTCGCGGTACAGCCGCACCCGTCCCGAGACAGGACCGCTGGGCAGAAGCGCCGTGTCCAGGGTTGTCCGATCGGCCGCGGCCATGGTCCCGACGGCATCGCTCCCGCCAAACCGCGGACTTCTGGCCGTCTCCAATGCCACAGTGCCGATGATCAGAACTCCGGCCGCGACGGCGACGTAGCGCCACGCCAATGCCGAGGCACCCGACCATGCACGCGAGGCGCGTCGCGCCGTCATTTGCGGCAACGCAGCAAGAATGCTCGGCGCCAGGTCTCTCGGGGGCTCGACCACCTCGAGCCTCTCCAGCGCACCGCACAACCGGCGCAGCTCTTCGAGGGTGGCGCGCGCCTTCGGATCAGCGAGCAGCCGGCGCGCGAGCTCGCCTCGCTGGCGGGCGCCGAGCTCGCCGTCGATCTCGGCGTGTACGAGCGCAAGAAATGCCGGGTCAGTCATGGCCGTATCGGTCATGTCAGAGCCCGTACGGCAGCAGCCGCTCGCGCAGGAGTTGGCGCGCACTGTAGAGCCGGGATTTCACCGTCTTTTCCGGAAGCACGAGGATGTCGCTCATATCCTGGTAGCTCAGGTTCATCAGGTGCCGCAGAACGATGACGGCGCGCAGCTCGGGACTGATCCGCGCCAGCTCACCTTCGATCGCCCGGCCGATCTCGGCGCTCTCGGCAATCCGATCCGGACCCTGGGCCCCATCGGGCTGCGCATCGTTGACCGGCTCGGCGGGCTTGCGCGAGTTGAGCGAATCGAGGGCCTCATTGACTGCAATCCGGTAAATCCAGCTGTAGAACTTGAAGTGATCGTCGTAGTCGCCGAGGTGCTGGTACGCCTTGAGAAACGTCGTCTGGGCAACATCGCGCGCGTCCTCCGGGTTGTGCAGCAGACGCAGAGCCGCATTGAAGACCGGCTTCTGATAGCGCACCACCAGCTGCTCGAAGGCCGACCGGTCCCCGTGCAGACAGCGCCGCACCAGCACTCTGTCATCTTCGCCTTCGTCCTTCACAAATACCGCGCAGCCGGGAAAAGGTTGGTCCGCGCCCTGCTAACCCGCCGCCCGCGTCATGTCGATGATCTGGTCGAAGCCCGCATAGCGAAAAATGTCGTGAATAGGGGGATTCACGTTCACGAGCGCAAGTCCCCCGCCCCCGGCCCTGACCCGTTTCTGCGTGATGAGCAGCACCCGCAGTCCGGCGCTCGCGATGTATTCAAGCCGCGCGAGATCGATGACCCGCGGGTCGGCCAAACCGTTCAGGAACTGCAGCGCGGCATCGCACTGGGTAGCGTCGAGCCGGCCGGTCATGAACACCTCGCCGGCCGGACCCAGATGGATCTCGAACATCTTTTTCTGCTTTGGTTCTTCTTCTACTGTGGGGCAGAAACTACGCGAATTCGCGCGCCGTTGCACCACCCGGGGCCCTTACCACCCGCCTGCGGGCTCGGTCGGGCGCCAATGGCCTGGTCATCGTGAGCCGGTCGGCCCGTCAACCCCCTGATATGTCACCTGCGCCGCGGCGCGGTCGGCATGCACGGTAAGAATGCGGCCGAAGCCGCTCAGCTCGAGCACTTCCCGCACTGCGGGCCGCGGCGAGCACAGCGCGAACGAGCTGCCGGAGCGCTGCGCCGCGCGCGCCGCCAGCAGGAACACCCGCAGTCCGGCGCTTGAGACATATTCGAGCGCGGTGCAATCGACGAGTAGCGCTGCAGGCGCTGCAGGTGGCGCGAGCAGCTTCTCGAGCTGCGCCTGAAAGGCTGCCGCGGCGCCGAAGTCGAGCCGGCCCTCCGCCGTCACGATCGTGACGCCATCCTGCACTTCGACGTCGATTTTCAAGACACCCCCGCGGCCCCTAAGCGAATGATGACAGCTCCGCCCCGGCTGTTGAAGCTCGCAGTGCACTCACCAGCGCGAAACGCAGCATCTCCCAAAGGGGGGTTGTTCCCCTGCACCTAATGCTCATAGCGTGACGTCGTGCGGCACGCGAGCATCCCCCCCATGTCAACTCCGACCCGACTGCCTCGCAGAAGTCACGAGCGGCTCGACCGTCCGCCGTTCGAATGCATCGCACTGCTGCTGCAGGGTGGCGGCGCTCTCGGCGCTTACCAGGGCGGCGTCTACCAGGCGTTGTCGGAGGCGCACCTCCACCCGCAGTGGGTCGCGGGAATTTCGATCGGCGCGGTGAATGCGGCGCTGATCGCCGGAAACGCACCCGAGGCGCGTGTCGCGAAGCTGCGCGAATTCTGGCGACGCGTGACCGAGGGCGCTCCCTGGGATTTGAGCGCGCTGCTCGAGGCGACGCCTTACACCGTGCGCGGTGACTTTGCCCGCGGCGTGGTGAATCAGCTGAGCGCCGGCGCGGCGCTGTTGGGAGGCGTGTGCAGCTTCTTTGCACCGCGCGCCCCGGTAGCCTGGCTGCAGCCGCCCGGCTCGCCGGAGGCGACCAGCTACTACGACACCGCGCCGCTCAAGTCGACTCTCGAGAACCTGATCGACTTCGATCGCATCAACTCGGGCGAGGTGCGCTTCAGCGTCGGTGCCGTCAACGTCAGCAGCGGCAACTTCGTCTACTTCGACAATACGACTCACAACATCGGACCCGAGCACGTGATGGCGAGCGGCGCTCTGCCGCCGGGCTTCCCCGCGGTCGAGATCGAGGGCGAGTTCTACTGGGACGGCGGCCTGGTGTCGAATACCCCGCTGCAATGGGTGCTCGAGAGCGAGCCGCGGCGTGACACACTCGCCTTCCAGGTCGACCTGTGGAGCGCGCGCGGGGCGGTGCCGCGCACCATGGCCGAGGTGATGACGCGGCAGAAGGAGATTCAATACTCGAGCCGCACGCGCAACGCCTCCGACCGTTTCAGGGACACCCAGAAGCTGCGCAACGCCGTCTCGAGCCTGCTGCAGAAGCTCCCGGCAGAGCTGCGGGACATCCCGGAAGTCGCCCTGCTCGCGCCGCGCTCCTCCCCCAAGGTGTGTAATCTCGTCCAGCTCATCTACCACGCCAAGCAGTACGAGGGAGACTCGAAGGATTACGAGTTCTCGCGCCTCAGCATGGAGGACCACTGGCGCGCGGGCTATCACGACACGGTGCGCACGCTCCGTCACCCCGAGGTCCTCGAACGGCCTCACAATCTCGAGGGCGTCCTGACCTTCGATCTCTCGCAGAACGGACGGGAGTGAGCCCGCTGGAGCAGAGTGTATGAACCTCAACGACAAAGTGGCGATCGTCACCGGCGCCGCCAGCGGTATCGGCAGGGAGATCGCCCGGACCTTTGTCCAGGCCGGCGCCCGGGTGGTGATCGCCGACCGCGACTCCACTGCCGCCCAGGCGGCAGCCGACGAGCTCGACCGCTCGGGCGAGCACGCCATGGCCATCGCCATGGATGTCACCAGTGAGTCGGATGTCGAATCCGGCACCGCCGCGGTGGTCGCCGCCTTCGGGCGCATCGACGTGCTGGTCAGCAACGCCGGAATCCAGATCGTGGCGCCGCTCGATGAGCTTCCGTACGCGGACTGGAAGCGCCTGCTGGCCATCCATCTCGACGGCGCGTTCCTCACCACACGGGCGGCGCTGCGGCAGATGTACCGGCAGCGCGGCGGCAGCATCATCTATATGGGGTCGGTGCATTCCAAGGAGGCCTCACTGTTGAAGGCCCCTTACGTCACCGCCAAGCACGGCCTCATTGGACTTGCCAAGGTGGTCGCCAAGGAAGGCGGGCGGCACGGCGTACGCGCCAACGTCATCTGCCCGGGCTTCGTGCGCACCCCGCTCGTCGACAAGCAGATTCCGGAGCAGGCTCAGCAGCTCGGCATCCCGGAGCAGGCGGTCATCAATGACATCATGCTGAAGGACACGGTCGACGGTGAGTTCACGACCCTGCAGGATGTTGCGCAAACCGCACTGTTCCTCGCTTCATTCCCGTCGAATGCCCTTACCGGCCAGTCGCTCGTCGTGAGTCACGGCTGGTTCATGCAGTGATCGCGGACATCACGTACCCGTAAGGTCCGCTGCTCCCCCGTTGGAGGGATGCGGCACTCAGCCTAACCGTCAGGCCCGGAGTCCTCCGTCCTCCAGGGTGAATCGCACGCCTCGGTGTGAAACGCAGCATTCACTCCAGAGCGATTGTTCGGCGCGCGCGCGAGTCATACCGTCCTCTCACAAGGAGGACGCACAGATGTTCGGCGTCGAATTCGGAAGCGCTTTTCACGAGGCACCGCGCTTCGCTGGCGCGGCTGCCGCCGCCAGCGCCAGGGCCGGCACGCGCCGCGTTGCACTCCTCGCCAGCGGTCGCCGGCACCGGGACATCACGCGCCTCATCACGCCGTGGAACATCGGCGGGTTGACGGCACCGTTCGTGTTCCTCGACTACGCCCAGGTCGCCCCGGAATCGCACCTGCACGGCATTCAGCCGTACCCGGGCATCGCGACCCTGACGATCGTGCTCAACGGCGCAGTGTCATTCGAGGATACGACCGGCCAACGCGGCGAAGTCCGAGCGGGCGGTTTCGCATGGATGCGCGCGGCGCACGGTACCTGGCGCGGCGGCGGCTCCGCCGCGGCGGAGCCGTTGCGCGTGCTCCAGCTGTGGATTGCGCTGCCCGCATCGCCGGACGGGATTGCTGGCGCGAGCCAGGGCATCGCGCCCCACGAAGTCGAGGCTGACGGGCCGGCGCGGGTGATCCTCGGGCAGTCCGGCGAGGCGCGCAGCCGCATCCGCAACGCCCCCACGGACATCAACTGCTTTCACGTGCGCCTCAGGGACGGAGAGCGCTGGCGCTACGCGGCGTCCGCCGGGCATAACGTCACCTGGCTCGCGGTCGATCGCGGCGCCCTGCAGCTCGAGGAGGACGAGCGCGTGTACTGGGACCAGATCGCCGTGTTCGGCGACTCCCGCGGGCTGATCGAGGTTCGGGCGGCCGGCGATGCGTCCTTCCTGCTCGGATCAGCCACGAGGCTCCCGCAGCCGCTCGCGCTCGATGGGGACCCGGTCGCGACACCGTTTGCGGCAATCGTGCAGGACGACCCGCAACCCGCGCCAGGAAGCGCCGCGCGGCAGCGCGCCCAGGGCGGCCGCTAACGGGGCGTGGCCATGAAACTCACTCCTCTCGGCCGGCAGCTCGCGCGCGGCAAAGCGCAACGGACCTGCGCCTCGTGCGGGCTGTCGGTCGAACCCGCGCGGCGAGTCCCGTGAGAATGTCAGCCGCAACGTTGGCAACCGCACGCGCGCTACTTGTCGGCGCGATGGCGACGTTGACGGGCTGCGCATCGCTTGGGCCGGAGCTGCCCACCGTCACAGCTGACGAGGCGTACCTCGAGGTGAGGCCCGGCATTCGCACACTCGATGCCGACGGCCGCTTCGAAGTGCTGCCGTCCAGCGTGGTGGCGCAGCGGCTGCAGGCTCAGCTCGCAAATGAGCGCATCAGCATTCTCGCTCTCTCCAGCGGCGGCGCCACCGGAGCCTTCGGCGCCGGCGCCCTGGCGGGGCTGACCCGCAGCGCCACGCGCCCGGAGTTCTCGGTGGTGACGGGCGTGAGCGCCGGCGCGCTGCTCGCCCCACTCGCTTTTCTCGGGCCGCAGTGGGATGCGGAGATGACCGCGATCTACACCGGCGATGCGACCCATGACCTGCTGCAACGGCACGTGTTAGGCGGCCTGTTCGGGTCGAGCGTCTACAGCGGAGCGCCCCTGCGGCGACTCATCGAGCGCTACGCCGACGAGCGCCTGATCGCGGCCGTGGCCGCACAGTCGGCCAAGGGCCGGCTACTGCTCGTAGCGACGACCGAGTTCGCAACCGGCGAACCCGTCATCTGGGATCTCAGCTCGGTGGCGCTCCACGGCGGCGCTGATGCCACACGACTGTTCCGCTCGATCCTGCTGGCCTCGGCCAGCGTGCCGGGAATGTTCCCGCCGGTGTCGATCCGGGTCCGTACGGCAGGCGGCGTGCGCGACGAGCTGCATGTCGACGGCGGCGTGACGGTGCCGTTCTTCGTCGCTCCGGCTCCGCAGGACCTGCCGCCATCCGGCGTCGCTGCGCAGCCGCCGCTGGTGCGCATCATCATCGACGGTCGCCTGCGGGACTTCCCCTACACCGCCCACGCCAACGCCTACTCGATCTTCCGCCGCAGCGTCTCGGCCGGCCTCAATAACATGACACGGACGACTCTCGAGTGGGCCGTCGAGGCGAGCCGTCGGCGCGGAATCTCTCTCGAGTATGCCGCCATACCCCCGTCCTATCCGCTGCTGCAGGGCGCCTTCGACTTCAATCCCGAGGGGCAGCGGGCGCTCTTTGAGTACGCCTCGAGCTGCGCCCAGGCCGGGCGCCTGTGGATCAACGCGCCGAGTGTTGAGCCGGTGCGCGCGGGCGAGCAACACCCGGCATCCGCCAGCGCGACGTGCCCGGCGGATGACCGCTTCATCGGCCAGTTCGCTGCCCTGGAGCCATGAGCGAGCGCAAATTTCCCGTGGTGAAACGCAGCATCAAACGGACGCGCGTTGTTCCGCCTGTCGGCGAGACCTACAGTGTCCGCGTGGCCAACATGGTTGTCGGTAGTCTCCGCAACGGTGTTGACCGTGATCGATCGGCCTCTCCCCCCGGGCCACGATCGGTCATTCCTGGCGACCGGAAGGGAGTGATCCCTTCCGGTCGATTTTTGACAGCGGCTGGCTGTGCGTCGTCGGCGAGTTCCGCTCGCACTCCGAGACCGGCAATGCGGGTCGGCGCCGGATCGCCTAATCCTCCCACGCGCTCGTCCCAATCGCAGAGCCGCCCGCGGGCGGCTTTGTCGTTTGTTGACGCGTTCTTGCCGATCAGAACGTGAAACGACCACCGATCGTCGGAGCCGTGTTGTTGTCGTGGAAATAGGGAACGCCGGGGCCGTGAGGAATCGCAATGGCCAGACCGCCGCTGACGTCGGAATACGCAATGCCGGCGTAAACGTCGAAACGCTTGGTGAAGTGATGATCCGCATACAGCGAGAACTCGTTCAGGGTGCCCGCGCAGGAGCTGCGGAAACCGATCCCGGGTGCGGATGAGCAGGCCGACGGATTTAGACGGAAGTCGTTCTGCAGCTGGTGATACCAGGCCGCAGTGATGTCGGTTTTGCTGTCGAAAGCGTATTTCACCCCCGTCCACCAGATCTGCACGACCTTGGGGGAGTCAAGGTTGTTGTCCTCGACGCCGCTCAGGAGATAACCGCCCTGGGCCGAAGCGCCAACGCCCAACGGGTTTGACGGGTTATCCTGCCGGATGTGCTCGTAGCCGCCGTAGAACTTGAACGGGTCCCAGGTGTACTTGGCTGCGACCATGACGGCGTCGTTGTCGGTCACGATGCCATATTCGGTGTTGTTCGGGTCGATCAGATTGGGCCCGGAGTAGATGGGATTTGTATTGATGCTGTTGAGGGTCGACTGATACGGCTGCGTCAGACTCTGAGGCCCCAGCAACGGGTTCACTACGCTGATCGCCTGGTTGTAGTGTTGGTACACCACGTCGGCGGAGAGATTGGCGTACTGTCCGCCGAGATCGAATCCGTAGGCGGTGTTATGCGCCTCTTCCGGCGTACAGGTAGCGGCAGTCCAGGTCATTGAGGTGGAGTAGCAGCCGCCAGAGCCGTCGGCGAATTTGTACATCGCGCCGAAATGGGCCGGACCATAAGCGAAGCGGTATTTCAGGGCGTTGTCCCAACGGGCGTCCTCAGTATCGCCGCCGCCGGCCATCGTACCGTTATACCCAATGTACGAAAAAGAATAGGCGCCGCCGGCCGGATCGTAGGCGAGCATCGCATCGGTACCGAGAGCGCGATGACGACCGAACGTGAGCATCCCGAGATACGCTGACGATATACCGCCGTAGAACTCGTCATTGAAGGTCTGACCCGCGCGCGAGCCGTCGCCGGCCTCCGAGTAGCTGCTCCTGGGAAGACCGTTGTTGATGGTGTTAGTGGCCGCTATGTTGGCGAGTTGGCCGGACTGTGGATTGATGCCGGTCGAAGCGTTGAACACAACGGACCAGCCGTCGACAAACTCCTCCTTGCCTTTGATGCCCAGACCCGTCTGCGACAGGTTGTTCGGCGCAATGAGGAATTGGGAGTGATTGCCGTTGCGGTTGATCAGCGATTCGCCTTCGTAGTTATAGGCGTTTTCCGGCAAGCCATGGCTGACCCAGCCCACACCGACGTCATACGCGCCGAAGAGCGTGATGCCGTGCCAGGTCAGCGGGCAAGCGGTGGTGGCAAACTCGTGGAAGCTCCCGCAGGCTTGCGGGGTCGGCTCAGCGGCCGGAGCCTGCGCGCGGGTCGCAACCTCCTGGGCACGCGCCGCATGATTCAAGACGAAAGTTGAAGCAAGCGCCGCAAAGGCGCACCACCACACAGATCGCATTTTAGTTTCCCCTGGAAGAAGTCATCACGTTCGTCCGTGAAATGCTCGCGCCCAGCCTTCCTGGAAGGCGTTATATCCAGTCGTATATATCATGGCTACGCAGTGACGCGCAAAGTCCCGATGCGGGCGAACTCACGGGCATGGGTCAGCGCTTCGATATGATGTCGCCTGGAGGCGTTTCTATGGCTACCCCCGTTGTGCGGTTCAGGATCGATTTCGCCGGACAGACCAGCGTTGGGCCGGGGAAGATCTCTCTTCTCGAAGCGATCCGGGATTCCGGTTCCTTGTCCCAAGGCGCGCGCGACATTGGCATGAGCTATCGTCGTGCCTGGCTCCTGGTCGAGAGTCTGAAGCAGTCCTTCCGCGAGCCCGTGACGGTAGCAAGCAAGGGAGGCAAGGACGGAGGCGGGATGCAAGTCACCGAATTTGGCGCCGCCTTGATTAGAAACTATCGCGAATTGGAACGGGAATTTGCGACCTTGGCAGAGCGGCGCTTTCACCCCATCACTCGAACGGTTATCCGACATTCCAAGTCGGGCGTCAGGGTATCGTTACGAGCGAAGCTTCAGTAGAGCACCGCGATGGATTTACGACGACGAAAGCCGGGGAAACGCACGATGTCGAGAGGAACCATTCTGTTGTGCGGCGTATTGCTCGCGAACCCAGTTGCTCCGCGCGCCTCCGCAACCGCCGTACAAAGTGACGATTGGCCCTTCTACGGACACGACGCCGGGGGCATGCGCTTTTCTCCGCTCACGCAAATCAATCGTGCAAACGTCGCCGGTCTCAGGGTCGCCTGGACTTTTCACACTCACGACGTTGCCGAGAGGCACGGACACACAAAGCGCAGCGGCTTTGAATCCACGCCTCTGGTGGTCGACGGCACACTCTATCTGACCACGCCGTTCAATCGGGTGATCGCGCTGGATCCCGAAACGGGAGCGCAGCGTTGGTCCTACGACCCGAAAATTGAGCTCGCGGGCGATTACGGCGACGGCCTGGTGAACCGTGGCGTGGCGACCTGGGTCGACGCAACGCGTGCCAATGGACGACCCTGCCGCCGCAGAATATTTGAAGCCACTCTGGACGCGCGACTCGTGGCCATCGACGCTGCCACCGGCTCGCCGTGCGCCGATTTCGGCACAGCGGGCCAAGTGAGCCTGCGCAACGTGCCACATTACGAGCCCGGCTGGTACCACATGACTTCGCCTCCGGCAGTAGTCGACGGAGTCGTAATCGTCGGATCAGCGATCGACGACAATCATCGCGTTGATATGGCAAGCGGAGTGGTGCGCGCCTATGACGCACGGACCGGCCTGTTGCGATGGAGCTGGGATCCGCTGCCGCCGAATTCATCCGTGTCCATCCCGGCGGGGAACGTGCGGCCATTTCGCAGTGGTGCCGGAAATGCCTGGTCCGTCATGGCGGTGGACACGGAGCGCGGCCTGGTCTTTGTTCCCACTGGAAGCGCCAGCCCTGATTACTACGGTGGCTTGCGTTCGGGAGATAACAAGTGGGCTAACTCTATTGTGGCGCTCCGGGCCAAGACGGGCGAACTCGTCTGGGGCTTTCAGCTGGTACACCATGACCTTTGGGACTTCGACAGCGCGTCGCCGCCTTTACTTACGACGGTACGCCACGACGGTCTGGATGTACCTGTGGTGATCCAGGGTAATAAGTCCGGCCTGCTGTTCGTGCTGAACCGAGATACCGGCAAGCCGGTGTTTCCTGTGCAGGAGCGCCCGGTACCCCAAAGCGATGTGCCTGGTGAGGTGACTTCCCCGACGCAGCCGTTTCCGCTTGCTCCACCGCCCCTGGCTGCCCACACGCTTTCTGCCGACGAGGCATGGGGCCCGACCCCCGCAGACCGGGAGGCTTGCCGCAAGACAATCGCGCAGCTGCGCAACGAAGGTATTTTTACGCCGCCCAGTCTAAAAGGAACCCTGATGGTGCCCGGAAACCTCGGAGGCATGACCTGGAGCGGCTATGCGTTTGACCCACGGCACGCTCTATTAATAACCAACACCAACAACCTCGCGGCCGTGGCCAGACTGATTCCTCGCTCGAGCTACGAGCGCCCCGAATCGCGCCGCGAAGATGGCGAATATGGCGATCAAGTCGGTTCCCCCTACGGCTTGTATCGGCGGTTCATCCAGTCACCGTCCGACCTTCCTTGCAGCGCCCCGCCATGGGGCCTGCTCACTGCCGTCGACATCGCGGAAGGGAAGATCCACTGGCAGGTACCGCTGGGCTCGATGCAGAGTTTTGGCGGTGCTCATGCGCAGCAGATCCCGCCCGGCTCGATCAGCCTGGGCGGACCCATCGTCACTGCCGGCGGTCTTGTGTTCATCGCCGGAACGACCGACTCATACATCCGCGGCTTTGACGTCGAAACTGGCAAAGAACTTTGGAAGGCGCCACTCCCAGCGAGCGCAAACGCTACTCCGATTACCTATCAATTACCGAGCAGCGGAAGGCAATACCTTGTGATTGCCGCGGGAGGCCATCCGAAAATAAGCGAGGAAGCTCTAAGCGACGCGGTCGTGGCCTACGCCCTGCCGTAGCCACACGAAAACACCTCGACGAGCGGGGCGGCCATGATGGCGCGGCGTGCTCAGTGAAGCTTGCGGCAAGTGTTTGCGGTGCCGTTGCTCCACAACCTACCAACACTGAGACGTCGCAGGAACAGTTGCGTGTCAGCGCGCAGCGATCTGGCGTCCCCGACGCGCTCTGCAAAACGCAGTTACGAATTTCAACAGCCGTCGACGCGACCTGAATCGACCCTGAATGACTGAATCAACCCTGAACGACAGCGCAACTCCCAACAGCGGAGCAGAACTCTCGGCGTGCGGCAATTGTCCAATTGAAACTGCTTGGTGAAATCTGGGGAGCACATGGAAAGCGCTGCACAAGTCCCGGTCATCATGGTGCTGGAGTCGAACGTCATCATCCGCACCGAGCTTGCGGAGGTCTTGCGGGAATGCGGTTACAAGGTCATCGAAGGCACGACGGCCAATGACCTCTGGACCGTCATCGATGCAAAGGTCAAGCTGGACATCGTCTTCTCTGAGGTCAATTTGCCCGGGGAAACCGATGGTTTTGCGGTGGCCAGACGTATCCGACAGACACATCCGGGAATTGACGTCATGCTTGCCTCGAGCGTCGAGGGTGCCGCGGAGAAGAGCAAGGATCTGTGCGAGGAAGGGCCATTGAAGAAACCTTACCGAGCTCAGGATGTGGTTGCGCGTATCCGTGTGCTCCTCGAACGTCAACGTTCGGCGACAGGGAACCCGAAGTAGCTACATGAGGATGGGGGAAGAGTTGGTACCGTCAGGCCAAGCTAACACCGAGGCCCAGAGGACGGTATTGATTGTCGAGGACCACTTCTGGACACGCTATACGGTGGCAGAATACTTCCGTGGCTCGGGCTATCGCGTCATCGAGGCAAACGATGCCAATGAGGCAGTGAGTGTGCTCGCCTCCGGAAATCAGGTTCACGTCGTGTTCTCGGACATACAGATGCCCGGGTCAATGGATGGACTCGCCTTGGCCGACTGGATCGCGCAGCGATATCCGGGGCTGCCGGTGATCCTGACCTCTGGTCGCCGTCCCGATGTACTGCCGGCGAACTGTCGGAGTTTCTTCGTCAAACCCTGCTCATTGGCGGATCTAGAGCGCGAGATTCGTGGACTCGCCTAGCTGACGCGACCATCGCTAGATCCAACGGGCTGCCGTCGGCGCGTTAACTGGCGCACACGGCTCGAAGGGTCGACCTGTACACCGTCGCGGACCGCGTTCGTGGTATTCGGCGCCAGGGCAAACAGCGGGCGCGCAACCCAGAGTGCGAGTAGCGCGCCGATGAGCTGCGCGGCAACGAACGCTCCGACATCGGCCGGACGAATGCCGGCGAAGGTGTCGGACAGGGATCGCGCGATGGTGATTGCGGGATTCGCAAACGACGTCGACGCGGTGAACCAGTAGGCGGCCCCGATCCAGGCTGCGATCATCCACGGCGCGTCCTGAGCGCGCCGGCACCCTAAGACCACGAGCAGGAGGCCGAACGTCGCAACCGCTTCGGCCAGATATTGTCCGGCACCGCTGCGGACGTGCGTGGACGCCTGAACCAGCGGCAACCCGAACATGGCGTGCGCGAGCACGGCCCCTAAGCAGCACCCCAGTACCTGGACCAGCGCGTAGCCGCCCGCTTCGGACCATCGTAAGGCGCCGCGCAGCGCCTGAACGAGAGAGACCGCCGGATTGAGATGAGCCCCGCTCACCGGCCCTAGAAGGGCGATCAGGGTGGCGAGCGCGGCCACCGTCGCCCCGGTGTTGGCAATCAACGCGATTGCCGTATTGCCGCCGGCCAGACGCTCGGCCATGACTCCAGAACCGATCACCGCTGCCGCGAGCAACAGGGAGCCGATCGCCTCGGCGACGAGCCGCCTGGAAATGCTCACTCCGCGCCCTCGGGCGGCCGCGCCTTACCTATCGCGTCCAGGCGCTCCTGCAGCTTCATGCGGTCGAATGTGGCGAGCGGGAGGCTCGTGAAGATCTTGATGCGGTTGTCCAGCATCCGGAACGTGTCCCGAAAGGCCACCCATTTCTCGGTGTCCGACCCCTCCACTGCCGCAGGATCGGGTACGCCCCAGTGCGCGGTCATCGGCTGTCCGGGCCAGTACGGGCACACCTCGCCTGCGGCGTTGTCGCAGACGGTAAACACGAAATCCAAGTGAGGAGCTGCGGGAGCCGCAAATTCGTCCCAGCTCTTGCTCCGCAGGCCTTCGGTGGGGAGATTCATCTTTTTCAACAGGTCCAGCGCAATCGGATGCACCGCGCCTTTGGGGTGACTGCCTGCGCTGAAGCCACGGAACAGTCCTCGGCCCCAGTGGTTGATCAAGGTCTCAGCGAGGATGCTGCGAGCGGAGTTACCCGTGCAGAGAAACAGGACGTTGTAGGGTCGATCGGCCATGGGGCGTCCTAGGTTGAATCGTCAAGGCACTTCGCCATGCACGTCGCCGAACCCGGGCACAGCGAGCGAAACTCCTCGCTCTGCTGCACTTTTTTTGGCGCCGCACCCCGATCGATGACTCGGTAGCCCTGTCGCGCAAAGAACTCCACGGCCGTCTCCGTCAGCAGGATCAGTTGATCGATGCCGCCGGTGCGCGCCAGGCGCTCGAGCTCGACTACGACCAACCGCCCAAGTCCGCTTCGCCGTAGTTCTGAACTGACCACGACGGATCGCAGGAGAGCGACTGAACCGAATCGCTGCAGCGCGCCCGCGGCCACTACCTGACCACCATCCCGGATCACCGCAAACTCGGGGCGTGCGGAGGCTAGATCGCTGGTCGGCAACCCGGAGCTCTCAAGGAGCTCTCGGATCGCGATCAGATCCGCCGCGGCGGCCGAGCCCAATTCGGACACCCGTCGCCTTCCTGATCAGGCTTTCTGCGATAAGCAGCCGGTCGGGGCGCAACAGGGTGCCTCAGCTTGCTTCATCGACTTGGGCTTGATTTCGTCCGTGCCGTAGACGGTGCTCGTGCCGGTCGTGAGAAAGGTCTCCCACGAAACACCCTGTGGATCGTCGATCCAGCTCTTTTCGCCGCGGGCGTAGCAGCAGGTTGCTTCGCCCTCCTCGATCACCGGGCGCTCGGCCCGTTGCAGCCGCTCGTAGACCTCGGCAAGCTCCGCGCGATCCTCGACCTGAATCCCCAGGTGCCGCACGCCGGACTCGCCTTCGCGCTGACTGATCGCGAAATTGACGCGGGGATCCTCCAACATCCACTTCGCGTAGTCCGGCTTGCGCACGGACGGCTGTGAGGCAAAAAGTTGCGAATAAAAGCGAATGGACGCATCGAGGTCCTTGACCGAGACGTGAACATGGAAGCGCTTCATGCTCTTTTCCTCGCCTGGGAGGGCACCGCCGGTTGGCAATCCGCGCCGCAGCCCTCGCCGGCGAGACTGCAGCAGTTTTCGGTAAGGAACCCGAGCAGACTGTTCATGCGCTCGAAGTTGGGGCTGTAGTAGAGGTTGCGACTCTGGCGTCGACTTACCACCAGGCCGGCCTGCACCAGGCCCTTGAGATGAAAGGACAGTGTCGGAGAGGGCAGATCCAGTCGGCCGGCGAGTTCGGAGGGGGTGTACCCCTCGGGGCCGCGCTTCACCAGCAATCGGTACGCTGCAAGCCGCGCGTCCGAAGCCAGCGCACTGAGTGCCGCTATAGCATCCTTTGATTTCATATTTTCAATTATATAGAAATGCATAAAGACAGCAATGGGCATGCGGGGATAAGGCCTTTGGCGTACCCGCCCAAGCCGCGCGGGAGGCTCGCTTGACTTGCTGCCTCTTGACCTAGCATGATTTATCAAGATCTCTCATGACGGTGATCCCATGAAGGCGCTCCGCAAGTACTCATCCCAGGCCGATCCCGAGGTCCTGGAGGCCATGCAAGCCATTGCGGACCAGGAGGGGCGGCAGTTGCAGGCCGTGATCGGCGATGCGATGCGAGAGTTTCTGGCTCGCAAGCAACAGCAGCCACCACGGCGCAATGTCCTCGAGGGGTTCAAGAAGAGCCTCAAGGAGCGAGACGAGCTCTACCGCAAGCTGGCTAAATGACGGAGTACGTCACCACCGCGGATGCCCTCTTCTTTCACAAGCACCTGGTCGAGCGCTACGGCGGGGCGCCGGGGATCCGCGACGTTGGCGCGCTTGAATCCGCCCTGCACCGCCCTCAGACCGGCTACTATGAAACGCTCGTCCACGAGGCCGCGGCCCTGTTTGAGAGCCTCGTGCAGAATCACCCGTTCGTAGATGGCAACAAGCGGGTCGCGTTTGCGGTAGTCGACGTCTTCCTGCGAATCAACGGATATGCGATCAGTGCGTCGTCTGCAGCGATCTATGGCCATATGATGAAGCTACTGAGGGAGAGCAGGTTCGACATGGAACAGCTTGTTCCGTGGCTGCAGGGCATAGTCAAGACGATAGACGGGTAATTCGACTAGCGATTTGTTAGGCCTCGTCTCACTTCTCCGGCCTCCGACGAAGCCGCTTCTTCGCAGCAGTCGACTTAATGACGAGAGTGCCGCATCCCTTGGAGGCCAACGGAACGCTAGCCTGGTCGATCGCAGCGGCGATCAACGCCTCCACATCCGGATGCGTCAGCTCGCCAGCAGCCTCCACCCGGATGAAGCGGGTTTGCTTACCCGATCCCATCAGTAGCTTCTTCGGATCGGGCAAGTCTTTTCCTTGATTGAAGTACAGACTCACACCGTCGGCACGTGCAGTTGTTGAGACTATCGACTCTACGCCGGCCTCCGTCGGCGAATACCCGATGACGAGTGAGTTACCGTAGTCGTACACCAGCTCGTTTGCAGTCGGCAATCGCTTGCGCACAGCAGACCGGACCGAGCGGATGAGCCGCTGATCCTTGGGATCGAACTTCTCGATGAGGGATAGAAGCTGGGCCTCGGGTGTGTCCTTGGCGCGAACGGAACTGACTGCCATCCTATCCTCCAGGTTCTCGTAAGGATTGTTACAAGAGAATCGCTCAACGGTTGAGCCGAGCGCGACCCAACTACTTCATCGCGATCACGTGCTCCACGAACTGATTGACGGCGATCTCGGTGCCCTGGTAAAAGCCTGACGCTTTGTTTTTCTCGAAGTCCGCTTCATCCCGGTGCAGCGCCGTGAAGACGTAGCGAGTGCCGGTTCCCACGGGTTCCATCGCAATGATGGCGGTGATTGGAATGTCGTGAAAGACAGCCGGGCGATAGCCGGGGAACAACATGGAGGTCCAGACCAGTCGCTCCATCGGAATAACGTCCAGGTAACAGCCGAGGTTGGGGAACTCCTGGCCGTCTCCCATTGCGATGTCGATGCTCAAGATGCCGCCCGGTCGCACGTCCATTTCGGTTCGCGACACACGCCCCCAGGGCTTGGGCATGTACCACTCCTTTAGATGCTCCGGTCTCGTCAACGCTTCCCACACGAGCCGCGCCGGAGCGTCGATGAACCGTTCGATAGCAAAATCAACTTTCGGATTGAAGGCGAATTGCTTGCTCATGGGTCTGATTCCTTCTCCTTGAGTTGTTCGACGTATTGGTCGAACCGGTTCAGGCGAAATTCCCACAATTGGCGCCGCGCGGTCAGCCAGTCTTCAATGACCTTGAACCGTTCGGGTTGGATCTCATACGTCCGCACTCGCCCGCGCTTTTTCGACCTCACCAGTCGGCTCTGTTCGAGCAGCGAGAGGTGCTGCACGAACGACGGGAGTTGCATGTGGAACGGTGCCGCCAGTTCGCTGACGGTGGCTGGTCCGACAGACAGTCGTTCTAGGACTTGTCGCCGAGTCGAGTTGGACAGAGCGTGAAATACTTCGTCAGTGGTTGCAGCGTGAACCATTTCCGACACCATTCGAGCGCTCGGGTTATCCGATCTGGCCGAGGGACTCTATAGCCGCGCGATACTTTTGTAAATACCTAAGTATCTGCTATTCTGGAAGCGGCGACCCCTCACATGGAGACAAGAACTCCGGCGAAGACGGTTTCCCTTACATCGACTGGACTGCGACCTTTGCTGGCCGGGATGCACTGGCGTTTATGTTCATCCTGCTCGCGCGAGGCCCCGGGTGATCTCTCTATCGATGCACTGATCGCGCGACACCCTGCGCCATCGCGGGCAAGAACCGCTTAAGGTAACCTTCAGGAATCCCCGCGCTGCCTGATTGGAGACCACGATGGGAGCTCATACGTTCGAAAGCTACCGCGACAAATACGAGAACGTCCGGATGAAGCGAGAAGACGGCATTCTGGAGGTCGCCCTGCATACACGAGGTGGTCCCCTGGTGTTTAACGGCCACGTGCACGAGGCGCTGGTAGACGCGTTCCGCGACATCGGCGACGATCGGGACAACCACGTCGTGATCCTCACCGGTACCGGAGAGGAGTTCTGCGCCCGAATCTCGCCTGAGGGCTTCGATTTCTTCACGCCCACGGGCTACGACAAGATCCTACGCGAGGGCACAAAGCTTCTCGAGAACATACTCGATATCCAGACGCCCATGATCGCGGCCATCAACGGACCGGTGACCGTGCATTCCGAGTACGCGCTGCTCTGCGACATCGTCCTGGCCGCCGAGGAGGCGTTCTTTCAGGATGCAGCGCATCCGGCATTCGGCATCGTGCCGGGAGATGGCCTGCACGTCGTATGGCCGGAAGTGATCGGAGAGATTCGTGGTCGATACTTTCTGCTGAGCGGTCAAAAGCTCAGTGCCACAGAAGCAAAGGACTACGGCGCCGTCAACGAGGTCCTTGCTCTGGAAGCTCTCCTCCCACGGGCATGGGAGTTGGCGCGACATCTAAAGAAGCAGAACCCCCTGACGCTGCGGTATACCCGGATAGCGCTTTCGACGCGCTTTCGCCGCCGGCTCCAGGAGAGCTTGTCCTATGGGCTCGCGCTTGAGGGCATTTCGGCGGCACAGGTTGCCGCGTCGAAAGCGCCATGAGTGCTGTGCCCGGCGACACGGCGCGTCTGTTTGGGAACCCATCAAAATGCCTCTCCTCGTTACAAGCGCGTCGGGTGTCAATGGCGACGGATATGGAGCCCTCTTAGCATTCGGTTATGACGGCAGGCCGCTCGGCGTCTTCAGCAGCGACGTGCGCATTGCCGACCCGCGTGGGCTCGCCGTCGATCAAAAGAAACAACTGCTCTTTCTCAACAGTGGCAGCGATCGAGTCCTGGCACTCGATCGGCACGGGAAGGTGTTACGGGACACCGGACCAATCCCGCAATTGAACCCGGGCGGGGGCATTTTTGGGCCGGACGGACGTTATTACATCGGTTTGCGCAGCGCGCGCACCATCATGGCGCTCTCTGCCACGCTGGATAACGCAGGAGAGCTCCTTCTGCCAGCGGGAATTGTGCCGTTTCCTCGCGGGTTTGCATTCAGCAGCGGCGGCGCGCTCTTCCTCTCCTCTGGCATCGGTCCCACCGGCGAAGGGGAGAACACTATCGTTGCGTTTGACCAAGGTCTAAGTCTCAAACCGTCGCGGCTAGTGTCTGATCCGGAACTCAGTCCGCTCGACCTTGTAGTGGCACCCAACGGTAATATAGTTGTCTCGAGCGAGCACCCGTTCGGCTTGACCGATGCGGTAACCAGCATTCGGGAGTATGGTGCAGCAGACGGCGACCTCGTCCGTGTGCTCTCAGCAGCTGGATCGGCCGAGTTCCGCAGACCCCGCGGTTTGCGCTTTGGTCCCGACGGAATTCTCTACTGCGTCGCCCGGGACGAGGTCATGGCTTTCGATTTCGCGAGCGGTCGATGCCTCGGCGCCGTCGTGCGATACCCTCGGTTGAACGGGCAAGCACTAGCGTTTTTTCCATGACCAAACGCTCGACTCGCCCGGATCCGGGCGGGACGCGAGGCCATCGGAGGCGCCGGGCGGTGGCGCGAGGCGTTGTCTCAGTCTATTGGGGCGCCTTCCCGCCCGTCGCAAAGAACTCTCCAGGGCCAAGCATTCCCTTGTGAACGGTACTCGTGTTCATCATGTCGAAGACCTTCAGCTGATAAGCGATGAACTCGTCGTGCGACACCGAACCGTCGCCGTCAGTATCCATTTTCTTCAGCATGGCCTTGGTCATTAGGCCGTTGGCGTATCCGCCTGTTGCGAACGTGGCGATCTCTGCTTTGCTGCTGCCGGACGTGAACTCCTTTGCATCAATCTTCCCTGTCTTGTTCTTGTCCAACATCGCGAATACCTTCTCCTGGAAGGCTATCCATTCTTCCTTGGAGATCATGCCATCGCCATCGGTGTCAATCTTGTGCATCATTTCTTTTGTTCGCAGACCGGTGGCATAACCTCCGGTCGCGAACGACACCATGTCATCTGCAATCGTCGGATTGGACCAGACGACCGCCAACGCGCCAACAACCAAGTAAGCTGCGCATCGGAGTGTAGCGTTCATTTTCGGAGCCTCGCTGTAGTGGAATGGTGCCGATCGGAGATCCTCTTATCGCACTCATGCGGGCGATAATCAACTCGCCGGGTGCAAAGGAGTCCCGACTGTTGTTGGACGAGGGACGTCGGTTCGTCGAGGGTATGCCCGAACTTTACGTCGTCTCGAACGTTGTGAAGGACGGCGAACCGATCGGTAGTCTTGGGCATGGCGAGGCGGTTTGGCATACCGACATGTCCTATCTTCCCGACCCCCCGATGGCGAGCATGCTCTACGCTCTCGAAATTCCGCCGGCGGGAGGCAACACCGGGTTCGTCAATATGTACGCGATCTATGAGGCGTTGCCCGTCAACGCGGAATTCGGCTGGCATACGGCTTGGCAGGTCGGCGATCTCGTTCTTTGGGATAACCGCTGCACCATGCATCGTCGCGATCCGTTCGATCCGGCGGCAAGACGAATCATGCACCGTACCCAGATCAAGGGGAAGGCGCGCCCTTCGGCATGAGTGCGGTTGACACTGTAGCTCCTGGGCGTGGCCCGCGGCGCCTGTTTCGTACCAGCCTGTCAAGCCAGGTGCTAACCGTTCTCTGCCTCATGTACCTGGTGATGTACGTCGAGCGGGGGAACATTGCGACGGTTGCACCGCGCATGACTGCCGATCTGGGGCTCAGCAACACCCAATTCGGACTCGCGATCTCGGCGTTCTCCTATCCCTATGCATTCTTTCAACTGATCGGCGGTTGGGTCAGCGACCGTTTCGGTCCCCGCCGCGCGCTGATGCTCTCGGGGCTTGTGGTTTGCGTCGCAACGATCTGCACCGGCTTAGTTGGCGGACTCGGTTCGCTGATCGCGGCGCGGGTAGTGCTGGGCTTCGGCGAAGGGCCCGCTTTCCCCACCGCGACCCGCGCAATGGCGGTTTGGGTGCCGCGCGTCCGTTGGGGATTCGCGCAAGGCATTACCCATTCTGCCTCCCGGCTTGGAAACGTGTTGACGCCGCCGCTCGTTGCGGGATTGATGGCCTATACCTCCTGGCGTGGTTCGTTCGTGGTGCTGGGACTGCTGGGCCTAGGTTGGGTCGCCCCTTGGTGGTGGGTTTTTCGCGATGATCCTCGCCAGCATGAGCGCATCACAGCTCAAGAGCTGGCGCGACTGCCGCCGCCGCGATCGCGTGATGCCGGCGGCAACGCGCCCTCGGTCCCCTGGCTTAAGCTAGCCCGGCGCATACTCCCGGTGACCGCTGTCGACTTCTGCTTCGGCTGGACCCTCTGGGTCTTTCTGACGTGGCTTCCGTCTTTCTTCTTCAAGAGTTTTCACCTAGATCTGAAACACTCCGCCTTGTTCTCCTCCGGCGTGCTGTTGGGCGGGATGATTGGCGACACAGTCGGCGGGATCGCCAGCGACTGGCTGTACCGTCGGACCGGCAGCCTGCGGGTCGCGCGCAGCAATCTCATCATGGCCGGAATGCTGGGCGCTTTCTGCTTTCTCATTCCGGTGGTGTTAACGCACGATCTGACCACCGTCGCCCTTTGCCTATCGGCGGCGTGTTTCTGTTCCGAATTGGTGGTTGCGCCGATCTGGTCGGTGCCGATGGATATTGCCCCGCAGTACGCCGGATCCGCCAGCGGCATTATGAATTTTGGATTCGGCATCGCCGGGATCATCTCGCCGGTGGTCTTCGGCGGCTTGCTCGACCTCACCGGCAGTTGGGCGATACCGTTCTATGGATCGATCGGGTTGCTGTTATTGGGCGCCGGCCTATCCTTCTTCGTGCACCCCGACCGGCCGTTCAAAGAAAGCCCATGATCCGCACGCATGCTGGTAGATTCTCGTCTGTCGATTACGCGTTGTCCGTGACGCGCTCGCCTGGCTTTCGCGGAGTCCCCTCGCCATGAGCGTCCCTGTGCTCGATCCCATCTCCAACCTTCCGATCGGACCTGAGGTGCCGGCGCGTGCGGCCGCTCGTCCGGAACGCATTAGGATCGCTGGCCATTTCGTTCGACTCGAGCCAGTCGACCCGGAGCTGCACGGCCCATCGTTGTGGCAAGAGACGCACGGGTCCGATGCCGCGGCGCGGTGGCAATACTTATTCGATGAGCCCTTCGCGGATGAAGGGTCCTTTCACGACTTTCTGACTCTCAAGGCGGCGTCCGCTGATCCACTCTTTTACGCGATCGTTGATCAACCCTCCGGGCGCGCGGTTGGCTTCGAGACCTTGATGCGAATCGATCCGCCACATCGGTGCATTGAGGTCGGAAACATCCTGTACGGCAAGAGCCTGCAGCGCACCCCGGGCGCGACCGAGGCCCAGTATCTGCTCATGCGGTACATTTTTGAGGATCTGGGCTACCGTCGGTACGAATGGAAGTGCAACGCACTGAACAGGCCGTCCCGCCAGGCTGCGCTGCGCTTTGGATTCACCTTCGAAGGCGTATTCCGCAAGCACATGATCGTCCGGGGCCGCAGTCGCGACACCGCTTGGTACTCGCTGATCGACGACGATTGGCCGGGTGCCAAGGCAGCGTTCGAGACCTGGCTGGCGCCCGCGAATTTCGATGCCGCCGGCGTCCAGCGCAAGAGCCTTGTCGCGTTGCGGGGTGCTCAAACGGCCTGAGCGGTGTTTCGCCCACCGCGGTCGATTGCCGCCGCATTTTTGCCGCCGGCTATGACCGTCGAATCTCGAACTCGAACGACGGCTTTCGGGGATTCCCGCCCACGCCGCATCATCTTCCGTGGCCTCGAATCGCTGCACCCGGTTGTCCGCCCCGCGCACCTCGCTGCGCTCTGGTGTGCGAGGCGCGTGATACCGCTTGATTGGGAGGGTCCGGCGCCCCCGGCCGGAGTTGAACGCCCGCTTCTAAGCGGTTGTTTCAGGAATATTTTCCCACCTCGCGTGCCGTGGGCGTACCCGCCGCCGTACCCGTCCGTTTAGCGCGTATACCATAGTTGACAGGGCCGTATCCTATAGGATACGGTGACCTGGTGTACGAGATCCGCCGTTCGACAGCGTTCGACGCATGGCTGACGAACCTGAACGACTCGAACGCCAAGGCACGCATCGCAGCCCGTATAGACCGGCTCGCTTTGGGCAATCCCGGCGATGTGAAACCGGTCGGAAGCGGTGTGAGCGAGCTGCGGATCGACTATGGCCCGGGCTACCGCGTGTACTACGCGCGCACGGACCGAGTTGTGTACTTGTTGCTCTGCGGTGGGACCAAGGCCGCGCAAGACGCAGATATCAAACGTGCGATCGAGATGAATGCCGCGAGAGCCCGAGACGTTTCGGCTGCTCGGCAGCGAAAGCCGAAGAAGAGGAAGTGATGTATGGCGACTCGAACTCGAAAGACCGAGAGATTTACTCGCTACGATTCTGCGGATTACCTCAAAACTCCGGAGGATGTGGCCGAATACCTCGTCGCTGCCTTTGAGGAAGGTGGTGACGACGCCGCGTATATGGCCCACGTCATCGGTATCGCCGCGCGCGCACACGGCGGAATGACAAAACTTGCCAAGGAGACCGGCATGACGCGAGCGGGGCTCTACAAAGCGCTTTCGAAGAACGGGAATCCGAGCTTCGAAACGATCGTCAAAGCGATGCGCGTGCTCGGTGTGCGACTTGTACCCCAACTAACCACATCGTCATAGCGGCCCCACCTCTGCTCGCAGGACGCGCTGTTCCCGGTAAACCGGCGCTATCGGCCAACTCCGGTCGGTCGGGCGGCCTAAACGCCTGCGCCGAAGCGGACGTTGGTAGGTCGCGGTAGAGTATTGGGATGGCGCGAACCTTTCCACTTGCCCGTTTCCGGCCGATTACCGGAAGATGCATGAGGAGGAGTGAAGTGCAGTTAGGAAAATTGCCATCTTCTACTTCACTGCTTTGCGTGCTAGCGCTCGCCGGGTGTGCGCACGCCAAAGGAGACGGAACAGACTCAGATGTCTTTCGGGCC
>Ga0070761_10000158_pt1 | contig 45365 bp, 36 predicted proteins | sample HubBroMetageREF1_FD_66724 | JGI IMG/M metagenome (GOLD analysis project Ga0070761, IMG submission 66724) | Reference soil microbial communities from the Hubbard Brook experimental Forest, New Hampshire, USA - Hubbard Brook CCASE Soil... | ecosystem: Environmental > Terrestrial > Soil >... | reverse complement strand
CTCGACCAGGTAGCGCACCAGCGAATTGCGCGGCGACAGATCGAGGATGTAGTACTTCATGATCCAGGCCGGCGTGATCAGCACCGGCTCGGCGTAGACTTTCGGTGTCTGCGGCGAATATTGCAGCAGTTCGATCAGGCGATTGCGATAGACCACCTTGCCAGGGGTGATCGCGACGTCCTTGCCCACCTGAAAATTCTCGGTTCCGGGAGTGGGCCCGCCGCCACCCATGCGTTGCGCGTCTTCGAGCCAGTGCTTGAGCCCGCGGATCAGATTCTGGCCGGACTCGGCGGCGGTCTGATTGAGAAGCCGCGGATTGGTATGCAGGAAGTTGGCGGGCGAGGCCGCTTCCAGCAGCAATTTGCCGGAGAAGTTGCGCCGTGCGGATTGTGGGTCCGGCGCATCGGCGGCGGGCGCGAGCGCCTGCTGCCACCAGGAGACCCAGTTCGCGTACGTGTGCGCGTACACATTGAACGGCCAGGTATTCCAGGCGGAATCACCGAAACCAAGTTCCTCGGCACCCGGCGCGAGCGGCGCGCCATTGCCGGCGCGCGTCACGAACTGCCAGCTGTCGAGCACTTTTTCGCAAGCGCTGCGTGCCAGCTCCATCTGGCGCGGCGGATGATTCGCGACCCCCAGATACCAGTCCCACCACGTCTCGGCGTAATCAGCGGGCGCGAGTCCGCCGGTGAGCGCCGCGAGCTGCGCCTGCAGCTGGCGCTCGACCTCGGCTTTGCAGGGTGACTCAGGGGGAGAGGTGGTTGCGGGCTTTGCAGCCGGGCGCGCGGCGCGCCGGGCTTTCTTCTTCGAACGGACGGTCACGGCGATCCCCCTCTAAAAGGAACCGCACCCGGGAGTAGGAACTCCCGGGTGCGATGGACCGCCACAATATCAGGCTGCCTTGCGGCCGCGCACTGCCTTGGCCGCGATCTCGCTGCCGAGCTGGCCGAACTTCGCCTGGATCTCGGACGTCACCGTCGCGAATTCCTCGGCGCGGGCGCGCAGCTTCTCGGCCAGCTGCGTGCTGAGCTCGCTCTGCTTGCTGAGCAGGTCGCTCGGGCTGGCAGCAACGAAGCTGGCGTTCACGCGGGCGAGGCCTGACTCGAGCACGTCACCGGCGACTGCGTACTGCAGACGCGCCAGGCGCTCGAAGCTCTTGAAGCTGTCCTGCTGCGCCTTCAGCACGGGGGCGAAGGCTTCGCGGGTCGCAGCCATCATGGCGCTGGGGTCAAAGGCTTGTTTGTCGATCATGGTGGCAACTCCTGCATCAGTGATAACTGGCGGCCATTATACATTTATTTGTATGCAGTGCAAGAGAAAATTATTCGGCCACAATTTAAACTTGAATATCACATTTATCATGATGTTGCGTCATGTCTTCGCATTCTAGATTGTGCACTGCATTGTAACACTGGTGCACACGAAACCGAGCTGCGACGCGCCCGTACGATCCTGCGACTATCATTCCTTGATGAGGAATGCCTCAAGGCAACAGTTATCGAGCGCGCCCGACTACCGGCGTCCTGATCCGGCGGCGCGGCCGACGCAACTCATGGTGGAATCGCCGCCGTGAGTCATAACGACAGTGTCGTGCATGCCGTCCTCATGGCATTGTTCTGGGGCGGCGGGGTGCTCATCGCCTACACCTACTTCTTATATCCTGCCGCCGTGTGGCTGCTGGCGGCGCTGCGCCCGGCCTCCGGCCCGGCGCCCGCGGCGGCCGATCCCCGCTCGCTGAGTGTCGTCATTGCGGTCCACGATGAGGCACCGCGTATCCGCGCCAGACTCGATGAGCTGGCGCGCCTGGTCGCCGGCTGCGGTTGCGCGGGCGAGATCATTGTCGTGACCGATGGCTGCCGCGATGGCACAGCGGAGCTGGCGCGCGCCTATCCAGGCTCGCTGGTGCAGGTACTTGAGCTGCCGGAGAACCACGGCAAGGCTTATGCCCTGTCGCGTGGCTGTGCGCTCGCGCGCGGCGAAATCCTGGTGTTTGCAGATGCGCGCCAGCGCTGGGCCGATGATGCGCTGCAGGCGCTGCTGCGCAACTTCTCTGACGCGCGGGTGGGAGCGGCGAGCGGGGAGCTGCTGCTCGAGGTCACACCCGGCGCGCTCGCGGGCATCGGCCTGTACTGGCGCTACGAGAAATGGCTGCGCCGCAACGAGTCGCGTCTACACTCGAGCGTCGGTGTCTCCGGCTCGATCGCCGCGCTGCGCCGCGAGTTGTTCACGCCGGTTCCGCCAGGACTGCTGCTCGATGATGTGTACTGGCCGCTGCGCGTCGCCATGCAGGGTTACCGCGTGCTGCACGATGAGCGCGCGCTTGCCTACGACCGTCTGCCGGAGCGGCCGCGCGACGAATTTCGTCGCAAGGTACGCACGCTAAGCGGCAACTTCCAGCTCATGGCGGCTCTGCCACAGGCGCTGCTGCCCTGGCGCAATCCCCTATGGCTGCAGTTCCTTTCACACAAGGTGTTGCGCCTGCTGGTCCCGTGGCTGCTGATCGGCGTATTCGTCAGCAGCGCAGTGCTGCATGGCCGACTCTATCAGCTGGCCTTCTGGGCACAGCTGGCCTTCTACGCACTGGCGCTGTTCGCGCTGTGCGGCCTCATCGGCGCGCGTTCGCGCCTCGCCGCGGCGGCTGCCTCGTTTGTGACGCTGAATGCAGCCGCGTGGCTGGGTTTCTGGGTGTGGATCAGTGGCGGCTCAGGACGCGCCTGGCATAAGGTGAGTTATGCCCGCACGCAGGGCGGCGACTGAGATTACGTAATCCAGTACGCAATGGCGTGCGCGCCACAAGCGGAGCAGTCAGCGCGTGGCGCCGCTAGTGTGAAGTGGGCAAATCTCGTAGCATCCTTGCGGATGTGCGTTGTGGGACCAGGATGTGGATGCGGTAGTCAATAGCCAGGGGCAGGGCACACACGCCAGGGAAGTGGCGAGTGGCGACCGCTTTGAATTCGGCAAGAACTGGGCGCGATTTCTCGCCAGTCTGACCGAGGAACGCGTGAGCTACGCGGTCGAGTCGTTGCGCGAAATGCTCGGCGTCACGAGCCTCGCTGGCAGATCTTTCGTCGACGCTGGTTCCGGCAGCGGCCTGTTCAGTCTGGCGGCGCGGCGCCTCGGGGCGCGCGTACATTCCTTCGACTACGACCCGCATTCAGTTGCCTGCACGGCGACACTGCGCCAGCGCTTCTATCCCGGCGATGAGACGTGGACCATCGCCGAGGCCTCCGTGCTCGATGCCGGCTATCTCGCAGGCCTGGGACGCTTCGACGTGGTGTACTCCTGGGGTGTGCTGCATCACACCGGCAGCATGTGGCAGGCGCTCGGCAACGTCGTGCCGTTGGTGGCACCCGGGGGCCAGCTGTTCATCGCAATCTACAACGACCAGGGCAGCCGCAGTCGGCGCTGGTTGCGCGCGAAACAGATCTACAACTGGCTGCCGCGACCCTTGAAGGCACCGTGGGCGGTCGTGGCCATAGGGCCGACCGAACTCAAGGCCGCCGGTTCGGCGCTCGTCGCAGGTCAGTTCGGCGGCTACCTGCGCAGCTGGCGTCAGCCCGACCCGACGCGCGGCATGAGCCGCTGGCGCGACGTGGTTGACTGGGTCGGTGGCTATCCGTTCGAGGTTGCCTCACCCGATGAGATCTTCGACTTCTACCGCAAGTCGGGCTTTGTGTTGAGCCGCCTGCGCAGCAAGGGCGCCGGATTCGGTTGTGTGCAGTACGTGTTCGACAAGCCCGGTGGGCAGTGATTCGGGTTGCCTGAATCGCCGCGCCGAGGCCATGTGATCCGACCGATGCCGTGCCCCAGTCGCATCCGCATCGGCTATTGCATCGACTCGTTGGCGGTGGGCGGGACCGAGCTGAATGCGATCCGGACGCTGGAAGCGTTTGACCGCGAGCAATTCGAGTTTACCGTCTTTCACCTTCATCGCGATGGCGCGCTGCGTGCGCGCTACGAGGCCCTCGGCGTCCGTATGGTGCACCTACCGATTTCGCGACTGTATGCGCCGCGCACCGCGCGCCAGGGATGGCGCTTCGCGCGACTGCTGCGTCACTACGCGGTACAGGTCGTGCACACCCACGATTTGTATACCAACATCCTGGCGGTGCCCTGGGCGCGCCTCGCCGGCCGCCGGGTCATCGCCAGCCGACGCTGGCTCTACGATGCGCCGCGTCCCGGACTCGTGCCGTTGAACCGCTGGGCCTGCAAGCTGGCCGATCGCATCCTCGCCAACAGCTCGGCGGTCGCAGGCGTGTTGGCGGAGGAGGGGGTGCGCACCGCCAAGATCGTGCGCATTCCCAATTTCGTCGGCGCGCGCGCTTTTGCGCGGCTCGCGCCAGACGAGCGTGCGGCGCAGCGGCGCGCCTGGGGCGTCCCGGAGGATGCCTTCGTCGTCGGCAGCGTGGCGCGGCTGGCGGCCGTGAAGAATCACCAGATGCTGCTGCGCGCACTGTGCGGGCTCTCCGCCCAGATCCATGTGCTGCTGATCGGCGATGGCCCGACGCGCGCGGCGCTCGCGCGCCTCGCCGAAGAACTTGGTATCGGCGCGCGCGTGCATTTCGCCGGCGAGATTCTGCCAGTGAACAACCTGCATCAGTACCTGGACGTCAGCGTGCTGTGCTCGCGCAGTGAGGGTTTCCCCAACGCGGTGCTGGAGGCGCTCGCCGCGCAAGTGCCGGTGGTCGCGACCGCGGTGGGCGGCGTCACTGACATCGTCACTGACGGCGAGTCGGGTTTGCTGGTCGCGGTGGACGACGTGGACGCGTTGCGCGCACGCCTGCAGGCGCTGGCAACGGATGCGGCGCTGCGTCGGCGCCTGGCTGTCGCCGGTGTGGCGCGGGCGCAATCAACCTACAGTGAAGGCGCGGTCATGAGCCAGTTGGCCGGGCTCTATCAGGAGCTCGCTGCTGCCCCCGTGCAGCACGCGTTCGCCGGCTCGTGAGGAGCATGCCGCGTCAGTTCGGCCGCGCGATTATTCCCGCGACCTGGACCAAGTTGTGGACCTTCCCGTTTATCTGTCTGCTGCTGTTCACTTTCGTGGTCGTCTCCGAGCGCGGCACGCTCGCGTGGCTGTTCATCTGCATTACTTTGCTCGGCATCTTTGCCCGCTCCCGGGGCATTCGCTTTCCGGCGCCGCTCGTCTGGGCTGCGGCATTCACCGCGTGGAGCCTGCTGACGGCCATCACCGCCATTGACCCCTCGCTCGCCTTCACCGATGCGCTGGAAACCATCAAGTCGGCACTCATTCTGTTTGCGGTGATCAACCTGCTGCGCACCGAGGCGCAACTGCGGGTGTACCTGCTGCTGGTGCTGTTTGCCTTCATGATCTATCCCGTCAGAGGGTCGCTGTTGAACTACGCGCACGGCTACACCTGGTTTGGTCGTGCCCTGTGGAATCACATGTATCAGAACCCCAACTACCTCGCGGGTGTGGGTCTGCTGGTACTCGGCATCGCGCTGTCACTCGCCACCATCCCGGGCGATAAGGAACGGCCGCTGGTACGGCGCGGCGCCTGGGTGTGCATCGGCTTCATCCTCACGGTCGTGTTCCTGACCCAGTCGCGCGCGGCGTTCATCGGTCTCGTCGTGGGTACAGGCATCCCCGCCGCCAGAATCCTCATGCGCCAGCGCTCCGGCGCCCGGGTGCTGTTCATCATGGCGGTGCTGATCGTCGGTGCCGCGCTGGTGCCGAACAAGGTGTGGCACCGCTACGCGGGCCTGGAAAAACTCACCAGTACCGAAACGCTGATACAGGCCGATGCGGATGGTTCGGCCGCGCAGCGCTATCAGATTCAGAAGGTGGCTCTGCACGTTCTGCTGGATCACCCGTTGCTCGGCGTGGGACTTGGCTGCTATCCGGAAGCGAATGCGCTCTACGCCCCTGAGCTGGGCGCGCGCGACGCGCACAACACTTACTTCAATCTGGCCGCGGAGGTCGGCTTTCCGGGGCTGATTCTCTGGTTCGGGTTCGTGTTTTCGGTCATGCGCTTCGCGCGTCGCTGTCGGCTGAGCAAGGAGGCGGTGCCGCTTGCGATCCAGTCGGTATGGATCGAACGCGGCGTGGTCGGCTTCCTGGTCGCCGGATTATTCGGCACATTTGCGCATCTGACGCACCTGTACCTGATCTTCGGGGTGCTGTGGAGCGCGGCCAGCATGACCGGCGTCAGTGAAAAACTCGCCGTGGTCAAACCTGCCTATCCGCAGCGCGCGCTGGCGCCGAGGCAGAGCTAAGGTGTGCGGCATCGCGGGTTTCGCCGGCATGCGCCTGGATGCGCAGAGCGCCCGCACCCGTCTCGAGTCGATGTGCGATGCGATCAGACATCGCGGGCCCGATGCGGATGGCTACTTTGTCGCCCCGGCAGTGGCGATGGGCATGCGGCGCCTCAGCATCATCGATGTGGCCGGGGGCCAGCAGCCGATCTCCAACGAGGACGGCACGATCACGGTCGTCTTCAATGGCGAGATCTACAACCACCACGCGTTGCGGCGCACGCTGGAAGCCGCCGGGCACCGCTTTGCCACCCGCAGCGATACCGAGGTCCTGGTGCACCTGTACGAGGAACACGGCCCGGAGATGGTGCGGCAGCTGCAGGGCATGTTTGCGTTCTCGATCTGGGACGCGCGCCGCGAGCGGTTGTTTATCGCGCGCGACCGCACCGGCATGAAGCCGCTCAGCTATACGCTGCGCGGCGGTGGCATCGTCTACTGCTCGGAGCTGCGCTCGCTGTACGCCTTTGACCGCGGCTCGCTGCACGTCTCGGCGAGCGCAGTGATGGAATATCTTGCCTGGGGTTACGTCCCCGAGCCGAGCAGCATCTTCGAGGGCGTGCGCAAGCTGCCACCGGCCCATTATCTGGTGTGGAGCCCGCGCGGCGAGATCGCGATCCACCGCTACTGGAGTCCGCCGCAGACCCAGGACCCCAAGGTCGACGAGCAGCAACTGGTAGAGATCATCCGGCAGAAGCTCGATGCCGCCGTGGCATCGCACCTCGAGTCGGAGGTGCCGCTGGGCGCGTTCCTGTCGGGCGGTCTCGATTCCTCGACGGTCGTGGCGCTCATGTCGCGCCATGCCTCCGGACGCGTGAAAACATTCTCGATCGGCTTCAAGGAAGCGAAGTACGACGAATCGGCGGCGGCGCGCGCCGTGGCGGCTGAGTTTGGCACGGAACACACCGAGCTGGTGGTGAGTCCCGATGTCGAGCAGATGTTCGAGAGCATCGCCGGCATGTTCGATGAGCCGTTCGCCGATTCCTCGGCGATCGCCAGTTTCCTGGTGGCGGAACTCGCCCGCCGCACTGTCACCGTGGCCCTTTCCGGCGACGGTGGCGATGAACTGTTCGGTGGCTACACGCGCTACAGCGATACGCTGCGGCGCAGTGGTGCCAGCAGCGAGTGGAATCGCCGCATCTCCGCACTCGGGCTGAAGTTGCCGCACGTCTTCCCCGGGCGCAACCGCCTGGTCGACGTGGGCCGTTCCAGCGTCGGTCGCTATGCCGCCACTGTCGTGCAGCCGGTGCGTCTCGATGAGGGTGGGGTGGCCTCGGCGCGGTTCGCGCAGGGGCGCATTCCGATTGACGAGCAACTCAAGAATCGCTTCCCGAGCGAGCTGTCCGATGACTTCGCTGCGGCGATGATGCGCGTCGATCTGGAAACCTACCTGGTGGGTGACATCCTCACCAAGGTGGATCGCACCAGCATGGCGGTATCGCTCGAGGCGCGGGTGCCGCTGCTCGACTTCGAACTGGTCGATTTCGCTATGTCGCTGCCGGGCCAACTGCGCGTCACGGCGGGCGAAAGCAAGCGGCTGTTTCGGCGCGCCATCAAGGGGATCGTGCCTGACTTCGTGCTGTCACGGCCGAAGCAGGGCTTCGAGGTGCCCCTGGGCGCCTGGTTCCGCGGACCACTGCGACACCGCATCCAGGCACTGCGAACCTCCTCGGCGGCGATCGAGCCGTACGTCGATCGCAAGGCAGTCGAGCGCCTGGTGGGCGAGCACTCGGTCGGCCGGCGCGATCACAGTACGCTGCTATGGCGCCTGATCGTGCTGGAGAACTGGCTGGCCGCGGCCAGCGATGGCCGGCTCGGCCGGCCGCCGCAGATTCCCGGCGTGCCGGCGAGCGCCCAGAAGACCCTGGTCACCAACATGGTGACGACCCGCCCGGTCAGTCCGCCGGTCGTCTCCGGTCCGTTCCTGCGCTCCGAGTGCGCGGGCCGCCCGTTGCGCGTCGGCATCGTGATCGACGATGCCGGAACTCCCGCTTATGCACGCGCGATCATCGAGGATTTGAAAAGCGCGGATTTCGTCAAGCTGGCGCTGTGCATCCGCGTCACCCGCCCGCCCACGGGTCAGTTCTCCGACCGCTCCGGCAGCATCGCCTTCCGCGCCTTTGCGGCCTACATCGAATCGCGCTACCAGGCGGTGGCCGATCCGCTCGCGCGCGAGGATTGCGAGGACCTGCTGGTGGGCGTGCCACGCGCGCGGCTGGAGTGCAGCGATCAAGATTGCCGCAGCATCCATGACGATTCGCTCGCCGCAGTCGCGCAGGCGGACCTCGATGTACTGGTGGACTTTGGCGCGCGCGCACAGCGCGGACCGCTGCTCGGCCTGCCGCGCCAGGGGATCTGGCGCTATCACTTCGGCGACCGGCGCCGCTACCCGGCGGGCTCGGGTTTCCTCACCGAGCTGGTCGACGGTAATCCGCTCAGCGGGATTGAACTGACCCGGTTGGGGCCGGCTCCGGAGAATGATCTCACCCTGTCGCGCACCATGTTCAGCACGGCGCCGTTCCTCTCGCGTGTGACCAACCGCTACGGCCCGTTGTGGGGAACGCGCCACCTGGTCATCCAGTCGCTGTGGGAACTGCACCGCGGCTCGCTGCGGCTGCCGGAGCCGGTCGCCCCCGGGATACAGAAAGTGCGCCAGCGCTTGCCCGGCAATCTGCAGATGACGCGCTGGATCTTCCGTGAGGCTGGGCGTCGCATGTTCGTGCGCCGCCGCCATGCCAATTATCCGCTGCGCTGGCGGATCGCGCTGCGCAGCTCACCGGTACCGCTGTTCGAGGATGCCTTTCCCAGAGCGAGTAGCGCATTCCGCTGGCTCGACACCGAAGCCAGTGACAGCTGGGCGGATCCGGTACTGTTCGAGCACGACGGCAAGACCTGGCTGTTCTTCGAACATCTGATCGAGTCGGGACGCACGGCGCAGATTTCCTGTGGCTTGCTGGCGAATGACGGCACGCTTGCGGACGTGCGCGCGGTGCTGCGCCGCTCCCACCATCTCTCCTATCCGCAGATCGTGGCGGCCGACGGCGAGGTCTTCATGCTGCCCGAGGGCGCTCAGGGCGGCGGACTCGATCTGTTTCGGGCGCATCGTTTTCCCGATGAGTGGGTGCTGGAGACGCGCCTGCTGAATTTTCGCTGCGTCGATTCCTCGGTGTTTCGCTATGGCGAACACTGGTGGATGCTGACCTCGCCACAGGCGGTCCCCGGCCATGCGCCGATCACCTGGCTGCTGCAGGCGCAGCGGCTCACCGGCCCGTGGAAGTTCTATCCGGGCGGCAACGTCGCGACAGACGTCAGCGTGGCGCGCGGCGCGGGCGCGCCGTTTGTGCACGACGGCCGGCTGTTTCGTCCCAGTCAGGATTGCAGCCGCGCCTACGGGCGCGCGCTGCTGTTCAACGAAGTGCAGTCACTCGGCGACGGGCCCTATCGCGAGCGGACCATCTACCGCATCGAGGGGGGCTGGCTCCCCAAGCTCGAAGGCGTCCACTCCTACAGTCGCGCGGGCGCCTGGGAAGCCATCGACGGCGGCTTCCGCCGCTAGCCGTCGCAGCAACAGCCCGCGCGGCCAGCGTCGGCGGTTACTTCACGCTGAGATTGGACGGCGGCAGCGGCAGGATCGCGTTGGCGGCATTGCCTGCCAGCGTCGCCCCATCCAGAGTCGCGCCCAGATCCAGCCCGTCCGTGCCGGCATTCTTGTAGGGGCTCTTGGCACTCAGGGTGTAGTCGCCGCCGGCGTACACCCCGCCCGTGTACGAGGTGAACAGCACCTCGGCGAGCGCTGCCGGGAAGAAGTTTCCGCTCGGATAGGCGCCGGCCTTTTCACCCACCAGTACGTTGTCGGTAAAGGTCCAGTCGCTGAAGTTCGCCTTGAGCGCGGCCGTTCCGGTGCCGACACCGGAGCCGAAGAACCCGTAGGCCGTATGCGTCGACAGGTTGTTGGTGAACACGAAATTGGTGGTGATCGTCGAGCCGGCCGGACAGCTGGCGCCACCGCTCGCCATGACGTCCGAAGGCGCACTCGCCGGCGAGGAGTTGAAGATCGTATTGTGATCGATGGTGATGTCGGAGCCGCCGCAAATGATCTGGAAAGCGCGCCCGCTCGCGCCGCCGAGCGCGGTGACGCCGATGACGTTGTTGATGATCGAGACGCGCGCGGTCTTACCGCTGGTTTCGAGATTGTCGGTTCCCAGGATGTTGATGCCGCTGCCGAGATTGATGAAGGCGTTGCCGGTGACCGCGATGTCGGTGGTGGTCGACCAGGGGGCGGTCTGTTGCTGGTTGCGCGGAGTCAGCAGCAGCCCGAAGCCCTGCTGCGCTGCGGCCGGGTTGTTCTGAAACACGTTGCCGGCCACCAGCACCCGCTGCGCTGACTTGAACTCCAGCAGATTCTTGATGACGTATTGCGTGCTGAGCGTCAGCGGCTTGAAGAACAAGTTGTTGCGGATTTCGATGTCCGAGGGGACGAGCGAGGGTGCCGCGGAATCGGCGCCGCCGAACATCACGTTCTCGCCGGCACCTTCCAGGTAGTTGTCGACGATCTTGAGCGGCCCGCTGGTGTTCCATGCGGACAGCGCCTGGGTATCGTAGCCCACTTGCTTGAAAGCCGAGACGTACGAATCAACTACCGCCACGTAGGCGCCGTCCATCTCGATGCCGCGGCGGTTCTGCGCGACCGGATCGCCGTGGATATAACAGCGGTCGAAGACGATGTGATTGGCGAGCGTCGCGGTGGACTTGTCCTTGTTGCCGATGGTGACGACGTTATAGGTGAACGCGCCCGACACCGGCGCAAATTCGATGCCGACGAAACGGAAATGGTGGCTGTTGTTCACCGTCACCATGGCGTTGTTGTTCGCCGGCGAAAGGATCTTCGGCATGCTGGCCGCATTGTTTGGGCTCACCCGCTGACCGGGACCGGGGAGCTTCGCGTACTGACTGGAGGTGACATAAATCCAGCCGCTGCCGCTGGTCTTGTTCGGCAGCGAGAAGGGGCCCACATAGCTGGCACCGGCCGCCAGCACGATGGTATCGCCGAGCTGGGCATTGTTGAGCGCGGTCTGGAAGTCACCGCCGGCAGCGACATTGATGGTGTTGCCGCTCGGGGCGGCGTAGGTGGTGTCGAACGTCTGCGGCGCCGTCGGCAGGGTTGCGGCCGCAACCTGCGTGGCGAGGCCTGCGCTGACGACCAGCAGCGCGCACAGGCGCGCTCCCAAGGGGCTCCCGATCCGATAGGACATTCGCTTCTCCAGAGATTCTGTCAAGTGACCGATAGTCGATATGCGCGACCTGCTGCGTGTATATTGCGGAACCGACGTGGCATTTCCAACCTGTCGCGCCTCAGCTACGCACTTGCATCCGTGGGACGTTTGCCACCGCGCCGCCGGGTGGCACGCCGGCTGTGCGCGAGGGTGAGGCAATTGCTGTGCAGAGCACTTACAAACGCTGACGTTGTCGCGCGCGAGCGGGATCAGCGCGTGCGCGCAGCGCACGCTGGGGATATGTGGCCAGTATTCTGAGCAGATTGCGCGGACGCTCTTTCGAGGAATTGCGCGTGCGCGGCCTGCAGGCGCTGACGGCGCGCCTCGAGCGCGTCGCTGCACCGCGCAGTGCCGTGAGCGTGCCGCGCGGGGTTGCCCCGGAGCTGCTCGAGGAGCGCTGGTTCGCTTCCTTCCGCGCGCCCGGCGCGGCAGCGCTGGCCGCAGCACTGGCGCGCGCCGATCCGGAAGCAGCGCTGCGCCTGCGTCGCTTGAGTGATGCGCTCGAGCACGGCGTGATGCCGCTGCTCGGTTTCGATGCGCTCGCCGTCGGCAATCCGCCGCACTGGCACACGGACGCCTCGAGCGGCCGGCAATCCCCGCAGCGGCACTGGAGCCTCATCGATCATCTCGATGTCGCGCTGGTCGGTGACCACAAAGCGCTGTGGGAAGTGAACCGCCACCAGTATCTGCTCGCGCCGGCAATCTGCTGGCTGCAGGACCGAGAAGCGCGGCGCTTCACGCTGGTGCAGGCGCATCTGGATTCCTGGCTGCGCGCGAACCCGCGCGGAGTGGGCGTCAACTGGGTGAGCAGTCTGGAAGTAGCCTACCGTGCCATTACCTGGTGCTGGCTGCTATGGCTGCTGCGTGAGGCGCCGTGGTCGCCGGCGCTGCGGGCGCGGCTGTTCGCTTCCCTCGCCGAGCACGCAGTGCATATCGAGCGCTACCTGTCCACGTACTTCAGCCCCAACACGCACCTCACCGGCGAGGCCCTCGGCCTGTTCTACCTCGGTACCGTGCTGCCGCGCGGCCGAGCGAGCGATCGCTGGCGCGCCAAAGGCGCGCGCATCCTCGAGGCAAGCCTGGAGCATCAGGTGCACGCGGATGGCGTGTATTTCGAACAGTCGAGTCTCTACCAGCGCTACACCACCGAGATTTACCTGCACTACCAGCTGCTGGCCGAGGCGAGCGCCTGGCCGGTGTCGCCGCAGGTGCCTACCTCCTTGGGCCGCCTGTGCGAGGTGCTGCGCAGCCTGTCGTCCGCGGACGGACGTGTACCACTCATCGGCGATGACGATGGCGGACAGCTACTGCCACTGGACCAGCGGGCGCCGGAGGACCTGCGCGGGCTGCTGCTCGCGGCCGCAGTGACACTCGGGCGTCCCGAGTTCGTGATCGACGCTGGCGCGCCGCCGACGTTGGCGTATTGGCTGTGCGGCAGCGAGCGCAGCGAGCGAGTGCTGCAAGCAGCCGTGGTGCGGCCGCGCTGGCGGGATGTGCATTACGCGAGCGGCGGCCTCGCCGTACTGCGCGACGGCTGGACGCGCCAGGACGCGGTTGCGGTGCTGGATGCCGGGCCGCACGGCGCGCTCAGTCACGGTCACAGCCATGCGGACGCGCTCGCCATGACACTCACCCTGGGCGCCCACGAGCTGTTCATCGACCGCGGGACGCTGACTTACAGCGGCAGCGAGCGCAACGAGTTTCGCTCCACCAGTTCGCACAATACGCTCGAGCTCGACGGCGAGTCCGCCGCCACTCCGGCGCAGCCATTCCGCTGGAGCAGTGTGCCGCCGCCGGCAGCAGCGCTGGTTTTTTCGGCGGCTGCGTTCAGCGGTTTCATCGGCGGCGCGCACGGCCACGGCGCGAGCCTCCGGCCTTCCACCCACCGGCGCATCGTGCTCCACCAGCGTGGTGGTGCGTGGGTCGTGCATGACTGCGCCTGGCGCGCTGCGACACGCCGCGCGCTGATTCGCTGGCAGCTGGCGCCTGGCCTGCGTGCCGAGCGCCAGAGCGCGGTAAGTTTCGTGGTGCGCGATCCGCGCGGAGCTGCGCTGGCGACGATTTATGCGCCGGGAGCGGCGCAGGTGTCGGTGGTGGCGCGCGAGGTATCGCTGCGACTCGGACACCATACGTCGGCACAGTGTCTCGAAATCACTCTGTCGCCCTCGCTCGAGGGGCTGACGGTCATCGTGCCTGCGGGCGCCAACAACCACCTCAGCCAGCCAGAGGAGCCTCAGGACGCAGCAGCAGGTCGCTCCTTCAAATGGAGCGATCCCCTGGGGCGTCACCGGGTGAGCCTCGGGACGGAAGCGCTCAGCGAAGGACCGACGCTCGCCGATGCGGCGCTCTCCTGGGCGATCGAGCCTGCCGGCGCCGCCGGACCGCGTTTTGCGCCTGCCTGGATGATCGCGGCGGCCACGGCCGTGCCGCAGCTCGCGCCTGAGCAGCCGATCACGGCTTGGCTGTCGACCTCAGGCAAAATGGCGTTATTCGAGAAAAACCCCCAAGGCTGGAGGGAGCTTCCCGTCGACCGCACCGGCCGCGGCGACGACTAAAACAGTATGTGTGGCATCTGCGGCATCGTCAGCGTGAACCGGAACAGGACCCCCGAGCGTGCGGTGCTCGAGCGCATGTGCGCCAGCATCGTGCACCGGGGGCCGGATGGCTCCGGTGTCTATCTCGAACCCGGCATCGCGCTTGGGCACCGGCGCCTGAGCATCATCGACGTGGCCCACGGGCAGCAGCCGATGTACAGCGACGACCGGCGCTACGTCATCGTCTATAACGGCGAGGTCTTTAATCACCCGACCCTGAAGTCCCAACTCGAGCAGTCCGGAGTGCGCTACCGGACGCGCTCGGACACGGAGACCGTGCTGCATCTGCTCGAGCGCGAGGGCGCCGCTGCGGTGCAGCGACTGCGCGGGATGTTCGCTTTTGCGCTGTGGGACCGCCAGGAGCGCCAGCTGCTGCTGGTGCGCGACCGCTACGGTGTCAAGCCGCTGTACTACGTGCATGAGAGCGATGGCTCGCTGGTGTTCGGCTCGGAGATCAAGGCCTTGCTGCCCGCGCTCGCTGCGCGGCCGGGATTGAACCGCCGCGCGCTGCCCGATTTCCTCGCCAATCACGCGCCTTCCGGCGAGGAGACGCTATTTGCCGGGGTGAAGCGGCTCGCCCCGGGCCACACGCTGGTATGGAAAGACGGCGCCATCAGCCTGCAGCGCTACTGGGATCTGCCGGTCGGCGATCTCGTCAGCGGCCCGCCGCCCGGTTCGGCGGCCGAGCGGGCGCTGGTCGTGGAGTACCGCGAGCGCTTCACCGAAGCCGTGCGCATCCGGCTGATGAGCGATGTGCCGCTCGGCATGTTTCTTTCCGGCGGCATCGACTCGGCGGCCATTACCGCGACCATGGCGGGCCTGGTGCGCGAACCGATCCGCACGTTTTCGGTGGCCTTTGCCGAGCGCGAAGCGAACGAGCTCGCTTACGCGCGCATGGTGGCGAGTGCCTACCGTACCTCACACCACGAGGTGCTGGTTTCACCCGAGGAGTTCTTTGCGGCCCTGCCGCGTCTGGTGTGGCACGAAGACGAGCCGATCGCGCATCCCTCGAGCGTCGCGCTGTACTTCGTCTCGCGGCTTGCGTCCGAGCACGTCAAGGTGGTGCTGACCGGTGAGGGGAGCGATGAGACGCTCGCCGGCTACAACCGCTACCGGGTCACCGAGTACAACAGTCGTCTCGGCTCGGCGTATGAGCGGCTGGTCCCCGCGGTCGGCCGCCGCGGCCTGGCGCGCGCGCTGGGCGCGCTGCCGGCCCGTTCGCGGTTGCGGCAGAAGATCGCGCGCACTTTCCTGATGCGCGGCGCGGACCTCGATGATCTGTATTTCGATAACTTCGCAGTGTTTGGGCGCCGCGCGCAGCACGAGCTGTTTGCGCCGCAGGTGCGCGCCGAGATTGCGCAGATTGACCCGTACGCCGCTTACCATGCGGCGCTCGCGCGCGTCAGCGGTAAGCCGCTGGTGTCGCAGCTGCTGTATGCCGATGCCAAGACCTACCTGCACGAGCTGCTGATGAAGCAGGACCAGATGAGCATGGCCGCCTCGATCGAGAGCCGCGTGCCATTCCTCGACCACCTGCTCACCGAATGGCTGGCCACCGTGCCGCAGAATCTCAAGCTGCGCGGCACCACCACCAAGTGGATTCTGCGCGAGGCGATGCGCGACAAGCTGCCGCCCGCCATTCTGCAACGCAAAAAGATGGGCTTCCCGGTGCCGGTGGCAGGATGGCTGCGCGGGCGCTGGCGGCCGCTGCTCGACGAATACGTCCGCGGTGCGCGTGCGCGCGACCGCGGACTGTTCAGTCAGGGCGCCGTCGATGCCCTGGTGGGCGAGCATCTGGCCGGCATCAATCACGCCGAGCGGCTGTGGGCGCTGCTCACCTTCGAGATCTGGGCGCGCGTATTTCTCGATGGCGAAGCCCCCGAGACCCTGCAGATGCCGCTGCGCCAGGCGGCCTGATTCATGCGCATTCTGTGGATCAAGACGGAGCTGCTGCATCCGGTCGACAAGGGCGGGCGCATTCGCTCCTACCAGATGTTGCGCTCCCTGATGCAGCGCCACCACGTGACCTACGTGTGTCTGGACGACGGCAGCGCCGCGAGCGATGCGCTCACGCGCGCACAGGAGTATGCCCACGAGGTGGTGACAGTGCCGTTCCGTCCGGCGCGCAAGGGCACCCCAGCCTACCTCGCGGACCTGCTGCTCAACCTGTTCTCACCGGTGCCCTACATCGTCGCGCGCTTCCGTTCCGGCGCACTGCGGGCGCGCATCAACCGGCTCGCGGCCACGAGCGATCTGGTCGTGTGCGATTTCCTCATGCCTTCTGTCAACGTCGCGGATGACCTGCCGGTGCCGGCGGTGCTGTTTCAGCACAACGTCGAGGCGCTCATCTGGCAGCGGCGCGCCAGCGTGCCGCAGAACGCGCTGCAGCGGGCCTACATGCAGCTGCAGTGGCGGCGCGTGCGGCAATACGAGGCGGCGCAGTGCCGGCGCTTCTCCCACGTGGTCGCCGTCTCCGCGGTGGATGCCGAGCTGATGCGGCGCGAATACGGCCTGCAATCGCTAAGTCACGTGGAAACCGGGGTGGATTTCGAGTATTTCGCGGCACCCTCCGACCGCCCCAGGAGCGGTCTGGTATTCGTCGGCTCGATGGACTGGATGCCGAACGCGGATGGCATCCGCTGGTTTGCCGCCGAAGTGTTTCCGCAGATCCGCGCCGCGCTTGCCGAGGTCACCCTGACCGTGGTGGGGCGCGAGCCGGCGGCGGCGCTGCGGCAGCTGGCGACACCCCATTCCGGCATCACGGTCACCGGTACGGTGCCCGACGTGCGCCCCTACCTCGAGCGCGCGGCAATCAGCATAGTCCCGCTGCGCATCGGCGGCGGCACGCGCCTGAAAATCTATGAGGCCATGGCGATGGGCACACCGGTCGTGGCCACCACCATCGGCGCCGAGGGACTGCCGGTGAAGAATGGCGAGCACCTGCTGATCGCCGACAGTGCGGCAACCCAGGCCGCTGCAGTCATCGGGCTGCTGCAGGACCGCGAGCGCGCCACTCGTATCGCCGCCAGTGCACTGCGTTTCGTGCGCGCGCACTGCAGCTGGGAGGGCGTGGCCGAGCAGTTTCTGTCTCAGTGTGTCAGCTTGGGGGTGACGCGCACGCTCGCCCGTGAGGATCGGGTTGCATGAGTACGATCAGCATTTTTGGTCTCGGTTATGTGGGCTGCGTGTCCGCGGCCTGCTTCGCCAGCGCAGGTCATCGCGTGCTCGGGGTCGATGTCGCACAGTCCAAGGTGGATCAGATCAACGCCGGCCGCAGCACGATCGTCGAGGAGGGGATCGCGGAACTGGTGGCGAGTGCGGTCAGTTCCGGCAAGCTCTCGGCGACCACCAGTGTCAGCGCTGCCGTTCAGGCGAGTGAGATCTCGCTGGTGTGCGTCGGCACTCCCAGCCGGCCGAACGGCAGCATCGATCTCGCTTATGTGCTGCGGGTGGCCGAACAGATCGGGGCGGCGCTGCGCACCAAGGGGCGCTTCCACACCGTGGTGATCCGCAGCACCGTCATGCCCGGCACCATCGATACGCACGTGATTCCGGCGATCGAGGCGGCCTCGGGCCTGAAGCACGGCGGCGGGTTCGCGGTCTGCTCGAATCCCGAATTCCTGCGCGAAGGCACCTCGATCCGCGACTTCCACGAACCGCCGTTCACGCTGGTCGGCGCGCTGGACGTGCGGCACGCGGAGCCGGTGCTGGCGGTTTACGCCGGCGTCACCGCTCCCACGCACGTGGTGCCGCTGCGCGTCGCCGAGACCGTCAAGTACGCCTGCAACTGCTTCCACGGCCTGAAGGTGGGTTTCGCCAATGAGATCGGCAACCTCTGCAAAGTGATGGGCGTCGACAGCCACGAGGTGATGCGGCTGTTCTGCGAGGACAAGAAACTCAACATCTCGACCGCTTACCTGCGGCCCGGCTTCGCCTTCGGCGGCTCCTGCCTGCCGAAGGACCTGCGGGCGCTGGTGCATCGCGGACGGGTGGAAGACGTCCCCATGCCGATCCTGGAAGCGGTGCTCGACAGCAACCGCCGGCAGATCGAGCGCGCCTTTCACATGGTGCTCGCCGCCGGCTCGAAGCGCATTGGCGTGCTGGGACTGGCTTTCAAAGCCGGTACCGATGATCTGCGCGAATCGCCGACCGTGACTCTGGTCGAAATGCTGCTCGGCAAGGGCTGCCAGGTGGTGATTCACGACCGCGATGTCACCCGCGCAAACATCATCGGCGCCAACCGCGAGTTCGTTGAGCGCGAGATTCCGCATCTGTGGTCGCTGCTGCGGCCGAATGTGGCGGAAGTCATTGAGGCGAGTGAGACCGTGGTAATCGGTAACGGCTCGCCGGAGTACCGCCAGCTGGGCGCAGCGCTCGATGGGCGCATGGTGGTTGATTTAGCCCGTGCGCTCAGCGGTAAGGTGTCCGGCGAGCGCTATCAGGGCATCTGCTGGTGAATGGCGCCGCTGACAGGCTGGGCTACCTGATCAGCCAGTATCCGGCGATCAATCATACTTTTGTGCTGCGCGAGATCCGCGCCATGCGCGCGCGCGGCTTCGAAGTGTTCACCGTGTCGGTGCGGCGCAGCGACCGGCCGCTCGAGCAGCTGAGCGCCGATGAGGCCGACGAACATCAGCGCACCTTCTCCATCATTGGCGCCGGCGCCGGGCATGCATTCGGCGCGAATGTGCGGGCCTTCTGCCGCCAGCCGCTGCGCTACCTGCGCGGGCTGTTGTTCGCCTGGAGGCTGAGCCGCGGCACGCCGCGTCTGCTGGTATCGCATACCTTCTATTTTCTCGAGGCGGTCGTGGCGGGCGAGTACTTTCGCCGCCAGCAGGTGGGGTTCGTGCATACGCACTTCTCATCGACGGTGCTGCTGATCTTGTCGCGCATTTTCCCGCTGCGCTATTCGCTCACCATCCACGGGTCCGGCGAGTTCGATGACGTAGTCGGATTTCACATGGCCGAGAAGGTCGCCGGCGCGAGCTTCGTGGCCACCATCAGCAACTACGGTCGCAGCCAGGTCATGCGCGCGTCCGACCCGCTGCACTGGCACAAGGTCAAGATGCTGCCGCTCGGCATCGATCCGCAGTCGTTCGCGCCGCCGGTGCGTCCGGCGCGTGCTGCGGGCGAGCCATTCAAGCTGCTCTTCGTGGGGCGGTTGTCCGCGGCTAAGGCGCCCCACATGCTGGTCGATGCCGTCGCCATCCTGCGCGCCGGCGGCCGTCCGGTTGAGGTGACCGTGGTAGGCGATGGCCCGATCCGGCCGGCGCTGCAGGCTTACATCCGCGAGCGCAACCTGGAGCCGTACATCAGTCTGGTCGGTGCCTGCAACCACGATCGGGTCATCCGCTATTACGCGCAGAGCGATGCGTTCGTGCTCACCAGCTTTGCCGAAGGCGTGCCAGTGGTGCTGATGGAAGCCATGGCCACCGAGCTGCCCTGTGTGGCCACCTGGATCACCGGCGTGCCAGAGCTGATCGACAACGGTAGCGAGGGACTGCTGGTGCGCCCGGCCTCGCCGCAACACGTTGCCGCAGCGATTGGCCGCCTGATGGACGACCCCCAGCTGGCGCGGCGCATCGGCGAGCAGGCACGCCGCAAGGTGGTCAGTGCCTACGATCTGGCGCGCAATGCGCAGAGCCTCGCGGAGGTTTTCCACGCCCAGCTCCGCGGGGATGCCGCCGTCGCCGCGCGCGCTGAGGTGCCGCCGCAGCTACCGCCAGCGGTGGAGTCGGCAGAGCACTGGCGCGATCGGCGTCTGTAAGGTGCGCAGCATGCGCCCGGTGCGCCGCGCTGCGGCGGCCTCACGCGCCGCTGAGAATGCTGAACACCACGTTCATGCCGTGCGGCTCGACGTCAATACGGCGCACCCGGCTGTTGCTCTCCAGATCGTACAGCACCACGTGCGTGGGCTCTTCGCGCATGCCTTCCTTCAGGACTTTTTTGACCCAGAGGATGTTCTCCTGGAAGCGGGTCTTGCGGACGCGCGAGAAGCCGACCCACCAGCGCGAGGGGCTCAGCGGCAATATGCCGCGGCACCAGCCGAGCAAGGCATCCGGGTCATCCATGGTTTTCAGATCGACGATCTGCTCGACCTGCAGACTGTCGGTGCTGGCTATCGCGACGCGCCCGTCGACCAGCGTGAAGAACATCTTGCCGAAGCGTACCAGGCCGTCGTGCGGGTATTCGACCGCGATGTCGACTCGCTTGCGCGGGTCGCTGAGGCACAGAGCGTCACGCTGGCGCATGCGCGTCACCCACACCTCGCCGTTCAGCTCGGATACGAAGTTGGGGTGGGAGTGGTGCGGCTTGGTACTCTCGACCTTGCGGTAGTCAACATCGGCGGAGAACCGCCCCCAGGGGTTTGGCTCGCCGAGGACGTTCCATTGTTCGAGGCGCTCGCCCTGCGGGCTGAAACGCACCACCATGTCGAGTCCAGTGACCGCCGCCAGCAGGCTGCCATCATGGGCGGGGATCACGTGATGCAGATCATTGAAGCACGGCAGCGAGACGTAATGCAGCACCTTGAAGTCGGGCAGCTGCAGTACCAGCACCTCGGTGGAGGTGCACAGGTAGAGCCGATCGCCCACCAGAGTGCCGCTCTTGAACAGCACGCTTGAATTTTCGTGGGCCTTGGCCTCGCGTGGTGACTGGTATTCGAAGCACTTGGCGACCGCGCCGCTCTCCGAATCGATGCTCAGTACGATGGCACCGTCGTACAGGTTCCACTCTTCGTTGTTCTTGATGACATGGCGGTTTTGCCTGCCGCCGAGCACGTATAGTGTGGACATCAAATCGTCTCGTCAGACCCGCGCGTCCGTAGGTTGGTCCCAGTTGGTGCAGACAGAGGGTCGAGTGCAGCGCGCGGCAGGGCCACAGACCAGCCGACTTCCGTCCGAAAACGACCATACGGTAACACGGCGCGAAGATTCCGTGACCGGGGTCACGCCCGTCCGGCAAAGCCGCACGCCGGTGGTGCGCGCTGCCGCTGCGCGCCAGCGGACTGCCTGCGCGGCCGCCGCCGGGCGCGCGCTTCAGCTATGTTGAAGAAGGCGTTCATCAACGCCACTGCGGCCACGCTGGGCACCGCGGCCGCGATGCTGGCAGGGCTGCTGGTGATGCCGCATCTGATCGCGCAGATGGGCGCGCCACGCTACGGCCTGTGGACGCTGGTCACCGGCATCACCGCCTATCTCACCCTGCTGGATTTCGGCGTCACCGCCGCGGTCTGGCGCCTGACGGCACGCATCCGCGAGAGCGACGGCGCCACTGCACTCAACGAGCTCATCTCGACTGCGATCGTGCTGCTGAGCGGCCTGTGTGTCGTACTGTGTCTGGCGACCTGGCTGGCGGCGAGTGTGTTCTGCGACCTGTTTCCGGTGCCGCCCGAGCAGGTGCCCGATGTGGTCGCGGCGATCTGGATCGTCGGGCTGTCGACCGCGCTCACCATTCCGTTCGGTGCCTATGTGGGACTGGTGTGGGCCTACGAGCGCTTCGATCTGCTCAATGCGGTGGAGATTCCGGCGGCCGTGCTGCGCACCGCAGGGGTGCTGATATTCGTGCGCCACAGCTGGCCGCTGGTGCACGTCGCGGTCATCAACGGCGCGGTGAGCCTGCTGGTCGTGTTCAGCAAAACCGCCATCTGCTACGCGCTCGCCCCGCAATTGCGCGTGCGTCTGCGTTACGTGCGCCGCGCCTGCGTGCAGGAGCTGTTCTCATTCGGTTTCTGGATGAATCTCTTGGTGCTCTCACGTGCGGTCGTGCCGCAGATCATCTCGGCATGCATCGCGCGCCTGATCAGCACCAGCGCACTCACCACCTTCTCGGTGGCGCGTCAGCTGGTGTTCTACACCAATACCTTCATGAACTCCGCCACCCAGGTGCTGGCACCCCGGGCGATGGCGCTCGGGGCGCGCGCCGAGGCCGCCCCGCGTACCGCCTTGTTGCTGGAGGGCGGGCGCTATGCGCTCGCGCTCACGCTGTTCTTCTGCGGCGGCTTCAGCGCTTTCGGCGCGCAGTTCATCAACATCTGGCAGCACGGTACCCAGAATGCGGCGTACCCGCTGCTGCTGATCCTGCTGGCCGGTGAGCTGCTGCCGATGTCGCAATGGGTGACCTACAGCCAGATCGTCGGTGCCCAGCGGCAGAAGTTCCTGGCGTACACCAGTGCCCTCGAGGGGGTGGCGGCAGTGGCGGCGGCGGCGCTGTTGCTGCCGCACTTCGGACTGGCGGCGGCCTGCATCGGCATCTCGATCGTCGCGACGTTGATTCGCGGGGTGCTGCTGTGGTGGCTCGGTTGCCGGCTGCTCGACGTGCCGTTGCGTCAGTACGTGCGACGGGTGTTCGTCCCGGTGACGGCGATCGCGGCCGCGCCGGTGCTGGCGGCCAACGCAGCCGGCCGCTGGCTGCAGCCGGCCAGCTGGGGCGAACTCGCCGCACTCGCCATCGCGTACGCGCTGCTGTATGCGGCGCTGCTCGGCTGGTTCCTGCTCGGCGCCGAGCGCCTGCGGTCGATGGTGACGGCACTCAGGCAGCTGCGCGCCTAGCGCGCCGCGCCTCAGGAGCGGGCGATGCGTTCGCCCGCGCGGCGCGCGGCGGCGGCGACGTCGGCCGGAGTCACCAGCCGTGCAGCGAACAGTGCGCCGACGTAGATGAGGGTGCCGGCCGTGACCCCGGCGAGATCGCCGACGAGCGGCGGTAGCATCGACATGATCATGCGGCCGGCGGTGAAGCCGGCGCACACGCCCAGCAGCAGGATCATGAAGATGCTCTTACGTATCGTCATGCGGAAACTGCGGTTGGCCGCGATGCGGGTGATGATGAAGAACACCGCGTAGGTCAGCGCGGTACCGAGCGCGGCACCGCGGATCCCGAAGCGCGGCGTCAGCGCCAGTTGCATCAGCACCGCGGTGATGGCGACGGTGGCGGTGATCAAGGCCTTGAGGCCGGTGCGCTTGGCGATCAGCAGGCCGATATCGGACATGGTGGTCGCCAGGTTGAACACCCAGCCGACGGCGAAGATCGGCACCAGTTCGGCGGCGCCGCGATAGCTCGGCGCCGCGAGTACGCGTACCGCGAGTGGCGCGGCGAGGCTCACACCCAGCGCCAGCAGCATGGCGAAGGCCACGTAGCGGGTATAGAGCAGGCCGATATCGCGGCTGCCGTTCGGCGTGTTCCAGCGTGCCAGCGCATACGGTGCCCAGACACTCTCGATCGGGCTGGCGAACACGCTCAGAGTCATCTCGCCGATCTTGCTCGCGAGCGACAACAGCCCGAGGGTGGCGATGGAGCCGAAGGAGATGACCGCAACCCGGTCGGCGTTGGAATAGACGTAGACGAACACCACCGACGGGATGTAGGGCAGTCCCAGCTGGATCAGCTTGCCCATCACGCTGCGTGATGCGTGCAGACCGGCCTGACGGAAGATGAACAGCGCGGCGATGCCGCCGCTGATCAGCGCCGTCAGCAGATTGCCGAGCAGGGCCCCTGCCAGCTGCAGTTTGAGACTGTGCAGCAGCAGATAGTTGCTGCCGAGCAGCAGCAGCAGCCGCCCGCTCTGTGCGATGACGTACTGACCGGACTTCAGTTGCACCTGCAGGCTGGTGAGCCCCTGCAGGAACGTGCCCTCGAACGCAAGCCACAGCACCAGCACCGCCACCAGGCCGATCGACATGTGCGGCAGTCCCAGCTCCGAGCCGAGCAGCGCCGAGAGTGTCAGCAGCGGCACGATCACGACCACGGCAATGGCGAAGTTGAGCACCAGCACGGTTGAAGTGACGGTGCGATGCCAGGCGCGCGAGGGATCGTCGAAGTAGACGCGGATGTAGGCTTGGCGCACGCCGAGGTAACCCACCTGCATGCAGATGCCCACGAAGCGCAGCAGCGTCTCGAGGATGCCGTACTGCCCGGTGGTGAGTGCGTGGGTATAGATCGGCAGCATCAGCACGCCGCCGAGGACCGAGACGGTGCTGCCGGCGAAGTACACCAGTGAGTGACCGGCGAGGCTGCGACCCCGGCCGGGGCCGAGCGGCGGTTGCGGGAGCAGATCCGGGCTTTCTTCGCTGGCGCTCACGTGCGGGCCATTTCCCTCGGGCCGGGTCCGTTTTTTCGTGGTCGGCGCCGCGTCCTGGGTCGCGGCGCTGTGAGGCGTGGTCTTGCGCCCGCGCTAGTGGCGTGCGACGGCCGCCCACACTCGTTCGCCGTGCACCACGAAGGCGATGCGGTCGCTGCGCAACGGCTGGAATACGGCGGCGATCTCCCGCGGGGTGGGATTGGGATACTCCTTGAAGCTCCAGCCGTCACGCGGCGCGTAACCGCTGGCAAACAGCGAGTCCGAAAGAAATACCCGCCCACCGCGCGCCAGCGTGACATCGATGTCGTGCAGCTCGCGGGCGCGCCAGCTTTCCGCGCGCTGCACGATCTCGTTGGACACATTGTCTATCTTGGGCAGAGTTGGATCGTGCGGCAGCGCAATAACGCGCGCACGCGGCCCGAACAGCACCACCAGGTCGTTCGGGCCGGTCGCCTGGTGCAGCGCATCGACCCACGCCTGCCGGTAGGAATCGCGCGCCAGCACCGGCGCGAAGGTTCCCGTCCAGTTGACCAGCCCGACGATCAGCAGTACCAGCATGCCGCCGGCCAATACCGTGGCCGAACCCCAGTGCGCGCGCTGCAGCTCGATGACCTGCGCGAAGATCAACAATTGAAAAGGAAGCGAGGGGAGATAGCGCTCCAGGTCCGTGCCCTGCCAGGCGATGGCGAACAGCAGATTCACGACCAGGGCCAGCAGCGCGGCGAGCAGCACCCCCTGGCGCGGGCGATCCAGGCTACGAAAGTGTCGTGCCAGCACGAGCAGCGCCGCCGCGAGCGCTGCGTACCACACCGCCAGCACCGCGAGCCAGGGCGTCAGCGGGAACGCGCTTTCGTGAAACAGCCACAGGCGCAGCTGGTAGTTGAGATCGCCAATCGAGACGATCGACTGCGGCCAGCCCATCAACATGCGCAGCACACTCGCCAGGCCGAAGTGCGCCGGTATGTGGTGCTGCGTGCACGAGAGCCACACGGCAAAACTCGGCCGCATGGCGCCCACCACGTCGCCGCATTCAGGGGCGTTGGTGGTGCTGAGCGTGTAGCCGATGAGCAACGGCACCACGAAGGCGGCCAGGAAGCCCGCCGCCAGCGCCGCGGTCATCGTGCCGGCGGACCGCAGCGAACGGCGATTGTCCGCAGGTCCGAGCAGCAGCACGAGCCACAGCGACGGTGCGACGATCACCTGGATGGCCCAGGTCGCCGTGGCGAGACCGCAGGCGACGCCCACCAGCAGCGCCTGTGGCAGCCGCCGCAGGGCTTCCGGCGGTTTGATCGCCAGTCGCAGCGACAGCGCGCATAAAAGCACGCTCAGGCCGTAGCTCGACCCGGTGAACGAATACACCCAGAAACCGTTCGAGAGCAGAAACAGCAGTGCGCCGAGGAAGGCAGGTGTCGGGCGGAACAGCGCGCGCAGCAGCAGATAGATTGCGAGCACCGCCAGTACGCTCGTGGCCAGGCACAGGAACTGCAGCACCCACAGTGTTTGCGAGGAGCTCTGCATCATCCCCAGCAGGTGGCTCGACAGGCTGCCGAGCGGGCGCCAGACCAGATGGCCCGGCTCGATGAGCGAGCCGTGCAGAATGTCGAGGGTGTAGATGGGCCCATCGCCATAGCGCACTGATTCTGAGCGCACGAACAGCGCCGTGCTCAGCACCAACAGCACCAACAGTGCGGCGCGGTCCCAGGCGCGCGTCTCGCCACGTACAGCCGCCGGCCGGTCAGTCCCTTGCGTCATCCGCGCTCCTCGCAGGCGGCCGCACCCTGGCCACGTCGGTCATTTAGTCGCGCCCGTTGGGGCGAATGACCGCGCGCTCCTGTGCGCGCGGCGCAAATACGAACCCCGAATACAACAAATAGTTCACGCTCATGCCGGCCAGCGAGCCGAGCGCCACGCCGAGCACCGGCATGTGCCGGGCACTGGGCCACAGCTGTACGGCCAGAACGAAAGCGGCATAGTTGGCTGTCCCTCCGGCGATGCTCGACAGCAGATAGCGCAACCACTCCCGCAGCAGGCCGCGGGTCGATTGTGCGCTCGACTCGAAGGTGGCTGTCCGGTTTATAAGCCATGTTGAAAAGACGGCAGCGACAAAAGACAACGCTTTGGCCACGTACAGGTTGACGTGGCCGTGGAAAACCAGGAGCTGCAGCACGCCGGCATCCACCAAAAACCCCAGCACACCCACCAGGGCGAATCGCAGCGGCCGGAAACGCAGTGCAGCACGCATAACCGCAATGTCCGCCCGCCGCCCCTCAGGGTCGCTGCGGTGTCTTGAGCGGGATGGAGGAATAGTGCAGACGCTTCAGCTCGAGACGTCCGCGCGTGACGGTCTGCAGGATGAGCCCGCAGGTGAAGCTCAGGCAGGCGATGATCATCAGGCCGGTCGCGAGCACCGCGGTCGGCAGCCGCGGCACGAGCCCGGTGCGCATGTATTCCTCGAACAGTGGTATCACCAGCACAATCGATGCGAGCGCAGCGATGAGACCGGTGCAACCGAAGAACGCCATGGGCCGCTCATCGCGCAGCAGCGAACCGATGGTCCTGAGGATGCGCAGGCCGTCGCGGTAGGTCTTGAGCTTGCTGAACGAGCCCGGCGGCCGCTCGCGGTAGGGGGTGGGGAGCTCGGCGATCGGTACGCGCAACTGCAGCGCGTGCACGGTGAGCTCGGTCTCGATCTCGAAGCCGGCCGAGAGTGCCGGAAAGGATTTCACGAAGCGTCGTGACATGACGCAGTAGCCGGAGAGCATATCGGTGAAACGCTTGCCAAACAGCTGCGCCACCGTGGTGGTCAACAGCCAGTTGCCAAAGCGGTGGCCGGAACGATAGGCCGCCTGGGCGGTGTCGATGCGCGCCGCGTTCACCAGGTCGAGCGGTCCGCTCAGCAGCTCGTTGAGCAGCGCAGGCGCACTCGCGGCATCGTAGGTGCCATCGCCATCGACCAGCACATACACGTCGGCCTCGACGTCGGCAAACATGCGCCGCACCACGTTGCCTTTGCCGCGCAACGGCTCGCTGCGCACCATGGCGCCGGCGGCGGCCGCCGCCGCCATGGTGCCATCGGTGGAAGCGTTGTCATAGACGAACACCGCGCAGCCGGGCAGGAAGCGGCGGAAGTCACTCACCACATCCGCGATGGTGGCCTGCTCGTTGTAGCAGGGGATCAGTACCGCAACATCATGGGTCATAGGGTCTCTCGTCGGCACGTCCAGCCCGCTCAGGTCGCCGTTACGCGACCGAGACGCCGACGGCAGCGGGTTCGGTGCGCTCGTGCGGGCAGGGCGGGGCCCGCTCCATAGGCCCAGGCGCCATCCTAACTGACCCGACGCTTTCCCGCAGACGGGTCTGTATGAAGTTGGAGTGAAGTTATTGCCGCGGGGTTGACAACTGACCGCAGCGCACTATCGGGGTCAGCGGGCGCGCGCTGCAGTCAGTTTGGCCGACTACATCCTCAGGCCGGCGTCGACCTCGACGCAGCGCCCGGTGAATAGGTCGTTCTCGAAGATAAAAGCCACAGCATGCGCGATCTCCTCCGGCTCACCGAGACGGCCAAGCGGAATCGGAGCAGTTATTTTCGCGAGTGCCTCGGGCTTCATGGCGGCGACCATCGGCGTGCGGATGAATCCCGGGGCAACCGCACCCACGCGGATGCGGTAACGCGCCAGCTCCTTCGCCCAGACCACGGTCATGGCGGCGACCCCGGCCTTGGCGGCACTGTAGTTGGTCTGCCCGGCGTTGCCGGCGCGCGAAATGCTGGAGACATTGACGATCACACCGCCGCCGGCATCGCTGATCATGCGCTGCGCCGCTTCGCGTGCGCACAGGAACACGCCGGTCAGGTTGACATCGATCACCGACTGCCACTGGGCCAGCGTCATCTTGCCGATGACGTGGCCATCCTTGACCTTGACCAGCATGCCATCGCGCACGATGCCGGCGTTGTTGATGAGACCATCGACACGCCCGAAGTCGGCGGTGACCTGATCGAGGGTGCCGACCACGCTGTCTTCGTTGGCGGCGTCGGCCACGTAGCTGCGCGCCACGATGCCGAGCCGGGCGCACTGCTCGCTGGTCTCGCTGACCTCGTCGGCATTCACATCGAGCAGCGCGAGATTGGCGCCCTTGCCGGCGAAATGCTGCGACAGTGAGCGGCCGATGCCGCGCCCCGCCCCGGTCACCACGATGGTCTTGCCACTGACGTTCACTGGGTTACTTCTCCTGCGGTTTTCAGCGCCGCGGCATTCCTCAGCCGCGACGTTTTCCAGATTCGGGTTTGCTGGGCTTGTCGCCCGCCCCCGCGCCGCCGGGCGCGTTGAACGCGGAGAGCATCGAGGCCTGCATCTTGGCCCACATCTCCATGTTCTGACGGGCCATCTCGGCGAGCGGCGCCATCGGCGTCTCAAGCGCTTTAGCCATCTCTGCCTGCATCACGTTCTGCTGCTTCAGCAGGCTGCCGATGCTCTGCTCCAGGTACTGCGTCAGCAGCTGCTGGATCGGGTTGCCGTAGAAACGAATGATGGCCTCGAGCAGCTGCGTGCTCAGCACCGGGGTGCCGAACTGTTCCTGGCTCGCGATGATCTGCAACAGGATGCTGCGCGTCAGGTCCTCGCCACTGCGGTCGTCCACGACTTTGATGCGCTGGCCGCCAGCGATCAGCTTGCGCAGGTCGTCCAGGGTCACATGCCGGCTGTCATGCGCGTCGTACAGACGCCGGTTGGCGTATTTGCGGATCAGGCGTTCTTCGGCCATCGTTGTCACCCCCGCGACCGATCGCGGCGCAGCCTTGAGCGAAGGCGAGACCGATACTAGCCTCAGTGTATGCAACGCACAACAACGCACTTCAAGCTTTTGCAGGCTAGTCCGTTTGGCGTAGATCTGCGGTTTTACAGCGTGATTGTCGGTGCCATCGGCACGCCATCCGACCCTTCCACAAATGTGATTTAGCGCGGCGCATACAAAATGACAGACCCCCACGCAAGCAACCCTTTTAGAGCGGACGCCGCCTTCACGGCAGCCGCCGAGCGCTTCTACGAACTGCTGAAAACCTTCGGCGCACCTGCCGCAGCCGCCGCCGGGCGCAGTCCTGACTGGACTACCCTGGCCGCACCGCTCGCCGGTCAGTTTGAGCAATGGCTCAAGATGTCGCAGTTCGGCGGACCCTGGTCCGGCACCGCTGCGCCGGGCGGTGTCGGGCACGGCTTCGAGGCTGCCTCGCCGGCCTGGCTGTTCGGCGGCTTGCCGCTCGGTCCGGCGGCCGCACCTGCGGGCGAGGCGCGCCACACTTTCGAGCTGCTCGGCAAGCTGGCGCAACTGCAGGCGCAGCTCGCCGTGCACTGGGGCGAGGTCGCGCAGAGCGCCGCGCGTGGCTTCGTCGCGCGCATGGGCGCGCAGGGCGGCAGCCACGGCACGCCCGCGGATGCGCTGCGCCTGTACGAGCTGTGGGTCGAGTGCGCGGAAGAGGCTTACGGTGCGACCGTGCGTAAGGCGGAGTTCTGTCGCCTGCAGGCAGAACTCGCCAACACTTCGGCAGCCCTGCTGGTAGAGCAGCGTCGCCAGGCCGAGAGCCTGGTGCGCGCATTCGGGCTGCCGACGCGCAGCGAAGTCGACGCCCTGTACGCGCAGCTGCAGGAGCTGCGTCAGCGGTTCGGCGACAGTGGCGCGCACGCCGCTGCGCAGGCGGACGAGCCCGCAGGCGCCGCAACTCCCGCGCCACGCGCGGCGCGCAGCAAGCCTGCGCGGCGGGTGCGGCCGCGCGGCAAGCGGCGCAGCGGCCGCGGAACGCGCGGTTGAGTCGCTCCCCAGACGCAGCGACGCCGGCGGAACTGACTGCGCGCATCGCCGTGACACTCGCGCGTGTGCGCCAGGCCGCCCACGTGAGCGTCGGCTGCTCGAGCCGGCGGCCGGTATGGAGTTACCGCCGCACCACCCTCTACCACTATCTGCCCTGTGCCGGGGCGGCAACAGCGCGGCGCCGCGCGCCGCCGCGCCCGCTGCTCATCTGCTTCGCGCTCGTCAATCGACCGTACGTGCTCGATCTGCAGCCGGATCGCTCACTCATCCGCCGGCTGCTGGAAGCCGGCCGCAGTGTCTATCTGATCGACTGGGGTGACCCGGAAGAGGGCGGGCACACGGATCTGGCGGAGTACGTGATCGAGCACCTCGGCGGCTGCGTGCGCTACCTGTGCGCAAGTCACGACCTGAGCGCGGTGGATCTGCTCGGAGTGTGTCAGGGCGGTGTGCTGAGCCTGTGCTACAGCGCGCTGTTCCCCGCACGCATCGCCAACCTGGTGACGCTGACGACGCCGGTCGATTTCCACACCGAGGCGGATCTGCTCGGCCGCTGGGCGCGGGGACTCGATACCGAGCTGATCGCAGCCCTCGGCAACATGCCGGGCGAGCTGCTCAACGGCCTGTTCCTGGCGCTCATGCCGCTGCGCCTCGCGCAGCAGAAGTACGTGCGCCTGCTCACCGCAGGTCTGGAGCAGTCGGCGATCGATGACTTCGTGCGCATGGAGAAATGGATCTTCGACAGCCCGCCACAGTCGGCTGCGGCGCTGGCCCAGTACGTGCGCTGGTTCTATCAGGAGAACCGTCTGCTGCAGGGCACGTTGCAGCTGCGCGGGCAGCCGGTGCGGCTTGCCGCGATCCGCCAGCCGCTCCTCAACCTGTACGCGCTCGAGGACCACATCGTGCCGCCGGCCGCCTGCGCCGCCCTCGGCCGCCACGTGAGCAGCCGCGCCTACAGCGCCCACGCCTTTGCGACCGGACACATCGGCATGTACGTGAGCCAGGCGGCGCGCACGACTATTCCGCAGCACATCAGCAGCTGGCTGGATGCGCGCCGCTCGGGTGCCTCGCGCTAGGCCATCCCGCCACTGACCGCGATGACCTGCGAGGTGACGTAGGAGGCTTCCTCGGAGGCGAGGAAGGCGACCACCGCCGCCACTTCCTCCGGCAACCCGGCGCGGTTCATCGGCACCAGCCGCGCGATGGCCTCGGCATCGAACAGCCCGCTCGTCATGGGCGTGCTGATGATGCCCGGGGCGACCGCGTTGACGGTGATGCCGCGGGTGGCCACCTCGAGTGCGAGGGCCTTGGTTGCGGAGATCAGCGCGCCCTTGGCTGCGGCGTAGTTGACCTGGCCCTTGTTGCCGATGAGCGCGGCGATCGAGGACACATTGACGATACGACCCCAGCGGGTGCGGATCATGGGCAGCAACAGCGGCTGCGTGGCGTTGAAGAAGCCGTTCACCGATACATCGATCACGCGCTGCCACTGCTGCGCCTGCATTCCGGGCAGCACGGCGTCATCGTGCACGCCGGCATTGTTCACCAGGATCTGGATCGGGCCGCTCTCGAGCACCGCCTCGAGCGCGGCGCGTGCGGCGGCGGTGTCCGTGATGTCGAAATTGAGCGCGCTGGCGGCACCGCCGGCGGCGACGATCTGCGCCACCAGCTCGTGCGCGACCGCCGCGCCGCGGTACGCGTGCACGTAGACATAGTGTCCCTGGCCTGCCAGACGACGGCACAGCGCGCCACCGATGCCGCCGCTGCCGCCCGTGACCAGCGCGCGTTTGCCGCTCGGTTTCATGCGCCGCTTGCGCCGCCGAAGGCCGCAGCGCCGCTGTGCGCATCCAGCACGATGCTCGCCCGGCCGCTCAACAGCTGCCGCTCGGCGCCCCACACCGCGAACTCGTACAGCACACTGCGGCCGTCGCCGGTGATGCGTTCGGCGCTAGCGATCAGATCAGCGGGCAGGTCATCGAGGCGCGCGACGTACAGGGTGACATCGCGCAAGCTGGCAAGGTAACCGACGACCGCACCGAGGCTGCCGCGCAGGTTAGAGGCTACGGTGCTCGCCAGCGGTGCGCTGGCGGCCACGAGAGCCCCGTGCACCGCCATCGCCTGAGCTGCATATTCGACGCCGCAGGCCGCGCCCAGGCGTCCGTGCGCACGCAGCGGGTTGTCGGCCGCGCGATGCGTGCCGCTGCGGCAGCGAATGCGCTTGGCGTCCCACGACAGCACTTCATCCAACAGGCACATGCGCCCCTTGTGCGGGATGTGCTGCTCGATCCAGGCGTGATCTAACGGCACGGGCTGACCTCTACCGCGAGCCGCCGCTGAGCGAGGTAGTCGAGTCGCAGGTGCGCCGCCGTCAGGGACGCCAACTGCAGTAGCAGTGGCAGGCTGCGCGCGGCGGGGATGGCGCCGCGCAGCTGTTCCAGCCCCGCATCGCCGAGTACCGTGGCGGGCTCCTCGCTCAGACACAGCGCCAGCCGCGCCAGCGAGCGCGCCGTGACCTCGGGCGCGAGCAGCAGTGCGACGGCGAATGCATCAGGTATCGGGCGTACGGTGCGCATGGGTTCTGGGTAAGCCGCATCATAGGCCACCAGCAACACCGGCGTGTTGTCGACGACCACCTGCGTGACCGCCTCCAGCAGTCCTGCGGCAAAGCTGGCATCGTGGGCACACAGCGCGTTGGAAGCGCGGGTCGCGCCGGTGGCGATGCCCCAGTAGCCGGAGGCAGCGTTGTGAACCGAATTGTGGAAGCGCGTCGGCGAGAGCTGCCGGTCAACCGAAGTCAGCACCTCGCAGATCTCGTGGCAGTTCTGGCCGTCGCCCCCCGAGGAGGTAAAGACCGCCGGCAGAGTGGCGGCGTCGGCGCCGGCCTGGGCGAGCGCCTCGAGCCCGACACTCAAAGCCAACCTGACGGTGATTCCGGTGCGGCGCCGTTCGGCGCTCGGCAGGCATTGCAGCGCGGGGATGACAGTAGGAGCGACTGTCCAGGGGTCCATGCCGCGCAGCATGCGTGCCCCGGCGGGCCAGTCAGGCAAGCCGGGCCCACGCAGGCCGATGCCCTCGACGAACGCGCCGAGCGTGTGGGGCGCGCTCACCCGTGCCTGCCGAAGATCAGGCTGCAGTTGGAGCCGCCGAAGCCGAAGGAGTTGCTCATCACGCGCCGCAACTTCGCGCGGCGGTTGCCCAGCAGGTAGTGCACGCCGAGGCCGGGATCGACGGCGCGCGTGTTGATGCCACCCGGCAGCAGGCCGTGGCGCAGGGCGAGTGCACAGATCACCGCCTCGAGTGCGCCGGCCGCCCCGAGCGTGTGGCCGGTGGCGCCCTTGGTGGAACTCGCCGGCAGCTCGGGACCGAGCACACTGGCGACGGCACGCGCCTCGGCCTCATCGTTGCTCGGCGTGCCGGTGCCATGCAGATTGATGTAGTCGATGGCGGCGGGTTGCAGGGCGGCGGCGGCCAGCGCCTGCAGCATGGCGGCGCGCGCACCCCGCCCGTCCGGGGGCGGCGAGGACATATGATGTGCATCGCTCGACTCGCCGGTTCCGAGCAGCAGCAGCGCATCCGCAGCGGGCGCTGTGCGCGGCCGCTCCAGCAGCGCGAACGCCGCCGCTTCCCCGATGGAGATGCCGTCACGCTCACGATCGAACGGACGGCAGGGCGCGCGCGCGACCAGCTGCAGCGAGTGGAAGCCGTACAGGGTCGTGAGACACAGGGAATCGACCCCGCCCACCACCGCGGCGTCGACGATGCCGGCGGTGATGGCGCGCCGCGCGGAGGCGAACACCTTGGCACTCGACGAACACGCGGAGGAGATGACCACCGCCGGTCCCTGCAGCCGCAGCGCCCGCTGCACGAACGCCGCGAGCGAGAACGTGTTGTGTGCCCCGGCATAGCGGAAGTCGCCCGGCAGCGCACCGCTGAGCGGGTCGCGTCGCCGGTAGGCGAGCTCGGTCTCCAGGATTCCCGAGGTGCTTGTGCCCACGAAGACCGCTACGCGGTCGCGGCCCCAGCGCGCGGCGCTGTTCTCGACTGCGGCGCTGAAACCGTCCTGGCTGAGCCCGAGAAATGCCAGCCGATTGTTGCGACATTCGAACTCGGCCAGCGTCGGCGGCAGGGGCAGGGTATCGAGCCCGGCAACCTCGCCGACGCAGGTATCGAGCGTGACGGTCTCGAAGCGGCAGGGCGCAAGTCCGGTCCGGCCCGCCTCGAGTGCCGACAGGGTCGCGGCGAGGCCGCGCCCCAGCGCGCTGGTGGCGGTGAAATGACTGAGTAGCAGGCTGCTCATTGCGCGTGGGCGACGAACAGGACGTTCTTGAAGGGTGTGCCCGCACTCATCGGCAAGCGGCGGCTGCCGAAGCCCGCGCGGGCGAGCAGCGCCTGCCAGTCATCGAGCGCACGGTAGCTCAGCTGCGGCCAGCGCCCGCGCCGCGCCAGCGCCACGGCCCCATCGACTGCTGAGCTGAATGCCGAGCACAGGCCCGCAGCCGCATCACTCACGCGCAACAGCAGCAGACCCTGCGGCGCGAGCGCCGCACGTGCCCGTTCGATCACCGCCTGCTGTGCCGGGTGGTCCAGGTAGTGCAGCACATCCAGGATCACGACGGCATCGGCCGTCCCATAGTCATCCACGCAGATATCGCCCTGCACGATCTGTAACGCGGTGGGCGACTCGCCGACGAAGGCGGCGCGTGCCCGCGAGGCGTCCCTGGGGTTGATCTCGATGCCGCGGTAGAACTGCAGTGACGGCGGCTCGGGCCACTGCGGCGGCCAGCCGGGCGCGCTCGCGAGGCGCTGCGCGGCTAACAGCCAGGCGGCCAGAAGCCCCTGGCCGCAGCCCAAGTCGAGCAGGCGCGCTCTGCCGCTGAGCAGGCCCTGCGCCAGGAGCGCGGTGAACACCGGATCGGTGCCGAGCTTGCCGCGGGCGAAATGCCAGGCGAAGCGGCCGGCGCCGCGGTAGTAGGCGCTCGCGGCGTCGACCAACGGTCCCACCCGCGCGGCGGAATTCATGCGCCGTGATCCGCTGCAGTGAGCGCGGCCTGCAGAGTGACCGGTGTCAGCCGTGCCGCCGCGATGGCCGCCAAGAGCTGCGGCAGCACCGCGAGCGCCACCACGCCTCCGCTGCGGACGGCGGCGGCATGACCGTCGTGCAGCAGGAGGATATCGCCCGCGGCAAGCCCGCGGGTCAGCCGCCCGAGCACGCGCGCGGGATTGCGACTGACGGTGTCAAAGCCGCGGCGGGTCCAGCTGACCAGCTGCAGCCGCGCCCGCGCCAGCACCGGCTCGAGGAACACGTTGCGCAAGCCCGCGGGCGCACGAAAGAACTGCGGTGTCTGCCCGGTGGCAGCATGAATGGCCTGCTGTGCGTTCAGCACCTCGGCGCTGAGCGCGCGCGGTCCCATGAGTGAGAACAGGTGCGAGTGCCGGTAGCTGTGGTTGCCGATGCCGTGGCCCTGCTCGACGATGGCCCGCGCCAGCTGCGGATAGCGTGCCACGCGCTCGCCGATGCAGAAGAACGTGGCCTGGACCCGGTGCTCGGCGAGTAGGGCGAGTGCGCGTGGGGTGATCTCGGGGTCCGGGCCGTCATCGAGGGTCAGTGCGACGCGGGCCGTCGCCCCGCTCGCGGCAGGGGGCAGACGCACCCAGTTCGGCCCGAGCAATGAGCTGCGCGGCCACAGCCCCACCGCGGTGATGCTCAGATGATCGGCCACGACCGTCGCCAGCGCCCACGGCCACCATTGCGGGCGCACGAGCACCGTGGCCGCCGCGGCGATGTGCAGCGCGATCGAGCCCCGGATGAGCGGGCCCGAGGGCGGAGTTCGGCGCATCAGCGTCTCGCTCATGGTCTCTCAGGCAATCCTGCGCAGGAGAAAATTCTCCCAGAGCTTGCGCCACGTCGGCCAGTCGTGCCCGCCTGCGACCTCGTCGACGCTCGCAGGCGGTAGCGCTTCCGCCAGCAGCCGGTGGCGGCTGGCGAAGCGGTCTGCGGCGCCAAGCCCGAGGTGCAGTGCAAACCCGGGGGCCTCGCCGCGCTTGAGCAGCTGCCAAACGCGCTGCTCGTCGTCGTCCCCATCGGGCAGCGAGCCGGGTTGCCAGGCTTGCACGCCGCCCGCACGTTGGATCTCGCCCGTGATGAGGTGGCTGCCGAGATAGGGCGCGAGCAGGCACAACCCGCGCAGCTCCGCCCCGTGCCGCGCCGCATAGCTCGCCGCCAGGAAGCCGCCGAGCGAGATGCCGCCCAGCCAGACCGTGGCGCCGCGCGCGTGTGCCGGCAGCACGATCTCCTCGCGCAGGCGTGCGAGCACGCTGCGATCGGTCAGATGGCGGCCCTCGGGCTGCGCGAAGCACAGATCGACCGCCAGCGCACGCGCGCGCACCGCCCTGACGAAACCCTGCTGCACAAAATCCTCCGGCCGGCAGAAGGCCGCGGGCAGCATGACAATGCAGCAGGGAGCGAAGCTCCCGGGGCGGGCGGCATCGCTCACCAGGTGCATCAGCGAGCCCCGTGCCCGGCCGCTGCATGCGGGTCGGGTGCGAGCAGTGCGGAAAACAGCAGTGCCAGGAAGGCGCCCGGTGCGACCGTCGATCCGAGGTCCGCCAGCACCGGCACCCGCGAGAAAGCCAGGACGCCGAAGGCGAGCACGGTCGCGAGGTTTGCGGTCAGTAGCGATGCCAGCGTCAGCGCTGCGGAACCCTGTTGCGGCTGCGCGCCGCGCCGGTCGAAGAACAGAGCGTAGTTCGAGCCGACCGCGACGATGAGCAACATGCCAACCACGTGCAGGATGCTCAGGCGCTCACCCGCGCCGACCAGCAACGCGCCCACCGTCAGCACCGCGAGCGCCAGTGGGGCAACGACGCGTGCCACTCGCAGCGGACTGCGCAGCACGCACAGCAACAGCACCACGATCGCGCCGAAGCCGATGACAGCGAGGCGCACGGCATCCGCCAGATAGCCCGAATAGAGCCGGTCCGCCTCGCCCTTGAGGTCGAGGAGGCTGGCGTGCAGCGCAGGATCGGCTGACACGGCGGCCTGCAGCCGTGCCGCCGCGGCTGGCGACAGCTCGCCGCCCGTCGCTATCGCCGTGACTGGCAGCAGCGCCGACCAGCCCTGCGCGCCGCCCACCAGCAGGGCACCCGTTGCCGCCGCGAGCGATGTGCCGCTCAGGTCCGCCTCCGACAGCGGCGCCGCGGTGCGTGCCTGCTCGGCATCGTGCAGGAACGGCTCGAGCACGCTGGCTCGAAGCGGCAGACCCGCGAGCGCCGCGTCCAGGCGGGCGCGCAGCTCCGCTGCCGGCGGCAGGCTTCGCTGGCGCGCCTGCTGGAGGGCCCGCGCCGGCAGGTAGCGCGCGGGCGAGTCGAAGCCGCCGATGACTCCGGCATCTACTAACGGGCTCAGGCGTGCCTCGAGCGCCTGCGCACTCGTGAGCGCGGCCTCACGGTCGGCGCCCGAGACGATCGCCAGATATCCGCTCTCGGTCGCCCCGGCGTCGGCGCGCAGCTGGTCGTCTAGGCGCGCATAGGACTGCGGCGTCGGACTGAGCGCGGAGAGCTCGCGACTCCACAGGGCACCACGATGCAGGTACAGCACAGCGAGGGCGGCCAGCGGCACTAGCACCAGCAGCGCACGCGCTGGCCGCAGCACGCTAACGATCCGCAGCAGCCTAAGTCCGAGGCCATTCAGATCCCGCAACGGGTGCATTCCCATCGCCCACCCCGGCAGCACGAAGCGGGTCACCGCTGCGGCGACGATGAGACCCGCGATGGAATAGAGACCGAGCTGTGCGAGCCCGGTGAAACCCGAAGGCAGGAGCGCTGCAAATCCGCAGATCGAGGTGAACATGCCGAGGCGGACGGTGGGCCACACGCTGTGCGCAAAGTCGTTGCTGCGCTGGATGAACAGGTAGATGGAATAGTCCACTGCCTCGCCGATCAGCGTGACACCGAAGGCGAGCGTGATGCCGTGCACGTAGCCGAAGCCGAGTGCCACCGCGGCGATGCCCGCCAATGCACCGGTCATCATCGGCACGAGAGTCAGCAAGAGCGCCGCGGCCGAGCGATACACGATGAGCAGCAACAGCGCGATCAGCAGGGTGCTGAGGATTGACAGCCGCAGCACCTCACGGCGGATGGTGGCGCGGGCCTCCACCGCCTGCAGCGGAGGCCCGGTCATCAGCAGCCGTGGCGCGACAGTACCGGGCGGCAGCTGCGCGAGCGCAGCCGCAAAGGCGCGCCGGATCGTCGCGCAGGCGCGCTGCTGCGCGTCGGTATCCGAGCCGGCCGCGCGCAGCTGCACCAGCAGCAAGGCGCGTGAGCCGTCGGCGGAACTCCACACGCCTGCGGTGCTGTGCGGGGGTTGGGCGCTGCTGAAGGTGTCGAGGATGGCGAGCGTCTCCCCGGTCGGGTCCCGTACGAACAGCGGCTTGAGCAGCAGGCCCTCGGGTGAGGCGAGGGCATCGAGCGAGTCGCTGAGCGCGGCGTGCAGGCCCGCGGCAGTGAAGCGCGCGGGCTGCATCTGCGGGCTGAGCTGATAGCGGTGCGCAAAGATCACCTCGCGGTCGCGTGCCAGCTGCGCCGCATCGCCGTTGCTCACCGCGCTGAAGGCCGGGTCGGAGCGCAGCTGCGCGGCGACTGCTGCCGAGACGCCGGCGCGCGTGGTCGCGTCCCCGCCGGTGATGCCCAGCAACAGGAGGTGCACGGCGGGCCCGGCGCGCAGCTGCTCGACCAGTAGTCGCTGCGCAGCGCTCGGCGCCCGCGGCAGAAATGCCGACAAGTCCGCCGTGTAGGTGGCGCGCGCCACGAGCGCGCCGCACAGCACGGTGAACAGCGCCCAGACAGTGGTGGCGGCGCGCGCGCTGCCCGTCATGGGGCAAGATCGGGTCCGACCGTCAGCACCGAGCGATCACCGTCCGTGAGGCTGATCTCGACCGTCGCGATACGCTCGCGAGCACCGGTAATGTGGATCTCGCGCACGCTGCGACTCACGGTGGGGTCTGCCGGCAGCAGCAACAGCGACCAGTCGGCGAGCGTGCCGCTGAACTGCGGGCGGAAGTAGCGTCCGAGCGCGGCGCGGTCGCCGGCGAGCGTGGCACGCACGCTCTCGACGAACGGCACGATCTGTGGATAGTCCCTGAGCGCCAGCACCCTCACGCGCTGCCCGCGCCGCGCGGTCACGACGCCGTGATCGAGAACGAGTGTTTCGGGCTGCGGCGCCAGGGTGCGCTTCTCGAGGTGATCGGGCGCCTCGTACAACAGCTCGCCCGAGGACTCGAGTGGTCGTTCGAGCATCTTGAAGAAGTGTTCCTCGGTGAAACTCACGTGTCCGTGCTGGCGCGCGGCGAGCAGCTGCAGCAGCTCGGCAAAGGCAGCAGGGTCACTGGTCTCGGCGCGCAGCCGCGCCGCCGGTGACAGCAGCGCCAGCACCAACAGCGGCACGGCCAGCGCTGCGCGCGGACTCAAAGTTGCTCCTTGTGCGTCGGCCGCGCGTGCGCTACGCCATCACCCCAGAAGTCGTAGAAGTTGAACCAGTTGTAGGGGTCGCTGCGGCAGAACTCGGTGAGTAGCGTCGCGTAACGCATCACCGCCTCGCGCACCGCGACCTCGCGCGGCAGCCCCGCGGGCTGCGAGAAGTCCGCCAGCTGCCGGTAGACGAGGTGGTAGCGATTACCGCCGCGGTACAGACCGGTCATGAAGATGACCGGCCGCCGCAGCGCGGCGGCGATGCGCATCGGCCCGGAGGGGAACAGCGCCGGCGCCCCCAGGAAATCGACCACTTCCGCCGGCGCCGCGCCGATGGAGCGGTCGGCGAGCATGCCGACGAATTTGCCCTCATCGAGGCAATCGCGGATCCGCAGCATCGAATCGAGGTGCCCGAGTGGGATGATCTCGGCCAGCTGGGCCGAACCGGTGCGCAGCAGCATCCCCAGACGATTCGCCTCCGGCTCGTGCATCGCCATGCTGACCCGCAGTCCCGGCTCGCGCCGCCCCACCGCGCCCATGATCTCGAAGCTGCCAAGATGCGCACCGAGCAGAAACGCGCCCTGACCCTGGGCGATCGCGGCGCGCATCAGCTCCTCGCCCTCGATCGTGACCGCGAACAGCTCACTGCGGCCGTTCACCAGGTAGAGCCGGTCGAGGATGGTGGCGGCGAAGGCGAACAGCTGACGGAAGCGGTCGCCGGCGCTCGGTGCGCGCGCCAGCGCGCGGCGCAGATACTGGCGCGCGCTGGCGCGCGCCGCCGGCGCGAAGGCGAAGAAGTACGCCGCGATCAGATACAGCAGGCAGCGCGCAGCGCGCCGGCCCAGCCGCAGTGACAGGAATACCATCGCGCGCATCAGCGCCGCGCTGCCGCGCTCGGGTGCTCCCGCCCAACGCGTAGCGCTCGCCTGCCGGTTGGGCACCTCAGCCGTCTTGTCTGCCATCATCCGCAACGCCCTGTGCCGCGAGTGACACCAGCACGCCACTGGCGACGGGCTGACCGGCGCACAGCACGCTGCAGGCGATCGAGCCGTTTCCACGGCGCTCCTGTTGCAGGGTCAGCGTCTCGCCCGGGCGCACGGGCTTGACGAACTTCGCGCTGCCGATGCGCCAGTGCGCCGCCGTCAGGTCCGCGGCGGACTCCACCGCGCGGATCATTTCATCGAGCAGCAGCACGCCCGGAACGATGGGCATCCCGGGGAAGTGCCCCGCGAGCGAGGGATGGTCTGCGGGGATGATGACCGTTGTAATCCGGTTCACGGCGCCGCCTCGTTAGCCGGCGCGCGCGGGCTGCCGATGAGCTGCGGCGAGCGCGCGCAGGGCCTCCTGCGGCAGCTTGCCGGTGCTGTTGCGTGGCAGCCGGGCGACGAACAGCAGCGGCCGCGGCAGAAAGACCGGGTCGAGCCGCTGGCGCAGCGCCGCGCGCAGCCGCACCGCATCGAGCTCGGGTGCGACCACGCAGGCGGCCAGCCGTGCCACGCCAGTGTGGGAACTGCGGTTGTCCTCGAGGTGGAAGAATGCCCCGTCCTGCACCCCCGGGATGGAGTTCAGCTGGTGATTGAGATAGCCGAGTGAGCTGCGCTTGCCGGCGATGTTGACCAGGTCCGCGACTCGCCCGTGCAGCAGGAAACCTCCGCTGGACGTGATCTCCAGCACATCGTTCAGACGCGTCGGCTGTTCGATGTGTCCGCCGCTCGCCCAGGTCTCCTCCCCCTGGGAGCTGAGCACGACGTTCGGCCACAACTGCCACTCGGCGGCTGCGGTCGGGCGGCGGACCGCGATCTGCCCGGTCTCCGTCGAGCCATAGATTTCCAGCAGCAGTGTTGAAAAGCGCCGCTCGATGTCGGCCGCCAGTTGCTGCGCCAGGGGGGCGGTCGAGCACACCACCAGCGACAGCGGCGGCAGCGTCACGCCGGAGGCGAGCAGTGCCCGCAGGTGCACCGGCGTCGACAGCAAAACCCGCGGCCGTGGCACCGAGGACAAAGTCGCAGCGATATCGGCCGGATAAAACGGCCGCTCGGCGCACAACAGCTCGCCGCCTGCGAGCGCCAGCAGCACGCTCGACTCGAAGCCGTACATATGCTGCGGCGGCACGGTCGCAACGATCGCAGCCGGGACCTCGGTCAGACCCAGCTGGCGCGTCTCCTCGCGCACGCAAGCGACGAGCCGACCCCAGGTCTTGCGGTGTGCCACCGGGGTGCCGGTCGATCCCGAGGTAAACACGACCGCGGCAAGCTGCTGCGAGTCGATCTGCGGCATCCTGGCACTCGAGCTGCCGCTGGCGGGCGTTGTGGGTGGGTAGTGCACGACCGGCACGGCGAAGTCGGCCGCCGGGTCGTCACTCAGGCAGACGACGTCCGGGGCGAAGCGGATGAGCTCACGCAGAACTTCGGGGGTATGTGTCGGGGGCAGCAGGCTCACTTTGCCACTCACCAGGGCTGCGGCGAAGCCGACCATAAACTGGTAGCGGTCGCCGCAGGCGTTCAGCACGTGCCGCCCCGGGCCGAGGAGCGGCGTGACCCGCTCAACCTCGGCGAGAAATTGCGCGACGCGGATCGGCTCGCCCGCACGGTAAGCAATCACCGCGCCGGTCGAGGGCTGCGCTATCAGCGGCAGTGTGGCCAGAAGCCTACTTCGTCCTGTGCGTGGTGATGTAATCGACCAGCTGGCGCAGCGAACCGAAGATGCGCACGTTCTCTTCGCTGTCGGCGCGCAGCTGCACGCCGTATTCCTTGGAGACCACCAGGGCGATCTCCAGGATGTCAATCGAATCGAGGCCCAGACCCTCACCGTACAGCGGCTGGTCGGGGTCAATTTCGCCGGGGGCAACGTCGAGATTCAGCGCCGTCACCACCAGAGCGGCCACTTGGCGCGTGAGGACGCCATTGTCCGCGTCGGAGGCCGCTTGCCGGATGGGCGAGAGATTGTCGGACATGAGCTAGCGCGAGTCTTGTGGACTATATTCAAGGCATTATACAAGGCCGGGCAGCCAGCTGCTGCCCCCGGCAGGTGCCGTTCCGGATCACGGGGCGCTCCCCGGGGGGCGAACAAAATCACGGCAGCACCGCTGAGCTTGCGGAGTCGAGGATGTCGGTCAGAGCAACGGTCGCGGCGGTGTTTCAGCAGATTGCTTTCGAGCAGGGACAGACGCTCGTGCCGCTCGCCGATGATCTCAAGCTGATGCAATCCGGACTCGACTCACTGAGTTTCGCGCTGGTGGTCGCACGCCTCGAAGATACCCTCGGCGTCGATCCGTTTGCGGCGGCCGACGCCGCGCGCCTGCCGGTGACTTTCGGTGATTTCGTCCGGTTGTACGAAGCCGTGAGGTAAAGAACGCCCGCCGCCACTGCACCCCGCACGCGCGTGCCGGGTGAGCGCACCTCCGTCATTCCTCAGGTAGTGCGGCAAGGTACGCGCCAAAGCCACTGATTTTCTAAGAGCCTGCTTCACGGCGATCTGTGAACTGGTTCACAGCACACAAACCAGTTAGATTGCGCGGCTGCGCGCGTTGTTGGTTTGACGGAATTTGTCGGGGAGTTGCGACGCGTTGCGTTTGTCTCCACAAACACTTATTTAAGGGGTCGTTAATTAGAGGCAAACCCGCTGCGAGGCGGGGACGCAAAGCCTCCGGTCTCAACAGCTGTTGCTGAGATAGCGGGGTTGCCGGCGATATGAAGTCGTCGTCATCCGCTGCCCTTTGCACAGAGTTCGTCGGCCGGAAGCCTGGCGTGCGCTGGTATCCGGGAACGAAAGGGGTCTGGGCAGATGGAACGGATTGCAAGATTCTGCGCGCCGGCGCTCGGCTTGGCGCTGCTCTGTCTGCTCACGCTCAGTGCTGCGGGTTGCGCAGGTGGTGTCACCGAGAGCAGCAACAACGCGACCAATGACGGTCAGTCGGGCGTTTCCTCGCCGCAGTCGGCGGCACCGATCATCAGCGGCTTCCCGCCGACCACTGCGATGGTCGGCAGCCTCTACACATTTCAGCCCAGCGCCTATGACACCGAGGGTGGCGCGCTCACCTTCAGTATCGCCAACAAGCCGCAGTGGGCTTCGTTCGATCCCACCTCGGGCAAGCTGACAGGCACTCCGAGCTCCAGCGATACCGGCATGAGCGCCGCGATCACCATCAGCGTGAGCGACGGCGGCCTCAGCGCCGAGCTCAGTCCGTTCCAGATCGACGTTCAGACGACGGCTACGAGTCCCGGCCCGCTGACCATCTCTGGCACGCCACCGACCGCGGTGGCAGCAGGCGCGCACTACGCGTTCCAGCCCTCGGTTTCGGGACCGAACGGGGCCACACTGACGTTCTCGATCACCAATCTGCCGTCGTGGGCTGCCTTCAGTGCCGCGACCGGTCAGCTGAGCGGCACACCCGCGAGCAGCGTAGTGGGCACCTATTCCGATCTGACGATCACGGTGAGTGACGGTGTGACCACGGCCGCACTCGCGCCGTTCTCGATTCAGGTCACCGCGGCGAGCAACCCGCCAGCGCCGCCGACCATCAGCGGCACGCCGGCCACCCAGGTACAGGCGGGGCAGAGCTATGCGTTTACACCGGCCGCCCGCGATGCGAGCGGCGCAGCGCTGACCTTCAGCATCCAGAACAAGCCGGCATGGGCGAGCTTCAGCACCGGTACCGGCGAATTGCTGGGTACCCCCGCGACTGCCGCTGCGGGCACCTACGCCGGGATCATCATCAGCGTCAGTGATGGCGATGCTAGCGCAGCACTGCCGGCCTTTGCGATTAAGGTGACCGCGGCCACCGTGACGCCGCCGACCCCGCCGACTATCAGCGGCAGTCCCGGCACTCAGGTGCAAGCGGCACAGCACTACTCCTTTACGCCTGTGGCTCAGGACGCCAACGGCCTGCCGCTCACCTTCAGCATCGTCAACAGACCGACCTGGGCGACTTTTGACGGCACTACTGGCCAGCTGGCCGGAACGCCGACCGCGGCCAACGTGGGCACCAGCTCCGGTATCGTCATTAGCGTGAGCGACGGGGAGGCGAGTGCCGCACTGCCGGCCTTCGCGATCAAGGTCACCGCAGCGCCGCCGCCCACCATCAGCGGCACGCCCGTCACACACGTGCAGGCGGGCAAGACCTATGCGTTCACACCGGGCGCCGCCGGTCCTAATGGCATGTCGCTTGCCTTCAGCATCCAGAACAAGCCCACGTGGGCTAATTTCAGTGGCGCCACCGGTGAGCTCAGCGGCACGCCGAGCAGTGGCAGCGTCGGCACGACCCCCAACATCGTCATCAGCGTGAGTGACGGCGAGTCGAGCGCATCGCTCACACCGTTCTCACTGCAGGTCACGGCGGATCCGCCACCGAGCATTGGCGGCACCCCGGCCACGCAGGTACAGGCCGGCCAGAACTACGCGTTCACACCGACCGCGAGCGATGCGGACGGTGCACCGCTGACCTTCAGCATCCAGAACAAACCCGCCTGGGCGACCTTCAGCGCCACGACCGGTGAGCTCAGTGGCACGCCGGCGAACGGCGCCGTGGGCACTTACTCGAACATCCTCATCAGCGTGAGCAACGGTGAGTCGAGCGCATCGCTGTCCGCGTTTGCCATCCAGGTGACGGCCGCCGTTTCGAACCCGCCGCCGCCGGTGCCGCCGACGATCAGCGGCTCACCGCCGACGCAGGTGCAGGCGGGGCAGAGCTATGCCTTTACGCCGACCGCCAGCGGCCCTGCGGGCAGCACGCTGAGCTTCAGCGTGCAGAATTTACCGTCTTGGGCCAGCTTCAACGCCACCAACGGGCAGCTGAGCGGCACACCCACGGCAGGTAATGTGGGGAGTTACCCCGGCATTGTAATGAGCGTGAGTGATGGCAGTGCGTCCGCATCGCTGCCAGCGTTTGCG
>Ga0070761_10000157_pt1 | contig 45409 bp, 37 predicted proteins | sample HubBroMetageREF1_FD_66724 | JGI IMG/M metagenome (GOLD analysis project Ga0070761, IMG submission 66724) | Reference soil microbial communities from the Hubbard Brook experimental Forest, New Hampshire, USA - Hubbard Brook CCASE Soil... | ecosystem: Environmental > Terrestrial > Soil >... | reverse complement strand
ACCGCGCACGACACGCGTCATCCGTTACGGTGAAGTGCGCGACGTTTACCGCGAAGGCAACGCCATCCAGCTGAATCTGCGCGGCAGCGGCCGGCGTGCCTTCGTGCGCCTGTGGGCCGAGGATGCGGCGCGCGCCACCCGGCTGGTGGCGCTGTTTCCCGCGCAGCGTACGCTGGAACTGGAGGCGCTCCCGCGTCCGCCGGAACCGCCGCGCTCGCCCGCCGGCTCGGCGTGGCTGCTGCTGTTGATCCTCGGCACGCTCCTGGCGTTTGCCTGGTTCGGCACGGCGCGGCTGCAGCACCTGAGCAGCCCGCCGCGGCAACCGCCGCTGCTGTATCCGCTGCCACCGTCCCAGCACGCAGCTGCCGCAGCGCCGCTCACGGACGCCGAGCTCGCACAGCTGCGCCTGGAGCTGGAGAGATTCAGCAACCGCTCCAGCAACCTGTCGCTGCAATTCACTTCGGCCTGGAACACCCTGCTGGCGGGCGATATGTCGCAGCAGCAGTTCGCCGACGGACTGGAGCAGTGGCTGCTACCGCAGTGGAATGCGCTCGGACGCAGCATCGCCGCTGCGGACCCCGGCACGCCGCGCGGCCGCATGCGGCAGAACCTGCAGAAAAGCGTCAGGTCTTGGCAGCAGGCGTTGACGCTTTACACCGACGGACTGCGCCAGCGCAACCCGGGCGAGGTGATTGACGCCCTCGCCGCAGTCGGCGATGCCCGTCAGCAGCAACATGCCGCATGGTACGAACTGCGCGAGATCGAGCGCGCACAGCAACCTCAGCCGCAGCCAGCGCCCGCTAAGGGCAATTAGAAGGTTCGCCCGAGAAACAGATAAAACGCCTGATGCCCGTGATCATCGAAGCCGCTGGCGATGTACACCGGGCCGAGGAAGGTATCCAGGCCGAGGAATACACTCGCATCCTTCTGCGTGTTGCCGAAGCTTGCCTCACTGCGGCTCTGCCAGACGTTGCCCAGCTCGAGCGAAAGACCGACGTAAGTCGGCACGTCGAAGTATCCGGGACCACCGCGACCGATCTGCCGGTAGTACAGCGCCCGCGCGATGCCGAAGTCGGGACCGAGCAGAGACTCCTGGCGCAGGCCCGACAGATTGAGGAAGCCGCCGAGCGGAAACAGCAGATTGATGTCAGTGACATTCGCCTGCAGCGTCATCCCGCCGGAGGCCGAGAACGACACGGTATCGCGCCCGAAGGAGTACGCGGCCAGATAGCTGCCGGCCACCTGATCAATGGTCTGCCCGTCTGCGCCGGCGTTGCGATCGGTGCTCCATTGCACGCTCGCTTGCTGCCCGCTGCGCGGAAAGTTCACATCATCGAGGCGATCGTAGCTGAAGCGCACGAAGTACTGCGGCGTCGTGAAGGGAGTGAAGGCCGCATCCGGCAACAGCGGATCGGAAGGCTCACCGATCTCCAGCACGTAGTGTCCCTGCTCGCGCAGCGCCCCCACGCGTACTTCGCCCCAGTTACCGAACTGGCGGCCGAAGTCCACACCGTAGTCGAAGGTATGCACGCGGTATTCCGCGGTCAGACTCTGACCCTGATACAGGTACAAGTCGCGTGCCGTGTCGGAGAGGTGCGGCATCACGAACCAGCCGGAGTACTGTGCCAGTGGCAGAAACAGCTGTGTAGCGATCGACTGCGTGGTGCCGATCTGCAGATCGGTGACCCATTCGCCGGCATTGCGCGTGATGTCGGACATCACGAAGCGCACCGCAGCGTCGTAGGTGGCATTCCCCTGAAAGTCATCCTGCAGGCTCAGACCAAAGCGCAGGTAGTTCGGGCCTTGCGACTCCGGGCGGGCATCGAGCAGCAGACCGTAGCGGCCGGGATCGCCGATCACGTGGTAATCGAGTGTGTCGAGCCCGCCGCGACCGTAGATGGCGGTCACGCGCTGTGCGACCGTGTCCGGGTTCAGTGGCTTACCGATGACATCGTTGAAAGCGCTGTTGATTTCAGGTCCATAGCGCTCGGAACCCGGTGCCACCTGCACAAAGTCGATCACCGGCGGCGGCACCCGGGCCGCTTCGCGGCGCGTCAGGTAGCCCTGCATCGACGGCTCGCTGACCGCGAGTGCGGCCAGCTGCGTGCTCTTGCCGCGCGCTGCCGCCTCGCCCGCGCCAATGATCTTCGAAACCACGCCGAAATCGAACGACGAAGTATCGCCGAGCGCAGGCTCGATCAGGATGTCATTCGCGCCCAGCGTAGCCAGCTGGGCATTGGCATTGCGGCGGATGAGAATCGCCAGCATCTGGTTGGAGATGGCAGGCGCGCTGCTCAGCTGCGTGCGCGGCAGCAGCGGAAAGCCCACGTCGACCACGATGACCAGGTCCACACCCATGGCGCGCGCGATGTCGACCGGCACGTTGTCGGCGATGCCGCCGTCGACTAACAGACGACCATCGCGCTCCACCGGCGCGAACACGCCGGGCGCCGACAGACTGGCGCGCATCGCCGTGGTGAGATCCCCGGAAGTCATCACCACGCTGTCACCGGTTTCAAGGTCCGTCGCCACGGCGCGAAACGGCGTCGGCAGATCGTCGAAGTTGCTGATGCGCGCCACCGGCAGGGTCAGCCGGCGCAGCGTCTGCGTGAGGCGCTGTCCCTGGATCAGGCCTTTCGGCAGCGCGATGTGGCCGCCGCGTATGCCGAGCGGGAATTTGACCAGGAAAGTCTCATCTTCTTCCTTGCGGCGCAGCGTCAGCTCCTCACGCGGCGGGCGGTCACGAAAGGCATCCTGCCAGTTGATCGAGGTCATGATCTTCTCGATATCGCGTGCCGACAGCCCGCTCGCGTACAGGCCGCCGACCACCGCGCCCATGCTGGTGCCGGCGATCGCATCGACCGGAATCCGCAGCTGCTCCAGTACCTTGAGTACGCCGATGTGGGCGGCGCCGCGCGCGCCGCCGCCGGACAACACCAGCCCGACGCGCGGCCGCGGCGCGGGCGAGCTGGGCACGGCGGCTGCCGTCTGCTGCGCGTGGGAGATGCCGGGAGCCGCGAGCCACTGAGCCGCGAGAATGAGACTCAGCACCCCCAGACGGGGTGCGACCGCCCGTGTTGAAGTCACGGCGCGAAGAATAGCAGCATGCAGCCGGCAGCGCGTCGCGGACTCGCGGCGGAAGCATGCGATCATCGATAATGTCGGCATGCAACCATCAGCGAACCTGCCGCTGACACGGCACGCGTGGCGCGCCGCGACTGCGCTGTCGTTGCTCGGTCTGACAGCGCACGGTGCAGGCGCGCAAGCGCCCGCGGCCAGTGACTGGGGATATTACGGCGGTGATGCGCTCGGCCGCCGCGTCTCCAGTCTCAATCAGATCAATCGCGCCAACGTGTCGCAGCTGACGCTCGCCTGGTCCTATCGCACCGGCGAGCTCGGCGCAGACCTCGCGAGTCGCGGCAAACTGACCTTCGAGGCGACGCCGGTGCTCGCCTTCGGGCTGCTGTACCTGGAGACTGCCACCAACGTGGTGATCGCGCTCGACCCCGCCTCGGGTCAGCAGCGCTGGCGCTTCGATCCGCACATCGATCGCGGCCGGCACTACTCCGACCTCGCGGCCCGCGGCGTCAGCGTATGGGAGAACGCTGCGCCGGCGCGCAACTTACCGTGCCGGCGGCGCGTGTTCACCGGCACGGTGGATGCACGGCTGCTGGCGCTCGATGCCGACACCGGCAGGCCGTGCGGCGATTTCGGCGCCGGCGGCCAGGTGGATCTCACCCGCGGCGTGCGCATCCGCGATGTCGGCGACTACGGCGTGACCTCGCCTCCGGTGATCTACCGTAACGTCGTCATCGTCGGCTCCTCGATCGGCGACAACCGCGCGACCGACGTCGAGCGCGGCGTGATCCGTGCCTACGACGCGCTCACCGGCGTGCAGGTGTGGTCGTTCGATCCGCTGCCGGACTCCCCGACACACCCGGCCGCGGCCGAGTGGAATCTGGCGCAGGCCGCAGGCACCGGCGCGGGCAACGCCTGGGGGCTGATGTCGGTGGACGAGGAGCACGGGCTGGTGCTGATCCCCACTGGCTCGGCCAGCCCCGACTTCTACGGCGGCATGCGTCTCGGCAGCGACCGCTTCGCCGACTCGCTGCTGGCGCTCGATGCCAGCAGCGGGCTGTTGGTCTGGCACCAGCAGCTGGTGCATCACGATCTGTGGGACTACGACCTGGCGGCACAGCCGGTGCTGGGCGATGTCGAGGTGCACGGCACGCCGGTGCCGGCGGTGCTGCAGGCGACCAAGACCGGCATGTTGTACGTGTTCGAGCGTACCCACGGCGCACCGCTGTTCCCGATCAGCGAGCGCCCAGTGCCGATCAGCCACGTGCCGGGAGAGCGCGCCTGGCCGACTCAGCCGTTCTCGGCGCTGCCGGCGCTGACGCCGCAGAAAGCGGTCACTCCCGACGAGGCCTGGGGAGTGACCTTCTGGGACCGCGGCAAGTGTCGCGAGCGCATCGCGGCGCTGCGTAACGAGGGGATCTTCACTCCGCCGGATACCCGCGGGACGCTGCTGCGGCCCGGCTACGTGGGCGGCGTCGACTGGGGCGGCATCGCCCTGGACGAGGATCACGGGCGCATCATCGCCGCCGTCAATCTCATGCCCATGGTGGTGACGCTCCTCAGTCCGCAGGAATTCGAGCGCGAGCGCAACTCCGATGACTATCCGCATTCGCAGTTCGCGCGCCAGGCCGGCACCCCCTATCCCATGCGCCGCGAACCGCTGCTGTCGCCGTGGGGCCTGCCGTGCACCGCGCCTCCGTGGGGGACGCTCGTCAGCCTGGATCTGCGCCATCAGCGCATCGCCTGGCAGTCACCGCTCGGCTCGACCGAGGGCCTGACTCCCTGGTTCGTACCGACGCGTGACTTCGGCATGCCCAACCTCGGCGGTCCGATCGTGACTGCCGGTGACCTGGTGTTTGTTGCTGCGGCGATGGACAGCTACTTGCGCGCCTTCGACATCGACACCGGCCAGGAGTTGTGGAAATACAAGCTGCCGGCGGGCGGCCAGGCAACGCCGATGACCTACCGCGCCGGAGCCGGGCAGCGCCAGTACCTGGTGATCAGTGCCGGCGGTCACGGCCCGCTCGGCACACCGCGTGGCGATTACCTCATGGCCTTCGCACTGCCGGCCGCGGCAGCGCCCGGGCACCCCTAGATCTGCGGAGAGCTTCGGTAATGGCGTATCTGTTGCTGTTCTTGCCCTACATTCTGCAGGCGCTGCTCATCGTTCACGTCATCAAGACCGGGCGCAACTTCCTGTGGATCTGGGTGTTGCTGTTGCTGCCGTTCGGCATCGGCGGCCTGGTGTACATCGTGGTGGAGATCATTCCGGACTTATGGCGCAGCCGTGCCGCGCAGCGCACTGCACGCGGTTTCAAAAAGGCCATGGACCCCACCGCGGATCTGCGCCGCTTCGAGAACGAAGCCAAGGTCGGCGGCAACGTCGCCAGCCGGCAGCGCTACGCCGAGGAGCTGGTGAAGCACGAGCGCTACGACGAGGCCATCACGCAGTACCGCGAGGCACTCAGCGGGCTGTACGAGCACGATCCCAACCTGATGCTGGGGCTGGCGCAGGCGCAGTTCGGCAAGGGGGATGCCGCTGCGGCGCGCGCCACGCTCGATGAGCTGATCCGCCTGAACCCTGATTTCCGCTCACCGGTAGGCCACCTGCTGTACGCGCGTGCGCTGGCCGCAGAAGGCAACGTGGCGAAGGCACTCGAGGAATACCGCGTGCTGGCAACCTCTTATCCGGGCGCCGAGGCGGCGGTACGCTACGCCCAGCTGCTCGAGGCTCAGGGACGGCGGCCGGAGGCGCAAACAGTGGTGCGCGAGCTGCTGGAGCAGGCGCGTATCGCGCCGGGACATTACCGCCGCGCGCAGCGCGCCTGGCTCGAGGCTGCCGAACGGTTGCGGTAGCCACGGCACGCAGCGGCGAGCAACAGCGCGGCGCTGATCAGCAGGTCGAGCGCACCGCCACCGCCGGAGGCCGCCTCGCTCCCCGGGCCACCCACCTGATAAGCGACTTCGCCGAGACAGGCGCGGTCGCCCGCGCGGGCTGGCGCCGTGCTGCTGGCGCCATAGGCGGTGACCGCCACCGTGGCGCTGTCGGTGCGCCCCTCTGCATCGGTCACCGTGAGCAGCAGGGTGTAACTCACCGGCGCGATGGGCGGCATCAGGCTCGCCTTCGCCGCGCCGGCATTGCTGATCGGTGGCGGGCTGCCGCTCGGTGAGACCACTGTCCATTGGTAACTGACCAGCGATGAGTTACACGCCGCGGCGCTGCCGCTGCCGTCGAGCACCACCGGCGTGGCGGGGGCATAAACTTGCGGCAAGGTCACGGCGGCGATCGGACGCTGGGCCTGCAGCACGGCGCCGTAGCTGTTGGTCATGCCGGCACCACAGGTCGCAGTCGTGCAGTTGCATTCGGTGTTCTGCAGATCCTGCGCATCCACCGGCACGTGGCACTCCTGCACGCCGGCATCGTTAGAAAGCGGGAAGGGCAGCTTGGCGGAAGCCTGCAGGCGTTCGGTCAGCTGCGACGGCGTGAGGTTGCCGTTGATGGCGAGCATCAGTCCGGCGGTGGCAGTCACGAGGGGCGCCGCGAAACTGGTGCCGACGTTGTAGTTGTAGTCGTCGGTATAGGTGTTGATCGTCGGCACCGTGGCGCCGGCGTTGGTCGTGGTCTGGATGCTGAACAGACACGGTTGGCCGGCGGCAATATTGACGCAATTACCGGCTGGGGCGCTGAGTGCGATCTGCGGCCCGAGGCTGCTGAAGCCGACCTTGGTACCGATCTGCCGCAGTCCCGCCACCGCGACCACGCCGGCGCAGTTGGCCGGTGCGTCCACCGGGCCGCCCTCATTGCCTGCCGCCACGACCACCAGCACATTCTCGGCCAGGAGCTCGTTGATCACCGCCTGGTAACTTGCCGGGCAGCTACCGACCTCCCCCAGACTCATGTTGATGAGACTCGCCGGGTACAGATTCTCGGGCACGCCGTCGACCGGATTACCCGCCGCCCAGGCCATGCCAGCGATGATGTCGGAGTCGTAGCCACCGCACTTACCGAGCACGCGCACCGGCTCGATCCAGCCCCGCCAGGTGGTGCCGGCGATGCCGGTCGCGTTGTTGGTGATGGCACCGAGGATCCCCGCGACGCGCGTGCCGTGCCAGCTGCTGTTGGTCACGGCGCAGGTCGCAAACAGCGGATTCTCGATATCAGTGGCGGAGACCCAGTCGCCGGGGTCGGAAGCATCCGGCCCGCGGCCGTAGGAATTGTTGGCGATGTGCGGGTTGGAGATCAGGTTGTAGCCGGGCAGCAGGCGGTTGACGCTGATGCTGCGCAGATCCGGATGGTCGAAGCGCACGCCGGTATCGAGATCGGCAATCACCAGGCCGGGACTGCCGGTGCTGATGCTCCAGGCATCCACGGCATCCACTGAGGCGGGCTGCGTGTTCTGCAGGTACCACTGATTGCTGAACAGCGGATCATTGGGCAGCTCGAGCGCGTGGCGCCGCTCATCCGGATCGACGAACTCGACCTGCGGATCGGCGCGCAGGCGCGCCAGCAACTGCGCGGCCGACTCGCCGCGCACCGCCTGCACGCGCAGCAGGTGCAGGCCCATGGTGATGTGACGCGCCTCGGTCACCACCAGGCCATGGCGCAGCGCCAGATCCTGCACCGCGCCCAGCGCAGCCTTCTGCGACAGCGCCGTCGCGGTCGCGGGCGCGGCACGCAGCTTGACGATGAAACCGGTCACTGCGGGGGGAGCGCTCGCCGCGGTGGCGGCACCGGCGCCGGCGGCCGCGAGCAGCGCCACCAGCGCTGCCGCCCCGACCTGCACGCGCATCCGCCCGAGACGCATGGCGCTCACGAGACCTGAAGCGCCGCGCTCAACCGCGCTTCACTCCGGCAGATGGCGAACGGGGCCGCGCTGCGCGCGGGATCTGCTGAGTGATGCAGTGAATGTTGCCACCGCCGAGCAGGATTTCGCGCGCCGCCACTCCCACCACGCGGCGTCCCGGGAACAGTGCCTTCAGGCGCCGCGCCGCGAGCGCGTCGGTGCGCGCATCGAGCAGCGGCATGACGATGCCGCCGTTGGCGATATAGAAGTTGACGTAGCTGCCGGCCAGCCGCTCGCCCGCGACGCGCGGCTTGGTGCCTTCGTGGGCCACGATGCCGCGCGCCTCGCGCGCGCTCATGTAAAGCGGTCCCGGCATGCTCAGACGCGTGATCTTGAGGCGCCGGCCGCGGGCATCGCGTGCAGCGTTGAGACGCTCCCAGGCATCGCGCGAGATGGCGTACTGCGGATCACGGCGCCGTTCGGTCCAGGTGAGGCATACGTGCCCCGGCCGCACGAAGCAGGCGAGCTCGTCGATGTGCCCGTCGGTCTCGTCGTTCACGACCCCTTTGCCGAGCCAGATGATCTGGCGCACGCCGAGGTAGGCCTGCAGCAGCTGCGCGATCTCGCTCTTATCGAGACTGGGGTTGCGGTTCGGGTTGAGGAGACACTCCTCGGTGACCAGCGCTGTGCCATCGCCGTCGACGTGCACCGCACCGCCCTCATTGACCAGCGGGGCACGGTAGCGCTCGAGACGCTCGATCTCGAGCACCTTGCGTGCCACCAGATCGTCCTGCTCCCAGGGAAAATACAGACCGCCGTCCAGACCGCCCCAGGCATTGAAGTGCCAGTCGACGCCGCGCAGCGCGCCGCGTCGGTCCACGACACAGGTCGGACCGACGTCGCGCATCCAGCAGTCATCGTGCGCCATCTCGACGACACGCACCTGCGGGCTCAGCAGCGTGCGCGCGGTGGCGAAATGCGCCGTGGAAACCCCAACGGTGACCGGCTCGAATTGCGCGATGGCGGCGGCAACTTGCGCCAGTGCCAGCTGCGCCGGGCGCGCCGCCTCGCGCCAGTTGTCGGGCCGCTCGGGCCACAGCAGCCAGCAGCCGGAGTGCGGCTCGAACTCCCCCGGCATACGGAAACCGTCCGCCGCCGGCGTGCTCGCCAGGGTGCGGGTCATTTGCGCAGGCGGCTGTTGCGGTAGCCGTAGACGGCGTAGATGGACATGCCGATGATCGTCCACACCAGCAGGCGGATCCAGGTCCCGTTCGACAGCGTCAGCGTCAGCCCCAGACACACGGCGGTGCCGAGGATGCAGGTGAACGGCGCCCACGGGACGCGGAACGGGCGGTGCACATCGGGCCGCGTGCGCCGCAGCACCAGCACGCCCAGGCACACGACCGCAAACGCCAGCAGGATGCCGATCGAGACCAGGTCCGCCAGCACATCGAGCGGGAAGACGGCGGCGATCAGCGCGGCGCCCACGCCGGTGATGACGGTGGAGACGTGCGGCGTCTTGAAGCGCGGGTGACAGCGGGCCATGGACAGCGGCAACAGGCCGTCATCGGCCATCGACAGCAGGATGCGCGGCTGCCCCAGGAGCGAGGTGAGGATGACCGAGGTCATGCCGGCGATGACGCCCAGCTTGATCGGCCAGGCGAGCCAGCCGAGTTGCGGGTGCGCATCGAGCGCGACGGCCACCGGCGCGGCGACGTTCAGCTGGTGAAACGGCACCATGCCGATCAGCACCGTCGCCATGGCGACGTATAGCACCGCTGAGATCACCAGCGCGCCGAGGATGCCGAGCGGCAGGTCGCGTTGCGGATTGCGCGCCTCGAGCGCCATGGTCGAGGCCGTATCGAAACCGACATAGGAGAAGAAGATGATACCGGCGCCCTGCAGCACGCCGCTCCAGCCGAAATGACCAAAGCTGCCGGCGTTGGGCGGGATGTACGGATGAAAGTTGCGCGCGTCGACGTACTTCAGTCCGACGGTCACCACGATGACGATGATGGCAACCTTGAGGGCCACCATGATGGTGTTGGCCCGGGCGGATTCGCGCACACCGACATACAGTACCCAGGTCATCGCCGCCACGATCAGCATCGCCGGGACATTGACGATCGCGCCGGTGGCCCGCAGGTGATCGTGCGCGTCGAGCCCGAGGGGAGCATTGACCAGCACCTCGGGCAGATGAATGTGTGCATCGCTCAGCAGACTCACCACGTAGGCCGACCAGCTGACCGCCACCGTGGAGGCGGAGATGGCGTACTCCAGCAGCAGGTTCCAGCCGATAAACCAGGCGAGCGCCTCGCCCAGAGTCGCGTAGGTGTAGCGATAGGCACTGCCGGGCACCGGCAGAAATGCGGCGAACTCTGCGTAGCACAGCGCCGCGAGCATGCTGCCGAAAGCGGCGATCAGCAGCGACAGGGTGATCGCAGGTCCGCTCTGGTTGGCGGCGACCTGTCCGGTCAGCACGAAGATGCCGGTACCGATAGTGGCACCCAGGCCGATCGAGGTGAGCGCGGCCGGTCCGAGCACCTGCTTCAGGCGGCTCTTGTCGTCCGCCTCGGCCGGATCGATCGGCCGCACCGCGCACATCTGCCGCAGCACGGACGGCTTGGCGGCCGCAGCGCTCTGCTCATTATTTATAGCGTCCCCCACCGACCTGCGGTCGCGAGCTGTAACCGCCGCGCAGTCTGACACACGCGGCCGCGCTTGGGCACGCGGCGGCAGGCCCGCGCCCCCGCTGTGCTAGCATTACGGCTCCCCGCCGCCGCTGCGCGCGCGGGTTTCCCAGGAGACCGCTCATGTCTACGGCCGCTACTGCCAGGGTCGCCCCCCCAGCTGGGGGCGCGAAGATTGCCGTCGCCAACGGCATTCTGCAGGTTCCCGACAATCCGATCATTCCGTTCATCGAGGGCGACGGCACCGGCGCGGACATCTGGCGGGCGAGCGTGCGCGTGATGGATGCGGCCGTAGCCAAGGCGTATGGCGGCAAGAAGCGCATCTACTGGATGGAAGTGTTCGCCGGCGAGAAGGCCAACAAGCTGTTCAATACCTGGCTGCCGGATGAGACCGTCGCCGCCTGCCGCGAGTATCTGGTGTCCATCAAAGGCCCGTTGACCACCCCGGTCGGCGGCGGCATCCGCTCGCTCAACGTAGCGCTGCGACAGATGCTCGACCTGTACGTGTGTCTGCGCCCGGTGCGCTGGTTCAAGGGCGTGCCCTCGCCGGTCAAGCATCCGGAGAAGGTCGACATGGTGATCTTCCGCGAGAACACTGAGGACATCTACGCCGGCATCGAGTTCGAAGCCGGCAGCGCGGAGGTGCACAAGTTCCTCGAGCTGTTCCGCCAGGCATTTCCCAAGGCCTATGCCAAGATCCGCTTCCCGGAAAGTTCCGGCATCGGCATCAAGCCGGTCTCGAAGGAAGGTTCGGAGCGGCTGATCCGTGCGGCCCTCAAGTACGCCATTGCCAACAAGCGCAAGAGCGTCACGCTGGTGCACAAGGGCAACATCCAGAAATTTACCGAAGGCGCGTTCCGCAACTGGGGCTATCAGCTCGCCGAGCGCGAGTTCGCCGCCCAGTGCTACACCTGGGAGCAGTGGGAGCGCACCAAGGCGGCCCAGGGCGAGAAGGCGGCCAATGCGGAGATGGACGCGGCCAAACAGGCCGGACGCGTCATCGTCAAGGACGCGATCGCCGACATCACTCTGCAGCAGGTACTCACCCGCCCGGAAGAGTTCGACGTGATCGCCACGCTCAATCTCAACGGCGACTATCTGTCCGATGCGCTCGCGGCGCAGGTCGGCGGCATCGGCATCGCGCCCGGCGGCAACATCAACTATCTCACCGGGCATGCGGTGTTCGAAGCGACGCACGGCACGGCGCCCAAGTACGCCAATCTCGACAAGGTCAATCCCGGTTCGGTGATCCTCTCGGGCGAGATGATGTTCCGCTACCTCGGCTGGCGCGAAGCTGCGGATGCAGTGATCGGCGCCATGGACCGTACCATCGCGCAGAAGATCGTCACCTATGACTTCGCGCGTCTGATGGAAGGTGCGCACGAAGTGTCGACCAGCGCGTTCGCCGACGCGCTGATCAAGAACCTCTAGCACGTTTACCGCGGCGCGCAGCGGCGGCATCCATGACGAGCGGCTACTCCGGCACGCCGCTGGCGCAGAAACTGGGTCTCAAGACGGGTACGCGCGTCTGCGTGCAGGGCGCTCCGCAGAACTACCGCCAGCTCATCGCGCCGCTGCCCGCGGGCGTCAGGTTCGTGCGCCGTATCGACGCCCACACCGATCTCGTGCATCTGTTCGCCGCCTGGCGCGCTGAGCTCAGCGCCGCGCTGCGCGCCGCGCGAGGTGCGATGCGCGCGGATGCGGTGGTGTGGGTGAGCTGGCCGAAGAAAAGCGCGCGCCGCGAAGGCGATGTCACCGAGGACGTGGTGCGCGAGCTGGCGCTGCCGCTCGGACTGGTCGACATCAAGGTCTGTGCGGTGGATGACACCTGGTCGGGCCTCAAACTCATGCTACGGCGCAGCGAGCGGGCCCCCGCCGGCAAGCCGGCGCGGCGCACGCCGGCATGAGTGCGCCGCCGGCGGACCACGTGCTGGAGTGGGCACGCAAGGTGCAGGCGATCGCACAGAACGGTCTCACCTTCAGCCGCGATCCATTCGACCGCGAGCGTTACAGCCAGCTGAGCGAGCTGGTGGCGCAGCTGCTCGCCACACAGCTGCAGCTGCCGCAGACTGCGGCGCGCGCGCTGTGGGACGGTGAGACCGGCTACGCGACCCCGAAGGTGGACGTACGCGGCGGTGTCTTCCGCGACGGCGCGGTGCTGTTGGTGCGCGAGCGCAGCGACGGCCGTTGGACGCTGCCCGGCGGCTGGGTCGACATCAACGATGCACCATCCGCCGCCGTGGAACGCGAGATCCTCGAGGAGTCCGGTTACCGCGCGCGCGCGCTCAAGCTCGCCGCGCTGCTCGACAAGAACCGCCATCCGCATCCGCCCGGGCTCTATCACATCTATAAGCTGTTCTTCGTGTGTGAGCTCACCGGCGGCAGTCCTGCGGCCAGCGCCGAGACGGATGCAGTGGATTTTTTCCCGCTCGGCGGCTTGCCGGAGCTGTCGCTGGGACGCGTGCTCGCCGCGCAGATCGTGCGCCTGCACGAGCACTGGCGCCAGCCAGCCCTGCCGACCGATTTCGACTGAACGGGGGACGAGGGCATGTCCACCGCAGCTGAGACACCATCCGCGCTCGAGTGCGCGCAGCGCATCGCAACGGCTTTCGTTCATTACAATGCTCAGTTCCGTGCCATCACCCGGCGGGCGCCGCTGCGCTTCGACGCGCGCGACTGGAAAGGCGGGCAGCGCGATGCGGTCGAGCGCATCGAGCTGTACGACCTGTTCGTCAACCAGACGGTCGCGGAGCTGCGTCTGGCGCTGGGCGCCCGCGCGCAGGAGCGTGCGCTGTGGCGCGCGATCCGTGCGCAGTTCGCTGTGCAGATCGCGGACCTGGCCGACCCGGAGTTCACCAAAACCTTCTTCAGCTCCGTCAGCCGCCGGGTGTTCGGCACGGTCGGTGTCGCCCCGGACATCGAGTTTGTGGCCACCGATCTCGACCCGCTGGCCGACATCCACTCGGCGGTGGGCACCAATAGCTACCTGAACCACGGCTCGCTGGCACTCCTGTTCGAGGACCTGCTGGGCGATGTGCGCTTCCGCTCGCCGTGGCGCGATCTGGATAAGAGCATCGCGCATGTGGCAAGTGAGGTGCACAGCTACCTGCGTGCCGGCGGCGAGCAGCGCGAGGTGGAGCAGGTGGAAGTAATCCGGCCGGTGTTCTACCAGATCTCGCGCGCCTACGTGGTCGGGCGCGTGGTGGGGCGCGGCTTCACCCTGCCGCTGGTGATCGCTCTCAAGAACACCGACAACGGCGTGCTGGTGGATGCGGTGATGCTGGCCGAGGCGGACGTCAGCATCGTCTTCAGCTTCACGCGCTCCTACTTCCACGCCGACATCGAGCGCGTGGCCGAGGCGGTGGTGTTCCTCAAGTCGATCATGCCGCGCAAACCGGTGAGCGAGTTGTTCACCGTGCTCGGGCGCGCACGCCAGGGCAAGACCGAGCGCTACCGCGAACTGATGCGCAGCCTCGAGCACACCAACGACCGCTTCACGCACGCCGCGGGCGAGCGCGGCTTGGTGATGGTGTGTTTCACGCTGCCCTCATTCGATGTGGTCTTCAAGGTGATCCGTGACCGCTTTGCGCCGCCCAAGACCGTGCTGCGCGAGGAGGTGATGGCCAAGTATCGCCTGGTGTTCATCCACGACCGCGCCGGACGACTGGTCGATGCACAGGAATTTCGCCGGCTGCGGTTTGCACGCGCGCGCTTCGCCCCGGAGCTGCTCGAGGAGTTGCGCCACGAAACCGCCCACAGCGTGCATGAGGACGGCGACGACCTGGTGTTCGACCACATGTACATCGAGCGGCGCATGACACCGCTCAACCTGTTCCTGCGCAGCGCGCCGGCGGCGGAAGCCGAGCGCGCGGTGCTCGACTACGGGCAGTGCATCCGCGATCTGGCGTATACCAACATCTTCCCCGGCGACCTGCTGCTGAAGAATTTCGGCGTCACCCGCCACGGCCGCGTGATCTTTTACGACTACGACGAACTGTGCCAGGTGACCGACTGCAATTTCCGCGACGTGCCGGCGGCGACCAACGATGAGGATGAAATGCGCGGCGAAGCCTGGTTCTACGTGAGCGACAACGACGTGTTCCCCGAGACCTTCATCAACTTCCTCGCCTTCAGCGACGCGCAGCGCGCCGCGCTGCTGCGCATGCACGGCGAGATCCTCACCGCCAGCTTCTGGCGCGGCGTGCAGCAGCGCCTGCACGAGGGCGATGTCATGGAGGTGCTGCCCTACCACCCGCACCGCGTGCGGGTGGCGAGCAGCCTGTGAACAGCGCCTAGGGCGTCAGCAGCGCGCTGTAGTCGGTCTCGAGCGCAGCATGCGGGCGCATCGGGCGCACCGCGACTCCGTTCAGCGCCGCATCCAGCTGGCGGTTGGCAAACTCCCAGTTCACCAATTCATCGAGGAAAGCGCTGACGTAAGCGCCGCGGCGGTTCTGGTGATCGAGATAATAGGCGTGCTCCCACAGATCGAGCGCCAGCAGCGCGACATCGCCGCGCACCAGAGGTGTCGCCGCATTGTGGGTGGTGACGATCTCCAGCGCGCTGCCGCGCCAGACGAGCCACAGCCAGCCGCTGCCGAAGTGCCCGGCCGCCGTTTCCTTGAACTCGCGCACGAAGCGCTCATGCGAGCCGAAGCGGGTGCGCAGCTGTTCACCCACCAGGCCGCCGGCAAGACCGCCGCCACGCGGACGCATCGAATGCCAGTAGAGATTGTGATTCCACACTTCGGCCGCGTAACGATACACGCCATGCTGCGCGGGATTGCGCTCGGTCACGCGGATCAGTTCCTCGAGCGGCAGCGACTCGAGCTGCGTGCCGCGCACCATCGCGTGCATGCGGTCGAAGCACACGCGTTGATGTCGCAGAAAATGAAACACCAGCGTGTCGCGCGACAGCGCCGGCTCCAGATCAGAAAAATTGTAAGGAATGATGGGCGGCTCGATGTTCATGCAGCTTCCTTCCTGGAATTCAGATACGAACCCGATGCGTTTGCTGAGACTCGCCAACCAGGCGCCAGTTCCACGCGCAGGCCCGGAGAATATTTTGAGTGAGATACGCCTCGCGCACTTCCATCGCAAGTAGGACTTCGCCTCGTTCGATTGTAGGCAGCGCAACTCGCCCCTTTTGAGGGAGAGAGGCGGGCACAAGCCGGTCGCAGTGTTACTGCTGGGTTGCAGCGAGGGCTTGCGCGATGTCCGCCAATAAATCTTCAGGATCCTCAAGACCGATGGATAAACGTAAGGTGCCCTCGGTAATGGCCGCGATGCGCTGCTGCTCTGCGTTCAGCTCGCGGCCACCCATGATCTGCGGTGTGACCACCAGCGATTCGGTCGATCCCAGGCTCGGCGTGAGTGCAAACAGCTGCAGCGCATCAACGAAGCGCCGGCCGGCGGCCGCCCCGCCCTGCAGGTCGAAGCTGACGATGGTGCCGAAGTCCTGCATCTGCTGGCGGGCGAGCGCATGTTGCGGATGCTGCGGCAGGCCGGGGTAGTGCACCCGGGCCACGGCCGGATGCTGTGCCAACAGCTGTGCCACGCGCAGGGCGCGCTCGCACTGGGCGCGGTAGCGCACGAAGTACGTCTTCAGTCCGCGCAGGATCAGGAACGCCGTGTGCGGATCGAGCGTGCCGCCGAGCGCGCTGAAATCGGCGCGCATGGCACGGATCAGCTCGCCGCGGGCAATCACTGCCCCGCCCATGACGTCCCCCGTGCCGGAGGCGTACTTGGTCAGGCTGTGCAGGAATATGTCCACTTCGTAGTCGCCGTGCTGATGGAAGCCGGCGAAGGTGTTGTCCATGACGGCCAGTGCCCCGGCGGCGTGCGCCAGCCGGGTCAGCGCCGCGATATCGGCGATCTTGGTGATCGGATTGGTCGGGCTCTCGAACAGCACCAGCCGGGTGGGCTGTGCCGCCAGCGCGCGCTCAACCCCCGCGAGGTCCTCGATCGACAGCAGAGTGTGGCTCACGCCAAAGCGCCCGAGCAGGCGTCGGATCAGATAGCGCGTGGGGTTGTAGCTCTCCACGAAGCACAGGAGGTGATCGCCCTGCTGGGTGAGCGCCAGCAGCGTCTGGGCGATGGCCCCGATCCCCGAGGCTGTCACCAGACAGTCTTCCCGCCCCTGCAGTTCGGCGAGCAGCAGCTCCAGCTGGCGCGTCGTCGGATTGGAAGCGCGCGAGTAGAAGAAGCCCGGACGCTCGCCCCGCAGGAAACGCTCGGTCTGCTCGAGATTGTCGAACTCGAACTTGACGCTCTGGTAGATGGGCGCAACCAGCGGGCGGTTGTCTGCCGGTACCTCGACCGCAGGCGGATGATTGACGCGGGTGGGCTTTTTCATGGGAGGTGCGCGCTTGCGGTTTCAGGAGTCGAGAGTAAACCGGTCGGCGTCGAGGTGCGCAGGGAAGCGCTGGCGGAACGCCGCGAGTGTCACCGGGTCCAGTTCCGCGCTGAACACGCCGGCGTGGGCGCCCGCAGCCAGCAGCGTTCGGCCCTCGAAATCGATGACCGCGCTGTCGCCGGCGTAGCCGATACCCGTCCCATCGGTGCCGACGCGATTGACGCCGACGACGTAAGTCTGGTTCTCGATCGCCCGGGCACGCAGCAGTTGCTGCCAGGCATCGGCGCGTGCGGCCGGCCAGTTGGCCACATACAGCAGCAGCTCATACTCGAGCTCCTTGCGGCGGCGGCTGAACACCGGGAAACGCAGGTCGTAACACACGAGCGGACACACCCGCAGACCGCGCCAGGACACGCTCCAGGCCGCGCGCCCGGCGGTGAAGTGCTCGTGCTCGCCGGCCATGCGAAACAGATGACGCTTGTCATAGTGCAGCAACCGCCCGTCCGGTTGCGCCCACAACAGCCGGTTGTAGTAGCAGCCCTCGTGAGCGGTGATCACACTGCCGGTCACCACGGCATCCAGCAGAGCAGCCTGCCGCAGCAGCCACTGCGCGCTGGGACCGCCACCGGGCTCCGCTACCGTTGCCACTTCCATGGTGAAGCCGCTGGTAAACGTCTCCGGCAGCACCACCAGATCAGTGCCGCCGGCGAGCGGCTGCAGCAGCCGTTCGAAGGCGTCGCGATTGGCGCGTGCGTCCTGCCAAGCGAGCGGCTGCTGTAGCAGGGCGACGCGCAGCGCGGCCATGCTGCCTCAGGCCGCCCGGGCGCGCGCCGCGAAGGCGTTGAGGCGTGCCGCGGCCTCATCGAGAGTCGCGTCGCGCTTGGCGATGCACAGCCGCACGAACGGCAGTGGCTGTGGTTGCTCGTAGAACGGCGACAGCGGAATGCTGGCGACCCGCGCCTCCGTCAGCAGCCGCTCGGCGAAGGCGCGATCGTCGCCCGCGCCAAAGGCGCTGAAGTCGAGCAGTTGAAAGTAGGTGCCCTGCGCCGGCGGCAGAGCAAAACCGGAACCGGCGAGCGCGGCGCGCAGGCGATCGCGCTTGGCCTGAAAGAAAGCGGCCAGGTCCCTGCCGACCTGCGGCCGCTCGGCGAGGTACGCAGCGATCGCATGCTGCAGCGGATTTGCGATGCTGAAGGTATTGAACTGATGCACCTTGCGCAGCTCGCGCGTGAGGGCTGCCGGGGCGACGCAGTAGCCGATCCGCAGCCCGGTGGCGTGCAGTGTTTTGCCGAACGAAAAGACCGCGACACTCCTGCGCGCCAGCTCCGGGTGCGTCAGCACCGAGTGGTGGACGTGGCCGTCGAACACCACGTGCTCGTACACCTCATCAGACAGCACCACAATGTCGCGCCCGGCGAGCAGCTGTGCGAGGGCCTCGAGGTCCTGAGCGCTCGCCGTACTGCAGGCAGGATTGCCGGGACTGTTGAACAACACCAGCCGCGTGCGCGGGCTCAATGCTGCCCGCACCCGCTCCCAGTCGTAGCAGAATCCAGGTTGGGTGAGCGGTATCCGCACGCAGCGCCCACCGGCCAGACGCACCGCCGGGTCGTAGGAGTCGTAGGCCGGATCGAACGCGATCGCCTCCTCCCCCGCCCCCAGCACCGCCTGCACCGTCGAGTAAATGGCCTCGGTCGCTCCGAGCGTCACCGTGATCTGCGACTCCGGATCGACACTCAGGCCGTACGCGGCCTGCAGCTTGCTGGCGATCTGTTCGCGCAGCGCCGGCAGTCCCTCCATCGGGGCATACTGGTTGTGACCCGCTGCCATCGCGGCGGCGACCAGTTCAGTGAGCCGCGGGTCAATATCGTAATCAGGGAAGCCTTGCCCCAGATTGAGCGCGTTGAGTTCGCGCGCCCGGCGCGACATGACGCTGAAGATCGTCGTGCCGAGGTCCGGGAGCTTGCTGCGCATGCGCTCGTGGCCGGATCAGACCGCCGCGTCTGCCGCCGCCAGCGCCGCTCCGATCACGCCGGCCTGGTTGGCAAACTGCGCCGGGCGCAGCTCCGCCTGCGAGTGCAATAACGGCGCAAACTCGCTGAAACGCTCACTCACCGCGCCACCCAGAATGAATACGTCGGGCCACAGCAGCTGGTGCAGCGCCAGCAGATAGGCGTTCACCCGCTCGATCCAGGCGGGAAAGTCCAACCCTTCCGCAGTGCGCACGTGCGCCGAGGCCCACTTCTCCGCGTCCATGCCGCGCAGCTCCATATGACCGAGCTCGGTGTTCGGGAACAGCCGGCCGTTGGTGAAGAGCGCCGTACCGATGCCGGTGCCGAAGGTCAGCATGATCACGGTGCCGTTGCAGCCGCGACCGCTGCCGAAGCGCATCTCCGCGATCCCCGCCGCATCGGCGTCGTTGAGAAAGCGCACCGGACGACCGAGCGCCTGCGCGGCCAGACTGGCGCCGTTGGTGCCGAGCCAGCCGCGATCGATATTGGCGGCAGTGCAGGCGCTGCCGGCCTTGATCACCGCCGGGAACGCCACGCCGACCGTGCCACTGCCGCCCGGCAGGCGCCGGGCCAGTTCCGCCAGCACCGCGGTGAGGGCCGCCGGGGTCGAGGGCTGAGGCGTGGGCGCCGCGATGATCGAACCACTCACCCGACCCGAGCGCACATCGACCAGGCCCGCTTTGATCGAGGAACCGCCGACATCAAGGCCCAGCACCAGCTCCGGCATGAGCGCACTCACAGGTTGGCCGCCGCGGCGAGCTGCAGGTCGCGCTGGCGGCGCTTTTCACGGTAGCGCATCCACACCGTCGAGATCGCAATGCCGCTCGCCACGATGAGCACCATGATAGTCGCCAGCGCGTTAACGTCCGGTGTCACCCCGAAGCGCACCTTGGAAAAGATCACCATCGGCAAGGTACTGGATCCCGGGCCGGCGACAAACTGGGTGATGACCAGATCATCCCAGGAAAGCGTGAATGCCAGCAGCCAGCCGGAGGCGATGGCCGGCAGGATCAGCGGCAGGGTGATGCGCAGGAACACCTGCAGCGGCCGTGCGCCGAGGTCCATGGCGGCCTCCTCCAGCGACTCATCGAACCCGACCAGACGCGATTGCACCACCACCGTCACGTAAGCCATACAGAAAGTGATGTGCGCGAGCGTGATCGTGACCGCACCGACCCCGCGCGGCCAGCCGATGAGCTGCGCCATGGCGACGAACAGCAGCAGGAGCGACAGGCCGGTGATCACCTCTGGCATCACGATGGGTGCCGTGGTCATGCCTGCGAGCAGCAGGCGCCCGCGAAAGGCGCCGAAGCGCGCCAGCGCCATGCCCGCGAGGGTGCCGAGCACCACCGCCCCACTCGCCGCGATCAGCGCGATGCGGATCGACAGCCACGCAGCGCCGAGGATCTGCTGGTTGCGGGCGAGCTCGACATACCACTTGAGGGTCGGCGAGTGGGCGGCGTCCCAGACGGTGACCAGGCGCGAGTTGTTGAATGAGAACACGACCATCGACAGGATGGGCACGTACAGAAATATGAGCCCCAGCACCAGCATGCAGCGCGAGAACCAGCCGCGCGACATCATTTCGCCGCCTCGAGTTCGCGCCGCTCCAGGCGCTGGAACAGCATGATGGGGATGACCAGCAGCAGCAGCACCAGGATGGCCACCGCGCTCGCCACCGGCCAGTCGCGGTTTTCGAAGAACTCATCCGACAGGACGCGGCCGATCATCAGCTGATCGGTACGACCGAGCAGCGTCGGAATGACGTATTCGCCCACCGCGGGAATGAACACCAGCAGCGAGCCGGCGACGATGCCGGCGAGTGACTGCGGCAGGGTAATCGCCAGAAACGCGCGCAGCGGCCGGGCGCCGAGGTCGGCAGCCGCTTCCAGCAGCGCCGGGTCGTGTTTCTCCAGGTTTGCATACAGCGGCAGGATCATGAACGGCAGATAGGAATAGACGATGCCGATGTAGACGGCGAAGTCGGTCTGCAGCAGCGCCAGCGGCTGGTGGATCACGCCGAGATAGAGCAGCACATTGTTGATGACGCCGTTGTTCTTCAGCAGCCCGATCCAGGCGTAGACACGCAGCAGAAAGGAGGTCCAGAACGGCAGCACGATCAGCATCAGGAGCACCGAGCGCGTCGAGGGATTGGAGCGCGCGATGGCGTAGGCCATCGGATAACCGATCAGCAGGCAGAACAGCGTCGACACCGCCGCCACTTTGAGCGAGTACAGGTAGGAGCTGACGTACAGTGGATCGGTAAACAGGAACGAGTAAGCCGACCAGTGCACCTCGAGTGAGGGCGTGCCGTGATGCCAGGAGATCAGCGGGGTGTATGGCGGTATCGCCAGGCGCACCTCTGAGAAGGAGATGCGGAACACGATGATGAACGGGATCAGGAACAGCAGCAGCAGCCACACCAGCGGGATGCCGGCGACCAGCCGCCGGCCTGCTGCCTGAGTGAGCCGCACCGCCACGCGCTACTCCGTCAGCACCACGGGACTCGAGCCGTGCCAGGAAAGCCACACGCTCTCCTGGCGCTCGATCGGCCGCTCGCCGCGGCGCGCAGTGTTGGGCAGTGTCACGCGCAGCAGCTTGCCGGAGGCGAGTTCCACCAGGTAAATGGACATATCCCCCATGTAGGCGATCTCGCGCACCGTACCGCGCACCGCGTTCTCGGGTGGCCCGGCCGGGCCACCGCCGGGCGCACGTCGGCTGATGTGGATTTTCTCCGGGCGAATCGCCGTCCACACGGTGGCGCCGCGCGACTGGCTCAGGACCCGTTCGGCGCGTACCGGAGTGCCCAGCTCGCCACACTGAATGCGCACGAAGTCGGCGCCCTCCTCGCTCACCTGACCTTCGAACATGTTGACCGAGCCGATGAAGTCGGCCACGAAACGCGTCGCCGGCGATTCGTAGATATCCGATGGCGTTCCGACCTGAGCAATGCGCCCGTGGTTCATGACGCCGAGACGCTGACCGAGCGTCATCGCCTCCTCCTGGTCGTGGGTCACCACGATGAAGGTCACCCCAAGACGCTGCTGGATGTTGAGCAGCTCGAACTGGGTGTGCTCACGCAGCTTCTTGTCGAGCGCCGCGAGCGGTTCATCCAGCAGCAGCAGCTTGGGACGTTTGACCAGGGCGCGCGCCAGTGCGACGCGCTGGCGCTGCCCGCCGGAGAGCTGGTGCGGCTTGCGCGCGCCGAAGCCGCTCATCTTCACGATCTCGAGGATCTCACCGACCTGGCGGCGGATCGCATCACGCCCCAGGTGCTCCTGCTCGAGCCCGAAAGCCACGTTTTTCTCGACGGTCATATGCGGGAACAGCGCGTACGACTGGAACATCATGTTGACCGGGCGCTCGAACGGGGCGATGGTGCTCATGTTCACCCCGTCGATGGAAATGCTGCCGCTGCTCGGGCGCTCAAAGCCTGCCAGCATGCGCAGCAGGGTTGTTTTGCCCGAGCCCGAGCCGCCCAGGAGACAGAAAATCTCGCCGCGGCGGATGTCCAGCGACACATTGTCGACCGCGGTGAAATCGCCGAACTTCTTGGTGACGTTGGCGATCCGCACGTAGGCTGCGGTGGGCTCGGCGGACTCTGCCATGTTCGCTGCACTCATTGAGATGGAGGTAATGTTCATCGGCCGGTCTTGAAGCGTGTCCACATGCGCGTCAGCAGGCGCTGGTAGCCGGGCGGACGCGGGCGCTCGGGCACCAGCCGCGCGCGCACCGCCGGCGGCGGATAGACGCCCGGGTCATTGCGCACCGAGGGATCGAGCGGCTGGATCTCCGGGCGTACGGCGTTGGCATACTTGATGAGATCGGAATTCCGCGCCGCCACATCCGGGCGCAGCAGGTAATTGATGAACAGCAGCGCGTTGTGCACGTGCGGCGCGTCGGCCGGAATTGCCATGACGTCGTAGTTACTGATCGCGCCTTCCTTGGGGATGCTGTAGGCGATGTCGACACCTTTGCCGGCCTCTTTGGCGCGGTCGTGGGCCTGCTTGATGTCGCCCGACCAGCCCATCACCAGGCAGATATCGCCGTTCGCCAGGTTGTCGATGTAGCGCGAGGAATCGACATAGCGCACGTACGGGCGGATGGCGTGCAGCGCCTGTTCGGCTGCCTGCAAGTCCTCGAGCGAGTTGCTGTTGGGGTTGCGGCCGAGGTAGAGCAACACGGTGCCCACCACCTCGGAGGGCGCATCGAGGATGGATATCCCGCAGTCCTGGAATCGGGCGATCACCGCCGGCTCGAACAGCATGCGCCAGCTGTCCACCGGCGCGTCCGCCATGCGGCGCTTGATCTCGCCGCTGTTGTAACCGACCCCGGACGTGATCCACATGTAGTCGACGTTGTACTGGTTGCCCGGATCATAGAGCGCGGTGGCGCGCGCCACGTCAGGGTCGACGTTCTTCAGGTTCGGCAGCTGCGACTTGTCGAGCTTCTGGTAGATGTCCGCGGCGATCTGGCGCTCGAGGAAGGCCCCCGAGGGCACGACGATGTCGTAGTTGGTGTGTCCGGTCAGCAGCTTGGTTTCGAGAATCTCGTTGGAGTCGAACACGTCGTAGTTGATGCGAATGCCGTATTCTTTCTGGAAATCACTGATCACGGCGGGCTGGATGTAGTCGGACCAGTTGTAGACGTTGAGAATCTTCTCCGACTCACTGTCAGCGACATGCCCCGCAGCCGTGCGCCCGGAGCAGGCCGCCAACACCAGCAGCGGCAGAACACACAACAGCAAGCCAAGGGGGGCGCGGATCACGACCTCTTCTTATATATCAGCAGGCGCGGGCTGAGAAGGCGCGGCCGCGCGCCCGTCGCCGCGCCTGCTTACACGTTCAGCAGCAGGTGCTCGCGCTCCCAGGAGCTGATGACCTGCAGAAACACCTCGTATTCGGCTTGCTTGACGATAGTGAACGCTTCGACGAACGGTTCGCCCAGCAGCTTCACCAGCGGCTCACAGCGGCGCAGCTCGCGCAACGCCTCATCCAGCGAACGTGGCAACCCGAACGGCAGGTCGTGGGCACTGCCGACGATGGGATCGGATGGCTGTGCGCCCTCGATCATGCCGAGGTAACCGCAGGCGAGCGAGGCGGCAATGGCAATGTAAGGATTGGCATCCGCGCCGCCCACACGGTTCTCGACGCGGCGCGCCTGCGCATCCGACATGGGTACCCGCAGCCCGGCGGTACGGTTGTCGTAGCCCCAGTGCACGTTGATGGGGGCGGACAGGTAGCGCGTCAGACGCCGGTACGAGTTGACGTTGGCGCAGAACAGCGCCATGGCTGCCGGCATGTATTTCTGCAGCCCGCCGATATGCGCGAAGAACAACTGCGACGGCGTGCCGTCCGGATTGCTGAAGATGTTCTTGCGCGTCTTCACATCCACCACGCTCTGGTGAATATGCATGGCACTGCCGGGTTCCTTGGCGTGCGGCTTGGCCATGAAAGTGGCGTAGATCTTGTGCCGCAGCGCGGCCTCGCGCGCCGTGCGCTTGAACAGGAAGGCCTGGTCCGCCAGATCGAGCGGCGGACCGTGGATCAGGTTGATCTCCATCTGCGCCGGTCCATCCTCGTGGATCAGCGTGTCGATTTCGATGTCCTGGTCCTCGCAGAACTGGTAGATGTCGTCGAACAGCGGATCGAACTCGTTGACCGCAGCGATGCTGTAGGACTGGCGTCCCGGCTCGGCGCGGCCGGAGCGACCCACCGGCGGCTTCAGCGGATAGTCGGCATCCTTGTTCTGCTCGACCAGGTAGAACTCCAGTTCGGGGGCCACGATCGGGTCCCAGCCGCGCTGCGCGTACAGCTCGAGAACGTTGCGCAGCACATGACGCGGCGCCATCGACACGCGCCGGCCGTCCGAATAAAAACAGTCGTGAATGACCTGCGCGGTGGGTTCGGCCGCCCACGGCACGCGGCGCACGGTCTTGGGGTCGGCCTTAAGAATGATGTCGATCTCTGCCGGGCTCATCGCCTCGCCGGTTTCGGGCGGATAGTCGCCGGTCACCGTCTGCAGGAACACGCTCTCCGGCAGCCGCATGCCACCATCCTCGGCAAACTTCTCCGCCGGCATGATCTTGCCGCGCGCGATGCCCGCCATGTCGGGAATGATGGCCTCGACCTCGGAAATGCCGTGATCGCGGAAGAACTGCCGGATCTCACTGACCATGGGCGACGCCTTTCTCACTTGGACTGCGCCCGTTCGCGGCTCGCCTCGCCGAAGGCGGCGAACAGCGCGCGCGAGAACGGGTTACTCATCACGTGCCACTCGGGATGCCATTGCACCGCGAGTGCGAAACGGCGCGCGCCCGCAACACGGAAGGCCTCGATCAGGCCATCGGGAGCACGCGCTTCCACCGCAAGTTCGCCCCCCAACCGGTCGATGCCCTGATTGTGCAGCGAATTGACGCGAATGCGGTCGCTGTCGGCGAGGCCGCGCAGCACACCGCCGGACTCGAGGATGACATCGTGCGCAGGGCCGTATTGCACTTCCAGTGGCTGCGACTCGTCGTCCCGGTGATCCAGGCGCCCGGGAACCTCGTGCACCTTCTGGTGCAGGGTGCCACCGAAGGCCACGTTCATTTCCTGGAAGCCGCGGCAGATGCCGAACACCGGCACGCCCGCCTCGACCGCTCTGCGGATCAGCGGCAGCGTCGTGGCATCGCGTGCCGGATCGTGCAGGGTGCCCGGCGCGCTTGGGTTCCCCTGGTAAAGGTGCGGCTCGACGTTGGAAGGACTGCCGGTAAACACCAGACCGTCCAGTCGCTCCAGCAGCTCATCGAATCCGAGCTCCTCCGCCAGTGCGGGGATCAGAAGCGGGACCCCCTGAGCCCCATCGAGCACGGCGCGGGCGTATTTCTCGCCCACCATGTGAAACGGGTGCGCCCCAACGACGCGGCGGTCGGCGGGGATTCCAATGAGTGGACGGGCAGAGGCCATGGCAGCGCAGCGTCCCGACGTGTCTATTATCTTAAACAGACAGCCAGGACAACATCTCCAGGTAGGCGCCTATTACACCACAGCTGAGCGGCGGAAGCCTCAGCTTGCACGCACTGCAGAACTGCGGTAGTGGCTCAAGTAAGGGCCGTAAGGGCTGCCAGTGCCCCTCGGGCACAACCCCGCGGATTTGCCCGCCAGCCCTGCGGCTCGCTATCCTGCCCGCCTCGCGCGGGCCGCCGGCCTTACGAATATCCTAAACACCCGGGAGCGACACTGGCGCATGGCTCGGCTGGAATATGTCCCCTCCTACTACGCCAGCTCGGCGCAGCCCGCGCCGTCGCGGCCGACGCTCGCCGGTACGGTCGACGCCGACGTGTGCGTGGTCGGCGCCGGCATCGCCGGCTGCTCCAGCGCGCTGCACCTGGCGGAGCAGGGACTCTCGGTGGTGCTGCTCGAGGACCAGCGCGTGGGCTGGGGCGCATCGGGCCGCAGCGGTGCGCAGGCCATCCACGGCATCGCCGCCGGACAGGCGAAACTCGAGCGCCTGATCGGCGCCGACGACGCGCGGCACGTGTGGCAGGTCTCGGTCGAAGGCCTGGCGCTCATGCGCCAGCTGATCGGGCGTTTTCGCATCGATTGCGACTGGCGCGACGGCTACATGCTGACCGCGGTCAAAGAGCGTCAGCAGCGCGAGCTCGAGGCCGAGCTCCACGAGCTGCGTGACCGCTACGGCTACCACAGCGTGCGCATGCTGGGGCGCGAGGAGCTGCGCGCCACGCTCGCCACCGAGCGCTATCTGAGTGCGCTTTACGACAGCAACAGCGGGCACCTGCATCCGCTCAACTACACGCTCGGCCTGGCGCGCGGCGCCGAGTCTCTCGGAGTACGCATCTTCGAGGGCACGCGCGCCTTGGCGTTCGCGAGCGCGGGCGAGCGAGTCAGAGTGCAGACAGCTGACGGGGAGGTGCGGGCACGCTTCCTGGTGTTGTGCGGCAACGTCTACCTCGGAGCGACCGCGCCGACGCTCGCCGCCAAGATCATGGCAGTCGCCACCTACATCGTGGCGACCGAGTCCCTCGGCCCGCAACGCGCCCAGGCCCTGATCGCCAACAACGCTGCGGTCAGTGACATGAACTGGGTACTCGACTATTTCCGCCGCTCGGCCGATGACCGCCTGCTGTTCGGCGGGCGCGTCAACTACTCCGGTCTGCGCTCGTTCGATGCCCCGCGTGCCACCCGTGCGCGCATGCTGCGCGTATTCCCGCAGCTGAGTGACGTGCGCGTGCAGTACGCCTGGGGCGGCGAGGTCGACATCACACTCAACCGCGCGCCACATTTCGGCCGGCTCGCGCCCAACGTTTACTTTCTGCAGGGCTTTTCCGGACATGGCATCGCGCTCACCGGTATCGCCGGCAAGCTGGTCGCCGAGGCGATCGGTGGCACCGCCGGGCGCTTCGATGTCTTCGCGCGCATCCCGCATGCCAACTTCCCGGGCGGACAGGCGTTGCGACGGCCGGCACTGGTACTGGCAATGCTCTGGTTCCGCATCAAGGACCTGCTGTAACCGGCGCGCACGCTAAGATCGCGCATGCCTGACGCACTCCACACCGGACCGCGTGCCCTCATCACCCTGCTGTGGGTCGCCTGGGCGCTGTACTGGCTCATTTCCGCCTGGGGAGTCAAGGCGGTACAGCGGCGCGAGTCGCTCGGCTCACGCCTGGCACACGTGCTGCCGCTGATCGTGGCGGGAGTGCTGCTCGGCTGGAGCCGCATGCCGTGGGCGTTTCTCACCCAGCGGTTGTGGCCGCGCTCATGGGAAGCGTACTGGATGGGCGTGGCGCTGCTGGCCGCGAGCATCGCTTTCGCCGTGTGGGCGCGCGTACACCTAGGTCGCAACTGGAGCGGCACGGTGACCGTGAAACAGGACCACGAGCTGATCCGCTCAGGTCCCTACGCCCTGGTGCGCCATCCGATCTACACCGGGCTGCTGGGCGCCGTGCTCGGCACTGCGATCGCCTCCGGCACGGTGCGTGCCGCGCTGGCATTCGTGATCATCACGATCGCGCTGGTGCGCAAGCTGCGCACGGAAGAGACCTTCATGCGCGAGACCTTCCCGGGCGAATACCAGCGCTACAGTGCGCAGGTGCCCGCGCTGATTCCCTTCACAAAGCCTCGGCGATCTGCACCGCATTAAGAGCAGCGCCCTTCAGCAGCTGATCGCCCGCGACCAGCAGTGAGATCGAGCGGCCGCTGGGGTCGCTCACGTCCTGACGGATCCGACCCACGAGGATGGCGTCCTGCCCCGAGGCATCCTGCGGCATGGGGAAGTAATTGCGCTCGGCGTCATCGACCAGCTTGACGCCCGGTGCGCTGCGCAGCAGTTCGCGCACTGCGCTCGGGGTCAGCGGACGCTCACATTCGAAGTTGATGGCGACCGAGTGGGCCCGCAGCACCGGCACGCGCACACAGGTGGCGGTTACGCGGATCTGCTCGTCAGCGAAGATCTTCTTGGTCTCGTTGATGACCTTAGTCTCTTCCTCGTTGTAGCCGCTGGCAGGATCGATGCGCGTGTTATGACTGAAGAGGTTGAACGCGTAAGGGTGTGGCAACACCGTGTTGCGGTAGGCACGCCCCTCCAGATAGGCGCGCGTCGACTCGCGCAGCTCCTCCATCGCGGCAGCACCGGCGCCGGAAGCCGCCTGGTAGGTCGCCAGCATCAGCCGCGTGATGCGGTTGGCGCAATGCACTGGCCACAACGGCGTGATGGAGATGATCGCGCAACAGTTGGGATTGGCGATGATGCCGCGGTGAGCGCGCAAGGCCTGGGCGTTGATCTCGGGCACCACCAGCGGCACCAGCGGGTCCATGCGAAATGCGGAGGAGTTGTCGATCACGGTCGCGCCGGCCTGTACGGCGAGCGGCGCGAAGCGCTTCGAGATCGCGCCGCCGGCGGAAAACAGCGCGATGTCGACACCGCCGAAACTGTCTTCGCTGAGCTCACGCACCGCGAGCTCCTGGCCGCGGAACTTCAGGCGCCTGCCAGCGGAACGAGCCGAGGCGAACAGTCGCAGCTCCCCCAGCGGAAAACGCCGCTGCTCCAGGCATCGGATCAGCTCGATGCCGACGGCGCCCGTCGCACCGACCACCGCGACCACCGGCGCCGCAGTCGCGGCTCGTTCGCTCATCGCCATAGCCATCTGCGCTCCTAAAGCAAAAAGCCCCGTCGGTTTTTCCGGCGGGGCCTGTTGATCAGCACTCGCGACACTGGCCGGATCAGCGCGCGCTAAGCCCCCGCAGTCCGCGTGACAGGACGCTGGCTCATGAGCATGCACCGCGGCGTCGATCTGAACATTGACGCGGGACGCTACCTGAGCAGTTTCAGGCTGTAAAGCGCCCGGGCTCGCCGCTAAAAGCAACTATTTGGTTGCAGATACGCCGCGGCTCCTGCTAAAGTGCAACCCGGAGGTTGCGAATATGCAAGACCGTATCGAGAAGCAGGTGGAACTGAAGGCGCCGCTCGCGCGCGTCTGGCGGGCGCTCACCGACTACCAGCAGTTCGGCAGCTGGTTCGGCGTACGGCTCGAACAGCCCTTCGTGCCCGGACAGGCTTCCGTGGGAAACATCACCTACCCGGGTTACGAGCACCTGCGCATGCGCATCGAAATCAAGACCATGGAGCCCGAGAAGCTCTTCAGCTTTCACTGGCATCCGTACGCCATCGATGCACGGGTTGATTACTCGCAGGAGACTCCCACGCTGGTGGAGTTCCATCTGCGCGAGCTGCCGGGCGGCGGCACCTTGTTGCGGGTCATCGAGTCGGGCTTCGCGCAACTGCCACCGCATCGTTACGCCGACGCACTGCGCATGAACGACAGCGGCTGGAGTCAGCAGATGGCCAACATCGCCCGCTATGTCGCGCGCGAGTCCTGATGCCAGCGTGGCGAAGCGCCGGCTGCATGCCGGTGCCTTCGCCGCCCTGGGCGATGAGACGCGGCTGGCGCTCATCGCCGCACTCAGCGCTGGCGAGCAGCGCTCGATCGCGCAGCTGACCGGCGGGACCCGTCTCACCCGCCAGGCCGTCACCAAGCATCTGCGGGTGCTGGAGCATGCCGGCATCGTGCATTGCGCGCGCAGCGGTCGGGAGCGACGCTATGGCCTCGATCCGGCACCGATGAAGGAGCTCGAAGAGTACCTGCGGCGCGTCTCTGAGCAATGGGACAACGTCCTCCTGCGACTGAAGGCGTTCGTCGAAGCCTAGTGGCGCGGCGGCGCGGCGTTCGCCGCAGGGTGCGCGGCTTTGGTCGCAGCACGCGGCGCGCGCGCTTTCGGGCGGCGGACGGTAGCGGGCATGATGGCGCACAAGGGGATCCATGCCAGTGCGCAAACTCAACGCCGTGCTCGCCCTCTCGCTGCTGGGGGTCGCCACCGTTGCAGCGGCTACGCCGCCTGCGGCCGTCACGCAGTTCCAGCAATTGCAGACTGCGCTGCAGCACACGCACGCCGCGCACGACTGGCGCGCCAATCTTGTCAGCGCGCTGCAGCTGCGGGCGCTTCTCAATAACTCACCGGACTCGCTCCTCGAGGTCGCGCGCGCCCGGGTTCAGCTCGGCGATCTCGCTGGCGCACGGGAGGAGATCGCCACCTATGCCCGCATGGGACAGTCGGCTGACCTCATGGCGGTCTCAGCTGACTTCGCGCCTCTGCTACGCAGTCGCGGCTTCGGCCCGCTGCAGCAGGCGCTGACCGCCAACGCGCAGCCGTTGGCGCGGGCCACTGCGTTTTTGCAGCTGCCCGATCCGCAGCTGCTCGCCGAGGACCTCGACTACGCCCCGGGCAGTCAGCAGTTTTTCGTGACCAGCGTGCGCGAACACAAAGTCGTCACGCTCGGCATGGACGGCAGTAGCCGCGATTTCGCCGCCGCCCCCGATGGCTGGCCGCTGCTGGCGGTGAAGGTTGACACGGCGCACGGGCGCTTGTGGGTGACTGAAGTGGCGCTGCGCGGACTGCGCTTCTCCCCCGCCCGCGACTGGGGCCGCGGCGCCCTGCTGTGCTACGACCTCGCCAGCGGCAAGCTGCTGCTGCGGGTAGAAGCGCCCAAGGACAGCAATCTCGGTGACATGCTGCTGACCAGCGCCGGCGCGGTCATCGTCAGCGACGCTGACGGGGGCGGCGTCTATCGGCTGAGCGCTGATACGGCGGCGCTGCAGCGGCTCGACCGCGGCGATTTCATCTCGCCGCAGACCCCGGCAGCGCACCCCGACGGTAAGCACATTTTTGTGCCCGATTACCTGCGGGGCGTGGCGCTGCTGGAACTCGCCACGGGACGGGTGCAGTGGCTGCCGATGGCCGGGCGCCACGCACTGAGCGGCATCGACGGCCTGTACTTTACCCGCGGCCATCTGTTGGCCGTGCAGAACGGCACCTCGCCGGCGCGCGTGACGGCGTTGCGACTCAGCCACTCACTCACCCGGATCGACGCTGAGCGACTCATCGAACGGGCGACGCCCGGGTTGGACCCGACGCACGGTGTGGTCGTGGGTGAGACTTTCTACTATCTCGCCAACTCGGGCTGGGACGCGATCGATGCCAAGGGCGGCATTAAGCCCGGCGCGATGCTCAGCGCTGCGCGGCTGATGCGTGTGCCGCTGCAGGCGGTGTTTTAGGCACGCGCGCGAATCTCGTAGCAGCGATGGATGCGCGGATTGCGCGCGAAATCCAGCGGCAGTGTCGCCGCCGACACATCGCGCACCTCGTACTGCGCGCTCACGGCGGCATCGAGGCGGAAGCGCTGCGCGTTGGTGGAAAACACCAACAGCCCGTCCGCCGCGAGCAGCTGCACCGACTGCTCGATGAGTGCGCCGTGGTCGCGCTCGATATCGAGCACGTCGCTCATGCGCTTGGAGTTCGAGAACGTCGGCGGGTCGAGGAACACCAGATCATAGCGTTCGGCGCCGGTCAGCGCGCTGCGCAGCCAGGCGAGGCAATCGGCCTGCAGCAGATGATGCTCAGGGCCGTTGAAGCCATTGAGCGCGAGGTTGCGCTGCGCCCACTGCAGGTAGGTGCGTGACATGTCCAGGCTGGTCGTGAGGCTGGCCCCGCCGGCGGCCGCGTACACGGTGGCGGTGCCTGTGTAAGCAAACAGATTGAGGAAGCGTTTGCCGCGCGCCGCGGCGCGCAGGCGCGCGCGCGTCAGGCGATGGTCGAGAAAGATACCGGTATCGAGGTAATCCCCCAGATTGACCTGGAATCTCAGCCCGCCCTCCTCGATCTGCTGGAACTGCGCCGTCTCATCCAGCTTCTCGTACTGCTCACCGCGCGCGGTGCGCCGACGGGTGCGCAGGTGGATGCGCTCGGCGGGCACCCCCGTCACCGCCGGCAAGCTGGCCAGCACCTCGCCACGGCGACGCCGTACCGCTTCAAGTTCGATCTCCGCGGGTGCCGCATATTCCTGCACATACAGCCACGGCTGCGGCGGATCGAGCGTCTGGTAGCGGTCGATGGCGAAGGCATACTCGGGCATGTCGGCGTCATAGACGCGGTAACAGGAGATTCCCTCGCGCGCCGCCCAGGGACGCAAGCGCTTCAGATTCTTGCCGAGACGGTTCGCGAACATCTGCGCCCCGGCGGTGTCTTTCAGGTGCGCAATGCCGCGGCCGAGAGTCCCCGGCTCGCGCATGCTCTGTGGCTCGACGCGGATGCGCAGCAGCCGGCATTCCAGTCCACCGTTCCAGACGGTATGCGTGCGGTAGGCGCGCAGGCCCAGTTCCATGCCGAGTTCGGGGGCGGCCGTGAGCAGCAGCGCCTGCCAGCCCTGAAAGCGTTCGCGTAGCACGACACCCAACTCGTGGTGTATGGCACGCGCGCCTTCGCGGTCTTCGAGCCGCACCCCATACGGCGGGTTGGCGCAGACGAGGCCGGGAAGCTGCAGCGCCACCGGCGGGGCGACCTGCGCGAGCGGCAGCTGCTGGAAGCTCACCAGCCCGGCGATGCCCGCGCGGGCCGCATTTTCCACCGCGTTGCGGATCGCCTGTGCGTCACGATCGCTGCCGTAGATGCGCGCCGCTGTGGCGGCACCTGCACGCGCGCGCAGCAGCGCCTCCTCCTGCAGGCGCGCCCACAGGGCGGCATCGTGGCCGCGCCACTTGAGAAAACCGAAATACTCGCGCCCGAGGCCGGGGGCGCGATCGGCGGCCATGAGCGCACCCTCGATGCAGAACGTGCCGGAGCCGCACAGCGGATCCACCAGCGGTGCACCCTGCGCGGCGAGCTCGGGCCACTGCCCGCGCAGCAGCACCGCGGCGGCAACGTTTTCCTTCAGCGGGGCTTCGCCCGCGCCGCCGCGATAGCCACGGCGGTGCAGGCTCTCGCCCGACAGATCGAGCGCCAGCGTGATGTGGGTGCCGTGCGCGTGCGCGTGCACGCGCACGTCGGGCCGTTCCAGGCGGATGTCGGGACGAACGCCGTAGCGCGCGCGCAGCTCATCGACGATGCCGTCTTTGAGCTTGAGCGCGCCAAAATGACTGTGAGCGATCGCCGGGTGGCGGCCGCTGAAATCACACGCGAGCGTAGTCGCCGGGCCGAGGTGTGCCGCCCAGTCAACCGTGCGCACACCGGCGTAGAACTCCGCGGCGTCACGCGCCTGAAACTGCGTGAGCTCGAGGAATACGCGGTTGGCAATGCGCGACCACAGGCAGGCGCGGTAGGCGCACTCCAGGCTGCCGGTAAAGGCCACGCCACCGGCACGCTCACGCGCCCCGGCAGCGCCGAGCGCGGTCAGCTCGCGCACCAGCAGATCGGCAAAGCCGCGCGGCGCGCTGGCGAGCAGGCTGAGCGTGCCCTCGGTCACGCCGGCGGCTGCATCCGCCTCACGACAGATCGAGCCAGGTCGTCTTCAGCTCGGTGTACTTTTCCAGCGCGTGCAGGGACTTGTCGCGCCCGATGCCGGACTGCTTGAAGCCGCCGAACGGCACGGTGATATCGTCGGCGTCGTAGCAGTTGATGTAGACCGTGCCGGCGCGCAGCGCGCGCGCCACGCGGTGCGCGGTGGTCACATCGCGCGTCCACACCGCCGCTGCCAGGCCGTAGATCACATCGTTGGCGATCTCGATCGCCTCATCCACGGTCTTGAAAGTGATCGCCGCCAGCACCGGCCCGAAGATCTCCTCGCGCGCGATGGTCATCGCGGGCTTTACCTGCTCGAACACGGTGGGTTCGATGAAATAACCGCCACTGTCCTCGCGCACGCGGCGGCCGCCGAAACGCACGCTGGCGCCGTCGTTACGGCCGGACTCGATGTAGCCCAGCACGCGCTTCATCTGCGTCTCATCGACGATGGCGCCCAGGCGTGTGGCCGGATCGAGCGGGTCGCCGGGCTGGAGTTTGCGGCCGATGGCCTGCACCTTTTCCAGCACCGCATCCTTGATGCCCTCCTGCAGCAGCAGGCGCGAGCCGGCTGAGCACACCTCGCCCTGATTGAAGAATATGGCGAACGCGGCGGCGGTCGCGGCCTTGTCGAGGTCGGGGTAATCGGCTAGCACGATATTGGGCGACTTGCCACCGCACTCGAGCGACACCCGCTTGAGATTGGACTGGCCGGCGTATTGCATGATGGCGCGCCCGGTGGCGGTCGAGCCGGTGAAGGCAATGCAATCGACATCCATGTGCAGTGCCAGCGCTTTGCCAGCGGTCTGCCCGAGTCCCGGCACCACGTTGAATACGCCCGGCGGCACGCCCGCCTCGAGGGCGAGCTCGGCGATTCGCAGCGCGGTGAGCGGCGATTTCTCCGAGGGCTTGAGCACCATCGAGTTGCCGGCCGCGAGCACCGGGCCGAACTTCCACGCGGCCATCACCAGGGGAAAATTCCACGGCACGATCGCGCCGACCACACCGAGCGGCTCGCGCGTGATGAGACCCAGTGCCTTGGGTCCGGTGGGCGCGACCTGATCGTAGACCTTGTCGACCGCCTCGGCGTACCACTGCACGCAGCGGGCGGCACTCGGCACGTCGATCTTGAGGCTGTCCGAGATCGGCTTGCCCATGTCGAGCGTCTCGAGCAGCGCCAGCTCCTCGGTGTGCTGCAGGATCAGTTCGGCGAAGCGCTGCAGAATTTTCTTGCGCTTCACCGGGGCCAGGTTGGCCCACACGCCTTTGCGAAAGGCGGCGCGCGCCGAGAGCACCGCGCGGTTGATGTCTTCCTGGTCGCCCGCCGCGACGCGCGCCAGCAGTTTACCGGTGGCGGGGTTGATGGAATCGAAGGTCGCCCCTGAGGCGGCATCGACATAACGGCCGTCGATGAAAGCCTGGGTGCGGAACTCGAGCGCGCGCGCGCGCTCGTGCCAGGAAATGCTGTCGGGTTGGGCGTTCATGAATTAAGTGCTCAGAAAGTCGGTGGGGTACTGGCGCTAATGATCTCACAGGCCTCGCGGCCGACGTTGCGGAAGCGGTGCGGCAGCTGGCTGGCGAAATAATAGGCCTCGCCGGGTCCGAGCACGCGCGTGGCACCCCCCACGGTGAGCTCGATCCGGCCGCGGATCACCACCCCGGCCTCTTCGCCGCGATGGGCCAGCATCTCGTCCCCGGTGGCAGCTCCGACCGCATAACGCTCGTGCAGCAGGCTCAGCTGGCGGCTCGGTCGTTGCGCGGCCACCAGACGCAGCGACACCTGGGCGTTCCCCAGCTCAACCAGATCCTCAGCACCGAAGAAGGCCTGCGGAGTGCTGCTGAGGTCCAGCGTGAAGAACTCGGCCAGGGACATGGGTACTCCATCGAGTACCTTCTTGAGGGAACTCACCGAGGGACTCACGCGGTTCTGTTCGATGAGCGAGATCAGGCCGTTGGTGACCCCGGCGCGGCGCGCCAGCGCGCGCTGCGACAGACCAAAAGTGGTGCGCACGCTGCGCAGGCGGGCGCCGACATCGATGCTCATGGTGTTTAGGATTATAGACGTGAGGGGCCAAAATGTCCGTCCCTGTGGCCGCTAGTGTTGAGTTTATTTATCATTCTGCCCCTTTTCCGCTGGATCCGAGTGGTCATGACGAAAGCCGCTGACACCCTGAGCCGCGCCGACCTCGAGGCCCTGTGGCTGCCCTTCACCGCCAACCGTCAGTTCAAGGCGCGGCCGCGCCTGCTCGCCCGGGCGAGCGGCATGCATTACTGGACCGCGGAGGGTCGGCAGATACTCGATGGGGTCGCGGGACTGTGGTGCGTGAACGCCGGCCATGCGCGTGTGGAGATCAGCCAGGCGGTCGCAGCGCAACTCGAGACGCTCGATTACGCCCCACCCTTCCAGATGGCGCACCCGCCCGCGTTTGAACTCGCCAACGCGCTGGTGAAGATCGCTCCCCAGGGACTCGATCACGTGTTCCTGACCAACTCCGGATCGGAATCGGTCGACACGGCGCTCAAGATCGCACTCGCCTACCACCGCATGCGCGGCGAGGCCTCGCGCACCCGTCTCATCGGCCGCGAGCGCGGCTACCACGGCGTCGGCTTCGGCGGCATCTCGGTGGGCGGCATTCCCAGCAACCGCAAGATGTGGTCGAGCTCACTGCTGCCCGGCGTCGACCATCTGCGCCATACCCACGATCCGGCGCGCAATGCTTTTGCGCGCGGCGCCCCGGAGCATGGCGCAGAACTCGCCGACGAGCTCGAGCGGCTGGTGAGCCTGCATGATGCCTCCAACATCGCTGCAGTCATCATCGAGCCGATTGCCGGCTCGAGCGGTGTACTGCTGCCGCCGCGCGGCTATCTGCAGCGGCTGCGGCAGATCTGCGACCGCCACGGCATTTTGCTGATCTTCGATGAGGTCATCACGGGCTTCGGGCGCACCGGCGCAGCCTTTGCCGCGCAGGAGTTCGGCGTCACGCCTGACATGATGACGCTCGCCAAAGGGCTCACCAACGGCTGCATCCCCATGGGCGCGGTGCTGCTCAGCAAGGCGGTGTACGAGGCCTTCATGCAGGGCCCCGACGGCATCGAACTGTTTCACGGCTATACCTACTCGGCGCATCCGGCGGCCTGCGCCGCGGCGCTGGCCACGCTCGGGATCTACGAGCGCGAGGGCCTCTTGACCCGCGCCAAGTCGCTGGCGGGCCAATGGGAAGAGTCGGCGCACGCGCTGCGCGCGTCACCGCACGTGGTCGACATCAGGAATTACGGGCTGATTCTCGGACTGGAGCTCGAACCGCTGGCAGGCAAACCCGGCGCGCGCGCCTACGAGGTGTTCACACGCTGCTTCGAGCGCGGCGTGCTGGTACGTCAGACGGGTGACGTCATTGCGCTGTCACCGCCCTTGGTCATCGACAGCGGGCAGATCGAGCAGATTTTCGGCACGCTGCGCGAAGTGCTGCGCGCAACGTAGTCCGTGCCGCGGCGGCGCGCGGCGGCCAGCGGCGGACGCGGGTTAGGCGTGCGGCTGCTGCTGGCGCTGCCGGCGCAGGCGCGCGAACACCATCCAGGCGAGGACGGCGATCACCAGGGCGCTGCCCACCAGCGTCTCCATTTCGGACAGGGTAAACGGACTCGGTCGCGACGCGACCACGGTGATGGTCTGCACGGTAGATTCTCCTGAGCTAAAGCAACTGCGACACTCGCCGTTACCTTTGCACCGGGCACTGCGGAAATGAAGCAAACCGTCGCGCTTGTGCGACGGGCATCAAGATCAGCGGGTGTTATGTCAGCTGAAGACTGCGGCGCTCAGGTGCGCGCTTCAAAGATTGCGTAGATCTTGGCGCAATCCTCGACCACTTCCCAGGTACCGCTGAAGCCGGCCGGAACCACGAATGCGTCACCGGCCACAAAGGTGCTGCGCGCGCCACTCGCGCTTTCGATGATCACCTTGCCGAGGGTCATCACGCACAGCTCGTTCTCGGTGTAGCGCACGCGCCATTTGCCACGGCTCGCCGCCCAGCGCCCGGCGAAGAACTGCTGGGTGCTGTCGGCGAAGAAGTTGCTCACCGACAGCTGCGGCGTCCCGGCGAGCAGCCGCTCGGCAGGCGGCTCCGACAACTCGGGCTCCACCGGACCATCGAGGCGAACGATGGCAGTGCTCATGGGCAGGTAACACAGGTATTCATGCCAGGAAATTCTAGCGCGAAGACGCGCCGCGGACTTGCCTTCCCGCGGCGCGCCGCGCTGCCAGCGCAGCGCGCTAGTCACGGCGCGCCACCTGCTCGGGCTGCGCCAGCTGCAGTCTGACGCTCACGTGCCGGTCGAGGGCATAGGCATCGAGATCGCCGCCCGCCGCAATGGACTCGGTCTTGCCGTGTGCCTCGAGGAAGATGCGCTCGCGCGCGACCCCCGCACACACCAAAACGGCGGCCACATTTTCCGCGCGCCGCAGCGACAATTCATCGTTGTAAGTGTCCGAGCCGCGCGGGTCGGCATAGCCGGCCACCCGCACCTGAGCCTGCGGCAGAGATGCGATCAGCGCACCCAGCTTGAGCAGCGGCGACATGGCCTGGGCCGTGATCGAATCGTCGTCGGTCCGGAAACTGACATCCAGCCCCACCTCGTCGGTGTGCTGCAGCGACTGATCCAGTTCCTGATCGCGCGCCTGCGCCTGGGCGAGCGAGCCATGCAGCTGTGCCAGGTCGGCGTCGAGTTGCGCGCGCTGCTGTTCACTGGCCTGCAGGTCCGCCTGCAGCGCCTGCTTGGCCTGCTGCTGATGATGGTAGTGGTCACCGATGAGGGCGCCGGCGCCCAGACCCACGATGGCGCCGACCGGGCCTGCCGCCAGCGCGCCGACAGCCAGGCCGGTAGCGGCGCCGATGTTGGCTTGCCTGCTGACCGGGTCGCGCGCGCTGCCCGGATCATCAGCATGGGCCGGCAGCATCACCAGAACGCCGAGTGCGCCGGCGAACGCCAGACGGCTAAACCTCATGTTCAGTGCTTTCATCGAGGCCTCCTTATATAGGGTGTCAGGTCCGCGGCAGTGGCTGTGCTGCTCTGCCGTGGATGACATTGCAACGCGACGCGGCGTCTGAGCCGTGATGCAAAAGCGGCGCGGTGGGGAAGATTTGTGGCGAAACATGGCAGTGCGGGGGATCGCATATACTGCGCACCCGCCCTCAGCCATCCGGAATCTCTGCATGCCCCATGACAATGATGCGCGCCCGCGCAACCGGGCCGGCCGGCTCGCCGCCGCGCTCGCCGCGCTCGGCTGGTTCCTGAGCGCCGCTGCCGCCACCGGTACGGATACCGCCGCCGAGAAAGGCGTGCTGCGTGCCACTCTCAGTAACGGCCTGCGCGTTGTCATCGTGCGCAACACGCTCGCACCGGTGGTGGCGACCTCGGTGAATTACCTGGTCGGCTCGGACGAGGCGCCTGAGGGTTTTCCCGGACTGGCGCACGCCGAAGAGCACATGATGTTCCGCGGCAGTCCCGGGCTGACCGCGGACCAGCTGGCCGACATCGGCAGCGTGGTCGGCGGTGATTTCAACGCCAACACCCGCGAGGGGCTCACGCAGTATCTGTTTACCGTGCCGAGCGAGGATCTCGACGTCGCACTGCACATTGAGGCGCTGCGCATGCGCGCGGTACTGGATACGCCCGAGGGCTGGAACCAGGAGCGCGGCGCCATCGAGCAGGAGGTCGCCCAGGACCTCTCCGAACCCTCCTACATCCTCTACGAAAAGCTGCGCGCGCGGATGTTCGACGGCACCCCCTACGCGCACGATGCGCTCGGGACCCGGCCGTCGTTCGAGAAGACTACGGCGCAGATGCTCAAGAGTTTTCACGACACCTGGTACGCACCCAACAATGCCATCCTGGTGATTGCCGGCGATGTCGATCCCAGCGCAGCGCTGGCGCAGGTACGCGAGCTGTTCGGCGACATCGGCGCGAAAAAACTGCCGCCGAAGCCGGCAGTGTCGCTGCAAGCCATCCAGCCCACCTCATTCACGGTCGATACCGATCGGCCGAACGGCACGCTGATGATCGCGACGCGCACGCCGGGACCGCGCGATACGGATTTTCCCGCGCTCGAGCTGCTCGCCGACGTGCTCAGCAGCCGGCGCTTCGCACTCTACGAGCTGGTGCCGCAGGGCAAGGCGATCTCGGCCGATTTCTCGGTTGATCCGTTGCCCGAGGCCGGCCTTGCCTACGCGGTCGTGTCGTTCACCACCGGTGAGGATCCGAAGGCGCTGGATAAGGATGTGCGTGCCATCCTGACACGGGTGGCGCGCGAGGGCGTGCCGGCGGAACTGGTGGAAGCAGCCAAGCTGCAGGAGCGTAGCGCCGCTCAGTTCCAGCGCAATTCCATCCCCGAGCTCGCCTCGGTGTGGTCGGATGCGCTCGCACTCTACGGCCTGAGCTCCCCTGATGAGGACCTCGAGCGCATCGAACGCGTCACGGTTGCCGACGTCAATCGCGTCGCGCACAAGTATCTCGATCTCGATCACGCCATCACCGGTGTGATGCTGCCGCGCGGCTCGGGCGCGCCCACCGCGGCGCGCGGTGGCTTCGGCGGCCAGGAATCGATCTCGCTCGGCGAAGCCCATCCGACCGAACTGCCCGTCTGGGCGCAGAAGGCCCTGCAGCGTCTGCAGGTCCCGCCGAGCACGCTGCATGCCACGGTCAGCACGCTGCCCAACGGGGTCGCGCTCATCGTGCAGCCCGAGGACGTGAGCGACACGGTGGGCGTCTACGGTCACATCCGCAACCGCCCGGAAATGCAGGAGCGCAAAGGTCAGGAAGGCATCTCGCAACTGCTGTCGCAGCTGCTGACTTACGGCAGCGCGCACCTCGACCGCGTGGCCTTCCAGCAGGCGCTCGATGCGATCGGCGCGCGCGAGCACGCCGGCACCGACTTCTCGGTGGAGGTGCTGGCGGACAGTTTCGACCGCGCAGTAGAGCTGCTGGCCGACAATGAGCTCAATCCGGCGCTGCCGGAGCCGGCGCTGCAGGTGATCCGCGGACAGATCGCCCTGGGCGTGGCGGCGCGCAACCAGAGTCCCGGGTTTCTCACGCAGCGCTCGTTACGCACCGCTCTCTATCCGCCTGATGATCCGAGCCTGCGCCTGTCCACACCGGAAACGGTGCGCTCACTCACGCTCGCCGACGTACGCGCTTACCACGCCGCGGTTTTCCGTCCCGATCTGGCCACGATTGTCGTCATCGGCAAGGTCGACCCGCAGCGCGCCCGCGCGGTGATCGAAAAATACTTCGCCGGCTGGCACGCCAGCGGACCCAAGCCCGACGTCGATCTGCCGGCGGCACCGGACAACAAGGTCCACAGTGTGGTGGTGCCGGATGCCAGTCGCGTGCAGGACCGGGTGGTGCTGGCGCAGAACCTGGCGTTGACGCGCTCCGATGCCGACTACTATCCGCTGCAACTCGGCAATGCGGTGCTCGGCGGCAGCTTTTACTCCACGCGCCTCAGCATCGATCTGCGCAAGAACTCCGGGCTGGTCTACACGGTCGAGTCAGTACTGCAGGCCGGCCGCACCCGCAGCGTCTACCTGGTCGACTACGCCAGCGATCCGCAGAACGTCATCAAGGCGGCCGACATGGTCGCGCGTGAAGTCGCCACCATGCAGCAAACGCCGGTCGGCGATGACGAGCTCACCCGCGTCAAGGCATGCCTGTTGCGGCAGATTCCGTTGAGCGAGGCGAGCGTCGAAGAGATCGCCCGCGGCCTGCTCGGGCGCACCGACCTCGGGCTGCCGCTCGATGAGCCGACGCGCGCCGCGCAACGCTACATCGCGCTCGATGCCGCGACGGTGCAGCAGGCATTCCGCAAGTGGCTGCGTCCCAACGATCTGGTACGCATCAGCGAGGGGCCGGCGCCGCCCTAGCAGCGCGCCTCAGCGGGCTGCCGCCGGTGGCGGCCGCTGTCCGGCGCAGAGGATGTCGGTGACGCGCTCGGAGTCCATGTATTCGCGCAGCAGCACCACGCGTCCGGCGCGAAACACGAACAGAAAGTGATAGTCGTTCGTGTACAGCTGCCCGGAGACGTGCGCTCCGTGTGAGTGCGCTTCGACCGCGACCCGCTCGCCCTCCGCCGTCATGGCATCGATGGTGAAGGTGAGTCCCTGCGGAAACACTGCGAAGATCTGCGCGGCGGCCGCCTGGATCTGTGCGCGCGTGAATCGGCCCGAGATCAGCGTGCGGCCCATGGTCTCGAGCTGGCCGTCAGCGGCATAAGCGTCGAGCAGCGCGGCGACGTCGCCACGGTTCAGGATCGCAAAGAAATCGCGCACCCGTTGTTTGTTCTGTTCCGCGACCGACATCTGCGCTCCCGCCAGTGTTGGAATGCGCAGCGGACGCTGGCTGTAGCGTGAGCACACGAGCGCGTCCCGGCATCCACGGTTTGCAGGTAGTATGGCAGTGCGAGTGCTCATGCCCAAGTCATTCACGCAATCCGGCCTGTCCCGCGGACTGCGCCGCGCCTGGCTGCGTCTGGCGCCGCAGCGCAGTGGCAGCGGTCACACGGCCGCCGCGGAACCGTGGTGGAAACACTCGGTGACTTATGAAATCTATCTGCGCAGCTTTCAGGATTCCAACGGCGACGGCGTCGGTGACCTGAACGGCGTCGTGCAGCGGCTCGACTACCTCGAGTCGCTCGGTATCGACGCGATCTGGATCACGCCCTTCTACCCTTCGCCGCAGGTCGATTTCGGCTACGACATCTGCGACTTCCGCGCCATCGACCCGCGTTTCGGTACGCTCGCCGACTTCGACCATCTGCTGCGCGAGGCAGCCAAGCGCGGCATCCGCGTGCTGCTGGACATGGTGCTCAACCACACCTCCGAGCAGCATCCGTGGTTTCAGGAAGCCGCGCGCGCGCGCGATTCTGCCTGGCACGACTTCTACCTGTGGAGCGATGGCCGCACGGATGGCGACGGCCAGCGCCTGCCCCCCAATAACTGGGTCAGCCTGTTTGGCGGCTCGGCGTGGCAGTACGTGGCGGCGCTGGACCGTTTCTACTATCACAGGTACTACCCGCAGCAGCCCGATCTCAACTGGCGCAACCCGCAGGTGGAGCGCGCCATGTTCGACAACATGGCCTTCTGGCTGGAGCGCGGTGTCGCAGGCTTCCGTCTCGATGCGATCACTTCACTCATCGAAGACGCGCAGCTGCGCGACGAACCGCCCAGCGGCGGCAGCAACTCCCAGGGTGACCCCAATCTCGAGCACATTTACACCGACAATCTGCCCGAGACGCACGCGGTGATGCGGCGCCTGCGCGCGCTCATCGATGCCTATCCGGGACGGCGCGTGCTGATCGGCGAGACTTACCTGCCGCGCACCGCCGACCTCGACGCCTGGTACGGCGGCGCGCGACACAACGAGCTGCATCTGCCGATGAACACGCTGGTCGGCTTGGGCGAGGCGCTGGATGCGGTCACCTTCCGCCAGCACCTGAGCGAGGCCGCCACCGAACTGCACCACTCGCAGCCGTTGTTGGTGTTCGACAACCACGACCGCATACGCAGCTGGGACCGCTACGGCGACGGCCTACACGACCGCGAGATCGCGCGTCTCATCGCCACACTGCTGTTTACCGCGCGCGCCGCGGTGCTGCTTTATCAGGGCCAGGAAATCGGCCAGCGAACCTCGCCCCCGCAACGCGTCGAGGACGTGCGCGATCCGCTCGGCATCCGCGGCTGGCCGCAGGACAAGGGCCGTGACGGCGAGCGCACGCCGATGCAATGGGATGCAGGTCCGCAGGCCGGTTTCAGCAGCAACCCGCGCACCTGGCTGCCGCTGTGCGCGGATTACCAGACCGTCAATGTCGCAACTGAGCTGGCCGACCCCAACTCCCTGCTCAACTGGCACCGGCACCTGATCTCGATGCGCAGCCGCTATGCCGCTTTGCGCAGCGGCAGCATGGTGTTGCTCGACCGCGCCAACCCGCACGTGCTCAGCTACGCGCGCGTCTCCGTGGACGGCAGCGCCCTGCTCGTGGCGCTCAACATGTCGGCGAGTGCGCAAACGATCACTCTCGATCTGGTCGCCGCCGGGGTCGGTGGCGAGCGGCTGCTGACGCTGTTGTCGAGCCCGGGCGTGCTGCCCGACGCCACTGTCGGCGCACCGGTGCTGTTGCCGCCGTACGCCGCCTGGCTGGCCGCCGTGCGCGACCACCGGCATCCCGGGCACGCGCCGCCGGCGAGCGAGCCGCTCGACGCTCGGGTCGCTCCATGAGCACGCGGGCGTGGCGCGCGCTAGTGCTCGGCAGCCTGCTGTGGGCGATCATGGGCGCGGCGCACGCCGCCGCACCCTGGTGGCGCGGCGCGGTCATTTACGAGATCTATCCGCGCAGTTTTCAGGACTCGAATGGTGATGGCGTAGGCGATCTGAACGGCATCACCACACGGCTCGATTATCTGCAGGCACTGGGTGTGGATGCCATCTGGATCACACCCTTCTATCCGTCGCCGCAAGTGGATTTCGGCTACGACATCGCCGACTACCAGGCCGTCGATCCTCTCTACGGCACGCTCACCGATTTCGATCAGCTGGTGCGGCAGGCGGCACGGCACCACATTCGCGTCATCCTCGATATGGTGCTCAACCATACCTCGGATCAACATCCATGGTTCCTGGATGCGGCACACTCACGCAGCGCAGCTCATCACGACTTCTACGTGTGGAGCGATGGCAAGCCCGGCCCCGCCGGCAAGCCGCTGCCGCCCAACAACTGGGTGAGCCTGTTCGGCGGCTCCGCCTGGCGCTACACGCCCGCCGTGCGCCAGTTCTACTATCACCTGTTCTATCCGCAGCAGCCCGACCTCAACTGGCGCAATCCACAGGTGGAGCAGGCCATGACCGGCGCGATGCGCTTCTGGCTCGACCGCGGCGTCGCCGGTTTCCGCCTCGATGCCATCACCGCGCTGTTCGAGGATCTGCAGCTGCGCGATGCACCCGCGCTCGGCGGCCTCAACGCGCAGGGCGATCCGATCCTGAGCGATGTCTACACCAGCAATCTGCCGGAAGTGCACGACGTCATGCGGCGTCTGCGTGCCATGACCGACAGCTACCCGGGGAACCGCGTGCTGATCGGTGAAACCTACGTGCCCAAGACCTCCGACCTCGATGCCTGGTACGGTGGAGCACGGCACGACGAGCTGCAACTGCCGATGGATACGCTGGTGGGACTCGGCAACCGTCTCGATGGCGCCACGCTGCGCCGCCTGTTGTACGAGGCGCAGACCCAGTTGCATGGCTCGATGCCGCTGTTCGTTTTCGACAACCACGACCAGGTGCGCAGCTGGGACCGCTTCGGCGACGGGGCGAACAATGCACTGATGGCCCGCCTGGTAGCCGTGCTGCTGCTCACTGCGCAGGATGCGGCACTGATTTATCAGGGGCAGGAAATCGGCCAGACCACCGCAACCCCCACGCGCGTCGAGCAGGTCAAGGACCCCATCGGGATCCGTGGCTGGCCCAAGGAGAAAGGACGCGACGGCGAGCGCACCCCCATGCAGTGGGATAACTCCCCTAACTCCGGCTTTACTACCTCGCCTAAGCCCTGGCTGCCCATCCCGCCCTCCGCTGCTACCTATAATGTCGAGACGGAAAAGAAAGACCCCAACTCCATCTTCAACGCC
>Ga0070761_10000155_pt1 | contig 45752 bp, 40 predicted proteins | sample HubBroMetageREF1_FD_66724 | JGI IMG/M metagenome (GOLD analysis project Ga0070761, IMG submission 66724) | Reference soil microbial communities from the Hubbard Brook experimental Forest, New Hampshire, USA - Hubbard Brook CCASE Soil... | ecosystem: Environmental > Terrestrial > Soil >... | reverse complement strand
ACCAGCTGAAAGAGAGTACCTCAGCGCTTGAGGATGACCGCCGAGCCGTGGCCGAACAGGCCCTGGTTGGCGCTGATAGCCACTTTGGCATCGGCCACCTGACGCTCACCCGCCTGACCACGCAGCTGCCAGGCCAGTTCGCACACCTGCGCGAGCGCCTGTGCCGGCACCGCTTCGCCGAAGCAGGCGAGCCCGCCTGACGGATTGACGGGAATGCGGCCGCCGATGCGCGTCGCGCCGCTGCGCAACAACTCCTCCGCCGCACCCGCCCGGCACAATCCCAGGTATTCGTACCAGTCGAGCTCCATCGAGGCGGCCAGATCGTAGACCTCCGCGAGCGACAGATCTTCCGGTCCGAGGCCGGCCTCGGCGTAGGCGTGCTCGGCAATCGAGGCGCGAAACGAATGGCTCTGGGCGGCGGCAGCCGAGTCGGTGGCGATGTCCGGCATCTCCACCTCGGAGCTGGCGAAGCGCGGCGTGACGGTGGAGATCCCGGCGATGCGCGGCGCCTTGCGGTTGTGGCGGCGCGCGTACTCGACACTCGAGAGCACCACCGCGGCGCCGCCATCCGAGGTGGCGCACACGTGCAGCAGGCGCAGCGGATCGGCCACCAGCGCCGATTCGAGCACTTCCTCGCGCGTGAAGCGCTTGCGGTAACGCGCGTTGGGATTGGCGGCACCGTGCGCGGCGTTCTTGACTTTGACCGCGGTGAAGTCCTCGACCGTGGCCCCGTACAGGTCCATGCGCCGCCGCGCGTAGAGTGCGAAATAGGTCGGATTGGTGATGCCGAGCAGGAAACGTACCCAGTCGGGGTCGTCCGGCCGGTAGCCGGCCGCCGGCGCCAGAAAGCCTTTGGGCGTGGTATCGGCTCCGAGCACCAGCGCGAGCTCGCAGCCGCCCGCGAGGATCTTGGCGCGTGCCGCTGCGAGTGCCTGCGCGCCGGAGGCGCAGGCGGCGTAGGAGGTATTGACCTCCGCGCCCTGCCAGCCGAGGGCCTGCGCGAAACTCGCACCGGCGATGTAGCCCGGGTAGCCGCAGCGCATGGTTGCCGCCCCCGAGATGAACTGCACGTCGCGCCATTCAATGCCGGCATCCTTCAGTGCGGCCCGCGCGGCATGCACGCCGTATTCGATGAAATTGCGCCCCCACTTGCCCCATGGGTGCATGCCGACGCCGAGTACCGCAACTTCGCCGCTCATGGCTGATCCACGGGCTGCCACTTCCACACCAGCTTGTCCTGCCCGCCCTCGCGATAGAGGGTCTCCAGCACCAGCTCGACCGGCATGCCAATCTTGAGGCGTTCGACCTGCACCCCCGCGACCACCTGCCCGAGCACGATCATGCGCTCGCGCTCGAGCTCGACCGCCGCGATCGCAAACGGCACGAACGGCTGCGGCGAGACGTACGGCGGCGGCGGCTGATAGCAGGCGTTGGTGTACGACCAGATGCGCCCGGTGCGACTCAGGGGCAGCTCTTCGAAACGCTCACCCTCGCAGAGCGGATTGCGGCAGAAAGTGCTGAGGCGCGGGAAAAAGTAACTGCCGCAGCTGAGACAGCGCGAGCCGATCAAGTGCGGCTGCGGCCCGAGCGTGTACCAGCCCTCGAGCACCGCGTGCTGCTGCGGGTCGCTCATTTGGGCATGAGCACGCCGGCCGTGAGGCCGCCGTCGACCACAAACTCGCTGCCGGTTGTATAAGAAGAGTCGTCCGAGGCGAGAAACACGACCGTGGGAGCGATTTCCGCCGGATCGGCCATGCGTCCGAGCGGCGCATTGGCGAACGGGGCGGCCCCCAGGGTGGTGAGCGAGACGTTGTACGACTCGGCCAGCAGCGGCGTCAGCATTGCACCCGGGCACACCGCGTTCACGCGGATGCCGTAGGCACCGAACTCGAGGGCCGCGGCCTTGGTCATACCAATGACCGCATGCTTGCTGGCGGTATAAGCGAGCGCCAGCGGCACACCCTCGATACCGGCCGTGGAGGCGATATTGACGATCGAGCCACCGCCGGCCGCGCGCATGACGGCAAGACACGAGCGCATGCCGAGGAATACGCCCAATTGATTGATGCGCACGATCTGCAGGTACTCCTCGGCGGTAAGTTCCAGCGTCGCGTGCGTGCGGAAAATGCCGGCGTTGTTGATGAGGACGTTCACCGCGCCGAAGTGTGCACGCGTCGCAGCGAGCGCAGCATTCCAGTCGCTCTCGCTGGAGACATCCAGATGAACATAATGGGCGCGCTCACCGAGAGTCGCCGCCAGTGCCCTGCCCTCCTCGTCGCGCACGTCGGCCAGCACCACCTGCGCGCCTTGTGCATGCAGAACGTGGCCGATGCTCGCGCCCAACCCGCGCGCGGCGCCTGTCACCAACGCGACCTTGCCGGAAAGACCCCTCATGCGCTGTCCTTGATCGTCAGTGGATGTGCAACCGCCAAGCGTACCCACAGAGCCGCCATGGTCGGCATCACACATATGGAGTACTCTTTATGGGATCATGCTGTGTTGTGCGCGCCGTAATTAAACCCGACCCGATGAGCCGCCCGGCTGCTCCGCGCTCCTCGCCCCGTGCCGCGGCTGTGGCTGCCGGCAGCAGCGTTGATACGCTCGCCGGCCTCGAGCTGCGCGAGCGGCTGGCGCTGCTGGTGCACGAGGGCGCGCTCGAACCCAAGCGCTGGCGCGAATTCCTCGAGGCTCTGGGGCGACGCCTGAAGGGCGCTGCAACACTGCTGCTGCGCTCGCCGCATGTCGCCGAGGCAGGACTGCTGTACTCCTGGGGCGGCAGCGATGAGGTGCTGGCGCAGTACGCCCACCGCTATTTCCCGCTCGACCCGTTCGTCAACCTGCCGGAGAAGCAGGTGATCACCATGCACGACTTCGTGCCGGTCGAGCAGCTCGAACGCAGTCGCTTCTACACCGAATATCTGATTCCGTGGGACTCGGTCTACAACCTCGGCGTGGACGTGCGTGATGGCGACCGTCTGTACGCCCGCCTGCGCGTCACGCGCGGGCGCCGCGCTGGCAATTTCAGCGCCGCGGAACGGCGCTTTGTCGAATATCTGGTGCCGCATTTCGACATCGCCATGCGTACCCACGGCGCGCTCGATGCGACCAAGATGGAGCGCGCGATCTATGCCGACGCGATGGATCATCTCACCCTCGCCACAGTGATCCTCGATGCTTCGGGCCACGTCATTCATACCAACGCGCTGGCACGCGACATCCTGCACCGCCAGGACGGCATCGGCCTCGCCAACGACACCCTGGCGCTCACGCATCCGACGGATGCCCAGCGGTTGCGCGAGGCGATCGGGCGCGCGATCGCGGTCGGCCGTGCCGCCAAACCCGGCATTGTCGATGTGCTGCGCGCGCGCCGCCCGTCGGGCGCCGGCCACTACGGCATCATGATCCGTCCGGCGGCAGGCTCGGTGGAGGTGGATGAGAGCACGGTCAGTCCTGCGGTGGCGGTGTTCATCAGCGTCGAGGAAGGCCCGCAGACGCCGCCGCCGGTGGAAACCATCCGCAAGCTGTTTGAGCTCACCCACAAGGAAGCGCAGCTTGCGCTGTGTCTCGCCAACGGCCGCAGTCTGCAGGAAGCAGCCAATGAGCTCGGCATCACGCTCAACACGGCGCGCGCACATCTGCGCTCGACCTTCTCCAAGACCGGCATCGATCGCCAGGCGCGCCTGGTGCGCGCCATCCTGCGCAGTGTCGCGCAGCTCGGCGGCTGATCAGCCGCGCTCGTCCTCGACCGCGAAACGACTGCTGTAGAAGCGAAAGCGCTCGCGCAGCTCGCGCGGCGCGAGGCCGAAGTCACCCTGCAGGTCGTAGCGCACCTGGCCCGCCTTGCCACGCGGATGCGCCGCAAGGTACTGATCCAGACGCGCGCGCACCGCCGCGGTGACCGGCAGCTGCGCTCTGGCATAGACCTCCTGCAGCACGCTCCACGGATCGCGCATGAACAGGTGAAACGTGCTGTCCACGCTGTGCTGCGCCGCCACGCGGTCACGATCGCGCACGCAGGCGCGCAGCAGTCGCTCGATACGCGCGACCCAATAGTCCCGCAACCAGCGCATCTCGACTCGCGGACGCTGCATCCGCTGCGTGTAAGCCTGCATGGTCACGGTCGACTGAATCACCGCGACCGGGTCGCGGTGGGTGAACACCACGGTCGCATCCGGAAACACCTGCAGCAGGCTCGGCAGCTGCTCCAGATGCTGCGGACATTTGAGCACCCAGCGCTTGCCGGGTGTCTGCCGCTGCCATTGCAGCAGCTGCAGCACACGCCGCAGGTACTGGTAGTGCGGTGTCTGGTCGCTGGCGTAGTAGTGATCGCGCCAGCGCGGCGACATCGACAGCCACTCGAAGTTGTAGGAGGCGTAGTCCGGCCCCATCAGCTCGAGTTCCTCGTGAATGTGGTCCGGCTCCATCGGATGCATCGCTGCCAGCAGCGGGGTGACCTGGCGCATGCCCTCCCAGGCGGCCGCGCAGCGCGCATAGCGCGGGTCGGTGCCATCGGCGAGCCGCGGCTCTCCCGGCAGCGGCACCGGTTCGTACGATTCCCACAGCGGCAGCGAGTGAAAGCGCTCATCCGCAGCCAGCAGGTTGACCAGATGGGTGGTGCCCGAGCGCGGCAGCCCGGTGACAATCACCGGGCGCTCGAGGCGCTCGCTGAGGATTTCGGGCTGACGCTTGAGCGTGTCCTCGATCAGCAGTCGGTTGCTGGCGTAGCGCGACAGGTAGCCGAACAGCACTGCGCGGTGCATGGCGGTGAGCGCACTGTCACCGCCCCACTCGCTGCACAGAAGCGCCAGGCGCTCGTGAAAGTCGGGCGCGCCGAAGTCGCTGAGTCCGGTGCGCGCGCGCGCTGCAGCAAGCACTCCCTGCGGGGTGAAGTCCAGCTGCACGGTCTCGCCCCAGGCGAGCGCGGCGCGCTGCGCCTCATTGAGCTGCGGCGCCGCCAGGTCATTGATCCGGATGTCGGCGGTCACGGCGGCGCGGGGCGCTAGCCGACCACCGAGTAGCCGCCGTCGACCAGCAGAGTCTGTCCGGTGATGAAGGCCGCGGCGGCACTGGTGAGGAACAGCACGGCACCTGCCACATCCGCGGGCTGGCCCGGGCGCTTGAGCGGTGTGCGCGCCAGCACTGGTGCCATCATGGCCGGGATCTTGAGCATCTGCGCAGTCATGCGGCTTTCGGTGACGCCTGCGGCCACGGCGTTGACCCGCACGTTGTCCTTGGCCCAGGCGATCGCGAGTGTCTTGGTGAGCTGCACCAGTCCGGCCTTCGCGGCACCGTAGGCCGGCACCACTTCCAGTCCGAAGAACGAGGTGAGCGAGGCGAGACCAATGAGGCTGGCCCCGCCAGGGAGCTTGCTGGCACTCAGCAGTCCCTTGCACGCGTGCGCCAGGCGATAGGCGCTGGCGAGATTCACCTGCAGGCCCTTCTCGAAAATCTCCGGGTCGTACTCGTTCTGCAACATGAAGTTCGCGCCGGCATTGTTCACCAGAATGTCGAGACGCGTGAGCGCGGCGGCCACCGCGGCAATCTGCGCCTTATCGGTGAGACTCAGCGGCAGGTAGCGGTACCCTTTCAGATCCAGGTCGTACTCGCCGGCATCTTTGCGCGTTCCGGTGACCGTGACTTCGGCACCGGCCTCGCGGTAGGCCGCGGCGATGCCGGCACCGATCCCCGAGGTTCCCCCGGTCACCAGCACCTGGGCGCCGCGGTAGTCGTAACGGATGTTCGGCCAGTTGCTCACGCTTTCATCCCCCCAGATCGATGACCTGCACGGGCGTGGCGCCCTGCCAGGCACGCGCCGCCGCCAGTCGCGCCTCGAAACCCGCGCGCATGGCCGGATTCATCTCGATGAACTCGAACAACAGACGCGGCTCGCGCGCATCCTCGAGGTAGGCGACCCGCGTCACCTCGTTGGCCGCCTCGAAGTTCAAGGACATGCCGCGCTCGCGCGCGCGCACGATATCCGCGGTCACGTCGTGGCTGAACCAGGCGACGTGATGCATGCCGATGAGCGCTGTGCCATCGGCCGCACGGTAAGGGGATGCGCCCGCCCCGAGATCCTCGATCAGCTCGATCTCCATATCCTGCTGATAACCGAGCGCCACGTGCATGCGCACGCGCGTCGTTTTGCCATGGTGCCGCCCGAACAGCGTGACGTTGCGGAAGCAGGTCCACGGGCCGACGCCACTCACGCGCAGCCAGCTCTGCACGCTCTCCTCCAGATTGGCGACCACCCAGGCGATCTGCCGGATCGGACCAAAGGACTGCATCGTCATAAGTCGCTCAGGCTACACTGCCGCGCGGCGCCTGGCGCACCGTTGGCGGAGGGACGATGGAAAAACTGCTGTACGCCTTCTGGCGCGACAACGAGGACCCGCAGCAGCTGCGCCACCGCTTCATCGCCGAGGTCAAACCGCATCTCACGGCACTCGGCGCGGCGCGGCTGCAGTTCAACATCGCCGACTTTGCCGACCTGAGCGGCGCGCTGGTTAACTTCAGTCTGCACAGCACCCGCCCGCCGCCCGACGGCATCGTCAGCTGCTGGCTGACGAGTGCCTGGCGGCGCGAGCCGGTCGAGACGCTGCTGCGAAAAACCTTTGCGCGCATCGCCGGTTATGAGGTCAGCGAGTCGACCATCCTGCCCAATGAGCGCCACCCGGCGCGCGAGGATCAGCGCACCTACGGCTTCAGTCAGGTCACCTTCCTGCAGGTGCCGCCGCGGCTCAGCTTCGATGCCTGGCGCAAGGTGTGGTTCGAGGAGCACACGCCGGTCGGCATCGCCACCCAGGCCAACTTCCGCTATGTGCAGAATATCGTCGTCATGCCGCTCACCCCTGCGGCACCGCCCTGGCGCGCGATCGTCGAGGAAGGTTTCCCGCCCGAGGCGCTGCGTGATTCGCAGGCGTTCTATGCCGCGGTGGGAGACGAGGTGAAGCATCAGCGGCACCTGCAGCTCATGATGGAGAGCTGTGCGAAGTTCATCGACTTCGACCGTATCGATGTCATCGCGACCAGCGAGTACCCGCTCCATCAGGACCCAGAGCCTGCGCTGTAGCGGCGCGCGCCGCCGCAGTCGCATTCACGCGAAGTAGGCCTGACCGCCATCCAGCGGGATGGTGGCGCCGGTCAGGTAGCTGAGCTCACCGCCGACGAGCGCGGCGACCGCGCGTCCGATATCCGCCTCACAGTCGCCGACCCGCTTCAGCGCCACGGTCTCGAAGAAGGTCTTCGCCTCCGGGTCGTGTGCGATCCAGTTGGCCAGCGCCGGGGATGAGGCGAGCGGCGCCACGGAATTGACACGGATGTTGTCACGTCCCCACTCGCTTGCCGCCGCCCGGGTCAGCGCCCGCACGCCCTGCTTGGCGACCGCGTAGGCGCCGTAGTTGCTGGAGTCCCAGCGCACCGCGGCGGAGGTGGCCAGATTGACGATATTGCCGCCACCGCGCGCCTTCATATGCGGATGCACGGCGCGCATGAAGCGAAACGAGGCGAGCGGCCCGGACTCGATGCCGCGCATGAACGCGGCATCATCGAGTGACAACAGCGGACCGAAGGCGCCGTCGTAGGCATTGTTCACCAGGATATCGACGCCGCCCAGCTGCGCGACGGTCTGCGCCACCGTGCGCGTAATGTCATCGGCTTTGAACACGTCGCACACCACGGCGAGCGCGCGTGCGCCGCGCGCTTCGATGGCCGCGGCGGTGTCGACGACCTTCGACTCGGTGCGCCCGGCCACCGCCACGGCCGCCCCGGCCGCGGCGAGCGCCAGCGCGATTCCCCGTCCGACGCCCTGTCCGGCCCCCGTGACGAGCGCGACCTTGCCGCTGAGATTACCCATGCGCCTGCGCCTTCACCGGCTTGGGCGGCGGCACGCGCGCGAGCCAGTGGGCGGTGAGCTTGGGTGCCTCGGTGAATGGCTCGACTTCCTCGTACAGCCGCTCATAGACCGACTCGGCGATGCGCCACTGTCCGCCCTGCTTCAGGTACTTGTCGCGGTACAGCGCGCTGCCGGTGGTGCGCACCTTCTCGGCGAGATTGATGAATACGTCGGTGAGATACCAGATGCCGGTGGCATTCGTGTCGCTGACCACCGTGATCTCCGGATGATGTCCGGTGTGACAGGCCACCGCGTTGGCATTGAACGAGTTGGCCACCGACTCGAGTATTTTCTCGCGGCCCTGCATCTGCCAGCGGTAGCTGCCGCCAATGTAGTCGACCTTGACGTCCTCGGTGAACACGTCGCGCATGCCGGCGATGTCGCCGGTGTCCAGGCAGCGCCAGTAGCGGTATTTGAGCTGACGGATCAGCTCGATGTCTTCCAGACGTAGCGACATAACGGATGCCCCCTCGGTGTGCTGGCGCGCCGGCGCACCACGGCCAGCGTGCGGTGTACAGTCGCGCAGAAATCTACCTTATCCTTGGTTCCGTACATCGCCAAAACAGAGTATCCGCTGTGATTGATTCTGCCGGCTATTCGCTCAGCCGCCCGCTGCCGCTGGCGCAGGTGCCGCGCTGGGACTTTGAGACCGACGTGATCGTGCTCGGGTTCGGCGCTGCCGGCGCCTGCGCGGCGCTTGAGGCCGCCCGCGCCGGCGCTGGCGTGCTGCTGTTCGAGGGAACGGGTGGCAATGGCGGCACCTCGGCACTCTCGGGCGGAGAGATCTATCTGGGCGGCGGCGGTGGCACGCCCATCCAGCGCGCCGCCGGATTCAGCGATGACACCGAGGACCTGTACCGCTACCTGGTCATGGTCGGTGGCCCCAACGCCGACCACGCCAAAGCGCGGCTGTACGCCGACCATGCGCTGGCGCACTTCGAGTGGCTGCAGGCGCAGGGTGTCGAGTACAAGAACTCCTACATCGCGGAGCGCTGCATCGAGCCGGCAACCGATGACTGTCTCATCTGGTCGGGGAGCGAGGAGGCGTGGCCGTTCGCCACGCAGGCGAAACCGGCCCCGCGTGGTCACTGCCCGAAGTTCGTCGGCATGGGCGGCGGGCGTTATGTCATGGATGCGCTGGCGCGCCAGGTGAGCAGCGCGGGCGTGCAAGTGCGCTACGAGGCGCGCGCGCTGGCGCTGATCGCCACAGACGAGCGTCAGGTACACGGTCTCGTGGTGCGCATCGACGGTGAGGCGCGCTACGCACGCGCGCGGCGCGCGGTGGTGCTGTGCGCCGGCGGTTTCGTCATGAACCGCGAGATGGTCAAGCAGCACGCGCCTGTGCTGCTGCGCTCGCAGTTTCCGCTCGGCACCGTGGACGATGGCTCCGGCATCCTGCTCGGCGCCAGCATCGGCGGCGCCACTATCAATATGAGCGAGGGCTTCGCGACCATTCCCTGGTACCCGCCGGGCTCACTGGTCCAGGGCATTTTCGTCAACAGCCAGGGGCAGCGGTTCATCAACGAAGATTGCTATCACGGGCGGGTTTCCAACTACATCATGCGCCAGAGCGGCGATCGCATCTGGCTGCTCCAGGACCATGACACTTACGCCACCGGTGACATGCAGCAGCTCGCCAAGATTGAAATCGGCGCGGCTGCTGACAGCTGGGAGGAGATCGAAGCGGAACTGCAACTGCCACAGGGGGCACTGGTCGAGACCGTGCGGCTCTACAATCGCAACGCCGCCCAGGGGATCGACCCGCTGTTCCACAAAGCGCGCAAGTGGCTGAAGCCCCTCGATCAGCCGCCTTTCGTAGCGCTCGACTGCCGCATCGACCATTGCTTTTACGCCTCATTCACGCTCGGCGGGCTCGACACCCTGCCGACGGGCGAAGTGCTCGATGGCGAGCGCCGCGCGATTGGCGGGCTGTTCGCGGCCGGACGCACGGCGTGCGGGCTGCCGCGCTGGGGAGAAGGCTACAGCTCGGGGATGTCGCTGGCCGATGCGACCTTCTTCGGGCGTGAGGCCGGCAGGCGCGCCGCCGGGCGGCGTTAGCGACCCAGCCCGTCCAGAACGGCGGCAGTATCGGCGCCGAGGGCGCGCGCTGCGCCGCTCAGCGGCCGCGCACGTGGCGCCTGAATTGCCTGCGGCGAAACACAGCGCTCCCAGGCCGCGGCCCGTGCGCGGCGTGATGTGGCATCTGCCAGCCACGCGAACGCCACGCCGTGTGCGACCACCTCGCGCAGCGCGAGTGCAATGCCGCGGCCACCGCCATGTAAATAGCTGCTCCAGGCCGCGAGCGCCGCGTGCAGCCCGGTCAGGGGATCCGCGATGGCATCGGCACAGAACAGCGGGCGAGCGCTGCAGTCACGCAGAATCTGCGCCAGTCCCGCCGCTACCGCGGCATCGTCGCCGTAAGCGATCCAGTTGGCCTGTGGCTCGTCGCGGCCGTAACCACTGATCGCGAGCCAGGTAAGGCCGGGATTCTGCGCGAGGAAATCCTCGGCCACGATGCCCAGCTGGCGCAGCGCCCGCGGCCGTGAGCCTTCGATAACGATGTCGGCCGACAGCAGCAGGCGGCGCAGTTGCGCACGCGCTGCCGGCTGTGTGAGATCGAGTGCAACGCTCGCCTTGCCGGCATTGAGCAGATCGAAGAAGCCGCTGCGGTCCACTCGCAGTCCGTCCGGACGCAGCGCACTTTCCACCTTGATGACCTCTGCGCCCAACTGCTGCAACAGGTGCGAGCACAGCGGGCCGGCCCACAACGAGGACAGATCGACCACGCGCGCGGCCTGCCGGCGCTTCGCCGCCTGCGGTCCGCGGCCGAACTCGTGGAACCATCCCGATGAGCTGCGTTGCGGGGCTGACAGCGCGGTCACGGCCAAACCCAGCAGCCGACCCCGCACGACGCACTCCTCGACTGCGCGCGTCGCGATCACCGCCGCGACATCCGGCCATGCCAGAGTGGCGTCACACTCGAGCCAGGCCGGTAACAGCTCCCAGTCGTGCACGCGCGCCAGATTGACGGCGAGCCAGCCATCGGCAGCCGGCAGCAGGCGGCACGCTCCGCCGGCGGACACCGCCCCCGCGCGCTGCAGCTGCGCAAGCGCGGCGCGCTCACCGAGCAGTGCCGCGCCGTCGAGCTGCGCCAGCCGCGCGTCGGGTTGCAGCGCCGCGAGTGCCGCGAGCAGCCCATCAGCGTAGGCGGCCAGCGGCACGGGACACATCTGCGGCGGCCCGCCGCGCTCACCCGTCAACGCCATACAGCCGCTGTGCGCCCAGCGCAGTGCGGGATGCAGTTCAGCGCGCGATGCGACGCTGACGCCGGCGCCCAGGTCGCGCAGCAGTGCATTGCCATAGTCGCCTGCCCAGCAGCGCTGCACCTCGCCCATGTCAGCAATACGCGCGCAGCGCCTCGCACCACTCGCCGGCGCGCGCAAACAGCTGCTGGCGGGAAGCGAACAGGAAATGGCAGTGGCCCGTACCGGGCAGCACCCACAGCGTGATGTCGCTGCTGTGCGCAAAGCTCGCCGGGATCTGCTGCGGCGGCCCAGCGATATCGCGATCGCCGACCCCGAGCAGCAGCGGCACGGCGATCTGCGCGCACTCCGGCGCGCTGCTGCCTGGAATCATGGAGAAGAGGCCGGGCGTGACCAGCAGCGGCGCGCGCGCGGCCTGCAGCGCGTCCACGCCGCGGCGATCGGCCTTGTCACCGGCGAACAGCTCCTTGCCCTGCGGCGTGCGCCCGATCTCCGCATAGGGCTCGGGACTGCGCGCGCGCGCCAGCCGCACGAGGGCGGCGCGAGTCGCAACCGGGTTGTTGGCGTAGCCCAGCTCCTCTGGCGTCAGCGCCACTGGCAGTCCCTGGGTGCCGAACCCGAACAGCATGAGTGCATCGTGGCTGCCATGCTGCGCCTGCTGCATGGCGGTGAGCATGGCGCCCATCGAGTGGCCGACGCCGATGCTGCGCAGCGCCGCGATCGCGCTGCCGGTGAGTGTTCCGGCGAGTAGCTCGTGGCGCACAACTGCAGTCGCGCGCGCGCCAGCCAGGGTGAGCACGTCCGGCGTCAGTTCAAACCCATCCGCGGGCCGCGTGCTCGTGCCGATACCGAGTGGATCGAGGGTGACGACGATAAAGCCGCGCGCCGTCATGTGCGCGGCAAAACTGAACTCGGATGGCGCAGCCTCGGTGTGCAGGTCGAAATAGCGCCGGTTCATGGCGCCGCCGGGCGTACAGAACAGCACCGTCGCCGGGGTATGCAGGCGGCCAGGAACGAACACGTCGCACGCCACGCACAGTGGACCTGCGCCAGGTAGCAGCTCGCCAACGTCGATGCGCCGCTCAAGCGGCTGAGGCGCGCGCAAGCGGCCGCCGGCGGTCAGTAACCGCGCGCTTTCATTCCGCGCAGCAGCACGGCAAGAAATTCGCGGATCGCGGGAATGCCGAGATCGCCGGGAATGAAGTACATGCGCAGCACGGTCATCCCCATGATGGCATCGACCGCCAGCTCTACGTTGCTGTCGCGTGGCAGCTCACCACGCTCCATGGCGCGCTCCAGCACGACCCGCAGCGGCTCGCGGCGGCGCTGCATCAGCGGATCGAACACGGCGGCGAGTGCCGGGTTGTGCGCGCGCTCGGCGACCAGCGTCGGCATGATCGCGTTCGAGGGCGGCCGATGGAGAATACGCAAGAACTGGCGGAACAGATTCAGCAGGTCCGACATGACATCGCCGCGATCGTGCGGCGTGAGCGCCGGCCAGCGGTTGAACGCCTCGATGACCAGGTGCTCCTTGGTGGGCCAGCGCCGGTAGATCGTCGACTTGCTGGCGCGGGCGCGCGCGGCCACTTTGCTGACGGTGAGACTGGCATAGCGTTCATCGGCCAGCAGCGCCGTGGTGGCACGGATGATGGCCTCCTCCGAGCGCTTGCTGCGCGGCCGGCCGGGCTTGCGTTTCAGTGGGACGGCAGACCCTGGCGGCTGACTGTTCATGGGGAAACTATCGCACACCGCCGCGGCGCCGGTCCAATAGGTACCAGTGGTTCCGTATTCATCGGAATGCGTATACCATCACCCCACTCAGACTCCGTCGCATCGCGAGGCTCCCATGGCCACGGTCGCAGCAGAGGCCCTCAAACAGCCACGACAGGTGAGCGGGATTCCGATCATCGGCAACGCCCTGTCGATGGCCAAGGACCCGGGGCGGTTCTTCTACGAGTGCTACCGCAAGTACGGCTCGGTGTATCGCCTCAAGGTGATGAACAACACCTATACCGTGCTGGCAGGGGTGGAAGCCGCGAACTTCATGGGCACGCGCGAAGGCCGCGATTCGCTGCGTTCCAAGGAGTTCTGGCAGGGACTGGTGAACGAATGGGGCGCCAAACGCACGCTGACCGGCGAGGACGGCGAGACTCACCAGAAGCTGCGCAGCGTCATGCGGCACGGCTACTCGCGTGAATCAGTTCGTGGCCGCTATCCGGAGCTGGTGGCGATCACTGATTCCGTGATCGCGCGCGACTGGCCGGTCGGCACGATGGCACCGGTGCTGCAGAACATGCAGTACATCGTCACCGAGCAGCTCGGGGCCATGCTCACCGGCACCTCGCCGCGCGAGTACGTCGGCGACATTCGCACCACGATTCTCTACATCCTCAACATCCTGGTCACGCGGCAGCGCCCGCGATTCATGCTGAAGGATCCGCGCTACCGGCACGCCAAGGAGCGCGTCTCCGAGCTTGGGCGGCGCATGATTGCCGAATATCGCGAGACCAAGGATCAGCGTGACCCGGCGCGGCGCAATCTCGTGGACGACATCATGGAGGCGCACGAGAAGGATCCGGATCTGATCCCGGCGAGCGATCTGATCCTGAGCCTCACCGGACCGTTCGTGGCCGGCCTCGACACCGTGGCCAACACCACCGCCGCCTTCATCTACGGTGTGCTCAAGCACCCGGAAGTACACGCGCGCGTGCGCCAGGAGGCGGACGCGCTGTTCGCCCAGGGCGACATCGACGAACCCGACCTGAAGCGCATACCGGCGATTGACGGCGCGATCATGGAAGCGATGCGCATGTACCCGATCGCGGTGGCGCAGATGCGCACCGCCACGCGCGATTTCGCCTTCGCCGGCCATCAGATCCGCGAGGGTGAGCTCCTCTATGTGGCGACGGCCGTGCCACACTATATGGAGGAGTACTACCCGAACCCGGACAAATTCGACATCGATCGCTACGCCAAGCCGCGCGCCGAGCACCTGAAACCGGGCGTCTACTCGCCCTATGGCCGCGGCACCCATACCTGCCTCGGCAAGACGCTCGCCGAAGTGCAGATGTCGCTGAGCATGGCGCGGCTGTTTTACCTGCTCGACCTCGAACTCGAGTCACCCGACTATGTGCTCAAGACCAAGGTGCTGCCCACTCCGGGACCGAGCATGAAATTCAAGGTGCGCGTGAAGGGTCGCCGCCACTGACGGCAGCGCCCCGTCAGGCCTTGAGCGCCTTCTCGATCAGTTTGCGATAGGTTTTCGAGTACGGCGGCAGGTTGAAGGTCAGATCGAGCAGTCCCAGCGGCTGCTCGACCACCGAGCGCGGGTTGGACATCTCCATGAATCCCTGCTCGCCCCCAATGCGGCCGATGCCGGAGTGATTGACGCCGCCGAACGGCAGGCGCGGATTGGTGCCCGATTGGATCAGGTTGTGGTTCACGACGGTACTGCCGGCGCTGGTGTGCGCCAGGAAATAATCGATGCTGCCGCGGTCCTTGGCGTAAATGTAAAGCGCAAGCGGCTTGGTGCGCCGGCCGATGATCTCGAGTGCCTCGCTGCGCTCGCGATAGGGAATCACCGGCAGCACCGGTGCAAAGATTTCCTCCTGCATGACCAGCATGTCCTCGCGCACCTCGGTGAGCACCGTGGGCGCCACGTAACGATCGGCCGCCTGCGTCTGACCGCCGAGCGCGAACTTGGCGCCCTTGGCGCGCGCATCCTCCAGCAGCCGCGTGACGCGCGCAAAGTGCTGATCGGTGATGATGCGCATCAGCTCGGGTGAGCGCTCGAAGCCTGCGCCGTCAGCGTTGTACATGGCACTCATCGCCTTGACCAGCGCCTGCACGAAGGCCTCGAACACCGATTCGTGCGCCAGCACGTAATCTGGCGCCACGCATACCTGGCCGGCGTTGGCGACGCGTCCCCAGGCGATCTTGCGCGCCGCGTTGTCGATCGCGGCCGACTCCGCGACGATCGCCGGGTTCTTGCCGCCCATCTCGAGCGTGACCGCCGCGAAGTTGTCCGCCGCCGCCTTCATCACCAGCCTGCCGACGCGCTGGCCGCCGGTGTAGTAGATATGATTGAACGGCAGGGTCAGCAGCTCCTGCGCCAGCTCCGGTCCGCCCTCAAACACCGCGAATTCATCGGCCGGCATGACCGCTTCCAGCACCTCGCGCAGCACGCGCGCGCTGTGCGGCGCCAGTTCCGAGGGCTTGAGCGCGAAGGAGTTGCCGGCGGAAATGGCCGCGATCGCCGGAACCAGCGCGATCGCAATCGGCGCGTTCCAGGTGGACAGGTTCAGCACCACGCCCTTGGGCTCGTGCAGGATGTAGCACTTCTTGCCGAGCGTCGCGGCCGAGTTGCGCACACGCCGCGGCTTCATCCAGCCGGCGACGCGCTTGGCCACGAAATCCACCTCGCTCTTGACCATGACCAGTTGTGCGGCCACGTCCAGGTCACAGGCCTTCATCTCGGTATGGGCAGCGTCGTAGAAGCGCTGCTTGTTGGCGAGCACCGCCGCCAGCATGGCGCGCAGGCGCTCGGCCCGCTGTGCACCACTTGCTGCCGCCAGAGTACGGCTGCCCTGGCGCAGTTGTGCGAATCGTGTCTTGGTGTCGACCACTGCAAATCTCCTCGGGCGCGCGCCTAGATGTGGAACTGCCGGGCGATGATGCGCTCAAATGCGGACTCGGAGGTCAATGCCTGCAGCAGCGGCAGCAGGCGCACTTCCTTGCCCACCATGTAACGTGGTTTGAGCCTGGGTACGTCGAGCAGCTTGAGCACCTCGTCGGTCACGGCATCCGGCTCATTGGCACTCAACAGCATGCGTCCCAGGTGGTCGGTGATCGGGCGCAGCTTGGCTTCATAGCGTGCCCGGATGTCTGCGCTCGAACGCTCCCAGATACGCGCGGTGGAATTGACCGGATCGGCCGTCATGTGCGTCTTGACTGCGCCCGGCTCGATCGAGGCGCACTGGATGCCGAACTTGGCAAGCTCGTAACGCAGCGTGTTGCTCAGGCCCTCGACCGCGTACTTGGACATGTTGTACATCGCCGAACACGGCAGCGGCACGCGCACGGCACCGGAGGCGAAGTTGAGGATGCGCGGCGATTGGCGGCTTTGGTGCAGCAACGGCAGGAATGCCTTGACCACGCGCACCTGTCCGAAGACGTTCACATCGAACAGCCGTTGGCCTTCCTCGAGGTTGACGCCCTCGACCGGCCCGGTGGCGATATCAGCGATGCCGGCGTTGTTGATGAGCAGATCGAGCCCGGCACCGCCGAGGGCTTGCGCCACCCGCTCGGCCCCGGCGCGCACCATCGCCTCGTCAGTCACATTCTGCTCGATCACCGTGAGCGCAATGTCGCGGGTGAGCTCAGTCGTGTCGAGGCCGGGCATCACGCCGGCAAACACGCGCCAGCCGCGCTGTGCCAGCTTGCGCGCCATGAGCATCCCCATGCCCATCGCCGCGCCGGTTACGACTGCTGATCGGCTCATGGCTTCCGCTCCTGCTTCAGACGGCTGCTGAATTTGCGCACTTATGCGACCGGCGCCGCGACCGGCAGCTCGTACACGGCATCGACCAGTCCCCACTCGAGTGCACGCCCGGCATCCACGCGCCGCGCCGACAGCGCCAGGTAACCGGTGCGCAGCCGGCCGATGCGCCGCGGAATGCTGACGCAGCCGCCCGAGCCAGGAATCAGGCCGTAGCGGATCTCCGGCAGTTGGAAAAACGCCCCGGCGCTCGCCTCGACCCGTGCGCCGAACGCCGCCATCTCGATACCCGCACCGACCGCGGCACCGTGCACGCGGAAAGTGAGCCGGCTGGCGCAGCGCGCGAGTAATTGCGGCACCGATTGCACCGAACGCACCGCATGCGCGAGGGCGCTATCGGTCGCGCTGCCGAATTCGGCGAGATCGCCGCCGGCGCTGAAGCACTCACCCTCGCCGCTGATGACCACACTGCCGATGCTGTCGTCCGCCAGCACCAGCGCCAGAGCCTCGATCAGCGCGTCGCGCATCTCCACCGACAGCGCATTGCGGCGCGCCGGCCGGTTGAGACGCACCCGCAGCTGCGCGCCGTAGCGCTGCAGCAGTACCGCGGCCCCCGCCTCGCGCGCCGTCGCAGGTTGCGGGCGCACGGCGGACCCCAGCCAGCGCTGAAACTCACCGCCTGCCTGTAAGGTCGCATAGCCGAGCGACTCGACCAGCAGGGCGCGCTCGATGTCCAGATGCTCGGTGGCGCGCAGCACCTGCACCAGCACCATCGCGGCACGCGGTGCGGCCGCAATGTTGTGCAGCAGCTCCTGCGCGTCCGCGTGACTCCTCGCCACCGCATCACAGGCGCAGCCGAACGGATGATCGCTGCCTTCGGCGGCGATGCCAATGACCGGCGCAGCCTGGCGCCGCAGCCACAGCGCGAGCACCGCAGTTTCTGCCGCAGTGAGCGGCGTGGGGCGCTCCAGGTCCACGACGAGCGCGGGGCAGCCGCTGAATGCTGACGCTGGCGCACTCGCATCCGCGCTCAACGCGCTAGCCAAGAGCGTAGCGGCGCTCAGCATCGATGAGGTATCCACTGCATCCGTCGGGTCCCGTAGGGCTCCCCCGCCTCCACGCCAACCGCGCCCACGGTACCGCCGGTACCGTTTTGGTACGCTAGCGGTGGTCGCGCGCATCTGTCAACCCTGGAGCTGCAGTGATGAACGAGGCGATTCTCTACGCAATGCATGGCCCGGTGGCGGTCATCACCATCAACCGTCCGGAAGCCCGCAACGCCATCAACACCGCGGTGCGCGAGGGCCTGTTTGCCGCCTGGCGGCGTTTCGAAGCCGACGCCTCGGCCCAGGTGGCGATCCTCACCGGCGCGGGAGAGCGGGCGTTCTGTGCCGGCATGGACCTCAAGGAGGCCAGCGCCATGGGACTGAAGGTGCCGCCGCGTGGCTTCATTCCGACGCTCGGCGATGCGATTCAGGTGAGCAAGCCCACCATCGCGGCCGTCAATGGCCTGGCGATGGCCGGCGGCTGGCTGTTCGCGCAGATGTGCGATCTGTGCGTGGCCGCCGAGCATGCCACGTTCGCGGTGACCGAGGCACGCGTCGGCCGCGGCACGCCCTGGGCGGCACCGCTTATTCACATGCTGCCGCAGCGGATCATGATGGAGCTGCTGCTGAGCGGCGAGCCCATGAGCGCCGCGCGCCTCTGCCAGCTCGGCTACGTCAACCATGTCGTGCCGGGCAGCGAACTGCTGGCGCGCAGCCTGGAACTCGCGCAGTGCATCGCCGCCAACGCGCCGCTCACCGTCAGAGCCTGTCGCGCCTTGGTATACGCCGCCACGGAGAGCGGTCGCAGCGAGGCGCTGCGCGCCGGTGACCGGTTGTTTGAGCCGGTCTATCTGAGTGAGGACGCGCAGGAGGGGCCGCGCGCCTTTGCGGAGAAGCGTGCCCCGGTGTGGCGCGGCAGGTGAGTCACCCGCTTCTTCAGAAACGATACACGCCGTTACCGCGGGCGAGCGGTGCCGAATTGAGCGCCGCCGCCAGCGCGATGCCGAGCGCATTGCGCGTATCCACCGGGTCGAGGATGCCGTCATCCCACAGCTCGGAGGTCGAGTAGTAGGCCGAGGTCTGCTCCTCGTACGCGGCGAGCGTCGCGGCGCGCAGCTGTGCGAGCGCGCCGGGATCGGCGCTGGCGCCGTCGCGCTGCAACTGCCGCAGCTTGACCTCGACCAGCGTGCCGGCCGCCTGCTCGCCGCCCATGACCGCGATCTGGTGATTGGGCCAGGTGAACAGCAGCCGCCCGTCGAAGGCGCGGCCGCACATGCCGTAGTTACCGGCGCCGAACGAGCCGTGACACATGACGGTGAGCTTCGGTACATGGCTGCAGCTTTGCGCCATGATCATCTTGGCGCCGTCCTTGGTGATGCCCGCCGCCTCGTACTCCCGCCCGACCATGAAGCCGGTGATGTTCTGCAGGAACAGGAGCGGTGTGTCGTTCTGGTTGCACAGCTCGATGAAATGCGCGCCCTTGATCGCGCTGTCGTTAAACAGGATGCCGTTGTTGGCGAGGATGCCGATGCGGTAACCAAACAGATGCGCAAATCCGCACACCAGCGTGGTGCCGTAGGCCGGCTTATATTCGTGGAAGCGGCTGCCATCGACGATCCGTGCGATCACCTCATGCATGTCGAACGTCTGCTTGATGTCATCGGGGATAATGCCGTACAGCTCATCCGCATCGAGCAGCGGCGCCTCGGTGGGCTGCTCGGGAGACCACAGCTTCTGCGGCCGCTGCCACTGCGCCACGATCTCGCGCCCGATCGCGAGCGCCTCGAGCTCGTCCACGGCCGGGTAATCGCAAGTGCCGCTGGTGCGGGTGTGCAGGTCACAGCCACCCAGCTCATCGGCCGACACGAGCTCCCCGGTAGCCGCCTTGACCAGCGGTGGCCCACCGAGAAACACCGCGCCGGTGCCGCGCACGATGACGTTGTAGTCGCTGAGCGCGGGTATGTAGGCGCCGCCGGCGGTGCAATGACCAAACACCAGCGCCAGCTGCGGCACACCGGCCTTGGACAGGACGCACTGATTGCGGAAGATGCGCCCGGCCATATAGCGGTCGGGGAACAGTGCGGACTGCAGCTGCAGCTGCCCGCCGGCAGAGTCGCACAGGTGCACCACCGGTAGACGATTCTCGATGGCGATGTCGAGCGCGCGGACCATTTTCTTGATGGTCAGCGGGTACCAGGCGCCGCCTTTGACGGTCGGATCGTCGGCGTGAATCATCACCTCGCGGCCGGAGACCACGCCAATTCCGGTGATGCAGCTCGCCGCGGGTGACTCGCCGCCGTAAGCCATGCCGGCCGCGAGCGTCGACAGCTCGAGGAATGGCGTGCCCGCATCGAGCAGCCGCTCGAGCCGCTGACGCGGCAACAGTTTGCCCTGGGACGCCAGACGCTCGAGATCGCGCGCCGGCCGCTGCTGGCGCGCCGCGCGCTGCCGTTCGTGCAGTTGTGCGGCCAGCGCTTTGTTGTGCACATAGCGGCGATGAAACTCCGCCGACCCCGTGTTGATCGCAGATTGCAGCGGTCTCATGCGTCCTCCGCGGCGGCCAAGCTGACCAGCAGGGCGCCGCGCTCGAACACCGACTGCGCAGCAACGTGCAGCACGGCCACCCGGGCTGCATGTGAAGCCACCAGCGTCGCCTGCAATTTCATGCTTTCGAGGGTCAACAGGGCATCGCCTGCGGCGACCACATCGCCCACCGCCCGATGCACAGCGACCACGACACCCGGCATGCTCGCGCGCACCTCATGCGCGCGCGCCGTGGCCGCGGCACTCTTGGCGTGACTGGTGAACTGCACGCTGTAGGTGCGGCCGGCAAGGCGTATCTGCAGCTCTTCGCCCCGCCGATACCACCAGCCGGACAGCGGCTGCCCGTCCACGCGCAGCGAGAACTCCGCGCCGGCAATGACGAAGTCATCGACCGCATAATCCCGCTCGCCCAGCCGCACCAAGAGTTGTGGCCGGCGCGCGCGGATCCCGACCTCGACCTCCCGCTCATCGACGTATACGCGGCTGAGCATGGTGGCACTCAATTGCGCCAGGCGCCGATGCTGGCGTGCGGTTCGGGCACGGCCCAGGCCGTGCGCCGGAAGTCGTCATCGCCGAGTAGTGCCGCGAGCACTGCCGCCGCGGCGTGCGGAGTGTCGGCGGACGGCAGCAGCTCAGCGGCGTGCTCGGCGAGAAAGCCCGTGTGCAGCTCGCCGGCCAGGAACGCCGGCAGCGCCAGCAGGCGCGCCAGGTAATCGATGTTGCTCGGTACCCCCAGCAATACCAGCTCCTGCAGGGCGCGCTGCAGGCGCGCCGCAGCGGCCGGGCGCGTATCGGCGCACGCGATGAGCTTCGCCAACAGCGAATCGAACGCCGGCGTCACCGCCTGACCCTCGGCAATGCCGCCGTCGAAGCGCACCCCTGGGGCGGCCGGGACCCGCAGCACGCCGATGCGTCCGGTGGCGGGGCGAAAATCGTGTGCCGGCTCCTCGGCGCAGATGCGGCATTCGATGGCGTGGCCGCGCGGCACCAAGTCCTCCTGCCGCAGTGACAAGGCTGCCCCGCCCGCGAGCTCCAGTTGCAGCGCGACCAGATCGAGTCCCAGCACGGACTCAGTGACCGGATGCTCGACCTGCAGGCGAGTGTTCATTTCGAGGAAGTAGAAGGTCCCGTCGGGCGCCAGTACGAACTCCACCGTGCCGGCGTTGCGATAGCGCGCCGCCGCAGCAAGCCGTACCGCCGCCGCGCACAGTGCCGCGCGGGTCGCCGCTGCCAGATGCGGCGCGGGCGACTCCTCGATGATCTTCTGATAGCGACGCTGCAGCGAGCACTCGCGCTCGAACAGATGCACTGCTCTGCCGCTGCCATCCCCCAGCACCTGCACTTCGATGTGCCGCGGCCGCTCGATGTAGCGCTCGGCGTAGATACGGCCGTCGCCGAAATACCGCAGAGCTTCGGCGGCCGCGAGCTGTGCACTCTCAGCGAACTGCGTCGTCGCACGCACCAGGCGCATGCCTTTGCCACCGCCGCCAGCCGCCGCCTTGATCAGGAGCGGAAAGCCGATCGCCGCGGCGGACGCGGCAAACTCAGCGGCATCCGCCCCGGCCAGCACGCTCGGCGCGACCGGCACGCCCTGTGCGCGGGCGAACTCGCGCGCGCGGATCTTGTCGCCCATCAGCCGCATCACCGCAGCATCGGGGCCGATGAAGATGAGACCTGCCTCGGCCACGCGCTGTGCAAACGCTGCGTTCTCGGCCAGGAAGCCGTAGCCGGGATGAATCGCGTCTGCGCCGCTGCGCTGCGCCGCCTCGACCAGCTGGGCGGCATCGAGGTAGGCCGCCGTCGGCGGAGCACCGCGCAACAGCACGGCCTCATCGGCGAGCGCCACGTGCGGCGCGTTGCGCTCCTCGAAGGTGTACACGGCGACGCTGCCGATGCCCAGCGCTTTGAGAGTACGCAATACGCGGCAGGCAATCTCGCCGCGGTTCGCGATCAGCACCCGGCGGAGCATCACGACACCGCGGCGCGTCGTGTGCGCCGCGAGGTGGTCAGACCCTCGAGGCGCTCGACCGCCTGTTCCAGTCGCTGCACCGGACCTGCGACCGCAGCCGCACTGGACGCGCGCGTCAGGCCGCGATAGATAAGATCGGTAATGGCGTCCGCAGAGACATCCGGCGAGAACTGACCCTCACCGCGCAGGTAGGCCCAGGTGTGATGCTCGGCGCAGCCGAAAATGAGATCGCGCAGCACATGCAGAGGGATGTCACGGCGCAGCTCACCGGCGTCCATGCCCTCCTTGACCACCGCGAGCGTGCGTTCGGTGTAGCGTCGGTTGAGGTTAAAAACGCGCGAGCGCCGGTACTGCGGCGACGGGCGCAGCTCGTGCACGATCAGACGACACATCTCCGGCTCGTCGTGCATGACGCTCAGGTGCTTCCAGATGAGGAACCGCAGCCGGTTCCACGTGCCGCGCACACCCTGCAGCTGCCGTTCATAATCGGCCAGGATGTGCTCGTAGAAGTTCTCGATGACCTTGACCAACAGGTCGCGTTTGCTCGGAAAATAGCGGTACAGGGTGCCCTCGACCACACCCGCGGCGGCGGCGATGTCGGCGGTCGAAGTCGCCGCGAACCCCCGCTCGCAGAACAAGGTGCGCGCGCAGCGCATGATCTGCGCGACGCGCTGCGCGCGCGGCAGCCGTGCGCGCGGACGTGGGCTCGCTGCCCGCCTCCTCACCCGGCCTCCGCCAGCAGTCCGCCGCGCTCGAGCCAGGCGCGCGGCACCGGCACCGGGAAGTCCATGAGAATCTGCGCGTAGCTCTTGCCCTGGGGGTCGTAGCGCAGCGAAGCGGTGCCCCCGCCACCGAGCGCGCGCTGCAGCACGAAATTCCAGCCGTTGAGGCCGGGCCACTCGTAGCGGACCACCTCGCCTTCGACGAGGTGGGCAAGATAGCTGCGCACAGCCTGCGCGCTCAGCGCCTGCGAGAGTGCCGGCATGAACTCGGCGCGGCGCGCCAGCACGCCGATGTTGGCGGTATCGCCCTTGTCGCCGCTGCGGCCGTGCGCCAATCGCAGCAGCGGCACGCTGATTCGTGGCCCGTCGGCGGACAACGGCGCCTGCGGCAACGTCGCCGCGCCGGAGACGGTAGCGGCAGCCGGTGGCGCACTCACGACATCGGGCAGCAGCACCGGCCGGCCGTCGATCTCGACTGCGACGCGGATCTGTGACTTCGGCACCAGGCAGGACACCAGCCGCACGAGCGGCTGGACCGCAGGCCTGCCGGCTGCGAAACCGGTGATCCCCTGCGCCATCGAGGTCGCGGCCGGGTAAATCTCGCGCGCGAACAGCTCGAGCGCGGGTTCCGCGCTGTGCGCCACGGCGAGCTTGAGAATCACTTCGCGTGTCGCGCGGTTGCGTGCGTGCGGACCGTACAGCGACTCCGCGCCCAGCACTTCGACTGAGACTGCCTGATAATCGGCGAACCCGCCGGCATGCAGCAGGCGCCGCGTGCGCTGCAGGATCGATTCCGCCACCTGCTCGGCCCGCGCCACCGCCTCTGGTCCGACGATCATGAGCGTCGCAGTGCAGCGGTAGCCGTCCGCGCAGGTGAGGCTCGCCTTATAGCTCGCGGTCGCCGGACGCCCGCGCGCGCCGCTCACCCGCACCCGATCCTCGCCCAGATCCTGCAGCGTGACTGCGCTGAAGTCGCACACCACGTCTGGCAGGACGTAGCACTCCGGGTCGTGTACTTCGTAGGTGATCTGCTCGGCGACCGTGGCCGGGGACACCTGGCCACCGCTGCCTGGGGGTTTGCTCACGATGAAGCTGCCATCAGCAGCGCACTCCACGATCGGGTAGCCCATGTCGTGCCAGCCGGATGCGATCGCGCGCCAGTCGGTGAAGATGCCGCCGGTGGCCTGCGCTCCGCATTCGATGATGTGTCCGGCGAGGCTTCCCATCGCCAGGCGGTCGAGGTCGTGAAGACTCCAGCCGAAGGCGTGCATGAGGGGTCCGAGCGCGAGCGCGCTGTCGGCGCAGCGACCGGTGATGACCACGTCGGCACCCGCGGCCAGGGCCTGCGCTACCGGCACCGCGCCCAGATACACGTTGGCACTCTGCAGCTGCTCAGGCAGCGGCGCGCCCGCCATGTCGGTCAGACCCGCCGCTCGTAGGGCCGGCAGCTGCGCGCGGATGTCATCGCCGTGCACCACGGCCAGCGAGAGTGGTACGCCCAGTTCCTGCAGCACCGCCCGCAGCGCCGTGGCACAGCCACCCGGGTTCACACCGCCGGCGTTGGCCACGACCTTGATGCCACGCGCGGCGATTTCTGCGGCCAGCGGCCGCATCACCTCAGTGACGAAGTCGGTGGTGTAGCCAAGCTCGGCGCGTCTGGCACGGGCGCGCGCCAGCAGCGAGAGGGTGATCTCGGACAGGTAATCCAGTACCAGCACGTCGATGTCGCCGTGGCGCACCAGCTGCGCGGGAGCCTGGGCGCTGTCGCCCCAGAAGCCACAGCCGCAACCGATGCGCAGGCGCTTGTTTCGCATTTAATGAGTGCAACTCACTTGACTATTAAAGTCAATCCAATGCATCTAAGATGGCGGGGATGAGTTTCACTCATTAAGCTTCGTGAGGGAGCGGCCCCATATGCCAGAGGCGTGGTTCCATGTCCGAGCGCAGCGCCTTCGAGCTGACGGCTGACCAGCAGGCGGCGCTGGACGCCGCCGACCAGTACGCCCGCCGCGAGCTCTACCCGCTCGCCGCGCGCATGGACGCCGAGGAATGGTGGCCGGCGGAGGCGTTCGCGCAGCTCGGGCGTGCCGGTTACCTCGGCGTCACCGTGACGCAGGAGTACGGCGGCGGTGATGCCGATCTGTTCACCAGTGGACTGGTACTGCAGGCCTTCTCACGCTGGAACCACGCGCTCGGCCTCGCCTGGGTCGCGCACGACAATCTGTGCGTCAACAACCTGGCGCGCCACGCGAGCGCAGCGCAGCGCCGCCGCTATCTGCCCGGCCTGTGCGCCGGAACGCTGGTCGGCGCCCTCGGCCTCACCGAGCCCGGCGCCGGGTCCGATGCGCTCGGCTCCATGCGGACCACGGCGCGCCGTGACGGTGATGACTTCCTGCTCACCGGCCGCAAGATCTACATTACCAATGGGCCGGTGGCCGACGTGCTGCTGGTGTACGCCAAGACTGCGCCCGAGCGCGGTCCGCAGGGTATCTCGGCTTTCATCGTCGAGAAGAGCTTTGCCGGTTTCCAGGTCGCGCAGAAACTGACCAAGATGGGCTTCCGCGGCAGCCAGACGGCGGAGCTGGTGTTCGATGAGTGCCGCGTACCGGCTGCCAACCTCGTCGGCACGGAGAACGGCGGCCTCGCGGTGGTGATGGGCGGACTCGACCTGGAACGCGCGATGATCGCGCCCATCTGCCTCGGCATCGCCGAGCGCGCCTTCGAGCTCGCGCTGCAGTATGCGCAGTCGCGCGAGCAGTTTGGCCGCAAGATCGCCGAGTTCCAGATGATCCAGTCGAAACTCGCCGAGATGTACGTGGCGATCGAGACCATGCGCACCTTCACTTATCGGGTGCTCGCGGCCGCCAACGATCTTGCGATCGGCGCCGGCGGTCGCGGGCGCATCCACGCACTCACCGCGGCATCCGTCATGTACGCCGCCGAGACCCTGCACCGGGTACTGTCGGAGGCGGTGCAGATTCATGGCGGCAGCGGCTACATCTTTGAAGCCGAGATCAACCGGCTGTTCCGCGCCACCAAGCTGCTCGAGATCGGTGCCGGCACGACCGAAGTGCGCAAGCTCATCATCTGCGGCGAACTGCTCGACTGAACACATGAGCGACCCGGCAGCGGCTTTGGGCATGACGGACGCCGAACTGGCCACGCGGCCGAGTGCACTGGCCCACGGACTGCTCGCCAACCGCGTCGTGGTGGTCTCCGGCGGCGGCAGCGGCATCGGCCGCACCACCGCCTGGCTGGCAGCGCGCCTCGGCGCGCAGGTGGTGATCTGCGGCCGCCGGCAGGACAAACTCGACGCAGTAGCGGCTGCCATCAGCGCCCAGCGGCTCAAGTGCGCCGCCCTGCCGCTCGACATCCGCCAGCGTGGCGCCATCGAGCCGTTCTTCACCTCGGTCGTCAGCCGCTTCGGTCGCCTCGACCTGCTGATCAACAGCGCCGGCGGGCAGTTCCCCACGGATGCGCTCGAGCTCAGCGAGCGCGGCTGGCAGGCGGTCATTGACACCAATCTCACCGGCACCTTCGGCATGATGCAGGCGGCGGGGCGCCACTGGCGCAGCGTCAGTCAGGCGGGCAGCATCGTCAGCATCGTGGTTTCCGCGCGCGGCCTGCACCAGGTGGCGCATAGCGTTGCCGCACGCGCCGGTGTCATGGCGCTGAGCGCTGCGCTCGCGGTCGAATGGGCGCCGCTGTCGATCCGCCTCAACTGCGTGGCTCCCGGCGCGGTCGCCTCCGAAGGCTGGGCGGTTTATCCACCTGAGATCTACCGCCGCTACCACGAAGCGTGTCCGCTGCGCCGCGCAGGATCCCCCTGGGAGATCGCCGAAGCCGCACTGTTCATCGGCAGTCCGGCGGCCGGCTTCATCACCGGCCAGACCCTGCACGTCAATGGCGGCGCCGACCTGTGGGGTGAGACCTGGACCGCCGGCAAACCCAGCTGGTTTGTTGACGCGAGCCGCGCCTGGCAGGAGCCTTGAGGGTGATGAGCGCGCCGGCCTCACCCTGGATGAACGACGAACTGGCGCTGCACCGCGCAAGCGTGCAGCGCTTCGTCAGCCACGAAATGCTGCCGCACGATGCCGCCTGGCGCGCGCAACATCACGTCGGTCATGAGATCTGGCGCAAGGCCGGTGAGCTCGGCCTGCTGTGCATGGATATACCGGCCGAGTATGGCGGCGCCGGCGGGGATTTTCGCCACGAGGTCGTGCTCTACGAGGAGCTGGCGCGGCGCGCGCTGAACGGCTTCGGCCAGGGCGTGCACAGCATCGCCGCACATTACCTGCTGAATCATGGCACTGAAGCGCAGAAGCGCCGCTACCTGCCGCGGCTGGCCAGCGGCGAACTGGTCGGCGCCATCGCGATGTCCGAGCCAGGCGCAGGCTCCGACCTGCAGGGGATCCGCACGCGGGCCGAGCGCTCAGGGGATGACTACCTCATCAGCGGCTCCAAGACCTTCATCACCAATGGTTATCTCGCCGGCCTCGTTGTGCTGGTGGCGAAGACCGACCCGTCGCAGGGTTCCAAGGGCATCTCGCTCCTTCTCATTGAAACCCGCGAACTGCCCGGCTACCGCGTGGGGCGCCTGCTCGAGAAGATCGGGCAGCAGGCGCAGGACACGGCCGAGTTGTTCTTCGACCAGGTGCGCGTGCCCGGCGACAGTGTACTCGGGGGTACGGCGGGTCATGGCTTCGCGCAGCTCATGAGTGACCTGCCATACGAGCGTGTGATTGTTGCTGTACAGGCGCAAGCGGCCATGGAAGGCGCGCTGGCCGAGACGGTGAGCTACAGCAAGACGCGCCGCGCCTTCGGCAAGGCGCTGCTCGAGTTCCAGAACACGCGCTTTCGGCTGGCCGAAGCGGCGACGCAGGTGCACATCGGCCGCGTTTTCCTCGATCGCTGCATCCAGCAGGTGCTCGACGGCACGCTGGATGCGGCCACCGCTTCCATGGCCAAGTGGTGGCTGACGGACATGCAGCAGCGCGTGCTGGATGAGTGCGTACAGCTGCATGGCGGCTACGGCTACATGAACGAATACCTGGTCGCACGGCTGTACGCCGATGCGCGCGTGACGCGCATCTACGGCGGTACCAACGAGATCATGAAGGAGCTGATCGCGCGCGCGCTCTAGCCGTGCTCGAGCTCGCCGCGCACGATACGCCTGAGCACTTTGCCCATTTCGTTGTACGGCAGCTCCTGGCGGAACACGATGCGCTCGGGGACGCGCGAGGAGCGCAGCCGGCCGCGCACCCACTGCTGCAGCGTCTCGCTGCTCGCCTCAGCACCCGCGCGCAGCACCACCGCAGCCGCAACCGCCTCGCCCCACTGTTCACTCGCAATCGCTACCACCACCGCATCGGCGACGGCGACGTGCGCCAGCAGCGCTGCTTCAATTTCCCCGGGGGAAATGTTCTCTCCGCCGCGCACGATGACATCATCGGCGCGACCCTCGAGGAACACGTAGCCCGCGGCATCGAGCCAGCCGCAGTCCTGCGTGGCGAACCAGCCAGCCTCGTCGAGGAGACTGCCGGACTCGCGATACTCGCCGCTCACCTGCGCGCCGCGGACGAACAGCAGGCCCGGCTCGCGCGCTGCCAGCACGCGGCCGTCGGCGGCGCGCACCTCGAGCTCGACGCCCGGCAGCGGCCGGCCGACCGAGGCCAGGCGGCGGCGCACGGCGGGATCGGGGCTTGCGAGCGCTGCGCGGTGATCCTCTGGGGTCAGCAGGCAGACCGTGGCGCTGGTCTCGGTGAGACCATAGGCGTTGGTGAAATCGACACCGGGAAACACCTGCAGCGCACGCTCGATCACCGCTGGTGGCATCTTGCCGCCACCGTAGGCGATGGCGCGCAGTGCCGGAAACTCACGCGCTGCGCTGTGCTCCGCCAGATAATCCATGATGCGCACCAGCATGGTGGGCACCACGAATGCCTGAGTCACACGCTCGGCGAGCGCGAGCCTCACCCATTCCGCCGGCGCGAACGAGGGCAGCATCACCAGGCGCCGTCCGGCGTAGATGCAACTCAGGACCGCGCTGATTCCGGCAATGTGATAGGGCGGCACGGCGATGAGCGCGGCCTCCTCCGCTGCGGCGTGACCGAACTCGACCGTGGCGAGGATGTAGGACATGAGATGGCCGTGCCGCAGCACCGCGGCCTTCGGCTTGCCGGTGGTACCGCTGGTGAACAGCTGCACCGCGATCGCTTCCGGGTCGGCGGCGAGTTCTTCGGCCGCGGCAGCCGGAAGCGCGGCCTGCGCCAGCGCCTCGTAATCGGCGCATTCGATCAGCGTGGGCAGCGCGAGCGGTTCGAGATACTGCCGCGGTCCGACCAGCCACGCCGGTGCGATGCGCTGCAGCAGCTCGGACAGTTCGGTGGCGGTCAGACGGTAGTTGAGCGGCACGAACGGCACGCCGGCATGCGCTGCGGCGAACAACGCCACCGGGCCAGCCAGACCGTTGCCGTCGATCAGCGCCAGATGCGCAAAGGCGCGCGCGCGCCGCGCCGCCACCAGTGCCGCCGCGCGCAGCTGCAGGTAATTCAGCTGCCGCCCGGCGCAGCTCACCGCGACGCGCGGGCCGAAGGCCTCGGCTGCCATATCGAGCAGCATCGCGAAATTCATCGACTTCAGTCCGAGGACGGCAGCGCCTTGGCCTGCTTCACGCTGAGCGCGCTTCCATTCAGGGTGAGCGCGCCCTCGCCCCCCTTGGTGCACAAGAGCTCGAGCCGGTCTTCGGCATCAACGTAGCGCTTGCCGATGAGTGAGCCCTGTGACAGCTGCGGATCGAGTTGCACGGCAGCGGCCGGCGAGTCCGTGAGCGCGAGCATTTCCGCGCCTCCACAGGCGAGTAGCGCCTCGATACCCGGCGAGCGGATCACCATGATCTCGGTGCCGCATACCGCGCTCTTCAGCCGCACACCAGGCTTGAGTAGTTTCACGCCGCCGCGTCCTCCGTCAGTCGTTCGAGAGGATGGCGCCGGCCATGCCGCAGGACACCAGCGCGTGGGTGAGATGCGGCACCTGGTTGGAGGCGGTGCCGCGCAGCTGGCGCACCGCCTCGGTGATGTTGTTCATGCCGTGAATATACGCCTCCCCGATCAAGCCACCGTTGGTGTTGACCGGCAGGCTGCCGCCGAGCTCGATGTTGCCGTTCTTGACGAAGTCCTTCGCTTCACCACGGCCGCAGAAGCCGAAGCCCTCGAGCTGCTTGAGCACCTGCGGGGTGAAGGCGTCGTAGAGCATGGCGAGCTGCATGTCATGGGGCGTCAGGCCTGACTGGCTGTAGAGCCGTGCGGCCACACCGCGCGCCTCCGGCATCATGGTGAGGTCCGCATGGTAATAGTTGGAGATGACTTCCACTTCGCGCGGAATCGATTGCGCGGAGGCCACGATGCGCGCCGGACGGCGTTTGAGATCACGCGCGCGCGCCATGCTGGTGACCACCAGCGCGACACCGCCGTCGCTCTCCTGGCAGCAATCGAACAGCCGCAGCACCGGCTCCATGATCCAGCGCGACTGCTGGTGCTCCTCGAGCGTGAGCGGCTTACCGTGGAACCAGGCAAGCGGGTTAGTGGCCGCGTGGCGGCGCTGCGCGACCGAGACATGCCCGAGGTCGCGGTTGGTGACGCCGTAGGTCTGCATGTAGTGGCCGGAGGACAGCGCCTCCCAGCTCGCCGGCGTCTGTGCACCGAACGGCATGCACCACAGGAGTGAGCCGGTGCCGTTGCCGGCGACGTTCACCACCCCGCCGGAGGCTGGCACCATCGGCTGGCCGAAGCGGTAGGCCGAGCGCTCGTTCATCGCGCGCCAGATGAGCACGACATTCGCAGCGCCGCCCAGTACCGCGGCCGCGGCCTGATGCAGCGTCGCCGCCGAGGCCGCGCCGCCGCCGGGTATGCGCGTGGTGTAGGCGAGGTCCTTCACGCCAAGACAGCGTGCCAGCCCGATCTCATCGCTCGGATCGAGCGTAAAGGTGATCATGCCGTCAACGTCAGCCGGATCGATGCCGGCATCGGCCAGCGCTGCGCGTGAGGCCTCCGCCGCCAGCTGCAGTTCGCTGCGGCCGGAAGCCTTGGAGAATTCGGTCTGCCCGATGCCGACGATTGCCGCGTGTTGAGCCATCTTGCTAAGCCTTCACGGGCCGGAACACCGGCACCGCCCGCCCGCCACGTGTCGGGGCAAATAGCACCTGCACCGACAGACCGTTGCGCATCTCAGCCTGCGCGACCTCGACCACATTCGAGACCAGCCGGATGCCCTCGGCGAGCTCGATCAGCGCGACAATCGGCGGTTCGGCAAAGCCGAGCGGCGCCGGGTGGCGCGGAATCGTCCAGCTGCACACGGTGCCGCGGCCGCTCAGCCGCACCACCTCGCGCTTCAGACTGTGACAGAACGGGCACATCGGCCGCGGCGGGTGCGCGAGCCGCTGGCAATCGGCGCAGCGCTGGCCGAGCAGCTCGCCGCGGGCCGCACCCTCCCAGAAAAAAGCGGCATCCGGCGTATAGACCGGGTCGGGGCGCGTGGCGCCGGCCGCCGCGCCGGCCTCTGGCGTGCTCATGATTTTCCTTCTGCCTGGACGGCCGCTGCTGCCGGTGCCTGTGGTTGCCAGGGACTGCGCACCTTGCGGTGTCCCTCGGCAGGGCTCCACGCCAGCACGCAGTCCTTGACCAGTTCCGCGATCTGCTCCTGCGAGTAGCCGAGCTCGGCGAGAATCTCGCGGCTGTGCTGGCCGACGATGAGTGGTGGTCCCTGCACGCGCCCCGGGGTGTCGGAGAAATCGAACAGCAGCCCGATCTGGTCGAGCCGGCCGACGAAGGGATGCGGGTAGGAGGCCACCCAGCCGCGCTTTTTGAACTCCGCATCATCGTGCAGACGCCGCGAGAATTCCGGATCGCAGATCTCGCACGGCACCTGGGCAGCATCGAGCGCCGCGAACCATTCGGCCGCGGTCTGTTCGCGCATTTTTGCAGCGATCAGCCGCGCGAGTTCGGCATCGTTGTGGGCGCGCGCCGCGGCAGTCGCGAAGCGCGCCTCCGCGCGCAGCTCGGCCAGTCCCGCCGCGCTGCAGAACCGCTCCCAGTGCGCGCCGGTGGCCAGCACCAGGCACAGCCAGCCCGCAGCGGTCTCGTACAGACGGTGAGTGGCGCTGTAGCCGAACTGCTGGCCGTCGATATGCGGGCGCTCAAAGCCGCTGCCATCGCTACGGGTGAGCGCGTAGGAGCTGTTGAGCAGGTGCGCATTGACGATCGAGGTGTCGCAGAACTGCCCCTCGCCGCTGCGCTCGCGGTGATAAAGCGCCTGGATGATCGCAATCGCCGAGAGGAAACCGTTGCCGGTATCGCCGAGACTGGTGAATGACCACAGCGGCTTGCCACCGGCTGCCATGCCGCCGTCCTCGTACTGCACGCCGGCGAGACAGGCGCCGGTCTGATCGTTGCCGGGCAATCCTTCGCGCACCCCGGTCTCGAAGCCGCGCGTGTGACAGTAGATCAGCCGCGGATTGATGGCCTTCAGGCTCTCGTAGTCGATCTTCAGGCGCTCGGCCGCCTCGTAGCGCATGTTGTGCTGTACCACATCGGCCTGCTGCACCAGCTGCAGCAGGATCTTCATGGCGCGCGGATCTTTGAGATCGAGCGCGATGCTGCGCTTGCCGCGGTTGGCCATGTAAGCGATGTGGTTCGAGTGCCAGTAGGTGTCATAGAGCGCGTTGACCTTGATGACCTTCGCGCCCAGATCCGAGAGCACCTGCGTGCCGTACGGACCGGCGATCGCCAGGCCCAGATCAAGGACGGTGATGCCATCGAGCGGCGCCGCCAGTTTGCCGCTGGGCGCCGCCGCCTGCGTCGGCCTATTGCCGAGCGCTGCGGCCGCGCGCTTCACTTCATCGGTGTGTTCACCGGCTCGCGCGGCCGGGGTTGTGATCGGTGCGGGTCTGGCGCTCAGCCGGTAGGTGACCCCGACCTGACGCACGCCACCCAGCTCGGGATCGCTCAGTTCGATGACGCAGCCGTCTTGATGGAACAGCGGGTCATTGAGGGCCTCCTCGGGCGTGCGCACCTCCTGGATCGTCATGCCACCTGCGGCGGCCGCATCCACCCACGCCTGCGCGGGAAACTTGCGCACTGCTGCCGCCAGCAGTGGCTGGTAATGCATCATCACCAGCACCTCTTCCGGACCGGTGCCGAAGCGGTCGGGGTCGTTGCGCGCCTTGAGGTCGGGCGTGGCGTTCAGCTGTTCGCCCGCTGCTGCCGTCAGCAGGAAGCGCGGATTGGGCACCCAGTTATGAATCCAGCGCCCGTCGGCGCACTCGAAGTGCCCCTTGGGTGCACGTGAGCCCAGAATCCAGCTGTTGAACATCGGTGCGTCGATCTTCTCGGCGCGTTGCCAGACGCCGCTCGCACAGGCGAGCGCGCCCTGCAGCATGGAGGTCTCCACCCATTGGCCGCGGCCGGTCACCTCCCGGGCCCGCAGCGCCGCACTCACCGCGGTGGTCGCGGCGAAGAAAGCACCGAGGCTTGGCCAGCTTGAGGCCGGAAACAGCGGCCCGGGGCGCGCCGCCCCCTGCAGCCACTCGTAGGGAATCTCCACTTCGGCGAACGGGTCGGCGACGCCTGCCATATGGTTGATCGCGCCCTCCGGCCAGCCGCGCTGTTCCCACAGCAGGCCGGTGCGGGCCGCCACCAGCGCATCGTAGCCCGGGCGCGCGGCGTGCGGATTGTTGCGGCCGTAGGCGGTAATCGACAGATAGATCAGGCGCGGGTGGTTGCGGCTGAGCGTCGGGTAATCGATCCCCAGGCGCGTGGTCACGCCCGGGGCAAAACTCTCCACCAACACGTCCGCGTGTGCGGCGAGTGCCAGGAAGGTGCTGCGATCGGCTGCTTCCTTCAGATCGAGCACGGCGCTCTTCTTGCCGCGCTGCCACACGTGATAGCCGAGCTGCGCGCGGAACGGATCGCCACCCGGTGGCTCGATCTTGGTGACCGACGCGCCGTGGTCGGCCAGGAGCATCGTGGTCATCGGTCCTGCGATCCCCCAAGAGAGATCGAGGACCTTGAGGCCCTCCAGAACGCCTGCCATGACGCTCTAAGCCGGCAGACCGAACAGACGCAACGCGTTATCGCTCACGATCTTCTTGCGGTCCGCCTCCGGGATACCCGCCTTGGCAAACTGCTCGGCGACCACTGTGCGCGAGTTGGGCCAGCAGGTGGCCGGGTGCGGAAAATCGGTGGACCAGTAGAGACAGTCGGGCCCGAAGAACTTGTAGGCCTGCGCGAGCCCGCTCGGTTCGTACATGAAGGTCGCGCCCATCTGCCGCTTGAAGTATTCGCTCGGCAGCATCTTCACGCCCGGGAACTCATAGTGCGCATGCATGCGCGCATCAAGCACCGTCTCAAAGAAGAACGGCAACCAGCCGAGGCCCGGCTCGACCAGCACCACCTTGAGTTTGGGGAAACGCTCCAGCGTGCCGGTCAGAATCCAGAACAGCAGTGGCTCGGCGAGCGCCACCGCCGGCATCGCCGTGAAGATGCCTTTCTGCGGCGTCGGATCGCGCCGGAATACGTCCCACAGCGATGCCTTGACGTCGAGGTGATTGAGAATGGTGATGCCGGTCTCCGACAACACCGCCCACAACGGGTCGTAGCGGTGGTCGTGCACATCGGGCAGCCCGAACTCGGTCGGAAAGGGCGTGATCTGCACGCAGCGCGCACCGCGCTTGGCGAGCCGGCGGACTTCGGCCACCGCAAACTCGATGTCGAACAGCTGGATCTGGTAGGCGCTGAGCAGGCGCAGCGGATCGATCGCGGCAAAATCCGCCATGCCATCGTTGTAGCCCTGCAGCGCCTCCTGCCAGTCGCTGCCCATGAGTCCCGGGGTGCAATACTTCGCGCCGCCGACCTCCGGAAAGATCACCTCGGCCTGGACGCCGTCGCGGTCCATGGCGCGCAGCTTGGCGTGCGGCTCGAAATGGCCCGGGTCCTTGGCCGCCTCCGGGTCGACGAAGTCCTCGAGCTGCAGCTGCCGCTGGCCGCGCCGCAGCTCGCTCGCCTCGTACGCTGCCATCTTCTTGCCGGCCTCGTCCCATACCGTATGCAGCCGCGTCGGCAGCCGCGCCTTGACCCATTCGTCGGTGAAATGCACGTGCGAATCGGCGGATACGAGGCGCTCGGTGGCGATGGCGGCGTTCATGCAGGGCTCCTGGAGTTCTTTGACGCGCGACGACAACTATTGTGCGCGCCAGTGTCGAGACGGTCAATTAACGTACTGCCGGTTTCGATTCTGTGCCCCGCTCGTGGTGGGTTGCGGCGCGCGCACTCGCCGCGCAGCGCGCCCCGTGGTAATTTGAGAACCATCGGTACCGTTGTTGCCGAGTGAGCCGTGGGGCAGCCGATGAAGCGACTGGAAAACAAGGTGGCCATCATCACCGGCGCCGCGCGCGGCATGGGAGCGGCCACCGCGCGACTGTTCGTGGCGGAAGGCGCACGCGTCGTGCTTGCCGACCTGCTGGATGCCGAAGGTGCCGCGCTGGCGCAACAGCTGGGCGCGAGCGCGCGCTATCGTCATCACGATGTCGCGCACGAAGACAGCTGGCAGCAGCTGCTGCGCGACACGCTCGCCGATTTCGGCGGCGTGGACATACTGGTGAACAACGCTGGCGTCCTGTTGATGCGCGGCCTGCTCGAGACCAGCTGCGCGGACTTCGAGCGCGTGATCGGCGTCAACCTGCTGGGCACGTTTCTCGGCATCCGGACTGCCGCGCCGCACCTGATCGAGCGCGGCGGCGGTGCCATCGTCAATATCTCTTCGATCGATGGCATGAAGGGCTCGAACGCGACCTCCGCCTATTCGGCGAGCAAGTGGGGTGTGCGCGGCCTCACCAAAGTCGCGGCCATGGAGCTGGGTCACCGCGGCGTGCGTGTCAACTCGGTACATCCCGGCGGGATTCTCACGCCGATGATCGCCCGCCCCGGCAGCGCTGCCCAGGCCGCGACCGAGAAATTCTTTAAATCAGTGCCGCTCGGGCGCATCGGCCAGCCCGAGGAAGTCGCGCGCGTCACGCTGTTCCTGGCGAGCGCCGAGGCCTCCTACGTGTGCGGCGCCGAGATCGTGGTCGATGGCGGCATGACCATCGGCCCTTACTACATGAGCCAGCCCGGCGCGCCGGCGCTCGACTGAATCCCTGCAAGGAGCCCACGCATGAGCAGCGTTCTGCCCAAAGCCCGCAGCGGCGCAGTGCGCCGCGCCGCCGAACCCCCGAGCGAGCGCTGTCCGCTGCCGGTGCCGTTCGGCTGGTTTTTCGTCAGCTACAGCGAGGAGCTGAAGCCGGGCGAGCTGCGTAACATCCAGTACTTCGGCAGCGAATGGGTGCTGTTCCGCACGCAGGGGGGCGAGCCCGGCGTACTCGAACCCTACTGCGCGCATCTTGGCGCACACCTCGGCCACGGCGGCCAGGTCGAGGGCGAGGCCATCCGCTGCCCGTTCCATCACTGGTCCTACAACACGCGCGGCTGGTGCACCAAGATCCCGTACGCCAAAGTGATGCCGCCGGTGACCAAGCGTCAGGCCCTCCTGCGCGCGCTGCCGGTGACCGAGAAGCACGGCATCGTCTGGGCGTGGTACCACCCGCAGGGCGCGGCGCCCCATTGGGAAGTGCCGCAGATCCCGGAACTCGCCGATCCTGACTACCTCGCGCCGCAGCGCGGCGAGTGGCCGGTCAACACCTTCATCCAGGAACTGGGCGAGAACGGCATCGATTTCGCCCACCTCAAGTTCCTGCATCACGCGCCCATGATTCCCACCGGCACCTGCCGTGCCGATGGCATTCACTGGCACGTCAACATGGCCAATGGCTACATCGTGATCGAGCAGACCGGGCCCGGGCTGCAGGTCGTACGCTTCACCAAGGGTAAGGTCGTCACCACCATGGTGAGCTATCCGACTCCGGTCAGTGCCTCGCGCACCATCATGCGCATGGGCTTCACGCATCGGCGCTACCCGGAGGGATCGCCCGAGGCGCAACTCGCCGCCGACATGCTGCAGGAGCAGGTCGGTCAGGGCAAGGAACAGCAGGCGGGCTTCGAGTCCGTGGACATGATCGTGTGGAACAACAAGCGCTACCGCGAACGTCCGCTGCTGTGCGACGGTGACGGCGAGATCCTCAAGTGGCGCAAGTATTTCAGTCAGTTCTACGTCGAGTGAGCCACGCGCCGTAACAGATCCAACAGCACCGCCGCGAGCGCCTCGCCCTGCTCTTCCTGCAGAAAGTGGCCGGCGCCGCGGATCAGCGCATGCGGTTGTCCGGCCGCACCGGGAATGCGCCGGCGGAATACCTCGGCCCACGGCGCGGTGGTGGGGTCGGAGTCGCTGAAGGCGGTGACGAACGGCCGCCGGAACTGCTCCAGTACGCTCCACACCCGCCGGTTCTCGCTCACTCCTGCCAGCCCCGCCCGGATCGGGATCAGTCCCGGAAAGGCGAGCACGCCGCTCTTGTAAGACGCATCGGGAAACGGCGCATCGTAGCCGTGCAGCACTTCCGCTGGCGGGGCGCTGCGGCAGACCGCGGCAATGATGCCGCTCACCGGCAGATCGCTGGCCGCCGCCGCCGTCGCCACCCAGTTCTCGATCACCGCGCCCGGCCACTCGGCGATGCCGGCGGGCGGTGGTTCGCAATTGGGCAGCAGCGTGTTAGCGGCCAGCACGGCGGCGAAACGCTGCGGCTCCTGCGCCAGCAGCGAGAGGCCGATGGGACCGCCCCAGTCCTGACACACCAGCGTGATCTGCCGCAGCCCGAGCGTGCTCACGAACTGCTGCAGCCAGCTGACGAATCCCGCGTAGCTGTAGTGCGCGCGTTCACGCGGCTTGTCCGAACGTCCGAAGCCGATAAAATCCGGCGCCACCGCGCGGAAGCCGGCCGCGACGATGTGCGGGATCATCTTGCGGTACAGGTAGCTCCAGGTCGGTTCGCCGTGCAGCAGCAACGCCACCGGCGCAGCGCGCGGCCCCTCATCGATGGCCGCCATGCGCAGTGCACCGAGAGCGGTGTGCTGCACCTCGAGGTAGTGCGGCGCATAGTCGAAGCCCCGCAGGTCGCGGAAGCACGCCTCCGGGGTGCGCAGCACTGCCGCTGCCGCGGTCATTTCAGGCGGCGGCTGCGGCGGCCAGCTTGACCAGGCGGCAGCGCGGCACCGGATGGGTCTTGGCGCGCGTCCAGCGCAGCAGCATGCTGCCGCTGGTGTGTCCGTCGGTGTCGATCCAGTTGCTGAAGCCGCGGTTCGCGCGCGCGATCGTCAGCGTCACCGAGCCGTCGGCATTGTAGTTGGCGGTATGACTATTCACCCACACCGGCGCGTAGCGGTAGTCGAGCGACTCCATCCAGTAATTGTCCAGCTGGAAGTTCCAGAACTCGCACTCCGGTGGCGTCGTCTCGATGATGAGTGCCTCATCAGGCTGCAGTTGCCAGTAGCCGTGCAGGTAGAAGATGTTGGGATCGCCGCCCGACTTGAAGAACAGCGTCTGATCGAGCGTGGCGAGCTCGTTCGGCTTGGCTTTGAAGTCCCTGACCCAGTCGGCGAAGGTGCCGGCGGTGCCGCGCACGAATGCCGCGGTCGCCATCAGCGCGCGCTCCAGGCGCTCGGCGCTGAGCGGCGCGGGCTTCGCCGGGCCGCCGATGCGCTCGATGGTCATGACCGCCGCTGTCTCCGTAGCGCGGTCGAGGATGGTATTGCGCACCAGCACCATGGACGAGTCTGCCGCCAGCGGCAGCCAGTTCTCTCCCTGGCGCGTGCGACTGACGATGACCTCGAAGGTGCCGTCGGGCCGCACCTTGAGCTCGCGCGCGTCGAGCTCGCCGGTGGAGGCCATGGTACCGTCGATCGCGTAGCGATTCGCCTTGGTGCCGAATGACAGGTAGCGCACCGTGCCGCGTGTACCGCGCAGCCGGTAGTCGCGGTCACCGGCAATGGTGGCGTTCCAGTAGACGTTGTCCGGGTTGTCGCCGCCGATCTTGATGGAGGTGTTGGAGGCCTGATAAAACACCGGGAAGTCGGGGTTGCCGAATTCGAGCATCATCTCCAGCCCGACGCGGGTGAGGCGCGACAGGTAGCGCCAGCCTTCGGCGCGATCGAGCTCGGTCGCCGGCGTCTCGGGACGCAGCACTACGGCACCTGCGGCCTTCAGCGCATCGCAGAACTGTTCCCAGGTCGCGCCGCTCACCACGCGCCTGCCGGCATCATCCTGTGACATCGTTGGCTCCTGTTACTGCGCGCACGCGCAGCTGGCATCCCACTAACACTGGGCGCAGACGCGCCGGCGCGCGACGGTGCGCGCTCACGCCGTGCTTGCGCTTACATCGACCCAGCGCCGCTCATGCGCCGAGGTACGCATCGCATCAATCACCGCCTGTCCGGCCACGCCGTCCGCGAAGGATGCGAGCGGTGCCGGATGTGCGGGCCTGCGGCCCTCGATGCGGGCGCGCATGCCTTCGAGCAGGCAGGTATACGGTGCCAGATCCGAACCGAAGGCATGCGCCTGTTCATAGGCGGTTTGCATCAGTTCGCCGTGCGGAAACGGCACCGGCGCGGGCAGCGTCAGCTCCGCCGGCATCTCGACACGCTTCTTGTTGCCCTTGCGGTCGGCGAGCCACAGCTCCGCGCCCTGCACGCCCTCGATCCACAGCGCGCCCTCGCTGCCGGAGATGCGCACGATGCCGAACAAGTCTCCCGGTGCCGCCATCGACTCGACGAACACGCCCTCCAGGCCGTTGACGAGGCGGAACTGCGCCGAGAAGGTGTCATCGGCGCTCATCGCCGCCTTGCCGGACAGTGTCTGCAGGCGCGCGCTCACCGCGGCAAATTCGCCCAGCGTCACGCGCACCTGGTCGATCAGGTGCGAGCCCCAGGCGCCGAGGAAGCCCCCGCCCTGAGCGCTGTCCTGCCACCAGCCGGGAGTCTGCGCGTCGGGGTTCGACAGGAACGGCACCAGCCAGGCGAACAGCGCCTGGCGCGGCTCGCCGATCGCACCGGCGGCAATCGTCCGGCGCAGCAGCTCGTGCACGCTGGCGAAACGGAATTCGACGCCCAGCACGTGCACGACCCGGGCGCGCTCGGCGGCTGCGAGCATGGAGCGCGCCTCGGCAAGATTCATCGCGAAGGGCTTCTCGCACAGCACATGCTTGCCGGCGGCGACCGCCTCGAGCACCAGCGCCGCATGCGTCGCCGGAGGCGTGGCGATGGTCACCACTGAGACTGACGCATCGCTCAGCGCCTCGGTCAGTGAGCCGCAGGCGCGCGGCACGTCGAGCAGTTTGGCCCGTGCCTGGGTCTTGGCCGGAACGCGACCCACCAGGGCGCGCACCTCATAGCCTGCATTGCGCAGCGCGCGCAGGTGCGTGAATACCCCGAATCCGGTGCCGACCACGACCGCGCCGCGGGCTGGACTAGCGCTCGCCATGCGTCATTCTCGGCTGACACGCCCGGCTCCCGCTTCCCCGATACGGGGTAGCATGCGCAGCAGAGCGACTGCGCGCAGGAGCATGCGATGAGTTCTAAGTCGATGGCGGAGCAGCAGGCTGAGCAGCGGTTGCTGTCCGGCCGCGCCTGGCAGGACTACTGCGAAGTGCTGCGTCTGGCCGGCCAGGCGATCGAGCGCTTCGGCGCCGAGCCGACGGAGCTCGATCGGGCGGAGTGGTACCGGTTCCTGACCCGTCTCACCCGCAACGGGCTCGAACGCTTCGTCGAGAACTGCGAGCCCGAGCGGCCGCGGCTGCGCGATGCCCCATGGCGACAGTCGATCAACTTTCAGTCGCCCGACCAGGATCATCTGCTGGCGGAGTTCGTCGATGGCACGCAGTCTTATGTCATCCGCGGCAACCGCGGCACCGCGCCCTACTTCGTCATGGCGTCCTGGTCGGCGCTCCAGCCGCGGGAGGCGGGCGCCAGTGACTGGGCGCCGCGCGGCTTCGCCGGCCTCAAGGAGTGCAATCCGGCGCTGCTGCGCACTACCGCGATGCTGCAGAGCCAGTCGATCGACTTCGATGCTGCCGGCAACTTCGCGGTGACCGTGAGTGCTGCGCCACCGCCGGGCGGGCGCAACTGGTTGAAGATCGAGCCAGACTGCGTCGGGCTGCTGATCCGCGTGGTCTATCACGATCGCGCGCGCGAGACTGCGCCCACCATGCGCATCGAGCGCAGCAGCGCGGCGGCACCGCAGCCGCTGAATGCGGCAAGCCTGGCGACTGCGCTCGCCAAAAGCGGTCAGCTGGTGCTCGCCTATCTGGAGCTGGTGCGCTCGTGGTGGCAGGACAACCTGTCGCAGCGGCCGAACTGCATTCGCTTCAGCCGCGCCCTCTACCTGAGTAACGGCGGTGTCCCCGACCGGCATCACGGCTTTGGTACCTGGCGCAAGGCGGCCGCTGAGGCCCTGGTGCTGCGCTTCACGCCACCGGAGTGCGATTACTGGATTTTCCAGCTGTGCAACCTGTGGCAGGAGAACCTGGACAATTACGAAGAGGGCCAGGGACACGTCACCAAATACCGCTGCCGGCTCGAGCCCGACGGCTCGGTATGGATCGTCATCGCCGCGCGCGACCCCGGCATCGGCGGTAACTGGCTCGACCCGGGCGGGCACGTGCACGGCGGCATGAGTCTGCGGCTGATTCTCACCCAGGCGCCGCCACCGCGCGTCAGCGCCTGGGTCGTGCCGCTGGCAGCCCTGGAGGGTTCCGGGCGTGCCGCACTCGAGACCGCCACGGCGATCGACAGCGGCGAGGTGGCCGATTGAGCGGCCGCCCTCGTCGTACCGGACTAGAAGCAACCGCCGATGTGCCCGCGGCACCCAAGCGGCTATGGTTTCCCCGCCAATTGAAGCTGTGCGAGTCCTGCCATGAGTGAGCATCTGCTGCCCGCCGAGAAGCCGATCACCGATAGCGATGCCTTCATCGCGCAGCAGCTCGAGGGCGCCAGCATTCCCACCCTGATGATGTCGCTCGTGCATCTGACCGGCGATACCGGCGTGTTGCGCGGTGCGATCCGGCCCAAGGTGGTGATGATGGGCGGCTTCCAGGGCGGACTCTCGGCGGAGGATCAGGCGAGCGTGCGCCGTCTGGCGCTCAAGGCGCTGATCGACTACCGCGACCGCGGCTGCACCTTGCCGCCGCAGCCCTCGCCCGAGCTGGTGCAGGAGATGATGAACTTCATGGTCGGTGAACGGGTCGGCGATGAGTACGTGCCGATGATGCTCGAGGAGCTGGCGCTCGACGGCAACGACTCGCGCGCGCCGCGTTGGTCACGCGCGGTACCCGCCGCGCGCCGGGAAAACTTCCACGTGCTGGTGATCGGCGCCGGCATGTCGGGGCTGCTGCAGGCGCTGCGCCTCAAGGAGGCCGGCATCCCCTTCACGGTGGTGGAGAAGAACGATTCGGTCGGCGGCACCTGGTACGAGAACCGCTATCCCGGCTGCCGGGTCGACATCGCCAACCACTTCTATTCGTATTCCTTCGAGCCCTACCCGTGGAGCGAATACTTCTCGCGCCGCGACGAACTGCTCGAGTACTTCCGCAAGTTTGTCGAGCGTCACGCCCTGGGCGCGCACATTCAGTTCGGCACCGAAGTCAGCGCCGCGCGCTACGACGAGAGCGCCGCCATGTGGCAGGTGGAGCTGATCAGCGCCGGCAAGCCGCGCACGCTGCGCGTCAACGCCATCGTCAGTGCAGTCGGACAACTGAACCGCCCGCGCATCCCCGAGATCGCCGGAAGGGAGACATTCACCGGCGCCCAGGTGCATTCGGCCGAATGGGACGCGCAGCTGGATCTCACCGGCAAGCGCGTGGCGGTACTCGGCTCAGGGGCCAGTGCCTTTCAGCTGGTGCCGGAAGTCGCCAAGGTGGCCGGCAAGCTGTTCGTGTTTCAGCGCTCGGCGCCCTGGATGCTGCCGAATCCTCTTTACCATGAGGCGGTCAGCGCCGAGTTTCGCTGGCTGGTGCAGCACGTGCCCTACTACGCGCGCTGGTTCCGCTTCCTGATCTTCTATCCGGGCAGCGACGGTATCCTGCCGGCACTGCGCATCGACAAGCAGTGGGCCCACCCAGAGCGCGCGGTGAATGCGCTCAACGACCAGTACCGCGGCCAGCTGATCGAGTACATGAAGGCGCAGGTGAACGGCAATCTCGAGTTGCTGCAGAAGGTCACGCCGAAATTTCCGTTCATGGGCAAGCGCATGTTGCAGGACAACGGCAGCTGGCTGCAGGCGCTGCAGCGGCCGAACGTCGAACTCATCGCTGAGGGCGTGACGCGCATCGACGAGCAGGGCATCGTCGCATCCAGCGGCCATTACCCGGTCGACGTCATCATCTATGCGACCGGATTCCACGCCACCAAGTTTCTGTGGCCGATGCAGGTGGTGGGGCGTCACGGCAAGCAGCTCGCGGCGGTGTGGGGCGATGAGCCGCGCGCCTATCTCGGCATCACCGTGCCGGATTTCCCCAACCTGTTCTGCCTGTACGGGCCGGCGACCAATCTGGCGCATGCCGGCAGCATCATCTTCCACTCCGAGTGCCAGGTGCGTTACGCCACCGCCTGCATTCAGGCGCTGCTCGAGAACGATATCCGCGCCATGGAGTGTCGGCGCGAGGTGTACGAGGACTACACCCAGCGGCTGATCGCCGAGCTCGATACGCTGGTGTGGTCGCACCCGGCATGCGACAGCTGGTACCGTAACCGCGCCGGGCGCGTGGTCACGACTTCGCCGTGGCGCCTGGCCGACTACTGGAAGTGGACGCGCGCGCCCGATCTGAGCGACTACACACTCATAAGCTGAACGCGACCAGATAGTCACCGAGCTTGGTGCCCATGTAACGGTGGCCGCCGGCCGCGATGACCACGAACTGCTTGCCAGTCGCACTCAGCCGATAAGTCATGGGCGTCGCCTGCGGACCGGCCGGCAGGCGCCCCTGCCACAGCTGTGCGCCGCTGTGAGTGTCGAAGGCGCGCAGGTAATCATCGGTGGTCGCGCCGATAAAGGTGAGTCCCGAAGCCGTCACCAGCGGTCCGCCGATGTTGGGAGTGCCGAGTTTGAACCACAGCGGAAACGGCGCCAGATCCCGCGTGGTGCCGAGCGGCACCTCCCACAAGCGCTTGCCGCCCCTGAGGTCGATCGCGGCCAGCGTGCCCCAGGGAGGACGATTGCACGGCGCGCCCCAGGGTGAGAGCAGCGGCGTCCAGCGCAGCGCGTAGGGAGATCCGGCCTGCGCCAACAGCCACTCGCCCCTGGCGAAGGCCGCGTTGGCGGTATCACGCGGCACCAGCTGGGTGATACCGGCGATGTGACTGGTGTTGACGATCAGCACGTCGCGCACTGGATCGATGGCGACGCTGCCCCAGTTCATGATCCCCATATTGTTGGGATAGGTCACGGTGCCCTCGAGCGAGGGCGGACTGAAGAGGCCCGCGTAGCGATGACGGCTGAAGAGCTCGCGGCACTTCGCCTGGTCCCAGAAGGTGAAGCCCCACATGTCCGCGGCGGTGAGCGGCGGCCGCATCAGCGCGTACCCCGCACTCACCGGTGCCGGCTGCGTGGGCGCCAGATGCTCGCCCGCAACGGCACCGGCCTGGGGCGCCGGCCGCTCCTCAATCGGCACCAGCGGTTCACCCGTCAGGCGGTTGAGGATGAAGATGTAACCCTGTTTGGTCGCCTGCGCGAGCGCCGGCACCGGCCCGTGTGCCGTCGGAAAATCGAACAGCACCGGTTGCGCCGGGACATCGTAATCCCACACGTCGTGATGCACGGTCTGGAAATGCCACAGCACTTTGCCGCTGGTGGCATCGAGTGCCACCACTGAACTGGAGAAATAGTCGCGCCCGTCGACGTCACCACCGCGCGCACCGCCGTAGATTCCCAGCTGCGCGTTGGCGGTGGGTATGAACACCAGCTTGCGCGCCGCATCCGTGGAGAACACCGACCAGGCGTTGGTGGTGGAGCGTTGATAGACAGATGAGTCCGCGGCGCCGCTGCCGGGAACCGGCGCCACCGCATTCCAAGCCCAGGCCAGCTCACCAGTGCGCGCATCAAAGGCACGCACCACCCCGCCAGGCATGTCTTCGCGCATGTCCTCGGTGATACGACCGCCGACGATCACGCGATCGGCGACCACCGCCGGCGGCACACTGAGTCCGTACTCCCCCGGCACCGTATTGCCGAGGCCGGCGCGCAGATCCACCGTACCGCCGTGACCAAAGCCCGCACAGGGCACACCGCTTGCGGCATCGAGCGCGATCAGGCGCGCGTCCTGGGTGCCGGTGAAGATGCGCTCGGCACAGGCACTGCCGGCGCTCGCCTGTGAGTCACGGTAATAGCTGACGCCACGACAGTTGAGCAGTACCTGGCCGGTGGTATCGAGCTTCGGATCGAATGACCACAGCTCGCGGCCGCTCTGCGGATCCAGCGCCACGACGCGATTCATGCTGGAGCACAGATAGAGCCGCCCGGCAGCCAGTATCGGCGTCGCTTCGAGTGCCGGCAGCCGATGACTCTCGGGCGTATAGCCGTGCGCCAGCAGGCGGCGCGCCTCGGCCGGATCCGTCGGGTGGGCGGGCAACAGCTCCGCGCCGCCGATGCGGTAGATCCACGCCACCTTCAGCTCGTGCACGTTGGCGGGCGTAATCTGCGTCGCCGCGGAGTAGCGCGTGCCGCCCTCATCGCCACCCCACGCCGGCCAGCCGGCAACCGGCCCGCTGTTGTCGAGCGGCGCCCGACCGCAGCACTGCAGTGACAGCAGCAGCAGAATAGCAACAAGTGCGCGCGCACCTGGCGCGCTGCGG
>Ga0070761_10000153_pt1 | contig 46131 bp, 39 predicted proteins | sample HubBroMetageREF1_FD_66724 | JGI IMG/M metagenome (GOLD analysis project Ga0070761, IMG submission 66724) | Reference soil microbial communities from the Hubbard Brook experimental Forest, New Hampshire, USA - Hubbard Brook CCASE Soil... | ecosystem: Environmental > Terrestrial > Soil >... | reverse complement strand
GGTCTGGCAGACTCGCTTGGTTACGCTTTCTTCAGCTTCGGCAACGTTTCGAAGATTGCAAGCAAGTCGTCCGGCGGAGTATTGACACCTCAACCCAACTACGGCTATCTGATGGTCGATGGTATCGATCCTCTGTTCGACTCGTATAGCAACAGCGGCGTCGGCAACCCGGGACAGCCGGCTATTCTTGGAACACCGACGTCTTGGGGTGAGTTGCCAGGATGCTCGGAACAATCTGGCTCTGCTCTGCCGCACTGCACGACGGCAGCAATCTGGAGCGGAAACTCCTTCCCGAACATTCGTAACGGTTCTTACCAGGCCTGGTCGGAACTGCGGCTGCTCTGCGACTCGAATAACGCTCACTGCTTAGAGAGTTCCGACACGATGGGTGCGCAAGCCCTGGTCTGGAACACTCAATGCGACATTCACTTCAACCACCTGGGCGGCGTACCTGATTTCCTGCCCTTCAACGATCCTTCCTCGTCGTCAGCTTGCACGTGGAACGCGCCGTATGGCGATGCGGGCTTTGTCCGTGAACACTATACGTACCTAGCGTCCATACCGCATGTTGCTAATGCGGCTTACCCAACGCCAACCAACCTGCACGAGTCACCTGTTGTGGTTGACTACGGCCTTGAGGCCTGCAGCACCGCGATAGGCCCCAGCACGGCGGGCAACCCCGTAACCGGTCCTGCGCCAATCAATGAATGCGGCGGAGACGCAGGCGGTTTGCTAGTACCGGTGGGCACTACGTCGACCGGCGTTCAGCAGTAACGCAGTTGAGTCAACGTTGCAGCTGACGTAACATGCAAAGAAGCAGGTCGCCCGTATGGGACCTGCTTCTTTTTGAGTATGAGCCGCGATGGTAGACATCAAGTCCTGCAGGAGGAGAGTGAACTCATTTTATGTGGCAGCTTTATGCCGGGCGAAAAAGTCTCGTTTTTCTGGCTTTCTTGTTAGCACTCTATTTCTATCCGGTCGGCGCAAGGGCACAGCAGACTTCAGCCCCGGGTACCGACGACTTTGGAATTCCCCACCGCCAAGATCCGAGTTACGAGGATTGGAGCAAACCCGAGCTGACACCCGGAATGCAGAGTGAGACGGCCTCTCTGGGCGAAGTAAAGGAGGACGGGTTTACTCGAGAGCTCATTCACGTCCAGTGGAGGCAACTCGATCCCATCGACTTGTGGGTGGTGCGGCCGACGGGCGTGAAGAAACCGCCGGTAATTCTGTATCTGTACAGCTATCCCTCGACCAATGAGCGATACAAGGATGCGGAGGTCTGCCGATTCTTGACCAAGGATGGCTTCGCGGCTGTGGGATTTGTTTCCGCCTTCACGGATCAGCGTTATCACGACATTGCCACCAAAGAATGGTTCGTAAGCATGCTTCAAGCGGCATTAGGGTCAACCGTGCATGACGTGCAGCTGATTCTGAACTATCTTGACAAGCGCGGCGACTTCGATATGACGCGCGTCGGCATGTGGGGGGATGGTTCGGGGGCGAGCATTGCCATTATGGCTGCGGCCGTCGACCCTCGCATTAAAGTTGTGGACCTGCTTGATCCCTGGGGAGACTGGCCGAATTGGCTGGCCAAGTCTACGCTGGTGCCGGAGCGCGAGCGGGCCAGCTACGTGAACCCGGAATTCCTGGAATCGGTAGAGGACCTCGACCCCGTGAAATGGCTGCCGCAGTTGAAGACGCAGCGGGTGCGGCTGCAATACATTACAGGGGACCTTACGGTCACGCCAGCCGTGGTTCGGGAACATCTGGAAGCTGCCGCTCCCGCAAATGCGAAAATCGTTCACTATGAAAATTTCAAGACTTTTCGTACCGATGTAGCGTCTGCGGGGAAGGGCTTTGACTGGATCAAGGAGCAGCTGGGGCCGACGTCTCCTGTGCCTCAGAAACGAGCTCAGAACACGGCAGGGGTTAAGACTTCCGATCAGTGATGAGGGCATGCGTTCTTTGGCGAACCTAGGAAAAAAGACGATGACGCTGTTTAGTACCATGCCATGGAAGGGGGCGGGACGCGACTCGGCAGATATTTCTCCTGCTAACCCGGTCTGGCCTCTTCCGCGGACGGAGAACGGCTTGTCTGCGGAGCAGATTCTTCGCGAATTCGCCAAGTATGAGTCCTGGCATTATGCGTACGAGTTTGAGGGAGGTATTTCCCCTGCGCTGAGCCATTATCAACAGAGCGGATTGGCAGGCGACCTCAAGCGGCCTTTGCAGCGCTTTCGTCACTTCATGCCCTACGTGATGAAGGCGGCAGGCGGCTCGCTCCAGGGAAAGCGAGTACTTGACATTGCCTGCAACTCAGGGTTCTGGTCAGTCCAGTTTGCGCTGCTGGGCGCGGATGTTGTGGGGTTTGACGCTCGTCCTGAACTGATAGAACAGGCCAATCTGATCAAGTCCATTGTGGGGTTGAAAAACGTTCGCTTCCATCTGTTGGATTTTTGGGACATGAGTCCCCAGTCGCTCGGCGGGCAGTTTGATATCGTCCTCAACCTGGGGATTCTGTACCATTTGCCAAACACGTTGCAGGCATTGCAGCTGACCAGAGCGATGGCACGGGAGCATATTCTTTTAGATACTGAAGTGCATCCGTCCGGAGACTCAGTCGTTAAATTACGATGGGAGCAGCCTGACCACATTCGCAGTGCGGCGCGTTCCGGAATCGTTGCCGTTCCGAGCAAGAGCAGCGTCGAAATGATGCTGAAGGATTTGGGTGTCGCTGAATGGTGCGCGATTCCGGTACGCGGTGACATGCCCCGTGATTACCTTGAGCACCGCCGCGGGTCGTGGTTGGTTAAGGTGTAACGTCGGGCTTTCACCCGCGAACAGCGAGCTGGTTTTTGACTCACGCAGCTCGTGACCCGTAGTGCGTGATCGGGCCGGGCTTGGGAGACAGCGTTCCCCCGTGATTGGGGCAATCCGATACAAGAAAGGATCATATCATTATTATTATGGCGATGGATGCGAAGTCATTCTCACGAATAGCACGGCGGGTAGCTGCCTCAGCGATCGTTGTCTCAGCGATCGTTGTCTCAGCGATCATGGTTCCGGCGTCGTCCTCTGCGCAAAGTTCAGCGTCGTCCTCTGCGCATGGTTCAACGCCTGCCACGGCACAAGGGTGCGAATACACCAAGCCGCGGACCGCAAAGCAAGTGAGCGGAGACCCGAAGTTAAATTGTGCACGGCGCTGCACGGGGTCCGTGGCTGTTCTGCCCCCCGGCACCAAACCGGGTACCAATGTTAGAGACCTTCCACGAACGGCGGTGGGAGTTGTGGACGAGGAGCTTTCCATTGGGTTCCTAGGTTCGGACCCGTTGGGAGGTGACGACCGGAACATGCTCTGCGGCTCTAAGGGCTCAGTCAGTTGGGGAGATGGCGGCGACGATGAGATCTTTCCGTCTGTGTTCACGATCAATTGCGAAGGGAAAGAGGGCTCCAAGATATCTCAGGGTGGCTATGAACCGGATTTGTGGATGAAGCACACATTCAGCAAACCGGGAATGTATTGCGTGTCGGCTCAGGCGTCTTACACTAGCAGAGCCCGGGACGCAGCTTGCTCCTACGATTGCACCGAGGAGGGGTACATTCGTGTAAAGATCAATCCCAAATCAACCGCATCCGTAAAGGAGGCTAAGTAACGCGGCGTCGATGCCTACCGCAGTGCGGAGTTCGTTAGGCCGGCTTGTCGCACAACAATGCGATCACCCGAATCGTCGACGCACGAATCATGTGTTCTCATGGCGTTGTCGGCTCGGCAATGGCACAGTACCAGGGAAAGCGCCGCCTCGTCCAAAAGTCGGGCTGTTTGTCCTGTAGGACGCGCAACCCTGCATGCTTTAACATCGCTTGAAAGCAGGGAACTGAGAACCGCCAGACACCTCTGCCACCCCTGATGGAGCTCAAGCCGCTGGCGGTGCGATCTTCGCGTACGAAGAAAGTGGCCCGGTTGCTGCGTCCGGGAAGAATATTCGAGGTCTGTATGATCAACCTCTCCTTCACCAGTTCCCGTAACTGAGATAGAACATAGGGCGGATCAGCAATGTGGTACAGGCCGCCCATGCAAAGCACGATATCGAAGGGCTGAGAGAATCTTTGGGTGAGGGTATAGACATCGCCTACGGAAAACTTTGGTGCTACAAGGCCGTTGCCAGCCAGCACCCGTGCCAGAAACTCGGCGCATCGGACTCGTTCTGGGTCGAACTCTAATCCGACCACTTCCTTGGCACCCGCAATAGCACACTCCATCGCAAATGCCCCGTTCGCCGAAAACAGATCGAGTACTCGTTTGCCCCCAACATTCTCTCGAATCCAAGGCAGCATGAGTTTCTTTTTCATTTCATGATTCGCATCCAGCATGGAGACTTCCGGAGCGCGAGGAGAGACGCAATTGGCGAACTTGACTTGCGTGAACCAGGCTTCCGCCCGAATGCTGGACATCTCAGCAGATTCCTGCGGGGTTAGCGTGATATCCAGATTGAGCATGGGGCTCCGAGAACACGAGCTGTTGTCTTGCCGCACAGTAGTGCAGCATATTTTGTTTTCGCGGAATCCATAATGGTTTAGGAGCTTGACAGTCGGCAACTATTCACTCGGTGCGGCCAAATAGAAGGCGCACTGTTCGGGTGCAAGGACGGATCTGGGACGAGAGTTCGAAAATAAGTGGAATTGCAATTGTGCGACTCCTCGAATCACGGAAAAGTCAATTGCAGGGTGCCTGTGTCCCCGACACAACTCGATGAGATCTCTGGGAAAGTATAGCTGCCAGTCAGAGATGAACCATCGGAAGTGACCGTCGCCGGAATTTGAGCAATTAGCGAGCCGTTCGGACCAAAGAGGTCTAAGGTGACGGTTGTCCCGCTGATCAATCCGGTGATCGTTGCCGTGCTCAGGTACGGACAGAAGCTCGGGGCACTGGTCGCAGTGATGGTCCCGGAAAGAGTTGCATTGCTCGAACCCGTGTTTGGTCCTTGACTAAGCGTCCCAGCCACTTCGAGAGTACCGTTAACAGTGGAAACCAAACTCCCGTGAAAGCTTCCCGCAATCGGCGTCACGCTGACAGCGGACCATGTGCCCGTCGATGCATAATCTGCGCATCCGCCAGCTACAGATGAAAATGCGCCACCGACGAACGTACTGCCAGAGGGGCTGCCGGGGGGTAACGTCCCAATCAGACTTATGTCTTGTCCGAACTCACTGATCGTAAGTGAAAGATTCGCGCCTTCCAAAGTCCCGGCAACCGGTCCGACACCTTGACAACCACCCCCCAAAATCATGCTTCCGGTGACCGAAGAGCCAGACTGTAGCAAGAACCCAGTAAACACAAATGGGCTAGGGTGCGCATGCCTTTGCAGCGTGATTTCCCAGTTGCCCGAAAGCGGGTTGGAGGATGAAGCAGAGGTACCGCTTCCACAGGCAAGAAGCGTGACAGATACGCATAAGAGAAACGAAATGGCTACCCAACTGACGGCGGTTTTTCTGCGCGACGAACCCTGATGCCTCATTTTTGGTACTCGTGGGAACGACTTGGTGGAGTTGATTTCACCGCTACTGCTTCACCGTAACAACAGCCGTACCGAAGTCCTCACATCCGTTCAGCGGTGGGGGCTGGGAGTTCAGAAAATTATAAGACCCCGTGATCGTGCTCGCGTCGATAGTAGTCGTTCCGTAGAATTGCCCGATCGAGACTCCTTCCGATGACAATAGATTGAAAACGGCAGAGGTTCCGCTTATCGAGCCCGAGATCGAGACGCTGCTGAAGCAAGGCGCGTTTGTCGAGGTCATGCTTCCGGAAAGATTCGCCGCGCTTCCGCCCGTGTTTGCCGCTTGCGTGACACTGCCAGCAACCTGATAGACTACGCCGCTGGTTTGGGTGGAAGTGAATGTTCCCTGAAGATTGCCGGTCAGGGCCTGAACTTGAGTCGCGGTCCAGGTTCCAACCTGGGTACTCCCGCAAGGGGATGCCAAAATTGAGTAGGTGCCGCTTATCGAGCCGGTGCTTCCTAAAGACCCCGTGAGGTTGATCGTCTGACCGATTTGATTCAGGCTGATAGCAACGTTAGATCCGCTGACCTGCCCTTGAGCGGATCCGACGCCTGCGCAATAGGTATCGCCCGTTAGTAGAAGGTTCCCGGTCAGAGCGCCTCCCGATTGTTCCAAGAATCCCGACTCTGTTTTCAATGTGCTTGCTGTGTTTGTTTGATCCCTTTGCAAGGTCATCTGCCAGTTCCCGGCGAAATTCCCGACAGAAGTACCAGTTCCTTTCCCACAGGCGGTGAGCGTCATCAAGAGAACAAGTGACAGTGCCGTTATCGCTCTCATGAGCTTGAACTCAATTCCCTGCGAGTCAATGGAAGGTCAGGGCAACTTTCTGGAGAAAGATGTAAGACTAGGTTTTTCCAGTTACGATACTGTGACGGGAATATGAATTTTCTGTGAATTGTCTACCCTGGGCCGGAAAATGCTGGCTGGTTCAATGCCATCTCATACGAAATACGCCTCGTACCGATATGAATTCTTGACGAGTGGGAGAAATAGCTGACCGGTTTTGCGGGCTGATCGAAAACGAATTCTGATAGCCCGGGTTGGCCTGTCTAACAGCGGTGGGTTTCTTTGTGCACCGTTTCGACGGAACAAGCACTCGCACAGCAAACTACTGTCGCGCTCGACGTTTAACAGTAGCCCAGCGTCCTGATGCTCGGACTCGAGACATGGATCCCCCCGACTCTACAGCAGGTACTTTACCGCGAAATAAACAGCGATTCCCAGAAATGCGACAAGCGCTATCAGAGTGATCGCCCCGAACAGGTTGTCAACTCGCGCCTGCCTTAGGAACTGGAGGCGCTGGCTGACGGAGTCAGATTTCGGAGTTGAGGTAATTTCTGGGCTGGTGTCCTGCGCTTCTCTCTGGACAATAAGATGTGCTGACATGGCTGGCCTATGAAATGACGGGGTTCGCGATTTCCCAAGGCACCTCAGGTCTCGTCGGGTTGGTCGAACACTTGCGTGCAGCTGGTTCATCGCGACAAGAACCTCGGCGAAATCTCGTCGAATTCAATGTAATCCTAGTCTTCTCGGTGCGAGGCTACTCCCATGTAAATTTTTGATTAATTGCAACGGACTTCTGTGCATAAAGGGTGCCCAGGCGCGACAATGATTAGGGTTTGCCGTGGTTAAGGAGGCACACCTTCCGTCAGGCGAACAGTGGCTCGCGAAGGTTTCTCAAGCCGCTGCTCAGGGAACCATGAAAATCGTTCAATATGAGAGCTGAAGCACTACCTGAGGTGGGGTCCACCGGCATAGTGTGACAGGGTCAAAGACCGTCTCAGTGTTCGAGTTCGAAGATTCCGTCGGCGGTTTAACTCCTGCCAACCTTAATCTGGCCTCTTCCGCGACCTGAGAACGTGGCGCGTCGGGGTTCAAGAACTTTCGCAGCAGCTCGGGCCTAGTCGATGACTCGACTTTGGGTTCGAGCGCGCTTTTGGCTTGAGACTCGCTCTCCTGCTGGCGCTCTTGTGTTTTCTGTTCTGTTGTACGATCGGCAATAACTTAGGGCGTGCCTGTGGTCGAGCAAAGCTCCGCAGTTGCATCCGCGCAGAGAGTCTGGAGTGATTTGGAGGCAGCCTTGGCGTCCACCGCGACTAGAGTACCGGGACACTCGAGAGCAAACCAACCCGTTTTTTTGAGTGGCTCAGCTCCTTCACGAGTGTTGGAACTGGATGGTTTTCGCGCTTTCGCGATTTTGATGGTGGTGGTGCACCACTTGTTTTACGGCTGGCCAACCCCGGTCTTGTCGTCTTTTCCTCGCATAATTCGTTTTGTCATCGGACACGGCTGGCTTGGGGTCGATCTTTTCTTCGTCCTCTCCGGCTTCCTGATAACCGGCATTCTGATCGACTCAAAAGAGGGCGAACACTACTTCCGCAACTTCTATTCTCGACGGATTCTCCGCATCGTACCCCTTTACCTCGCCTGCATTCTGGTCATGTACTTTGCCTATCCTCGCGCGCGTGCATACTTTTGCCTAGCCATCGTCTATCTGCCTAACTTTGCCTATTTTTTTCACACGAAAGTACCGCACGGTCCTGGAGTATTCTGGTCGCTCGCCATCGAGGAGCATTTCTACCTTCTGTGGCCCATCTTAGTTCGCTTCTTAAATCGCTCTTGGCTGTTCGGGTTCTCTGCGCTCCTCGTATTGGGCACGCCAATTCTTCGCTACGTTTGTGCCCGGGCAGGAATGGATCCTGAGCTTCAGATTTATACCTATTCATTCTTCCGATTCGACGGACTTGCTCTCGGAGCCTTGCTCGCGATGTGGGTACGGTCGCGTTACTACTCTCGATCATCGGCTTGGCGGCTCGCGGGTATTCTGATCGGAGCGTGCAGCCTCATCTTTCTGGTAGGCTTTCCGTTTGGTATCCTGGGGTCAAAGACCGTCCTAGGAACGGCGTTTCACTACAGCCAGGCAGCATTTGTTTTTGCGGCCCTAATGGCGTTATGCCTGGCTTATCGTGGGAGCGCCGTGACCGCTTTTCTGCGATGTCGCGCGGCTAGGATTACCGCAGACTTGAGTTACTGTATCTACCTGATCCATGTCTTTGTTGGAGACATGTATTACAGACTACTTCATTCCCTGAAGTTCGACGATGTGGTTCACCTGGGCCCCGCAGGGTGGTTAAGTGTTCGCATCCTCGTTGTGGGGACGCTGACCTTCGGGCTTGCCGCGCTATCGAAGAGATTCCTGGAAGATCCGTTCCTTCGCCTTAAGCGGTATTTCTAACCTTCGTCCGTCGGGACGCCGATCCAAGCCCCAGTGTTCGTTTTGTGTTCTGGATTTGGTACGCCATACCTCTTCCACCGGACGGCTTGCTTGTCACGGAAGGCTTCTGGCGCGCGTCGCTGTGCACCGTTGGGTTTGCCTCGGCTGCCTGGAGGAGGCTGGAGAACCGCAGCCACGGCCTGATCGCGCGCCCTGGTTCTTCATGCTGACGGAGCAGCCCAATGTTAATCTTTGATTAATTGCAATGTGCTCCTGTGTATTACGAGCCACCAGGAGCGACAATGATTTGGGCTTCCTGCTGCCTTCTCGGTGTCGGTAGGACGAAAAAGACAAGGGTTAAAATGCTCCGAAGCCGTGCATTCGTGTGGATACTAGCTTTGCTGACCACTGCTGTCATGCCGAGTTGGTCGCAGGCGGATGGGGTGTCCCAAACCGCTCAGGGTACTGCGGACGGCTTAACTGTGCCTGAGTTTGATGTTGGAACTCAGACTGCAGACAGCGCTCCGCAACAGTATGGACCATCGATCGATCCTCTTCCCGAATCACGGAGCCTGTTTCTCGCGGGGCTCAATTTGAACGAAAGTGTGGTAGCGAGTACTGGCGATAGCCTAGGGAATTCATCTAACGTTTCCCCGGTCGCTCGAGTTTTGGGAACTCTAAATTTCCTGAAAATCGGGCGTCGTTTCGAAACTGCTATTGACTATCGAGGCGGTGGTTTTTTTTATGAAGGCGGTTCCGAATACTTCCACCAAACACAGCAAATGCAGGCCACAGGGCGCATCTTTTGGCAGAAAGCCGCACTGACTCTTTCCGATTCAGTCGCCGACTACCCCGGAGGTAGTTTCGGGTCAACCTGGTTTGGAGGGGCAGGGGCGTATAACTTGGGCTCTACCAGTGTCAGCGCGTCCATTCCGCTTGATCCTGGTATTGCCGAATTTATCGGCGGAAGCACGTTTGGTCTGGGACAAAGTGCACTCAACAATGTTGCCCTCGTGGAACTGACGGACGCTGTGACAACCCGATCCTCTGTAAGCGTTGCCGGGGCTTATGGAATAAGCGAGTATTTCGGCGACAATCCAGGTTTGATTGATGGCCGTCAGATTTCAGGGGTCGCCAATTACGGATATCAGCTCAACCCGCGAAGCGAAATTTTCGTAGTCTATGGGTATCGAAGGCTCCAATTTCCGGAGAAGACCGCCGGGAACATTGCCACCCAAGTGGGGCAGTTTGCGTATTCGCGAGTTTTCTCCAGACGTTTGCAGATGCAACTCGGGGTCGGTCCCGAGTATTCACAGATTTCCACTCCCCTAAATCTACTCGGTGTCATTAGATTTAACCTTGCCACACACCAAATCAACGTCAGCGCATACGGAGCGCTGGCCTACCGCCTGCGTAAAGAGACTGTGTCTCTTTCCTATGATCGGCTGGTCACGGGCGGATCCGGACTCTTCGCTGGCGCGAACAGCAATTTCGCCCAGTTCACGATGGGTCGCCGCCTGCTGCGTTCATGGGAAGCGAGTTTGGATGCAGGTTATGTAAGTCTTAGCCGAATTCAACAGAGTCTGTCCTTGGTCACCGGGAACTCTTACCAGTATGGATTTGCAGGTGTGGCGCTGGCACGGAGGCTGTGGCGGTTTAACGCTTTCGCCAGTTACCAGTTCAATGACGAAAGTTTTAATACTTCGATTTGCACGGCGACGCGAAGCTGCAGTCTGATCCAACGACATGTGGGTACAGTCGGTATCTATTGGCACACGCACCCGATTCATTTGGACCACGGGAGCGGCCAGCCAGCAGAAACAGGTCCGGTCGACAATGCGAATACCAATGACTCTGAAGTTCCTCAACCCAATAACTAGAGCAACCCCAGCATACAGGTCTGCTGGCGCAGGCCTTCCACGTGAGCGACCCGATCCCAGCGAGCCGTTATCGGGATGCAAAACGGCAGCGAGGGAGGTGGCGTGATTCGCCTCTTCAATGTGCATTATCCGCTTCGGATCTTGGTTTTAGTCGTAGGCGAAGCCCTGATCGTTTGGATCTCGCTGCTGCTGGGGACGATACTCCGGTATCGGGAGGACAGTTACATAGTCCTGAACTTTGAGTATGGGTACTACAAGATCATAGCTGTAACCGTCATGGTTTTACTCCTCTCCCATTGGTTTGATCTTTATGAACCGGCACATTTTGTGGCTAAAGGTGAGCTCTATTTTCGACTGCTGCTCGTTCCTGGTCTTTTGGCGCTGCTACTGGCTCTTCTGGGAACCGCATTCCCCGGGTTGATGTTGGGAAACTCCTCCTTTCTCTTGGGTCTGGTGATCCTAACGGTTGCGGTAGTGGCGTGGCGAAACGCATACGCGTGGATGGCGCAGCATCCTTACCTGCGGGAGCGAGTTTATGTACTGGGCGCCGGCGAGAGAGCGCAGCGGCTGGTCCGAGGCCTCAGGAACCACTCGGAGTTGGGAATTGACGTGGTGGGTTGGACTGGTGAGATGGAGGGCGCGATGACGCGCGAAAATCTGGGGGCACACTTGGAAGTAGTGGCTGCCCGCAAGTCTATTCATCGCGTCATCGTGGCCATGCAGGATCGCCGGGATGCGATGCCTATGTCCGAGCTTTTGGATCTTCGGCTCAAGGGCGCTGTGCAGATTGAAGAAGCCACATCATGGCTGGAGAAAATCTCGGGCAAGATTGAAATCGAACAGCTCTACCCGAGCTGGATTATTTTTGCAGAGGGTTTTCGTTTCGGCGACGCTTTCCGCATGGCCCGGCGATTTCTTAACGTCATGGTGGGGGCGATCAGTTTGCTAGTGGCGACACCACTGCTTCCGTTCATTGTTCTAGCGGTGAAGTTGGATTCGCCGGGACCAGTGCTTTACCGCCAAAAGCGGGTGGGTCGAGGGGGCGGCGTCTTCTTTTGTTACAAGTTTCGCAGCATGCGCCCGGATGCGGAAGCAGACAAAGGACCGACCTGGGCCGATGACGACGATCCGCGGATTACGAGAGTTGGAAGGTTCCTGCGTATCGCCCGACTCGACGAAATCCCGCAGTTGTGGTGTGTGCTCAAAGGTGATATGGCGTTCGTCGGACCGCGTCCCGAGCGCCCAGAGTTTGTGGAATGGCTTACCAAGGAGATTCCGTACTACAACATCCGCCATTTGGTGCGGCCCGGAATCACTGGCTGGGCGCAGATTAAGTACAAATATGGAAATACCGTGGCGGACGCGAAAGAAAAGCTACAGTATGACCTGTTTTATATAAAAAATGCCTCGATCGGCCTGGACATCCTGATCATGTTTCAGACGATCAAGATCCTCCTGCTGCGGCGAGGCGGGCAGTGAAACCGGCACCTGCTGGCACGTTCGCTTTGCGCAAACGGCTTCGCCTCCATGCACCGTCGCCTGCAGAATGCGGCATTGGGAGGAGACCGGCTATTGGTCGGCGGCGGGGAAAATTCCGAATATAGTGTTCATGCCGTAAGGTTCCAAGTCAATCTCTTGAAGACACTGCTTGGCTACGACATCGAAAAGCGCGATGTGGGTGGGTCTCATCACCGTACCCTCGTGCAAAATAGTCTTAACCCAGCGAACGTTCTCCCGGAATAGCGTTTGACGAATCCGCGTAAATCCTACCCAGATCCTCGCATCGTCGAGCGGCAGCAGGCTCCGGCACCAGGCCGGCAAGACCTGACCGTCGCGGTCCTGAATCTGTCGAAGATCGATGATCTTCTCTACGCGCAAGGTGTGCCGGTTCGCGACCACTACTTTCCCATCCACTGCCGTAAATAAGATTCGCTCGCCGTGCAGGATACCGTCGTGAGGCTTTTCCACTGCAATTTCAATACGGCCTCCTGAGCCGGTCAATGCAATCGCATCGCGCTGGTTGAAGCGTGTGACCCAAACCTCACTATCGAGCTCGAAAACGAAGTTCGGGTGAGAGATGTGAGGTTTCGTGGTCTCAACCTTCCGGTAATCGACGGTGCGGGAGAAACGGCTCCAGGGAGCTTCGTCGACCACACACCACTCCGTGAGCACGTCGCCGTGAGGAGTGATTTTCAGGACCATATCGAGCCCAGTACTCGCGACCAGCAGATTTCCGTCCGAGGCTGGGGTGACATGATGAACGTCATTGAAACAGGGCAGAGAGATGTATGCCACTCGCTCGAACTGCGGCAACCTGAAGGCGAGCACTTCAGTGGTGGTACAGGTGTAAAGCGTGTTGCCCATCAGCGCACCACTGTGGAAATTTATCGAGGCCTTGTCACTGGCTCGAGCGTCCGGTGGCGTTTCGTATTCCACACAAGTACGCACCACGCCCGACACGGTATCGACCTCAAGGATAAGAGCCGCGTCATACCAATGCCACTCCTTGATTGGGTCTCTGAGGAGTGCCTTTCGTTGTCTTCCGCCCAGAACATAGAGTTTGCGCATATGATTGCCTTGTCCAAGAAAAGAATTTCGCAAAATTGTCGACGGTGGGTTCAGAAAACTGGTTGGCCGACGCTGAATGTTTTATATATTATCAAGTGGCTTCAACAAAGGGGGAGTGCGATCCAGATTGAGACAGCAGCAGAAAGGGAAGGCCGACAGAGAGGCTCTTCTTATCCCGCAAAATCCGCGTACAGCATAGAACCATAGGTCGCGCGCGTCCCACAAGGGAATTCACCTCGACCATCAACGAAAAGCATTTGTTAGCCGGGGCAAGATGCCGGGGCAATAGGAAGGATAACGCCTTGGCGCTGAGCCAGAGGGTGTACCTGACTTTCTAAACGGCCCGATGGAATTCATGGCGCTGTCGGCTGAAAGAAGAGCATCTTCTTGAAGAGTCCAGTTCTCGTAGTGGGTTGGATACCCCGGATTGTCGCTGTCATCGCACGATCGTTGCATCGTCACGGGGTGCCCGTCGACGTTGCCGATATGACTTCGGAACGGCCTGTCCGTTCGCAGGCAATTCGCGAGTTCTTGCGGCTCTCGAACCCGGACCTCAACCCCGACGATTTTATTCGTGAGCTTCGACATCTGATCAAGAGGCGCGGGTACAGTATGCTGATTCCCACGAACGATCAGGCCTTGACCGCATTCATGAGGCATTATGACGAATTCAAAGATATGCTGCATCTCGCCTGTCCACCACCCCACGTCACCGATCGTGTTCTGAACAAGGTCTTCACCCTGGAGGCCGCAAGAAAGTCAGGAATCCAGGTACCAAGAACTGTGGTGGTTTCTCATTCCGCGCAATTCGCCGCATTGCTCCAGGAAATTTCGTTCCCATGGATTCTGAAACCCGCCCGAAAGGAGTTACATGTAGAAGAGTTCAAGAGTTGCGTGCTTAACGGGGCTGAAGAACTCGCCAGCAAATTTCCCTCGCCTCGCCAATTTGCTCCTCCGATTCTTGTCCAGGAATACTGCTCCGGAGTCGGCCTGGGCATTGAAGTGTTGCTGCACGACGGCAACTGTTTAGCAGTATTCCAGCATCGCCGCCTGAAAGAGCTTCCCTACACCGGAGGATACGCTGTAATGGCCGTAGCCGAAGCTCCTGATCCTGTATTGGTTGGCGCTTCTGTCAGCCTATTGCGCGCCTTGCAGTGGGAGGGCGTTGCGATGGTGGAATTCAGGGTCGACCCGGCCGACAATCGCGCGGTTTTCATGGAAATTAATGGTCGCTATTGGGGGAGCATTTCTTTGCCGGTGCTTGCGGGCATGGACTTCCCGCTCTACCACTGGCAACTTCTGCACGGCGAGCCTGTTGAGGCACCTAGCACCTACCGGGTGGGCACGAAATGGCGCTGGACAACGGGCTATTTGACGCGACTTCACTGGTTGCTGGTGGCTGCGACGCACTCAGCAGCCGCTCGAAAAATTCTGCTGCAAGATCTCAAGGCTTTCTCCGCCGATTTCTCTTCTTCAGTAAGCGATCCTCTCCTGGCCTCCTCCGACCCCATGGCGTCCATTTTCGAACTCCTCGGTACAACGCAAGACTTGCTGACGTACGACATGAAGGCAGTGTTCGGACGGCGACGTTCAGACCGGCCCCCGGTGTAGGCCTGTGTCTATAAGGAAAGATCGAGCGCCATGAACCTCGAAGCTGGCGCGTACGCGGTGCCGTGTAGTGTCCCAAGGGTGTTAGGACACTACCCACTGCCGGTGATCTTGTTCTTCACACATCTCCCGCCGTTGTAGAATAACTCTGCACAGTCGGCTAGTTTGAGAAACCTTAAGGGCGCGGTTCAAGCGCTTGGTTCTCCACCTCAGTTCGGTATGAACCGACATTTTCATCATGTCAATCGGTGTGCGTTCTGCCAATCTCCGGACGGACGAGCAGTTGATCATTGATTTCTTGGCTGAGAATCACACCGCCGACTCTACTCAGGAACGATTCAACTGGCTCTACCGATGCGGCCCCGCCGGCGAAGCCCAAGCATGGATCGCTGTTGATTCCGAAACCCACGCTACGATTGGCGTGGCGGCTGCCTTCCCTCGTCGCGTGTATGTGCGCGGTAAAGACGAATTGGCGTGGGTGTTAGGCGACTTTTGTATCGCCCCCGGGCACCGCAGCCTGGGACCCGCCATACAGCTCCAACGTGCTTGCCTTGCTGGCCTTGATTCCGGACGTGGTGCTATTTATTACGACTTCCCCAGCGAGGCCATGACCGCTATCTATCGGCGCTTGGATATTACGGAAACGTCGCCGATGGTTCGCCTGGCGAAGCCACTTCGAGTGGATAAGAAGGTTCGAAGTGTGGTCAGACAGCCGCACCTTGCCCGTGTTCTTGCGTCGGTCGCCAATATCGGACTGGCGTTTCACAACGGCGGATTACACTTGCCTCCGGGACTTGGGATTTCTCTGCAGCAAAGTGCGTGCGGTAGCGAGTTCACGCTGTTAGGCCAAAAGCTCGGTTCTGCGGCTGGTGCTTGCGTTCAGCGCTCGGCGGAATACCTGAATTGGCGTTACCGGGAACACCCGTTGCGGCAGCACCAAATCTTCACACTGCATCGAGGCAACTTGTTGGTCGGATATGCTGTGGTGAGTGTGGAGGGGGCGCAGTTGAATCTTGTGGATCTGTTTGGAGAACAAGAAACCATTCCCGCCCTGGTGAGAAGCGTCATTTCCATTGCTCAGCAGCGGAAGCTTGAGACGGTTACGGTAGGAATTCTTGCTAGTCATCCTTGGGCTAGAATGTTCTGCGATCTGGGTTTCTACGAGCGCGAAAAGTGTACCGTGGTGATTGGTCAGCAGGGGCCGGCAGTTTCGACGCAGAAAGGCGATTGCTGGTTTCTAACGAACGGCGACCGCGAGAGTTAGATCAGTTTAAGCCTCCATAGGCTCCCGACCTGACTGGCAGGCGATGTGATTTTATGTTTCCGCTTCCTAGAGCATGATTTCCACTTGACTGAAAGCCCAGCGCAAACCTGAATGCAGCTGTGCCCGGACCTTCTCGTTTCCCTTGCTATAGGCTACGACCCGCGCGGCCCGCTCTCGACGACGAAGCCCAGCTTGCTTGAAAAAGGCACTCAATTCGCTTGCATCAGAACAGTATCCTTCTATGCAGCCGCGCTTCTCCCGGCGGCAGAGGTCGATCATCGTGTGCAGAAGTGGCAGCGCCATCTCGGCGGGCGGGCGCCCAAATATATCCACGATGGACGCTCTCTCGCCGAACGTCACGAAAGTTAGAAACCCCACTAACTCTCCGGCGCGACGTGCCACTAGAACCCTGGATTTCCATGCTGGGTTCTTCTGATATCGCCAGGTCATATCCTGGCTTGAACGGCTAGCCCGGATCACACCGGAACTTGGTACCTGTGCATCCAGTTGGGTGAACTCCTCGCCAAACGCACTATTGAACTCGCTGATCTCCAATCCGTGCCCGTTCGCCCCGCGTCTTCGCATGCTGAGGATCAGGTTCGCCCCGGCAACCAGTGGTTTGGTCCAAACTTCAGTTCCGATCTTCTTGGCTAGGAATTCATTGGCCGTCAAGGGCAGCGCATAGCGTATGACCTCGGCGGCAGCGCTCATGCCGAGGCGTACGAAGGTTGACATTCCCTGATCGTGGGGCGGACAGTCGTAACAGAAAGCCAACTCGCCCGAGTCAACCGGGGTAAACGTGGCACGTTGCAGCATAAGGGCCGGCCCAAGGCTGCGATAAGGTGCATCCACCACGAACTCCCCGACTTGTCCGCAGATCAGGCGTTTCCCATCGACCCAGACATTCCGAGGAAACACTGATGCCATGGCGACAATCGCGTCATTCCGATCGCAAGCTACCCACGACCAGCCCGGACCTGCAGGATTGGCCTGATGCCGCCATTCAAAATGACCTTCCTGGCGACCCGGGATGTTCCTTTCCAATATTCCGATCAGTTGTGGCTGATCGTCGGTCAATGACGCCGCTCTGATCGCCAAGCTCATTTCTGTCCCTGGTATCCTTAATAAAAAGGGTTTGTAGACTAAGTGCCTGTGAAGTTCTGCGGCTCTCCGAGAATGCGATGGTGAAACCTCAGGACAGCGAGGAAGCAGTTTGCGCCCGCCCCATGTTAACCGGGGACCTCGCGAATAGGATGCGCCGGCAAGAAATTTGGCAGAATATCCCGCAACGAGTCCTCCACGCGACCACGCCGACGAATCAACAAGTCTTGACCATTTTCGACCCAAACCTCGGGAGGAGTGGGGTGGCTCAAAAAACCGAGCGGGCTGGCCGAGCGCGCGTATGCTCCTGACTGTAAGATTCCAATCAAGTCCCCGACCTCCGCTCTTGGCAGTCGTACAGAACGGCCCAATGTGTCCAGCGGAGTGCAGAGCGGACCGACCACATCCACCGTCTCCGTCTCAGTTGCTTGCAGCTTATTAAGAATCGCTATAGGGAAATTGCGCTTGATCACCTGTCCCAAATTTCCGGACGCTGCCAGGTGATGATTCATGCCGCCATCGAGAATCAGGTATTTCTTGCCGCGCGATTCTTTGATGTCGTTGATTCGAGCAACGTAGACCCCGGATTCGCCCACCAGGAAGCGTCCGGGTTCAACAATGAATCTGGTTCGCTCGAAAGTGCTTTCTTTTTCCTTGTCAGCTAGCAGTTCCGCCAGTCCGTTCGCCAGTTCGGGCAAATCGAGTTCCTGGTCATCAGGTAAGTAAGGGATTCCCAATCCGCCACCGAAATCCAAGGTATGCAAAGGTGCCCCAACGCAGCCGACGGCCCGGCTGGCGATCTCCAGTCCTTTCCGGTATTGCGTCAGGAGAAGTCTGTGATCGAGGATCTGCGTCCCCGCAAACAAATGAATCCCGGAGAAATTGAGGTGAGCGTCACTGACAACTCGGCGCAGCAAAGGTTCAAGATTTTCTTCATCAACGCCAAAGGGTGCTGATCTGCCCCCCATTTGCATCGCACCGCCCTGACTCTCTTCATTAGGGTTGACTCTGATTGCGACCCGCGTACGTACGCCCAGCCTGCTGCTTATTGTGCTGATGCGGTCGACTTCGAGAGCGGATTCGGCATGGATCTCACCGATTCTGTCAGCAATGACGGTCTCGAGTTCTGAAGCCGTTTTGCCGGGACCGGCAAACACAATCTCCTCAGGAACACAGCCGGCATGGAGGGCAAGGTGGAACTCCCCGGCGGAAGCGATTTCGAGCCCGCATCCTTTTTCCAAGAAGAACCTCAGAAATGCGGGATTCGGGTTCGCCTTGACTGAATAGCAGATCTGAAACTTCTGCGGCAGCGTGTTTCGCAGAGCGGTGTACTTTCGCTCAAGTACTTCGCGATCATAGACAAAAATCGGTGTTCCATGTCGGGCAACAATCGAAGAAATCGACAGGCCGCCCACCAGCAACTCGTTATGGGCACTCTTCCAGTAGTCAGCGATAGACCCGGGCAGGTTCATCCCAATCCCTCGGTACGCCGCAGCGCCGGATAATCAACTTTTCCGCTGCTGGTTTTAGGGATTTCGCTGAGCACCGCGACGCTCTTGGGAACCATGTAACGCGGCATCTTCTCTGCACAATATTCAAGTAAGTCTTCCTCGTTGATGGGCTCGCCGTCACGTGGAACGACAAAGATTTTGACGGCCTGTCCCTGAAACTCATCGGGCACGCCAATTGCGGCGGCATGTCGGACTTTTCCACTTTGAAACACTACTTCTTCCACTTCCGTGGGACTAATTCGGATTCCGGAGGATTTGATCATAGCGTCCCGTCGCCCGACGTAGTACAAGTATCCATCCTCGTCCATCTTGACCAAGTCGCCGGAATAACAGATTTTCTCCCCGTCCCCGACTTCCCTCGGCAAAAGAGGATTCGATTTCAGCACCTGGTCAGTCGCATCGGGTCTGCCCCAGTATCCCATCGAGACGGTGGGGCCCCGATGGACTAACTCCCCAACCTCACCTGGCCGGCATAATTGACCTTGTTCGTTTAGAACGAGAATCTCCGTATCAGGGATCGCCTTTCCCATCGAAGTTGGCCGTCGATCGAGCTCTTCCGGAGGAAGGTAAGTGGATCGGAAAGCTTCGGTCAAGCCGTACATTAAGAAAATCCGTGTCCGCGGAAGTGCCGATCGCAAGACCTTCAACACGGTTTGCGGCATCACGCCGCCCGTGTTGGTGATATACCGCAAATCCGAAGGAGGGTTTTTTTGCAGCGTAGAATTCGGTTGGGCCAGCAAGCTCCAAACCGTGGGTACGCCGGCCAACCCCGTGATGCGGTCTTTTGCCAGCGAATCCACAATCTGTTTGGCAAAGACAAAATCGATCAGAACGAGAGTGCCGCCCTGTTGAAATGCCGTCATCAACTGATTTAACCCGGCATCAAAACTGAATGGTAGCACCGCGAGAATCCGATCGGACTCGGTGATCTGCAGATAGGTAGAAACAATGGTCGACCCGGACATCAGGTTGGCGTGGCTCAGCATCACGCCCTTCGGCTTCCCGGTCGATCCCGACGTATAGAGAATCGCAGCCAGGTCCTTTTCGATTCCCCAGTCCTGCCACCTCGCATCTGTCTTCAAATTCGTCAGCGCTTCGAAATCATGTACCGGAAGCGAGCTTTGCACTGAGGTTTCATCCGAAACGATTACCAGGAAACGCAACGAATGAAGGTCGCTCAGAATCGGAAGGAGAGATTCGAGTTTCTTCGCAGAAGTGATGAGAGCCGCAATGCCGCAATCCTGCGCAATATGAGAGACCTGCTCGGGAAAAAGAAGAGTGTTGATGGGAACGAAGACGCCCCCGGCTTGAGACACGCCAAAGATCGACAACACTTGGGGAAGGCTAGGACCGAGGTAGATGCCCACCCTTTCACCACGCTGAAGACCTGCACCGCGCAAGCCTGACGCGAGACTGGATACTCGAGCGCTTACATCAGCATAGGTGAGGCGCTCATCTCCATGAACAAGCGCCTCCTTTGCCGGCAACTTCGAAACGCTCGTTCGCAACATGTGGTGAACTAGAAAATCCAAGGATAAACCCACTTTCAGAGTTACTGGTCAACCGCGGCATAAATCCCGCTCTTCCAAAAAGCCAATTCAAGCCAGTTCCTTCGAACACAATTCATACGCGGCTGTGCTGGCACCCATGCTCGGCCGGGACCGTCGGATCGCCAGACTCATTCCGCAAGAACTCCGACCCGAGCCTTCTTCTTCTCCACGAAGCGAGCGAGGCTATTGATATTCATGAAGTTGTCAGGGGTCAGCTCGTCATCCGCTATCTTGATCGCGAACGACTGCTCCAGAAAATCGACGACATCCAACGTCGCCAATGAATCGATGATGCCCGATCCGAGCAAGGGAGCGTCATCACTGATGGCCCGCTTTCTGGCGACTGGAAACGTCTGGAGTATGAAAGACCGGATACGGGAACTGATGGAATCTGAATTCATGCTTTGTTTAGCCTCGAGTCACAGGGTCTGGGTCGCATCATGGGCTTCCAGCGCTAACCAAAAGGCAAAAATCTCTTTCCCGCAGACGCCCTGGCTTGCATAACAAACTCGGCAACATCCGTTCTGCTCAGCGCCAAAATAAACGAACGCACATTGTAGACGGCAAATGTGAACGCAATATAAATTTGGAGTTTCGGTAGTGTCTGAATTCAGCCACTACCGGAGTTACGCTACATCGTCGGCGTTTCGCCGCTGGGAACCTGACTGTGGCGGACCTCGCTTTTTTCGTTTTGCAGTAGGACGTTGCCGTTCCCACCGGTCGAGATCGATTGATCTCGAGCCTTCAAGCGAGAAAGCCGATGCGATTCCACAATGTTACCCACGCTCCGGTAAGTTTTCAGCCGGTAGTGAAAGCGACGCGTTCCATCCAAGCAGAAAAGCCATTTGCCCGTGTTGGAGAACAGCTCCCGATACAACCACCGTGGCACGCCAAAGTAAAATACCCCTTCGTTCGGCAGGCCGGCGGTCCTGGTTAGAGATCGGCCGTTGTAGTAATACCAGGTGAGGAAATACCCTTTGGTCGTCCGCTTAGGATCGACTGGGTGGTAGATGATTGCGTTCGGAGAGTAGACGATTTTCTCCCCGGCCTTAATTAGCCTGTCGCCGAATTCGGTGTCATCACAAGTGATTGTGTGTTTGGTGCCGGAGACCCCGAGATCGAGACGGAAAACACCGTGTCGGGTGAAAACCTGCTTCCGGAAAGCGGAGTTTGCGCCCATCGGAGGAAATCGGATTTCCATGCAGTTATCTCCCAGCTCAAAATTCACGACTGCCTGTTGCCCTTCCATCTCCAGCCAGTGTGGTTTGGGATGGTTCCAAAGAGGAATGATTCTACCGGCAACGCCCGCGCAATCAAATTGATCAAACGTTTCTTTGAGGCCGGAAAGCCATTCAGGGTGCAGAAGTACATCATCGTCTGTGAAAGCGATAATGTCACCTTGAGCCGCTGCAATTCCGCAGTTCAGGGCGGCGGATCTTCCCTGGGTTTTCTCGAAGATGTAGTGGATGCGAAACTTGGCATCCCGGGCGGCGTCCTCGATCACGGCGCGCGTGCCGTCCGAGGAGTTGTTGTCCACGACGAGCAGTTCCCACGTAAGCCCGGAAGGAACAGCAAGATCAGCGAATGTTTGTAGCGTAGTTTGTAGACTTGCCGCCCGATTGTAGGTAGCCAGAACTATGCTAACGTCCATTGTAGATGGCCCTTTTGATCCCAGATTTTATCCGATCACACGAAGGTTCATGCCGCGAAGCTGACAGGATTCATCAAATATTTACATGCAGGTTGGAAAGCCAGGCACCTGGAGACTGCTATGATGACGGTTTTCAAAAAGACGTCGGCGACTTCGTGGAATATTGTGATCGAGCCCGCGATGTCTATATCGACAAGACCAATTCGGCGAGGCCGCACTCGATGCGTAGCAGAAGACCGCAGGGGCTGTCGGGGAGGACGGAAGCATGACCAGCCTCTACGTACTGGGCGCAAGGCAACGAGATTTGCTGTTCCGCCGGGAAAATGAGTGGGATCTCTATGAGGCGGGTTTGATTCTGCAACTTGATACCGAATCGGGTGCGGTCCGTACTTGTGTCGAATATAAGACTCCGCCTGATGCGCGGGCGGGCGAATACTCCTCGACTGTCTTCAAAAGCGGTACTTTAGTTGACAACCTGCTCTACACCTGCACGTCGACGGAGGTTCTAGTCTTTGAACTACCCGATTTCAAGAAAGTTGGTTACGTTTCGCTTCCGTGCTTCAACGATGTTCACCACGTGGCTCCTGCCTCGGATGGCGCCTGGCTGGCGGCCGTTACCGGGCTCGATATGGTGGTCAAGTTTACGTCTCAAGGCGAATTCCTCGCCGGGTGGAATGTCTTGCCAGAGCCGCTTTGGTCCAGGTTTTCGCCGGCAACGGATTACCGGAAGGTGGCAAGCACAAAGCCCCACAAATCGCATCCCAATTTTGTTTTCGAATTGGACGGCGAAGTTTGGGCGACACGCTTCCGCCAGCGCGACGCCATTTGCCTCAACGATTCGAGAAAGCGCATTGATATAGCAGTGCAGAATCCGCATGATGGGCTAGTTTGTGGGGAGAGAATCTATTTCACATCGGTCGATGGAAGAGTCGTTATAGCGAACCGCCGCAACTTGCAGGTGGAGAAGGTCATTGACCTAAAGCAGATTAACGGCCAACATTCTTTGTTGGGCTGGTGCCGCGGTCTGCTCCCTCTGAATGAGAGAAAAATGTGGGTGGGTTTCACGCGGATTCGCAAGACGCGCTTTCGAGAGAATGTGCTATGGGTTAGGAGTGTGTTTCGCGAGGGCATGCGGGAAAAACCAACTCATATTGCGCTGTACGATCTAGTGGAGATGCGGTGCATTCAGGAATTCGACCTGGAACCCTACGGCTTGAATATCGTTTTCAGCATCTTTCCTGCGGCTGTCGCGTAGTTGGCGCCTTCCACTCTTCGATCCCAATCTCTGTTCCCTGCAAAAAACGCGAGCGACTCGCCAAATGCGCTGTATTTCCCTAGTTACAACGACAATTGAAAGTTGTCCACAGGTTTGAACCTAGAGAGGCCTAATCACAAGAGGCTAGCCGAGTGTAGATCAGTCTGAACTGCCAGAGTCCTGCTGCCTAAGGGCGGGTGCGAAGATGAAGGGACGTCTCCAGCCTTTCCTGGTAGTACTCAACGCCATCAAGGTGTTTCGAAAAGGCAATTGGATCTGATTTGCCGCTGACACCAATGCGCGGCAGTTGAAAAAGATCAGCCCCATGGCGGACCATTCCCGGACGTGTCACCAGCGCGCTGAGATATCCGGCATCCTTTACCTGGCGCACTTGACTTTCCCGGTAGTCGCCCGGCTTTCCGTTAGGAAAGCAGAAGGATACAACCTTGGCGCCTACACCTTCTTCAATCTGGGCCCGAGAAGTGATTAATTCATGCCACGATTCTTCATCGGACAGGCTCGCGAAGATCGGGTGGGATAGGGTGTGTGAACCGATCTCCACTAGGCCTGAGTTGACCATCTCGCGCAATTCGCTCCACGAACTCGGCGCATATTTGGGGGGCGGTTGTTTTGGAATGGAGAGATTCATGCCCTGGGCGATAGCTTCAATGCGCGCATTGCGAATCTCGGGTCGCAATTGGTTGAGGGTCCGGAAAAAGTCATCAATCCGGTGCGATGCCAGTTCACTCGGAGGCGAGGGCTGCTCACTCAGCCACAGCACCTTGTCTGTCCACACCCAATCCTCCCCCCGTATGAACGAGCTGACTACAAAAAACGTCGCCGGAATCCCGAATTCCTTTAATAGTGGAAACAAAAATTCATAGCAGTTCCGCCGGCCGTCGTCGATGGTCAATGCCACGGTCGGATTGTCCAATCGCTGGTTCGATCTCAGTTGATCGAGGAGATAGGACAGGGGAACGATGCGATAATACCGGCTCATATACTCGAACTGGCTGCGAGCCAAGGTAGTACTGACAGCGTCTGTGCCCGTTTCGGCAGGGCCACAGAAGTTGTGGTACATCAGAATCCGCGCCCTTCCGGCAGACACGGTCCGAGCGAGAGCGAACATGCCGGAAAATTGCATCATCCGAAGAGCGAGTCTCTTCATGTACACCCAATATACACACAGGATACACGCGCTGGCGGCGCAGCAATGGACCGTGCGGCAATGATAATTTTGTGGTCCCTACATTGAGCGAGCAGCCGGCGCACGCGGGATAAGTCTGCACCGAACGACCGCCGTAAGAAACTCTCGGGTGAAGCGATTATGTAACACACGCACGACACGAATCGGAACTGTCTCGAACCAGTCAAACTGAAAAGGACTCGATTCCACAATCTGCGCAAATCTACGGATCGTCATCTGATTCAGTCCGCCCTCAACCTCAGAAAACTCTTGAGCTCCATCATGCCGGATATGAGAACGCCAGCGGCAGAGCGCCTTTTCTCCGAATATGAGATGGGCCCATGGAAAAACGGAGAATAAGTGTCCGCCCAATGGGTGATACCAGGTCGGGCCAAAAGAGGCAAGCACGCACCCTGTGGGCTTGAGCATTCCAGCCATGACGCTCAGTACGGCGGCGGGATCGGCAAAGTGCTCAAACGCATCGATCGAAACGATCACGTCCGCAGCTTCCGGAAGCGTCCTGCCGAATTGTACATTCCGGCAGTTTGCCTTCGCGGCTTCTTCTCTCGCGACAACAAGCAAGCGCTCAAGAATGTCGATCCCATAGACTTGCACCGCGCCATGCCGAGCAAGCTCAATCGCTTCGGCGCCGGCGCCGCAACCGAAGTCAACCACCACCTTGTCTTTGATATCCCGCCAAACTCTTTCTCCCAGCAGAACTTCGACCTTGCTTCGTCGCGCGTAGGAACGTCCGTCCATGCCCACGGGTTCCGCCGGCGCGATGATACGCAAGATACGATAGCCGATAGTACCGCCGATCATAGCCATGGGAGCCATCCGCGGAGAGTCAGCAGAATTCTAGCTCATGCTGCCACAGGCGAGAACTGCGAACTCAACTGCACGCGGACACAACCGTATAATGAGGCCGCATCCTCTCGAAAATTCGGACGACGGCGGGACGGTTGTTATTTCTTGCCCACCGTTGGATTGATGCGGAGTTTTTAGCGCCCTCGGGCCGCGCCAACATTTAGAGTCTTAAGTCGAGGAGACCGGAGAGTGACTGACAAATCGGCAGGGACTGAGGAACGGCCTCGAAACCTTCGTACGCAGAGAGGCTGGATGGGACCCCTCATCAGGAATGTCAAGCTTTCCGCGAAGAAACTGCTTCCAGGCAGTGTGGTCCGGGAAATCCAGGCCTATCGCGCTTATGGAGCGAGTGAGCGGAGCATTTATTTGAAAGTCAGAATATGGAACAGTCTGGGACTGGCGAAACCGAAACGGTCAAGGATCCCCGCCACAGCCCGCTCGATTGTCTTTGTATGCTTCGGGAACATTATCCGCAGTCCGGTATGTGAGGTGCTGATGAAGCAAGCGCTCGCAGGTCTCCCGAATCTGGGAATCAATGTCACATCGGCGGGACTGAATGCAACTCCAGGCCGTCCTGCCCACCCTTGGGCAATCGCAACCGCGCGGGAGTTTGGCGTGTCTCTAGAACAGCACCGAGCTCAATTGTTGACTGCCGAATTGGTCGCCCAGGCGGACGTGATATTTGCCATGGACTATCAGAATCAGGTTCAGCTTCTTTCGCGATGGAGAAATTCGAGGAAGAAGGTGTTCATGCTGAGTGCTTATGCGAGCGAAGATTACGGGCCGGTGGAGATTCGCGACCCTTACTCAATAGGGATCGAGGAAACTCGGCGATGCTATAGCGTGCTCAACACCTGCGTCCGGAATCTGGTATCCAGTCTTTCCCGTGAGACGCCAATTGCTCGGCATTGATCTCCGACCCAGGTTGTGTTGACGAGTACGAACACACACACCGAAAGCTGCCCTGGGGCGTATCAGTTGCTGTCAGGCGCATTCATTGCCCGTATGAGACTGGACGGACTGCCAGGGGCTTTTTTTCATCAGATATTCATTTTCGCGTCAACAAAACTATGATGCAGGCAGACTAATTTGCGACGAGGTGTATTCTCGCCATCGCTCGGAGTCGTTGCCGGAGAAGAATGTTGAACCAGATTGCGATCCTCAGTCTCGTATTTGCAGCTCTCGCCTCGGTTGGGCTTACCGGGGACGGGCTGACCACTGCCGATAGCAGCACTTGCGGTCCTCCGAACTACTGCGCCAGGACGGACCGTCGCATCGAGCCGTATCAGTCGAAGCCGCCTGCTTTAGGCCCTGCGGGCTCCATCGTTCGTGATCCCGCTTTCTCTTCACGAATCCTCCGCGTTACGGATGAGAAGTCCGACCCAAACGGCATTGGGCGGTCTCTCATGACGCCCTCCTCGGCCGAGCAGAACGCCTGGAACGCGGATGGCACTAAGTTCTACGTTGTCACGCCCGGTGGTCAATACGTGCTTTATGATTTCGCTCCCAGCGATCTGAAAGTACATCAACACGGCATACTTAAAACACCCTGGGGAGGAGAGCCCGAGTTCAGTTTTGTTCGACCAAACATCTTGTACCTGACTCGGCGCAACAATCCGGCATTTCTGGAATACGACATATCTACAGACCGAATCACGAGTTTGAATAGGCTTTCTGATTGTGTGAAACTCAACCCTTCCGATGTCGCGTATGGAGTTAGCGTCAGCGCAGACGATCGCCGGATGAGCACCACAGTGGGGCCGGGACAGGATCGCGATTTGATGGTCTATGTCTACGACCGCAAACAGGGCTGCCGATGGTATAACACGCAGACCGGGGAAATCGGCGGAGAATGGGGCCCAAAGGGAACAATCTCTGTTCCTGATCGTTATCTGGTACACAACCTGAGGATCTCGAAGTCGGGAGATTTCGTTTGGATTCAACGCGGCGCAAGCACCGTCGGGAAGAACTGGCTGGTCTGGGACGTCGGTACAACGAATGTTGTCGCTTGTCCCTCGCAATGTAGTGGGCACCACGCCATGGGATATTCCCATCTGATCGGTCCCACTGGCGCTAAACATCCCATGGACCTCATATCGCGGCCATTGAATAGCCTGACTGCCGTGACTTCGCTCGTTCCTGATCTGCAGCCCACACCCAGCGTGAAATATTGGTACGACCAACATTTTTCCTGGAATCACGTCGATACCGAAGACAAGACTCCGGTCTGCTTGTCGACCTACAGCGACAATAATCCCGACGCACCGGACACTCCGCTTGACACGATTGCTCCGTGGGAAAACGAGGTCTTGTGCGTCGAGACAGATGGAAAGGATTCGAAAGTGTGGCGCTTTGCGCACACCTACAGCACTGCCAAGGGGTTCTGGTCAACCCCAAGGGGCAATGTCTCGCAAGACGGTAGATTTTTTATGTTTACCTCTAACTGGCAAGGTGAGTTGGGCGAGGCGCCCCGCAATAAAGCACGTTGTCGCACCGACGTGTTCGTTGTCGAGTTGCGCTAGGAAGCGAGAGGTCCAGACCGGAAGGCGCAAGTACCAGTTGCGATTCAGTTTTTGCGGAAGCCGCCACGGCTGACTGGGAGCCAGCAGTTGAGAAATGAGGGGAATCAGTTATCGATGAACCTAGCAGATTTCCAATCCGCAAGAGTTAAGAGTTGATGAATTTTGGACGTTTCAGGAATATGCCATGGTCATGGTGCTGTATAATCCTCGCAATTTTGGAGCCCTCAGCTTCTTGCAGCAGTCTCGTTCTGCGTGGCGGCGTATCCGCCTCGAAGCACCTGGTCGATTTGACCCCTAGTGAAAGCGGCATCCGCCGACGCAGTTACGGAGGAATCAAATGAGAACCTGTGCCATCTCGCTGGCCGTGCTTACGGTCCTGACCATGACCGGCTGCGGAGGCAGCAGGTTGCCTTCAAACTCGGGAGTTTCCGGCGCGTATGAATTTGTGGTGACGTCCAATATCACCGGGGGTACGACGCTGGTAGAAGCCAATTTGATAGCCAATGGAGCGCAGAGCAGCGCAACCGGGCCGAGTCAAGTGCAGATCCTTACTCTGGAGAACAAGAACTGGTACGTTAATGGGATATGTCCCGGCAAAACTCCAGGACAAAACAGCGTCACTGCCAGCGTCACGGGTAGCAACGTCGCACTCACGTTCGATCAAGGGGGGAATCCACTGCCCGGTCAGGGAGTGCTCAGTGGCACGACTATTACGGGAAACTACTCGGTCACGGGCAGCAGTTGTCCCGATTTAACTGGGGAGGTAAGCTTAGGCATTCCTCCGGGCTCCGATTCCGGCGGTTTTGTGGGGAATCAAGTGCCCCCACTGGCTGGTACCTTCTCTGGGCCGTTAAATCTGCCGGATGGCACTGACAATGTTGCCCTCACACTCGCGGAAGGCGCCGACAACGCTTTGACGGTTAACGCGGTAGTGACCGGAGCCGCAGACAATGGGACGTACACCCTCATTGGCTCCGCCGTAGGAAACGTCATGTTTGTTTCCGGTTCGGTAAATGGGCAATCTTTATCCTTGTTTGGATACTTTGACAGGGCTGGTACCTATACCGGAATGATCAACTCTATCTTGATCTTCAATTCCAACACCCAAGCCAAACTTGGGCTGCTCATTCACCAGTAGCCAGTTTTGTCCAGCCACATGCTGGGGAGACGGCTAACATCCGATTGAGTCGTACGCTGAACTCCTCACCGCTGTTGCCCCGGATCCCTCTTGAACAGGTTTGTCATTCATCAGAAATTCACTCGGCTATAACCGTTCTGTAACATTTCTGACGTAGAAGAATCGTACCTCGCAAGAGGCCAGAGGTTTGGCGCTCGACCCAAAAGCCCCCGGGGGATCCTTGTGGGAGAAGTCTCGTGGTATTTGTGTCTGCCGAGCGGTGCCCTCTTTTCTGACAGCCACATTGAAAAGCCGGTGCTATCCCGATGCACTCCGATTGGTTCAGCGACTGACGAAGGATCATCCGGCCCAAAGTCGCGAGAGCCGTCAAACTTGTTCACCTGACCATGTCCGGTCTCATTGCACAGTCGCCTCTGAGCCATGAGGCAAAAAGGAGAGAGGATGAAGCAAATTCTCAGTTCGTGGGTAGTCCTGTTCTTGATAGCAAGTTCCATGGCGCAGAGCACAAGCAATACAACTACCAAGAAGTCCGCTTCGGCGCAGGGGGTTGCCGCTGTGCTACAGGAATTTAGAGATGCCTTGGCGGCACAGCAGAAAGAGATCGAGGCACTGCAGCGGGACAACGCTCTACTCAAGGACGGGCTGCGAAAAAGAGACGCGGCCTTGGACCAGGCGCTAGCCGCGGTTTCGGCCGCGCAAACTAAAGCGGATCAGGCAGTGGCGCAAGCCACCCAGCAAACGCAGCAGCAGCAGGCAGTTGCTCAACTTAGCACTGATGTTGCCGACCTGAAGCAAAATGCGACCAGCGCGGCGGCGACCCTGCAGGAAACCCAGAAGAACATAATGGCCGCGGTGCAGAGCCCGGAGGCACTGCACTTTAAGGGAATCGCAATTACCCCCGGCGGATACATGGAGGCAGCAACGGTGACGAGGACGCATGCCCTCGGCGCAGACATCAATACGCCGTTCAACTCTATTCCGTATGACGGCGCAACCGCGAGCCACATGATGGAGACTTTCGGATCCGGCCGCCAGTCCCGTGTCTCCATGCTCGCGGAAGGCAAGCTCGGCAGCGCCAAGATCGGCGGCTATGTAGAAGCAGACTTCTTATCAGCTGGCCTGACTTCAAACAACAACGAGAGCAACAGCTACACCCTCCGCCAACGGCAAGCTTGGGCACAGGCTGCATTGAATAGCGGATGGACTTTCACCGGTGGCCAGATGTGGAGCTTGGTCACCGAAACCAAGCAAGGCGTCGAGACCCGGAGCGAAGCGACGCCCATGACGATCGATCCACAATATAACGTCGGCTTCAGTTGGGCGCGGCAGTATGGCTTCCGCGTGGCCAAGAATTTTGGCAATCAACTATCGTGGGCTGCGTCGGTCGAGGATTCTCAGGCCACGCTCGGTGGCCATCTCGCCTCTGGCCAAAACAACTTCGTCCTCGGTTCGCAAGGAGCGAACAGCGGTCTCTACAATGCCACGGCCAACTACTCCTTCAACCCAGCGCCGGATTTCATTACGAAGTTCGTTTACCAGCCGACTGGGTTGGGACATTATGAAGCTTTCGCACTGGTTAGCGAGTTCCGCGACCGCATCTTCCCGTGCGGCGGAACTATTACCGCAACCAACGGAGTTTTGCCTCCGTCCGTCCCGTGCGGCACTGGCAACATCCCCAATTCGAGTGGTGCTTATAACAGCAGCAAAATAGGGGGTGGTGTTGGCTTGAACGCTCGTGGAACGCTGGCTGGAAAATTCGACCTCGGTATACATCTCCTTGCGGGCAACGGTATTGGCCGGTACGGCACCGCTGGTTTGCCCGACGCCGTGGCGCGGCCCGACGGCGTACTGGTTCCGGTACGAAATTACCAGGGTCTCGCGACGGCGGAGTATCACTCCAAGCGTTTGGATATCTACGCCAACGTTGGCATGGAATACGAGGCGCGGACGGCATATACACTTGGCGGTAAGGGCGCGGGGTACGGCTCGACTCTGTTCAACAACTCGGGCTGCTACACTGAAGCGCCGCCGAGTTCCACCACTACTCCAGTGGATACTCCCACTTCCACCCCTGGCGGTACCGGCAGCGGCACCGTGCCAGTTTCAGGTCCCGTAGCTCCACTGACTCCTGGTTTTAATACGGCGAATCCGGCGAACTGCACCGGGGATACTCGCAACATTATTGAGGGGACGATTGGCTTCTGGTACCGCTTCTACAACGGTCCCAAAGGCCGACTTCAGTGGGGACCGCAGTATTCCTACATCGACCGCAACAGTTGGTCTGGTGTGGGAGGCAATCCGAACGCGACGGAGAACATGATCTTCACCTCGTTCCGCTACTACTTGCCGTAGACTGGGGTTTGGGTACTGTTTCTGGGCGCCATCCTCGGGCTGGCGCCCTTTGTTCTTTATCAAATTGCCCGGGGCCCCGGCGCTGTCTATGTGATCACGGACCTATGATTTTGGCTTCGTGAAGCCAAGGCCGGACTTTGCACTGTCGAGCAGATGGTGGCGGCACACGGCGTTGCGGGCTAGGGCACATGGATCGGCAATGAATTCCTGGATCGCATCCGTCACGGACCAGCGAAGCGTGTCGATTCGCTTCTCCCCCACCGATGATAGCCACTGATGACAACTACCGTCGGGCGCAAGAACGGAGCTTCTTATGCCAAGTAGAAAGTGGCCAGACGTCGCGTCGCGGTTGGGGAACATGGATCGGCACGAACTCCTCGATCGCAGCCGGCAGGAACTGGCCAAGCGTACCGACGCGCTTCTATCCAAGCTCGGATTCGATTTTTCGAGCAACATCATTCGCTCGGCGAACATCAGGGCCGCCCGATTTTTCTTTGCCCCTGACTCTGTAAAGCGTGTTCTGAATTTGGTTCGTCAACGACTGCCCCAACAGGTCGACCAGATCGTTCGGCAGGCGGACAAAATCTGCTGTCACCAGTTTGATCTCCTCGGTTATGAAGATCTGAATTATGGCGACCCCATCCAATGGCATCTCGATCGGGTTCACGACAAACAGGCACCGAAAAAGGCATTTTATAAGATTCGTTATCTCGACTTCGGCGAGGTTGGGGATAGCAAAGTTACGTGGGAATTGAACCGTCATCAGCACCTGGTCACTTTGGCCAAGGCCTACCGCCTAACCGAAGATCGACGCTATGCAGACGAGATCTTTCGACAATGGCGCCACTGGCACACAGAAAATCCCTACGCCGTCGGCATCAATTGGGCGAGCAGTCTGGAAGTGGCGTTCCGTAGCCTCTCCTGGATTTGGACGTACGAACTCCTCGCGGGCACGCCTGCAATGCCGCGTGAATTTCGAAACGAGTGGCTCCGGGCTCAGGCTCTGAACGGTCGCTATATCGAGCGCTACCTGTCGACGTATTTTTCCCCTAATACGCATTTGCTGGGAGAGGCCCTTGCCTTGCTATTTCTGGGGACGATGTGCCCGGAAATCTCTCGTGCGGGACAGTGGAAGTCTCGCGGCTGGGAAATCGTTCTGCGAGAAGCTCGCCGTCAGGTACTGGCTGATGGTTTCCACTTCGAGCGGTCGATCTACTACCACGTCTACGCGATCGACTTCTTTTTGCACGCGGGAGTGCTGGCTAATCTCAACGAACTCGCCATTCCGAGCGAATTCGAGAAGACTCTGGAGAAAATGCTGAACGCTTTATTGCTCCTCGGGCGCGCCGGTGCTCCGCCGCGATTGGGCGACGACGATGGAGGCAGGCTGTTCGATCCAAGACGTGACCGTAGCGAGCACCTGTTGGATCCTCTTGCCACAGGAGCCGTGCTTTTCCATCGCGAGGATTTCAAGTCAGTGGCGGGAGCACTGCGCGAGGAGACGATCTGGCTGCTGGGCGAACAAGGCGTTGCCGAATGGGATCGCCTTCAGACGCAGCCGACAGGCATGGCATCCGCCAGTTTGCCGTCCGCGGGGCTGTACATTCTCGCCGCTCCAAGTCCTCCGAGTCAATTGGTGATCGCCGCCGGTCCGCAAGGTGACGGGAATGCCGGACACGGCCACGCCGATGCGCTGAGTGTCTGCCTGCAATCTCAAGGGCACTCGCTGCTCATCGATGGGGGCACACTCGAGTACATCGGTGATGGCGGGGAGCGCGACTTGTTCCGGACCACTGCCATCCACAACACGGTTACAGTGGACGGCATGAGCCAATCTGAACCTGCGGGTCCGTTTGCCTGGAAGCGGGTCGCCCACACGAAGGTCGAACGATGGATCGCGGGAAAAACGTTCAATGTTTTTGTCGGAAGCCACGATGGCTACGGTCGACTTGCATCCCCGGTCCAGCACCGCCGATGGATTGTGTCATTGCATTCCGGGCTTTTCCTGGTCCGAGATCTTGCCCTGGGCCAAGACCAACACCGCCTCGATATCGCCTGGCATTTAGGGCCGGACATGAGGCTGCGCATTAAGAACCTATTCGAACGGAAGGAGACATCCTGCGGACTGGCAGTTTTGGGCGCCGATAAACATGGATGGTCCGAACAAGTCCGAGATGAGATTTGGTCGCCTGTTTATGGCAAAAAGGATTCTATGATCGTCCTTAATTTCGGTACCGTCACCGATTTGCCGGCTGAATTTGTGACTTTGCTGATCCCTTTAGAAGAAGCCCGTGAAATCCCGGGAACCCTGATGCAATTGCTGGTAGCCCCGGCCATGCCCGTCAAGGCATATCTGTACAGCACGCCATCGGAAGAATGCTTTTTCTTCTTCGGTGAGGCGGGACGACCATGGAGACAGGGTAGGGTTTCCAGCGATGCCGAATTTGTTTGCTGGCAAAAAAAGCGAGAAGGTGAACACGAATTGTTGATCTCTTGCAATGGCAGCTACGTCGAGATCGATGGAAGACGAGTTCTAGGATTCAAGCGAGTCATCTCGGATTGCGAGATGCTCATCAGCCGCAGCGGACGGGAATTTCGATCGTCGGAACCGGATGCCCTTTTATAGAGTGGCCTAGCAAGCGCTTACATTCGGTTGGCCATGTGGCCTACATCGCTCTTCGGCACAGAGATTATTGAGTGCTGACGTGAACACAAGTTGCCGTCCTTCGACATCCGAAATTAGGAAAGCAGCTCTATCCGCCATGGCGTGACAGTCGACCGTTCATACTCACAGTCAAGCTGCGTTGCGCCTTTGGACGCTCTGAAGCACCGTCGCGGGCCGACCACCTTTCAAATCAGTCAGGGTACGGAGCGCGACCATTATGATGGTTCTGAAACGGTTTTGGTAACGGCACGAGGAACGCAAGTTGTGTCACCCAGGCAGGCCAACGCGGTGCAGAAGATTTTGGAAGCGCGAGTCGGAGCGGAGAGGATCGAAGCCCGGCCGCAGCAGGACTCCGGGGTTAAATCGCTCTTCGTAGCCTTTTTCGAGCCAAGTCATGGCTTGATCTGTGTTTCCGAGAGATGCATAGATCATGGCAATCTCCGCAGCATTCGAATAACCAGGATTTGAGCGCTTCTTTAGATCGTCCAACAGTTTTACCGCTTCGCTCCTCTTGCCGGAGGCGACATAGGCGCGAGCGAGATTGGCTATACATGTCGGGCTATGCCCAGAGAGCTCGACCGCTTTTTGCAGTTCCGCGGCCGCCTCATCGTACATGTGCTTTTGCAGGTAGGCCTGGGCGAGTTGATTATGGGCGAGAGCAAAATTAGGATCCATTTCGATCGTCTTGCGACTCTGCCGTATAGATTCGTCATAAGAGTGCGCGAGGCCAAGGAGTTCCGCCAAATCGGCGTTAATAATAAGAGATAGCGGATCCAGACTTTCTGCTTTTCTCATTTCCGTAATCGCTTCGTTAAACCGACCCAATAGACTCAAGTGCCAGGCATACCAGTGGTGAGCGGTAGCGTAGCCTGGATTCAGTTCAATGGCCCGCTGGAATTCCTTCCCGCCAGCATCCAGATCCCAATCGAAGCCATCCAAGACGAATGCAAGCGAGTTGTGGGCCTCGCCAAGCGAGCTGTCCAATTCCAGGGCTTTGATCGCCGCCGCCTTCGCTTGCGGGAACGCTTCCTTGGGGGGCATCACGGCGTACTGCCAGTCTCCCGACAAAGCATAAGTGTCGGCCAAGCCAGAATAGGCTTGAGCGTATTTCGGGTCCTCTTCGATTGCCTCCTTGAAATAAGCCAGGGCGACCTTCAAACCATCCGCCGTTCGTTTGTTCCAGAAGTAGCGCCCTTTAAGATAGGATTCGTAAGCTTCTGGATTAACAACCTTTATATTTTTCAGCGCAGCTTGTTCCCGCGGCGTCAGATTGATTCGAATTTGATCTGCAATGGCGCTAGCCACGCTGTTCTGGAGCGCCAGGGTATCACGCAGCTCGCCCTCATAGCTCTGGGACCACAAGTGCTTGTCCGTGGAGGCCTCGATCAGCTGAGCCGTGATACGCACTTGGTCGCCGGAGCGGAGCACTGTGCCTTCCACCACGGCATCCACGTTCAGTTCACGAGCGATCTGGGGCAGAGGCTTGCGCGCTCCTTTGTACACCATTACGGAGGTGCGGGAGATTACGCGTAAAGCGCTGATCTGGGCCAAGTCGGTGATCAACTCATCGGTCATGCCGTCAGCGAAGTAGTTCTGGGAAGCGTCGCCAGAGAGGTTTTCCAGCGGAAGCACCGCTATGGATCGGATGCCCGCGGGCGCTGGGCCGTGCGAACGAAATAGCCAAATGGAGAGAATCGACAAACTAACAATAATGATGAGCGCCACGGCAACAATGGCCACACGCGTCGGCCATGGCCGGCCTTTGGGCGCAGCCGCCAACCCCGACCCTTGCAGCGTCTGCCCAGACTCCGTAGCCGGCGGACCGGCAGCCAAAGATGCTGGCGTTCTTAATCGCGCATCGGTGTCGAGAACTGAGACCTCCGCGATAAAACGATAGCCACGTTTCGGAAGAGTCTCGATGAATCGAGGACTGTCAGCCGAGTCCCCCAATGCACTCCGCAGCTTCCCGATGGCGATATTGAGAGCCTGATCGAAATCACCAAAACTTTCGTTCGGCCAGACTCGGCTGCGCAATTCCTCACGGGTAACGACTTCCCCCGGATGTTCCAGCAGGATTTCCAGCAGTTTCGTCGGCTGCTGCTGGACTTTGATCCGCAAACCTGCCTTTCGCACTTCGCCCGACCGGAGAGAAACCTCGTAAGTTCCGAATCGAACGACGGAGTTCGGCGGCAGGGATTCCATAGCGCAGTTGGGCTTCGCACGGAAGTCTAGCATTTCGCGCGCAGAGACTTCCGGACTCAGGATACATGCAGAGCTAAGTCCTTAGCCAGTAATCGGTTAACAGACAATGACCTGGATATATGGAAAAAGTCCCCAGTTAATTGACGCCGAACGACTGGCACGTCAGAGTGGGCTGCAGACGGGGTTCGACTTGAAATCAGGAGAAGGCAAAATGGGAAGTGTTGGGCTTAGCTCACAAGGGATGGTCCGATTGGGAGCTTCGTCCTCCCAGGAGGATCGACCGTCGGCAGGGTTCGAAGAATTAGCCATGCCCCTGTTCGATTCCCTTTACAACTTCGCCAGCTGGCTTGTGCACAACAAGAGCAATGCCGAGGATCTCGTACAAGAGACGTACCTGAAGGCTTTGCGCAGTTTCGCCTCGTTTCAGCCCAGCACCAATTTCCGGGCGTGGATGTTTCGCATCCTCAGGAACACTTTTCTAAGTTCATGCTCGAAACTCGATCGACGCATGACTGTTGAGATCGACTCGGAGGACGACGTCGAGGTGTTGCCCGCAACTTCCGCCACTCCTGAATCACTGTTGATCGAGCGTTCGCGCAAGAATGCCGTGCAGAACGCAATCGAGCAACTGCCGGTCATCTTCAGGGAAGTCATTCTGCTGTGCGATGTCGAAGGTGCGTCTTACCAGGAGATCGCGGAGATATTGTCGATCCCGATGGGAACGGTTATGTCGCGCCTAGCCAGAGCGCGGAAGGCGGTTCGGGAGTCTGCGCTTAGCGTTCCGCAGGCACGCCCGATCGCGAGTGTCAATCTTCATCTATGACGTGCCCTTAAACAATTTTGCGAGCTTATCTATGTCCGCGACACTTGCGTCGCCGATCACGAAATAGCGGAGCCCGCCCTGACTCCATGTTTCCATGTTGAACGACAGTTTCTCCTGCTTGTCAGAGTTGTCACTCAACCTGGCTGGCAAGGACCGTTCCTGAAATACGAACACGGAAATATGGTGTTTCCCCACGTTGTAAATGAGATGTGCACCCGGCGTTTGCTCAAGATAGGTCATCCGACCACCCAGCAGAGAAAATTCGCTATTCTGGAGTTCCGGCAAATTGAAGGCGAAAGGAATCCGTCCCTGGAACCAAGGTTTCACCGTGTGCCGATCGGTGGAGATCACATCCACCGGCGATGAACTGGCTAGTGTCGCCACGTGCAAGTCTGCAATCTCGCTGAACACCTGGTCTCTGCCGGATCGATTTCCCAGGTAGTTTGAAGTCAAGGTTCCGACCACGAGAACGACGGCTGCTGCCGCCGCTAACATCCATCCATGGAGGACAGTGCGCCGCGGCTTGGACGCAATTCCGCGCTGGATTCGATTCCGGAACTCAGCACTGGGAGTGAAACGCTTTCCAGCCAGATGAATCGCGCGCTTCAACTGTACGCGTGAAAGAACATCGACGGAGCAGGAGGGGCAAGTGCGCACATGAGCGTCTAAAGCTCCCATCTCCTCTTGCGGAAGCTCTCCGTCCAGATAGGTGTCGAGTCGTTCCTTCCAGGATTCACAGACCATGGTTTGTCTCCCTAGCAATTCGTAGTCCTGCTTCTTGTTGCAAATGTGGCCGCAATTGATTCCGTAGAGTTCGCCGGGCACGCGACAAGCGCGACATTACGGTACCGATGGGAACCGCAAGCGTGTCCGAAATCTCTTGATACGACATCTCCTCTACCTCACACAAAAGAAGGATTTCTCGGAAATGTACGGGGAGTTCATCGATCGCACTCTGCAGCGATTCGTGGTTCAATCTCGCCAAGAGAAGTGTTTCTGGCGTCGCGTGCTCAATGGCAGGTTCCAAGACCTCCTCTTCATCGAAATCGAGAGGCACAGTCATTGTAACTTTCAGGCCCTTGCGAGAGGTCAAGAATGTGTTGCGCAAGATGCGATAGATCCAAGCCCGGAAATTTGTGCCTAACTGAAAAGACGAGAACCCTTTCAACGCTTTTACGTAGGTTTCCTGAACCAAGTCTTCAGCGTCATCGCGATTCTGCGTGAGCCAGTGAGCGAAGTTGTAAAGCTGATCGAAGAGCGGAATGGCCAGCTCTTCGAACGAGTCGAGTTGAAGATTCGCTCCTGACAGGTCCACATAATTAAGAACTTCGGAGTCCTGAATTTATTCCCTTCAAGACAACATTTGTTGGGAAAACTTAGTGGCGGGCTATAGAACCGCTCGAAGTGAGGCACGGCCAGTTGTCGAACGACTCCGATGGCGGGCTTTCTTCGAACATCCACACGATGGTAAACCCGCCGACGATCCTTTTTATTCCCGTAGCACACAAGAAAATACCTCGGACTAAAAACCGAGTGCGGTCAGTTCTGCGCAACGAGTCACTGAGCGAAAAGTCTGGATCAGAACGGGAATAAAGTCGTTCGCTTGCAGTTGTATACGTCAGCGGACCAGCAAACTTTCAATGAGAGGAAAATGTAATGAACTCAAGTAAGTCTCGATTTAATAGGAATTGCACTAGACCGGTTATGGCCTTCGTTTTCGGATTGCTTCTGGCGGTAACCGCCCGCGCACAGAGCTCGGGAACCATCGATCAGCTATTTGCGTTCACCTGTACTCGTGGCGTTAGGAGCGACACATGTTTACAAGGAGGGCGGCCCGATCTCATCATTCAAGCCTCCGACGGGAACTTTTATGGCGCGGCGGGGGTTACCGATGAGGGAGTCTCCGATCCCCAGGGCGGCACACTCTTCAAACTGACGCCTTCGGGGGAGTTCACCAAGCTCTTTACCTTCACCCAGGGCAGGAGCGGGTTCCTGAACGGCAACAACCCCGCAGATGGCTTTGTGGAGGCCAACGATGGATTCCTCTACGGCACAACCTTTATCGGCGGCAAGCAAAATGACGGCGTGCTCTTCCGGATTAGCAAAATGGGCACGGGGTTCAAGGTTCTCCATAACTTCTGCTCATCCGCGAACTGCGCCGACGGCAGTATTCCCAACGGCCTCTTGCTGGGACAGGACGGCAATCTTTACGGGACGACACAGAATGGCGGATCGTCGATTAGCCCGTGCCCAACTTCAGGCTGCGGCACCATCTTCCGTTTCGAACCGACGACCGGGGCTTTTACCGTTCTCCATCGACTGACCGCCGCTGCTGATGGTCTTGAACCATTCGGGATGATTCAGGCCAGCAACGGCAACTTCTACGGTGTCTCGCAAGGACTCAACATCCATGGCTTCAATGAGAATATCTTCCAATTTACGCTGGCGGGTGAATTCACGATTCAGTTCAAGTCGGTCGCGCTTGATCTCGGCATTAGTGGGCTAACACAAGGCGCCAACGGCAATCTCTATGGAGCCTTCGAATCTCTTTCAGAGGGCGACATCAATTTCTTTGAAGTCAGCACGGAGGGTACCGGGTTCGTGGCTTTTGCGCCTTTCACTTCACTGGCAGGAACGACCACCATCCCTTCGCTCTTTCTGGCTTCTGACGGCAACCTGTGGGATACCAACTTTACGGACTCGACCGCTCCGACGGGCAGCGTCTTCTCAATCAACCCGCAGAATGGAGCGGTGCTGCAGACCTTCGCTTTCGACGGCACCAACGGTAACTCGCCGGAGGCTGGCGTAATTCAGGCTGCGGACGGCACGTTCGTTGGTACGACAGAACTTGGTGGCACAACCTCCGGCGGGAACAACGCGTTTGCCGACGGCACAGTCTGGACTCTGGATGCGGGCCTGCCCGCTCCGGCGCCTGCGATTACTCTGCTTAACTCGGCTAGTGGCAGCGTAGGCTCGACGGTGCTGATTAATGGCAACAACTTCATTGGCACTACGGCGGTCAGTTTCAACGGAGCCAGTACTTTGTTCCAAGTGCTCAACACCCAGTTCGTCAGCGCAGCTGTTCCTGCCGGCGCCACCACGGGGCCCGTTACAGTAACCAACGCCGGTGGTACAGCCACGAGCACGCAGTTATTCAACGTCAACTAACCTAATGGCGATTCGGTTAATGATCCGAGTCCAAGCGCAAGCTCGAACCGCGGCCGAATCGGGGATGGGGGAGAGCCGCACGGGCTGGATGCAATGATCTTTACTTCGTTCCGCTACTACTTACCGTAGCGTGTGCGAGCCTCACTCTCGCGATCGCTCTCTCCTTTTGCGCGGGGGTGGGGTTTTTTACTGCGGGCACAAATTCGGATCGGAATGATCGCGTACGGCAAATCGAGAAGAGGTAATGGCGATGGTTAATCCCTTCGACCTTAAGACGGTACTCATGGCTAAGCATGCGCAACACGTGGTACTGGTCCATTTTCCAATCGCGCTGTTTATTACGGCGGTGGCGTTCGACGTTATCGCGCAATGGACGAAACGACGCGGCTTGGCGGCTGCGGCGTACTACAACTTACTGGCGGCGGCGATTTCGGCGCTTCCAGTTCTCGTCACGGGGCTACTCGCGTGGCAGTTTCAGCTTGAGGGGCAGAAACTAAAAGGCATCCTATTACTGCACCTCGTTCTGGCGTGTGTTTCAACGGTCATGATCTGGCTGGTCTGGTGGGTGCATTTCCGCGCCCGGCGGCGGACGGTATACCTGCCGAGCTACCGTCTGGCGGTTGAATCTTTGGCAGTCGGTCTTGTGGCCTTGACGGGGCACTTAGGCGGTTTCTTGAGCGGTGTGAATCTCCCTGGTTAGGTCCTCCGACGAGATCGAATACGGAAATGGGATTAAACCTGGACTGAAGAACCATTTACTACTAGACGGGAATTGACAATCAATTGACATCCATCCGCATCTCACCGTTGCTCGCCGCGTCTAACCTACGTGCCTTGTGAACAACATTACAACAGAGGTGCGGACTTACTTCTGGAATAGGGCTTCACGAGCGCAGTTATCAGCAATCAAGTTCAATCTAAAAGGAGGAATTACAAAATGAGTTACGGAAAGTGTTGGACCGCCATGAGCAAGGGGTTGGCGGTAGCATCAGTAACGGTGGTGCTTGCGGCCGGTTCCTGGTGCGCAGCTCAGGATCAGGAGACCGTGTTTCATACTTTCACTGGTATCGAAAATAATTCTGGTGAAGGTCCTGCTGGGGGCCTGACCTTCAACGCGAGCGGAGACCTTTTTGGCACGTTCAGTACGGGCGGTGTCGGAGAGTTCGCCGACGGCGGGGTTTTCGAATTGACGCCGAAAGCCGGTGGCGGCTTCACCTACCAAAAGATCCACCAGTTTTCGCAGGCAACGGGCGACGGGTCTGACCCGGGTTCCGCCCTAATCTTCGATGCGGAAGGCAACCTTTACGGGGTCACGCCGAACGGCGGTAACGGCTGCGGCATCGTGTATGAACTGTCGCCTCCCACTTCTGCGGGCGGGGAGTGGACGGAGACCTTCCTGCACAAGTTCGACAGCAATGGGGACGATGGATGCAATCCCAGTGGCCGCTTAATCTTCGACAAGGCCGGAGATCTCTTCGGCGTCACCTACAACGGTGGCGGCGGCGCGAGCGGCATCTTCGAGATCCTGTGTTCCAATGGTTGCGGCACGGCTTATAAGCTGCACCTGGCGGATGGGGTGTGGACCCAGACCATTCTCCATCACTTCACAGGAGAGGGCACCCCAGACGGCGTGAATCCTTCGGGCGGGGTGGCATTCGACAAGGTGGGGAACCTTTGGGGCGCCACGGTGTTTGGCGGCGCTGGCGACTCCTCGACTTGCGGCGATCCGGACGGCGGCCTCGGGTTGTGCGGCACGGTGTTCGAACTGACGCCCAACGCGAACGGAACAGTCTGGACCGAGAGCACGTTGTATAGCTTCGTGGATGCCAGCACCGGCTGGAATCCTTTTTCCGGCGTGATCCTTGACGAGGCGGGTGACTTGGTCGGTACTACCGAGAATGGAGGAATCGCCTTGCAGGGCACCGTGTTCGAGATAACCCCCTTAGGTGGCGGGAAAGTCACGGAGAGCCTCATCCACCAATTTGACGGCGAAGCGGATGGAACTTTTCCTGCTGACGGCCTGACCCTGGGCGCCGCGGGGAGCCTCTACGGAGTGGTCGCGCAAGGCGGCGGCATTGGGGGAGCGAACATCTGCTCGGAAGACTCGGACGAGAGCTGTGGCATTGTCTACAAGCTGACGCCCGGTTCCGACGGCACCTTCACGGAGACGATTCTGTATACCTTCAAGGGTGGGGCGGACGGAGCGGGGCCTGCAGACGACGTGCTTGCCTTCGGCGCTAACGGCGAGATCTTTGGCACGGCATTTGGAGGCGGTGACTTCGACTTCAACAAAACCAGTTGTGCCGATTCCAGCAATCTCCCCGGCGGATGCGGCGTTTTGTTCGAGCTGAAACCGTAACCGCGAGTGGCGCATAGCGGTTGCAGGGGATGCGGAGCCTCGTGTCGTTCGAGGCTCCGCCGTTTTCTTAAAATGTGCGGGGATTGGTATTCCCGAGTAGAAGCTTTCAAGTCTCTCCCCAGCTCCGGACAGGGCGTCAGCGAGATCTGAATCAGGGCCCCTTTCTCGGATGCTATCCCCTTTCGGAAACAGCGCCACCTTGTATTTCCTTATGCAGTTTCCCTCCTACAGAAGCCGGCAATGCGATCCAAACAACCGTGGAAGTCTCTGATATCCCTTCATTTTTACCTGGAATAAAACTGAGTCAGTCTAGTTATCCACTGTGAACGTTACAAAAACACCAGGAGGCCAGATGACGGACAAGAACAAAGATCTGATCGATCAGAAATTGCAAGACCTCAATAACGACGGAGTCGATCGTCGCGGGTTCCTGAAGTGCATGGCATGGGCGGGTACGGGCCTGGTCTGGACTATGAGCGGCGGCATTCCGGTGTCTCGGGCCTTCGCTAAAGGCCACAGCAAAGATGCTGCCAAAAGCGGAGACTTCACTTTCGTCCAGATCAGCGACAGCCATATCGGCTTCAGCAAGCCGGCCAACCCGGACGTCACCGCCACTCTGCAAACGGCAATCAACAAGATCAACGCGATGCCCCATACGCCGGATTTCATTATTCACACTGGTGATCTGAGCCAGCTCTCGAAGCCGAGTGAGTTCGACACGCTGGACCAGGTGTTAAAGGGAGCGTCCGCGAAACAGGTCTTCTTCGTGCCGGGAGAGCATGACATGCTCTCCGACAACGGCGAGCAATTTCTCCAGCGTTACGGGAAAGGCACAAAAGGCACGGGGTGGTCCAGTTTCGATCACAAGGGCGTTCATTTCGTTGGTCTCGTGAATGTCGCCAATTTGAAAGCTGGAGGCATGGGGTCGCTCGGCAACGAACAGCTGGAATGGCTTGAGAACGATCTCAAGGGCCGCTCAGCCAGCACTCCGATTGTGCTGTTTGCCCACATTCCGTTGTGGACCATCTATCCGGATTGGGGATGGGGAACCGACGACAGTGAACAAGCCTTGTCTTACGTCAAGCGTTTCGGTTCCGTAACGGTGTTGAACGGACACATCCACCAGATCATGCAGAAGGTGGAAGGGAAGGTTTCGTTCCATACAGCGATGTCGACCGCCTTCCCTCAACCCGCGCCGGGAACAGCTCCCTCGGCCGGACCCATGAAAGTGCCAGCCGACCAGCTGCGACGGATGTTGGGAATCACGGACGTGAACTATCTGGTCAGCGGACGCAGCCTGGCGGTTGTCGATTCGCCACTTGCGGACTCGGCGTCTTCGGCTTCAGGAAGCGATAGCGGCTCTGGAGGTCGTTAACTCAAGTCTTGCGTGGACCGCCAAAGATCCGGCCCCCGAACGACCACAATCAAGGAAGAGAATCAAGGAAGAAAATCAAACTCTTAAAGGAAACAGAACAATGAAACGGAACAGTGTCTGGGTTGCAAGTTTCACAGCTTCGATAGCCATTGCGATCATAATGCTGGTCGCGGGATCACCGAGCGTCACGGCGAATGACCAGCCCTCCGCGGCAAACGCGGCAGTGAACATCGACAACTTCGTTTTTGGCCCGCAGACGATCACCGTGCCCGTCGGAGCGACGGTTACATGGACAAACAAGGATGACATTCCACATACCTCGGTCAGCACAGACGGTCTGTTCAAGTCAAAGGTGCTGGATACGGATGAAAAATTCTCCTACACGTTTACCAAGGCAGGAACGTATGCGTACTACTGCACGATCCACCCGAAGATGACCGGCAAGGTCGTGGTGCAGTGAGCTGGACTTCGAGATAGCGTGCTGATGGAAAAGGCCCCACTCATGGCCGCATCGGTTGCCGCTGCAAGAGGCGGTTGTTCTCTAGAACGCTGTGCAGGAATATGGACACGAACTCGGCACAATTCGCGGTGAGAGAAGTGGCAAGCGACGACCTGGACCTTGTCCACGCCAGCAAGAAGGGGGATGCTGCCGCTTTCGAGCAACTTGTAAAGCGACACGGCCGCAGACTTCTCCGAATCTCTCAAACCGTCACGCGTAACAAGGAAGATTCCGAAGACGCGGTTCAGGAAGCGTTCTTGAGAGCCTTCCAGAATCTGGCCGACTTCCGGGAGGATTCCCAATTCTCGACCTGGCTGATTCGCATCACTGTAAACCAGTCGCTTATGAAACTGCGAAAACAGCGTGCCCAAAAGCAGTTTTCGTTGGATGAGGATTTTCAGGCGGATGGGGACGTGCTTCCGTTGGACGTCCCCGATCGAGCCCCGAATCCGGAACAACTATGCTGGGCTTCCGAGTTGCGGGACATCCTTGTCAGAACCGTAGAGGAACTACGCCCGATTTTGCGGACGGTCTTTGTGCTCCGTGACGTCGAGGGGCTCTCAATCGAACAGACCGCACGGGCACTAAACGTAAGCCAGGCGGCGGTGAAGGCGCGGCTGTGGCGAGTCCGGTTACACCTTCGCGAACGCCTTAACAAATACCTCAACGAGCGAACTACCTTGGCGCCCGAAGAGCTCGCTCCCACGAGCAGGGTGACGAAAAAGATTATCGGCCTCTTCGCAGAGTGCCTTCGTGACTCGATCCCTCGAGCGTACTCCCCCAGCGCCGCTAGGTAACACAACCCTTCCCTAAACAGTGGGTCCCTACTCCTGCAAGAAGCAGAGCCACGCCCAATGGCCCTGGGCGCCAATATGGCGGCAGCGATGCGATACCAGCGACCACTCCAGTTACATCCTCTCGACAAACAACTGACAATCAAATGACATCGACGCGGCATCCCATCGCCCGTCAACGCGTCTAACGTACTGACACTTACATGTGTCCCAATGACTGAGCATTCCGTCGTTATACGTATGGAATAAACACCTAATGAATGCGGTTATCAATAATGAAAGAGTCAAACTAGTTCCACTTCACAAGGAGAAATCATGAAGAAGTCGTACTTAGCAATCGCTCTGATGTTTATGTGCTTACTCGGAGTTGGAGTAAGTGCTCGTGCTCAAGACACCAATGCGGTAGTCGTGAGTGTTCCGTTTGAGTTCGTGGCGGGAGGCGCAACGCTCCCAGCCGGAGAATACAGGGTAAGCCTTGTTGATCCTGACTCAAATCGAGAGATAGTCATCAGTGGCTATGGCAAAGGGAGCGCATTTCTACTTCCTTTGGCCTTCGACGATGGTCCTACTAATCAGCCAAGCTTCAGCTTCGAGCATGTAGGGGGCAAGTACTTTCTGAGCAGCATCAAAACACCGAACGGCGCCTATGTCATCGCGACGCCACGGGAAATGATCATGCTGGGACAAAGGAACACTCCAAGCCAAAGCACTTCGTCTGCCTCAGGCAGTCATTAGCTCAGGATCAAGATGCCGGGCTTTCGCGGTTGCGGCAGAGAGTTCGAGACCTAGGAAACATCAATTTGTGTCTAACTTCTGTCCAACCACGGATTCAACGGCGAACTATTGTCCAGAATCAAAGTCGCAAGAATCTACAAAATAAATCTTATGGAGGACAACATGAAAAAAGCAATCTCGTTAATCGGACTGCTGATGACGTTAGCAATTCCTTCGGGATTGCTGGCGCAGCAGGCCGGCTATTCCCAGACCAACCTGGTATCCAACACTGCCGGCATAGCCGCA
>Ga0070761_10000151_pt1 | contig 46574 bp, 40 predicted proteins | sample HubBroMetageREF1_FD_66724 | JGI IMG/M metagenome (GOLD analysis project Ga0070761, IMG submission 66724) | Reference soil microbial communities from the Hubbard Brook experimental Forest, New Hampshire, USA - Hubbard Brook CCASE Soil... | ecosystem: Environmental > Terrestrial > Soil >... | reverse complement strand
GGCGCGCACCTCGACAGCTGGGATCAGGGTACCGGCGCGATCGATGACGGCACCGGCACGGCGATCATCACGGCCGCCGCCAAGCTGATCCACGATCTGCCGCACCGGCCCCGGCGCACCGTGCGGGTGGTGCTGTTCGGCTCGGAGGAGGTGGCGCAGCCGCAGCCGCCGGGCAGCGCCTTCGGGGGTCATGCCTATGCCGATACCCACCGCGCGGAGCTTCCGGCGCACGTGCTGGCAGGTGAGAGCGACTTTGGCACCGACCGCGTCTACGAACTGCAGCTGCCGAAGTCGGTGCGTGAGGGCGAGTTCGCCAAAGCGGCTCTGCGCGTGCTGACGCCGATCGGGGTGTTGCTGAGCGAGCACCTGGCGGACGATGTCGGCACCGACGTGGGCCCGTCGGTGGACGCGGGGGTGCCCGGATTCCTGCTCGGCCAGGACGGCATGAGCTACTTCGACATTCACCACACCCCGGACGACACACTCGACAAGGTGGATCGCGAGCAGCTCAATCAGAACGTCGCCGCCTGGGCGGCGCTCACCTGGCTGGCCGCTGACAGCGAGGTCGATTTCCGCGCCGCGCCCGCCAAGCCCTGAGGTAGTTGCGCGCCGCCGGTGGCTGCCGCAAGCTCATCCTCATGAGTGAGCAGCTGCTGGTGACGCGCACCGCGGGCGTGTGCGAGCTGCGCTTCAACCGTCCGGAGAAGCGCAACGCCATCACGATCGCCATGTACCAGGCGCTGGCAACGGCCCTGGAGGAAGCCGACGGCGATGAGCAGGTGCGCGCCGTGCTGCTGGCCGGTGAGGGCGCGAACTTCTGCGCCGGCAACGACCTCAACGATTTCCTCGCCGCGCCGCGCATCGATCAGGATCATCCGGTCATGCGGCTGCTGCGGCGGCTGACGACGTTCAGCAAGCCGCTAGTCGCCGCGGTGCACGGGCAAACCATCGGTATCGGCGTCACTCTGCTACTGCATTTCGATATCGTGCTGGCAGCGCGCAACGCGCAGCTGTCCATGCCGTTCGTGTCCCTGGGGCTGGTTCCGGAAGCGGGCAGCTCACTGCTGCTGCCGCAACTGGTCGGGCGGCAGCGTGCCGCCGAGCTGTTGCTGCTCGGTAAGCCCATCGATGCCGCCAGAGCCTGCGAGCTGGGACTGGTGAACCGAGTGGTGGAGGACGAAGCGCTCGCCGCAGAGGCGCGCGTGCTGGCCGTCGAGCTCGCGCGACAGCCGGTCGCGGCGTTACAGCTCACGCGCCGTCTGCTGCTTGGCGACCCGGCGCCGCTGCTTGCGCGCATTGAAAAGGAGGCGGAGATCTTTGGTGCGCAGCTGCAGTCGGAGGAATTCCGCGCCGGCATCCGCGCGTTTCTCAGCCGTTCGCGCGCGCGCTGAAACGATGGCGACCTATGCAATCGACGGGCTGGTGCCGGTGGTGGATCCGACGGCCTTCGTGCATCCGCAGGCGACGCTGATCGGCGATGTCATCGTGGGGGCCGGCTGCTACGTCGGCCCGAGCGCCTCGCTGCGTGGGGACTTCGGCCGCATCATCCTCGCGCAGGGCTGCAACGTGCAGGACTGCTGTGTGCTACACAGCTTCCCCGAGAAGGACACGCTGCTCGAAGTGGACGCCCACATCGGCCACGGCGCCGTGCTGCACGGATGCATCGTGCGTCGCGGCGCGCTGATCGGCATCGGCGCCATCGTCATGGACGATGTGGTGGTGGAAGAGCAGGCGTTTGTCGGCGCCGCGAGTTTCGTGCGCGCGGGTTTCGTCGTGCCGGCGCGCACGCTGGTCACTGGCATCCCGGCGCGGGTGGTGCGCGAGTTGAAGCCGGAAGAACTCGCCTGGAAAGCCGCCGGCACGCGCGAGTATCAGGAGCTGACGGTGCGCTGTCTGACTACGCTCACGGAATGCCAGCCGCTCAGCGCGGTCGAGGCCGGTCGGCCGCGCCACGGCAGCTCTACCGTGGTGCCCTTGCACGCCATCGAGCGCAAGTGAGGCTCAATCGCCGCTCGGGTCGCCCGCCTCCGCGTTGACCACGCCGAACAGCGCGGGCACGCAGGCGTAGAACACGCGGATGCCCTCGGCATGCAGCTTCTGCAGCAGCTGCTGCGCTTCCGTGTCGCTCACGATGAATTCGACTTCGACCGTGAGCGATCCCGCCAGCTCGAAGAAGGTATCCTCGTGCAGCACGCGATGGCGGCCGAACCCGGCCATGGCGCGGAACGCCGAGCCGCCGCGCACGCCCATGGCGTTGGCCTGCTCGAGCAACCACTCCCACGTCAGCCGTCCGTGATGACGCTGACCCTCGCGTAAGTAGAATCTGAGGAATGAGCCTTGCATTGGCCTGCACCCCGCGTTTGCGCCGTCTCAGCCCCGCAGCCAGACCACCGTGCCGATACCGGCGAACGTCATGATGACCGAACCCAGCAGGTGCGTGGCTGCGGCCCCCAGCGCCCACAGCGCCCGGCCCTGCTGCATGAGCGTGACGACCTCGGCGGAGAAGGTCGAGAAGGTCGTAAGCCCGCCGCAGAAACCGGTGATGACGAACAGGCGCCACTCGGGCGCGAGCGCGCTGTAGCTGGCGAAGAAGGCGACCGCCACTCCCACGACGTAACCGCCGATCAGATTCGCCGCCAGCGTGCCGGGCGGAATCGCCGGGAACTGCTCGTTGAGTGTCAGGCCGAGCCACCAGCGCAACAGCGCGCCCAGGCTGGCGCCGATACTCACTGCGGCGATCGCTTTCCACATGCCGCATCCTTGTACCGTAGGGTGCGAGTGCTGTGCAACGGTTCGAGTATGCTTAGCGCCGCCTGCACGCGGCCTGCGGCGCTGCACCTGCGAAAGGTTGTGCATGGGTAAGTGCTTGTCAGTGGTCGGCGCGCTCTGCGTGGCGCTGAGCGCCTGCGCGCAGCATGGCGGCCAATCCGCCGACGAGCGGCTGCGCGCGCTCTACACCAGCGAGTGGCAGTGGCGCACCGAGCAGCAGCCGGACAACGAGGACGGCACCCGGCCGGTGGCCGATCATCTGCCGAAAGTGGATCCGGCCACGCAGCAGATGCGGCTGCAGTACTGGCAGGACGTGCTGCGCCGCGTCGAGGCCATCCCGCGCGCCAGCCTGTCGAGCGCGGAGCAGGTCAACTACGACATCTATCGCGAACAACTTGCGGTGCTGATCGCCGACCAGCGCTTCCGCGATTACGAGATGCCCGCCAACTCCGACACCACCTTCTGGACCGATATTGGTTATACCGCGCGCCGGCCGTTCCGTACGCTGATCGACTACCAGCACTGGCTCGCGCAGATGCGCGACATCCCGCGCTACTTCCACGAGCAGATGGACGAGATGCGCGCCGGGCTGAAGCGCGGCTTCACGCCGCCGCGTGTCACCCTCGAAGGCCGCGACGCCTCTCTCACCGCGGTCACCGAGGCGCGACCCGAGGAGAGTCTGTTCTATACGCCGTTCAAGGAGATGCCGGGAATCAGCGCGCCGCAACAGGCCGAACTGCGCACACAGGCGGTGGCGATCATCCGCGCGGTGGTGCAGCCGGCGTACGTCGAGCTGCTGCACTTCATGCGCAACGAGTACGTGCCTGGCACCCGCACCACGCTTGCGGCCGCGGACCTGCCGGACGGCAGCAACTACTACCGCGCCAAGATCCGCGAATTCACCACGCTCGAGATGGATCCCGCGGATATCCACCGCCTCGGCGAAGCCGAGGTCCAGCGGCTGCATCAGGAAATGGTCGCAGCGATGCACGACACCGGCTTCAGCGGCGAGTTCCCCGCATTTCTCAAGTTCCTGCGCGGCGACGCGCGCTTCTACGCCAAGACACCGGATGAGCTGTTGATGCGCGCCGCCTGGATCGCGAAGCGCTTTGACGGCAAGGCGGCGCAGTTTTTCGGCTACCTGCCGCGTGCACGCTTCACCATCAGGCCGGTACCGGACGATCTGGCACCGTTCTACACCGCCGGGCGCGGCGGGCTCGGCGTCTACCTGGTCAACACCTACGACCTGCCGAGCCGGCCGCTCTACAGTCTGACGGCACTGACGCTGCACGAGTCGGCGCCGGGACATGCGTTCCAGATTCCGATCGCGATGGAGCACAAGGACCAGCCGGCATTCCGCCAGCTCACCTACATTTCCGCCTATGGCGAGGGCTGGGCGCTTTACTGCGAGCGGCTGGGGGCGGAGATGGGCATGTACGACAGTGCCTATGATCGCTTCGGCATGCTCGGCTACCAGATCTGGCGCGCCGCGCGGCTGGTCGTGGATACCGGTATCCATGCCCAGGGCTGGACGCGCGAGCAGGCGCTGGATTACTTCCGTCAGTACACCGCGCTGCCCGAGCGCGAGATCGAAACCGAGATCGACCGTTATATTGCCTGGCCCGGTCAGGCACTGTCCTACTATCTGGGCGAGCAGGCGATCATCGCCGCGCGCAGCCGCGCCGAAAAAGCTCTCGGCGGACGTTTCAATATCCGTGCGTTCCACGATGCGGTACTCGAACTGGGCTCGGTACCACTGCCGGTGCTGCAGACCCGGATCGATCGCTTCATCGCCGACGGTGGCCGCGGGCCTTACCCCGACATGGAGTAGCCGGCGGCGTTGGGGTTACCATAGCCGCCGGGGTCACCACGTTCGCCAAGGGAGACAATATGAGACGTTCGACGTGGCTAATCGGCTTGGGGGCCACCATGGCCGTGGCAGCAGGGCAGGCCGCCTTCGCCCAGACAAGCGCACCGGCGACGACCGGCAACAGCCAGCAGCAGAAGATGGGCACGTGCAATGCTCAGGCCAAAACGCAGAACCTGAGCGGCGATGACCGCAAGTCTTTCATGAAGACCTGTCTGTCGGCCGCGCCTGCCAAGAAGGGCAACAGTCAGCAGGAAAAGATGAAATCCTGCAACGCGGACGCCAAGACCAAGAATCTGACGGGGACCGACCGCCAGAGCTTCATGAAGACCTGCCTGAGTGGTTCGTCTTCGGGCTGAGGCAAGGTTCCGGCGCCAGCATGGCGTGCCGCCATGAACACATTCAACGCTGAGGGCGGCTGCACTTGCCGCGCCATCCGTTATCGCCTCACGGATACGGCGATGATCGTGCACTGCTGTCACTGTTACTGGTGTCAGCGCGAGACTGGCAGCGCGTTTGCGCTCAATGCGATGATCGAGTCGGAGCGCGTGCAGTTGCTGTGCGGCGAGCCTGAGTACGTGCTCACGCCGAGCAACAGCGGCAAGGGACAACGGATCGCGCGTTGTCCGCGATGCCGGGTCGCAGTCTGGAGTCACTATGACGGCCTGGGTGATGCGGTGCGCTTCCTGCGCGTCGGCACCCTCGATGAGCCCGGCCGCTTCCCGCCGGACGTGCACATCTACACCGAGTCCAAACAGCCGTGGGTAGTGCTGCCGCAGGGGGCACGGGCTTTCCCGCAGTACTACCGCAGCGGCGAAGTCTGGAGCGCAGCCAGCCTCGCGCGGCGCGCGGCCGTGATAGGACGCGCTACGCCGAGCGCACCCTCGGCAGGCTAGCCAACGGCCAGCGGCCGGATGAAGCGGCGCGCGAAATCTTCCATGACGCGCTTCTTGTCGTCGAGGCTCGAATGCTTGCCGGCGGTAAAAGTAAACGGATAGCTGACGCCGCCGCTCATTCCCAGCGCATGCAGCCGCTGGAAGGTGGCGAGATCCGGCGCTGTCTTGAGTCCGATCACGGTCTCGAAGGGCAGTTGGTCGCGGCCCGCCTCCTGGCGCAGCCGCTGCAGCTCGGCAAGGATGGCGGGCACTTCTTCCGGCATGTTGCCCGCCCCGATCCAGCCCTGCGCGCGCGTCGCGGCGCGGCGGAAGGCGACCGGCGAAGAACCGCCGATGAAGACCGGCACTGGCTGCTCCGGCGCCGGCGAGATCTGCAGCAGTGGAAAATCGATGTACTGGCCGTGGTGCTCGACCATGCCGCCCGCCCACAGCTTGGCGAGCGCGTCCAGCATCTCATCGAAGCGCTTGCCGCGGGTATGAAAATCGGCACCGTAGATTTCGAATTCGTCTTTCATCCAGCCGATGCCAGCGCCGAGAACGAAGCGGTTGCCGCTCAGGATCGCGAGCGTACCGGTCGCACGCGCTACTTCGAATACGTTGCGCAGCGGCAATACGTAAACTGCGACACCGCAGCGCAGCCGATTGGTCACCGCGCTGATCGCGCCGATGGTCGCCCAGCAGTCCGGATACCATGAGTCCGGTGCCATCGGCGGCTTGCCGTCAGCGGAGTACGGGTAGGGTGCCTTGACGTCGCGCGGAAAGACGCCGTGATCGCCGAGCATCACCCCATCGAAGCCCACCTCCTCGGCGAAGCGCGCCACTTCCAGGATCTGATCAGGCTCCATCCAGGTCAGCATCTGCCAGAACTTCATCGCCATCTCTTCAGCGGGAAAAGCGCCCGCGATTGAAGAAGCGATCGAAGGCCTCGGCATCCGCGCCAGCGAAGGCGACCTTGTCCTGCTCCAGGAAACGCTCGCCGGTCGCTACGCCGCGCTGCACCGCTGCGCGCGCGCCGACGCGCGCGAACCAGGCGGCCAATCCCGGCCACGCCAGCAAGCCGGCGCCGCCCTCGGCCGGATTCAGCCACGGGTAAATGCCGCAGGCGGTGCGGATCCACGGCCAGGTCGCAATGTCCGCCAGCGAGTAGTCGGCGCCGCCCAGATAGCTGCTGACGCTCAGCCGGCGCTCGAGCACCCCGAGAATGCGCCGCACCTCGCTGGTATAGCGCTGCAGGCTGTAGTCGTTGCCTGCCGGGGCGTAGCGGGTGAAATGCACCAGTTGGCCAAACATCGGCCCCACCGAGCACAGCTGCACCATCAGCCACTGCAGCACGGCGCTGCGCGCGGCGCCAGCGGACGGCAGCAGCTGCCCGGTCTTCTCGGCGAGATAGATCAGGATCGCGCCACTTTCGCATACCGTGAGCGGCGCGCCTTCGGGACCGGCAGCGTCGAGGATCACCGGCACCTTGTTGTTGGGGCTCATGCCGAGGAACTGCGCGGCATATTGCTCGCCGGCGAAGACGTTGACGTGATGCTGACGGTAGGCGAGCCCAGTCTCTTCCAGCATGATGGTAATTTTCACCACGTTCGGGCTGCTCATGCCGTAGAGATCGATCATGCAGACACCGTGCGCGAAGAGCGGCCGAGCCGCATCGCCCAAATGGCTGAGGGGCGCAGTCTCTACCCCATATGCGTGATAACGACAGCGCAGCGGGGAAGCAGGTAGGCTTAGCCCCGTGTCCGACACGCTGCAGACGCTCAGTGACAAACAGGCGCTCAACGAGCTGGTGCTGACCTACTGTCGCGCCTGCGACCGGCGTGATTTTGACTTGCTGCGCACGCTCTACCATGACGATGCGATCGACGATCACGGCGCGATGTTCCGCGGCTCGGCGCGCGACTATCTTGCGTGGCTGCCGCAGGTCATGGCGCAGTTCGAAGCAACCGTGCACTCGATCAGCAACGCGCTGTTCGTGGTGGACGGCGCTCAGGCGCAGGGGGAACTCTACACGGTGGCCTACCATCGTACCCATCCTCCGCAAGCGCGCGAGATCGTGATCGGCGGCCGCTACTTCGACCGCTACGAGCGGCGCGATGGCCTCTGGAGGTTTGCGCACCGTGCGCTCGCCCTCGACTGGTGCCGGGTGCACGACGTCGATCCGCTCGCCTACGGCGAGTTTGCCGCGAGCGCGCCACGCGGCCGTCCGGATGCGCAGGATCCCTCCTATCTGGCTCTTTCCTGGTTCAGCCGTGGCGGCGAACGTCGCTGAAGCCGACCCTGAGGAAGCACTCCGCATGAAATTCTGGCTGTCACTGGTCTCAGTACGTGAAACCGCGCAACTGCCGGAACTGGCGCGCACTGCCGAGGCGCTCGGCTTTCACGGGCTGATGGTGGGCGATCACCTCATCTGGCCGGCGCACATCGCCACCCGCTATCCCTATTCCCCGGACGGCAAGATCTTCGTGCCGCCCGACACGCCCTGGCCGGATCCGTGGGTGCTGTTCGCACACCTCGGCGCGATCACCCGGCGGCTGCATTTCGCCTCAAACATCTATCTGGCGGCACTGCGTGACCCGTTCACCGTGGCCAAGTGTGTGGCGAGCGCCGCGGCGCTCACCGACGACCGCATCGTCTGCGGCGTCTCGGCGGGCTGGCTCGAAGAGGAATACCGGATCGCCGGCATCGACTTTGCCCGTCGCGGCGAGCGACTCGATGAGGTGCTGGCGGTGGTACGCAAACTGTGGAGCGGGCAGGTGGTGCGGCACGAGGGCGAGCTGTTTAGCTTCGAGGGCATCAGTTGCCCGGCACCCGCCAAGCCGCCGCGCATCTGGTGCGGCGGCGGCGCGCCCGCGGCGATGCGGCGCGCGGCGCGCAACGACGGCTGGCTGCCGTTGCCGCTCACGCTCGCTCAGGCGCGCGGCGCGCTCACGCAGATCAGCGCCATGCGGCGCGAAGCGGGCCTGAGCGCGGCGGGATTTGAGGTCGGGCTACCGCTCGCCGAACCGGTGACCCCCGCGGCGGCCGAGGCCGTGCGCGCGATGGGTGTCGATGATCTGGTGGTGATCGCACCGTGGCTGCCTTCGCCGTGGGACACGACCACCTGGCTGGCGCCCGGCGAGGACATGTCGCGGCTGGAAGTGAAGCAGCGAGCGCTCGAGCGTTATGCCGAGGCGGTGCTGCGCCAGGTGAACCCATGATCAAGACCATTGCGTTTCTCAAGCGCAAAGCCGGGCTGTCGCGGGCGCAGTTCATCGACTACTACGAGACTCGACATGCGCCCCTGATCCTGTCGATCGCGCCGCAGGTGTGTGACTACCGGCGCAACTTCCTGGTGAGCGAGGGGGCGATCACGCCTGCGGGGTCGGCGCCGCTCGCTTACGATGTCGTGACCGAGCTGTGGTATCCCGATGAGGCCGCGTTCCAGGCCGCCATGGCGGCCTTCACCGATCCCGTAAACGCGCAGCGCATCGCGGCAGACGAGGAGAATGTCTTCGACCGCAGCGCGACGCACTTCTATCGGGTGGACGAGCAGCGCTCGCCGCTGCGCGCCACCCAGCCCTAGCTACTTCTGTCGTTTGAAGAACTGCACGGCGCGCTCGTGCTTTTCAGCAGCTGCGCGCGTGGCAAAAGTACCGAGGTTGCGGCGCCGTCCGCTGCGCGGGTCGATTTTGCGCGAGTATAGACGGTACTCGCCCGAGGGAAGTTTGCGGATCATGCTGAGCACTCCACGCGCCGTTCACGCCGACGCTCGCTGAAACTGTCCCAACATCTGGCAGATTGCGCGCAGATGTTAAGGCTGCGGACGGTCGCGCTGTTGCTGCGCCGGCACGCCGCTTCATTGTAGGCGCATCTCCACGTGCGCCCGCCCGCCGGCGGGCCGGTCCCAGGGGCCGATCTGCGCCGCGGCACGCTGCTGCCGTGCTCGCGGATGACCCCGACAACGCAGCGCGCCAACGCCGCACCTTTTTCGAGACGCCCTGGAGGCTTGCCCGGGTATAGAGAAAGTGTATACCTGGAGGGTAAAATACGATTATTTCGTTAGAGGGGTCGCGGCCTACAATTCTCGTCTACATGTCGAAGCCGAGTTCCTCCGTGCGCTACCCGCTGGGCGATGGGCAGCTGCCCTGCCTGATCGGCGGTGAATTCATCACCACGCCGCGGGCGTTCGACAATATCAATCCGGTGAACGGCCGGCGCATCTGCACGGTGAGTGAGGCAGACGCAGAGCTGGTCGATCAGGCGGTCCAGGCGGCGCGCGCGGCGCTGAGCGGCCCCTGGGGAGCCCTGTCGGTCGCCGAGCGCTGCACGCTGCTGCGCAGAGTCGCGGACCGGATCGACCAGCGCTTCGATGAATTCGTCAGCGCCGAGATGGCCGACACCGGCAAGACCCTGCAGCAGGCTCGTGGCCTGGATATCCCGCGCGGCGCCGCCAATTTCCGCTCCTACGCCGATTTGGTGCTGAGTCGGCCGGCCGAGTGCTTCGAGATGAGCACCGCCGACGGCCGCGGCGCTCTCAACTATTCCGTGCACAAACCCGTGGGCGTGGTCGCCGTGATCGCGCCGTGGAATCTGCCCTTCCTGCTGCTGACGTGGAAGGTCGCCCCGGCGCTGGCTTGCGGCAATGCCGTCGTGGCCAAGCCCTCGGAGGAGACACCCTCGAGCGCTGCGCTGCTGGCGCAGGTGATGCAGGAGGTAGGTGTGCCAGATGGCGTGTTCAACCTGCTGCACGGCCACGGACCCGGCTCGACCGGTGAGGCACTGGTGCGCCACCCGCAGGTGAGCGCCATCGCTTTCACGGGCGAATCAACGACCGGCAGCGCCATCATGAAGAGTGCTGCCGACACGGTGAAGGCCTTGTCGTTCGAGCTCGGCGGCAAGAACGCCGCCCTGATATTTGCCGACGCGGATTTTGATGCCGCGCTCGCCGGCACGGTGCGCTCGGTATTCGCCAATACCGGCCAGGTCTGTCTGTGCTCCGAGCGGGTCTACGTGGAGCGCCCGCTGTTCGAGCGTTTCGTGGCGGCGCTCGCGCAGCGCGCCCGCGCCCTGCGGCTGGGCGGCCCGGAGCAGGCGGCCGACCTGGGACCGCTCATTTCACGCGGCCATCGCGACAAGGTGCTTGCCTACTACCAGCTGGCGCGCAGCGAGGGGGGCGAGATGGTCTGCGGCGGTGGCGTGCCGAGCTTTGGCGATGAGCGCGATGGCGGCGCGTTCATCGAACCCACCATCGTGCGCGGACTCGCTGAGAACGCGCGCTGCGTCAAGGAGGAGATTTTCGGCCCGGTCTGTCACATCGCGCCCTTTGACTCGGAGGACGAGGCAATCCGCCTGGCGAACGATACGCGCTATGGCCTGGCAGCGGCAGTGTGGACGACGAACCTGCAGCGTGCGCACCGCGTGGCACGCGCCATGGAGGTCGGCATCGCCTGGGTCAACGACTGGTTCCTGCGTGACCTGCGCACGCCTTTTGGTGGCGTCAAGCTCTCGGGTATTGGTCGCGAAGGTGGGATGCATTCCCTGGCGTTCTTTTCCGAGACGCAGAACATCTGCGTGAAGCTCTAGGCGCACGGTGGTGAGCGTGGCTGAAGTGAACGCTATCGCTGAACTGCTCGACGAGGCGGCCCGCCGGCGCACGCCAACCCCGCAGCTCGCCGCGCGCGGCCACCAGCTGAGTGTGCCCGAAGCTTACGCCGTGCAAGCTGAGCTCATCCGGCGTCGCGAGCGCCGCGGCGAGCAGCTGGTCGGCATCAAGATGGGCTTCACCAGTGAAGCCAAGCGTACCCAGATGGGGATCGCGGATCTTATCTGGGGACGGCTGACGGATGCGATGTGCCTGCGCAGCGGCGCGCGAACCTCGCTGGCCGACTACATCCATCCGCGCATCGAACCCGAGGTGGCGTTCCGGCTCGGCCGACCGTTGCAGGGCGCGGTGAGCCGCGCCGAGGCGGCCGCGGCGGTCGAGGCGGTGGCACCGGCGCTGGAGATTATCGACAGCCGCTATCGTGACTTTCGTTTCTCACTGGCCGACGTGATCGCCGACAACTCGTCCTCCGCGGCCGTGGTGGTGGGTGAGTGGCGCGCGCTGCCCGAGGAGCTCGCGCGCCTCAGCATCGTCATGTCCTTTGATGGGCGTGCGGTACAGAGTGGCTCGACGGCCGCGATCATGGGGGATCCGCTGCTTTCGCTGGTGGCGGCGGCCCGTCTCGCCGGTGAGGCGGGACTCACGCTCGCGCCCGGCTGGCTGGTGATGGCCGGAGGCGCCACCGCCGCCGAATCGCTGGCTGCACCCGTGCAGGTGAGCGCGGAAGTCGAAGCGCTCGGCCGCGTTCAGATCGAGGTGCTGGCGTGAGCGCGCGCCACGACAGCGCCGTGGTACCCGGTAAGGCGCAGCCGCGCGGCACCTTCCCGCATTTCCGCCGCGCCGGCGACTTCATCTTCGTCTCCGGCACCAGCTCGCGGCGCGCGGACAACACCATCGCTGGCGCTGAGCGCGACGCCGCCGGCACCTGGCACTTGGACATCCGCATCCAGACCCGCGCGGTCATCGAGAATATCCGCGACATCCTCGCAAGCGCCGGCGCCGCGCTCCACGACGTGGTGGAGGTCAGCACCTTTCTGGTCCGCATGGCGGATTTCGCCGGCTACAACGAGGTGTACAGCGAGTTTTTCGACTATCAGGGGCCCGCGCGCACGACGGTGGCGGTCGCCGAACTGCCACATCCGCAGCTGTTGATCGAGATCCGCGCCGTGGCCTACCGCCCACTCGACCCCGGTGCGCGCGCCTGATCGCGCCCGCCAAGGAGACACGCGTGAAAATGGTCGATATTCATTCGCACTTTCTGCCGCGCAGCTGGCCAGACCTGGCGGCGCGCTTCGGCAGTCCCGACTGGCCCTGGCTCAAACACACCGCTCCGGATGCAGCAATGCTCATGCTCGGGGACAAGGAGTTCCGCCCGGTGACGGCCGCCTGCTGGGACCCGGCAGTGCGGCTCGAGGCGATGGATCGCGACGGCGTCGAGGTGCAGATCATGTGCGCCACGCCGGTGCTGTTCGCCTATCAGCGCCCGGCAGCACATGCGCTCGAGTGCGCACGGATCTTCAACGATGCGGCGCGCGAAATTTGCGCGAGCGCGCCGCAGCGCCTGAAATCGCTGTGCCAGGTGCCGCTGCAGGACACCGAGCTTGCCTGCCGCGAGCTCTCGCGTGCCATGGCGGACGGTCACGTCGGCGTGCACATCGGTAACCACGTCGGTGCGCGCGAGCTGAACGATGAGGGCATCGTCACGTTCCTGCAGCACTGCGCCGCCGAGGGTGCCGCGGTGTTCGTGCACCCCTGGGACATGATGGCCCCGGAACGCATGCCCAAATACATGCTGCCCTGGCTGGTCGCCATGCCTGCGGAAACACAGCTGTCGATCCTGTGGCTGATCCTGTCGGGTGCGTTCGAGCGGCTGCCGCGCTCTCTGAAGCTGTGCTTCGCGCATGGTGGCGGCAGCTTCCCTTATCTGATCGGTCGGGTCGACAATGCCTGGCGCAACCGCGACGTCGTGCGCGAGGACTGTCCGAGGTTACCGTCCAGTTACGTCGATCGCTTCCATGTCGATGCCGCGGTTTTCAGTGGCGATGCCCTGGGCCTGTTGGTCAAGACCATGGGGGAAGATCGCGTCATGCTGGGGTCAGACTATCCCTATCCGCTCGGCGAACAGCAGGTGGGCCATCTGATCCGCAGCCAGGAAGCACTGCCGCTGCGCGTGCGTGAGAAGCTGCTGCACGCGAATGCCAGGCACTTCTTCGGTCTGGCGTCCACGCAGGCGAGCAAGCGCGGCCCGCTGGCCGCACGTCGCAGCGCCTGAGCCGCATACGAGGCGAGTGAACCCGGCTATGATCGCCGGGCATGACGTCAGTACGCCTCGAGCGTTGGATCGCGCGCAAGTTCCGCCTGCGCCACCTCGAGCTGATCGCCGAGCTGTTCGACTCACGCAGCATCCTCAAGGCGTCCAAGCGCCTGAGTCTCACCCAGCCGACCGTCACCCGGGCGCTGCAGGACGTCGAATCAACGCTCGGGGTGGCGCTGTTCACCCGCAACAACCGCGGACTGGAACCGACACCCTACGGTGAGATTTTCGCGCGGCACTGCAAGATCGTGCTCGCGCAGCTGCGCCATGCGGCCGAAGAGCTGGAGAACCTGCGCGCGGGCTACAGCGGCAAAGTGACCGTAGGGACGCTGCTCGCCGCCTCGGCGAGCATCTTGCCGGAGGCCATCGCGCTGCTCAAAAAGGAGCGCCCGGGGGTCGCGATCAGCGTCGTGGTCGGCACCCACGACATTCTGGTGCCATCGCTCCTGGTGGGCGATCTGGATATGGTGCTCGGACGGCTGCCGGAACAGGGCCGCAGCCGGGCGCTGGTGTACGAAGAATTCTACGCCGAGCCGATCTGCCTGGTGGTGCGCCGCGGGCATCCGCTCGCGCGCAAGCGACGCATCGGACTGCGCGAGCTGGTGAACGAAGCGTGGCTGCTGCCGCTGCCCGAGACGACGCTGCGCAGACAGATCGAGCGCGCCTTCCTCGAGGCGAATGCGCCGCTGCCGCGCAACATCATCGAGTCGGTTTCGATACTCACCAACCGGGTGCTGCTGCGCAAATCCGACTGCATCGGCATCATGCCGTATCACGTGGCGCTGGACGACGTCGAGCACGAGCTGTTGTCGATCCTGCCGGTGAAGCTGCGCTCGATCGACAGTCCCGTCGGGGCGATTCTGCGCGCTCCCGGCAGCCTGCCGCCCGCGGCCAACGCGCTGCTGGAATGCCTGCGCGTCGCAGCGCGGGCGGTACCCACGCCCAAACTGTAGCCCGCTGGTGCCGGCCGCGGCTGCTCAGCCGCTGTGGCGCGGCAGCGAGGAGGGTGGTCCTGCGTGGTCGGCGCGCGCTTGCCGGAATAGCCGGCGTGCCAGGCGCAGGGCGCACCAGCAGAACAGCGCCACCACGGCGACTGCGGCGAGCGGTGCTACCAGCGCGAGCAGCGACACGAGCAGCGCTCCTGCCAGCTCGCCCGAGGCGACCACGTGGTTGCCGAATCCCGCGGTCAGCAGGGTCGACTTGGCGCGCAGCAGCGAGGTCAGGCCCTGAGTGAGGCCGGCGGCCCCGCCCCCGGCGATGACCGCGGTGGTCCATTTCACCAGCGGCGGCAGATCGGTCATCACCGCGGCCGAGACGATCGTTCCGGCAATGAGTGCCGCGGGCGTGGCGATGGTGTCGAGCAGGTTATCCACGCCAGGGATGTAATAGGCGAGAATCTCCACCAGCGTGGCGACGCTCAGCATCAACAGCGCCGGCGCACTCGCCAGCCAGGCAAAACCGCCGCTTAGCGCCAGGTGGCCGCTGTAGGCTGCCACGCTCATCACCAGCATCGGCAGGAACACGCGGAAGCCCACCGCCGCTGCCAGAGCGACTCCCAGTGCGATCGACAGCGCCACGTCGACTGCAGGCATGTGCGGCACGGGCAGCATGTAGCTACGATAGAGACGCGCGGCAGCGCTGTCGAGCGCAGCCCGGGCGGGCGGTTGGCTATACTTGCGTGATGCTTGCTCTGGTGCGTGAAGTCAGTGCGCAGCTCGCGCACTGCGAACTGAGTTTCCTCGAGCGCGCGCGCATCGACCCGGCGTGCGCCCAGCAACAGCACCGCGCCTACACCACTGCCCTGCAGCAGCTCGGCTGCCAACTCGAGTGGCTGGCACCACTGCCACAACACGCCGACGGTGTATTCGTCGAGGATACCGCGCTGGTGATGGCGGAGCTGGCGGTCATCACGCGCCCCGGGGTCGAATCGCGCCGCGGCGAGACGGCGAGCGTCGCTGCCGCGCTGGCCGGCCACCGGCCTCTGGCACACATCACAGCGCCCGGCAGTCTCGAGGGCGGCGATGTGCTGCGCATCGGCAAAACGTACTACGTGGGCGCCTCGGCGCGCAGCAATCCGCAGGGAATCGAGCAGCTTGCACGGCTGCTCGCACCGTACGGCTACCGCGTGCGCTCCGTCGCTCTGCGCGGTTGCCTGCACCTGAAGAGCGCGGTCACCTTGATCCCGCCGGACACCGTGGTGCTCAACCCGCAGTGGATCGATGCGGCGGCACTCGATGCGCGCACGATGATCGAAGTGGATGAGCGCGAACCCTACGCCGCCAACACTCTGAGTCTCAGCGGCACCACGCTGGTGAGCAGTGCCTATCCGCTGACGCGGCGCCGACTGGTGGCCGCCGGCATCCGCACCCTGGAGCTCGAGGTCACCGAGTTGCACAAGGCCGAAGCCGCGCTCACCTGCCTGAGCGTCCTGGTGGAGTGAGCGGACTTAGGCCTGCGCGCTGATCGCCGGCAGCACGCGCAGGAACGTCGCGACCTGCGCTTCGGTGCCGATGGTGATGCGGCACCAGCTGTCGAACGGCGCGAATTGCCGGCCGACGAGGATGTCGCGCTCGGCCATGAGGGCGGCGAAGCGCGTGAGCGGCATGCCGGTATCGAAGAAGACGAAATTGCCCTGCGGCTCGGCGTAGCGCAACTTCAGGCGGGTGAGCTCCGTGGTGATGCGGGTGCGGCTGGCGAGGATGCGGCGCCGGCAGTCGCTCAGGAAGGCGTGGTCGGCAAGGCTGGCGCGCGCAGCGCGCACGGCAAAGATGTTGGGGTAGCTCATGCGGGCGGCGGCGAGCTGGGCGGCGATGTCCGCGGGCGCAATCGCGTAGCCGCAGCGCAGACCCGCCATGCCGTGGATCTTGGAAAACGTGCGCAGCACCACCACGCGGTGCGCGGCCACCAGATCGGTGACCGTCTCCACCTCAGCGGTCGCGAAGTCCAGGTACGCCTCGTCGACGATCGCCACGACCGCCGGCGGCAGCGTGCGCACGAACTCGCGCAGCTGGCTACTTGCCACGGTGGTGCCGGTGGGATTGTTGGGATTGCACAGGTAGACGGCACGCGTGCGGCTCGAGACGGCGGCGTGCAGTGCCGGCAGGTCGTGGCGCAGTTGCGCATCCACCGGCACGAACCTGAGCCGCGCGCCGCGACGCTGCGCGTACTCGGCCAGCTCGGCATAACTGGGCTGGGCTGCCAGGATCTCACCGCCATCGGCTGCGTACAGCAGCGCGAGGGCACACAGAAGCTCGCCCGAGCCACTGCCGGTGACGATGTGGTCCGCGCTGACACCCTCGTGCGCTGCGAGCGCGCTCACCAGCCCCTCGATCTCCTGCTCTGACACGTAGCGGCAACCGCTCGTGATGGCATGGCTCACGGCGGCGCGAGCCGCCGGCGAGGGTCCATAGGGATTCTCGTTCCAACACAGTAGCAGGGGTTGCCGGCCCGCCGCGGGTGCCGCCGATGCTGCTGCCAGCGCAGCGCGTGGGCCTGCCAGCAACAGCGCTGAAGCGCTCAGCAATTCGCGACGGCTCAGGCTCATGGTGGGCGACTCCGCTGCGGCCGCGCTGAAGATACACCGGACTGGCCGGTGCGACCCTGCGGCGCGGCGAGGCGCGGGCCGTTGCTATGTTAAGGTCTGCCGCCCGGTTCCGGAAACGAGCCGCCATGCACGAAATCCAACGAGGCGAACAGGATCTGTTCAGTTACCTGCGGCCCGACAGCTTTGTCGGTGCAGCGGTCTATCTGCTGATATTCGTGTTACTGGCCATGGTGCTGTCGCGCGTGCTGCGCGCCGCGTTGCATACGCGGCTGACGGGCAAGGGACACGTCGATCGCACCACCATCAGCTTCCTGCAGCAGATCGGCACCGCCGCCATCTGGGTCATCATGCTGATCCTGTACGCGCACCTGATCCCGGTGCTGCGCGCCATGGGGACCGCCATCCTCGCGGGCGCCAGCATCGCCTCGGTCGTGATTGGCCTCGCGGCGCAGAGTACGCTCGGCAACCTGATCGCCGGCGTCGCAATTACGCTCTATCGGCCGTTCCGCCTGGGCGACACCCTGCAGGTGACGGCACCGACGGGCACTGAAACCGGAACGGTGGAGCTGATTTCGCTCGGCTACACCACGATCAAGACGCCGGATGGTCGCCTCGTGGTGCTGCCCAACAACGTCGCGGCCAGCTCGGTCACCATCAATCTCGGCGATCGCTACAACCCCGCCCCGCTGCCGATCACCATTCGCGTCACCCGGCAGGCGGATGTCGAAACGGCGCGCCAGCTGGCGCTCAGCACTGCTGCGGAAGTGGTTGATCAGAGCGCGGTGCTGGGGTGCCTACTGACCAAGGTGAATGCCAGCGGCGCGCTGCTCGAGTTGCGGGTGCGCGTCGAGCCTGGCAGCGATCGCGATGCGCTGCACTCGAAGCTGGTGTCGGCCCTGGCGCGTAACTTCACTGCCAAGGGGCTTGATCCGCCGGGCGCCGAGCGCATGAGTTTTTCATAAGGCGCCTGGCGGATCCTGCCGCGCCGCGCCGCGTGGACACCGCCGCGCCGGCGACGCTAGACTCAAACGGTGACGCCCGTCTCCCGCACCACGCCGGCTTTCAGGATCGGTGGCACTGCCGAGCTGCTGCTGCTTCGGGCAGACGGCAGCGAGCATGCCGTGCACCCGCTGTGGCTGCGTGAGCGCTGCCGCGATGCTGTCAGCATGGACCTGAAGACCCAACAGCGGCTGCAGGACCCGTCCGACTTCGATCTGAACCTGCGCCTGCTGGCCGTGTCGCAGCCGAGTCCCGGTTGCCTGCGGGTGAGCTTCAGCGACGGCCACGAGGCCAGTTTCAGCACCGCGGAACTGTTGGCCGAGGCCGCGCTCGCGCCCCACAGCCACGAGTGTCCGGCGCCGCGCCTGTGGGACGGCTCGCTCGGCGAATTGCCGCGCATGCGCTGGCACCCGGATGCCAATGCCGCCGAGCTGCTCACCTGGCTGGAGGCCTTCCTGACGCTCGGCTTTGTGATCTTCGAAGGCGTGCCCAGCAATCCGGGTGCGGTGCTCACGGTCGGATCGATGTTCGGCTTCACGCGTGAGACCAACTTCGGCCCTCTGTTCGACGTGCGCTCGACTCCCGAGGCCACCGATCTCGCCTATACCGCGATGGCGCTCGATCCGCACACCGATAACCCGTACCGCTCGCCGGTGCCCGGCATCCAGCTGCTGCATTGTCTGGTGAACGAGACCCGCGGCGGTCTGTCGACATTGGTGGATGGTTTTGCGGTGGCGCAGGCGCTGCGGCAAGAGGCTGCGCCGGCGTTCGCCATCCTCGCCAGCACACCGGTGCGCTTCAAGTACATCGACGCGGGCACCGAGCTCACCGCCAGTGCGCCGCCGATCGAGCTCGACGTGAGCGGCGAGCTGCGGGCGATTCACTTCAGCCCGCGGCTCGATTTCGTGCCGCTGTTCCCGCCCGCGCAGCTCGACGCCTACTACCGCGCGCGGCAGCAATTCGATCACCGGCTGCGCGCGCCTGATTTCGAGATCCGCTTCCTGCTGCGCGCCGGCGATCTGGTCATGTTCGACAACTGCCGCCTGCTGCACGGCCGCAGCGGCTTCGATCCGGCCGAGGGCCTGCGCCATCTGCAGGGCTGTTACATTGATATCGACGGCCCGCGCAGTCTCTACCGCGTGCTGCGCCGCCGTCTGGGCAGCACTCAGGACGCAAGGCGCAGCGCATGAGCCGCACGGTCAGTTTCCGGCGCATGGAGGACGGCACGCGCGAGGATTACCTGCTGCTGGATGAGTCCGAGCGGCGCTACGCGGTCGGACTCGCCGACCGGGTGCTGGAGAGTCTGCGGCGTCTGGATCATTCGCTCGAAGGCTATCCGCTCAGCCGCCTGCAGCACTGCCTGCAGACCGCGACCCGTGCTGCGCGAAGTGGCGCCGACGAGGAGCTGATCGTGGGTGCGTTGCTGCATGACATCGGTGACGAACTCGCGCCCTATAATCACACGGAGATCGCCGCCGGCATTCTGCGCCCGTACGTGCGTCCCGAGGTCACCTGGATCGTGGCGCAACACGGGCTGTTCCAGAACTATTATTACGTTCATCACCTCGGCGGTGACCGCAACGCCCGCGAGCGCCTGCGTGACCATCCCTGGTACGACAACTGCGCGCATTTCTGCGCCGCCTGGGATCAATGTTCGTTCGATCCGGACTATCGCAGCGAAGGCATCGCATTCTTCGAACCGCTGGTGCGGCAGATCTTTGCGCGTGCTCCGCACGATCCGCGCTACACCGCGCCGGCACCGCCCTGACGACGTGACCGACGGCCCACAGCGGTACGTCCGGCGGCCGGCGGTGGCTGCGCTGCTGGCCTTCATCGCCGCGGCAGCCGTAGCTGCCGGGATGCCGCCGGCACGCAGCCCCTATGTCAAGGAAGATGCGCCGGTGCTGGTGCTCAACCACCTGCGTCTGATCGATGGCACTGGTGCCAGCGTGTTGCAAGACCAGCGCATCGACATTGAGGGCGGGCGCATTACCCGCGTGCAGAGTGCGCGTTTGCGCAACGCCTTTCCCGCCAACGCCAAGGTGCTGGATCTGAGCGGCAGGACCGTGCTGCCGGGCCTGGTCGGCATGCACGAGCACCTTTTTTATCCGGCGCCGGGGCGGCCGGCCGACGGACTCAGATATTGGGGTGAGATGATCGACAGCGCGCCGCGTCTGTATCTGGCGGGCGGGGTCACCACCGCACGCACCGCCGGCAGCATGGAGCCGTACACCGATCTCGCCATCAAGCGGCGCGTCGATGGCGGCGATGTGCCGGGACCGAAATTTGACATCACCGGGCCGTACATCGGCGATTTCCTCGGTTTGGCACCGCAGATGCATCCGCTCAGCGGTGCCGCGGACGCCGGGCGCATGGTGGACTACTGGGCCGAACAGGGAGTCACGTCATTCAAGGCCTACATGGCCATCAAACCCGATGAGCTCCAGGCCGCCATCGAGCACGCCCATGCGCACGGACTGAAGCTCACCGGGCACTTGTGCGCCGTCGGTTTCCGCGAAGCCGCAGCGCTCGGCATCGACAACCTCGAACACGGGATCGTGGTGGACACCGAGTTCTACCCCGGCAAGCAGCCGGGGGTCTGTGCGGCGCGCGAAGCCGCCGCGGATCTGGCCGACCGGGTCGAGATCGACAGTCCGCCGGTGCAGGAGATGATCCGCGATCTGGTGGCGCACCACGTCGCCGTGACTTCGACGCTCGCGGTGTTTGAAGTTTCGGTCCCCAACCGCCCGCCGCTCGCCGCCCAGGCTCGTCTGCAACGCGCGCTGACACCGCAGGGGTGGACGACGTATCTGCGCATCCGCGCTGAGCAGGCCGAGCAGAACTCGCCCCGGCCTGCTGCGCTGTTGCGCAAAGAGATGCAGTTCGAGCGCGCTTTTGTGGAGGCGGGCGGCCTGTTGATGTCAGGCTGTGATCCCACCTCGTTTGGCGGCGTGTTGCCGGGCTACGCGGACCAGCGCAATCTCGAGCTGCTGGTCGAGGCAGGCTTCAGTGTGGCGCAGGCGGTGCACATCGCCACACAGAACGGCGCGCAGTTTCTCGGCAGGGATGCACTCATCGGCACGGTTGCGGCGGGCAAAGCGGCCGATCTCGTGGTGATCGCGGGGGACCCGGCCACGCGCATCGACGACATCGAGAAAGTCGAGACCGTGTTCAAGGACGGCATCGGCTACGACCCGCAGATGCTCATCGATTCCGTGCAGGGCCTGGTCGGACTGCGCTAGGGGCGGCTGCGCCTCCAAGCAGCACGGTCCCGGCCGCGGTGAGCAGCAGCAGCGCGGCGGCAATGGCCAGCGCGGTTCGAGCGCCGGCCACGAAGGCGCCGCTGCCGCCCAACAGGGATCCGAACAGCGCGACCCCGAGTACGCTGCCGGTCTGTCGCGCGGAATTCAGTACCGCGGCGGCAAGTCCCGAGCGGTTCTTTTCCACGCTGCCCAGCAGCTCCGAGGTGAGTGGCGGCACTAACAGGCCCAGGCCCGCACCCATGACGAACAGCTGAGCGCACAGCATCCGGTAGGGCGTGCCGGGCTCGATGATCAAGAGCGCCAGGCAGCCCAGGGCAGTGACGCTGGCGCCGATGGCGATGGTCCGCAGGGCGCCGAGGCGCTCACTGACACGCGGTGCCAGCAGATTGAGCGGCAGCACCGCGCCCATCAGCGGCAGGAATGCGAGCCCGGTGGCGAGCGGCGACAGATGGTTGACCTGCTGGAAGTACAGGCTCAGCACGAAGATCAGTCCATAAAAGGCAATGTTGACCAGCAGGCCGCCCGCCGACATCAAGGAGAACAAGCGTTGCCGGAAGAGCGCGAGCGGCAGCATCGGTTGCGCGACACGCGACTCCTGCAGCACGAACAGTACGCCGAGCGCCAGCGCGAGCGCGAAGCCGCTGAGCACCAGCGCATTGCCCCAGCCGCGGGCGCCCCCTTCAATGATGGCAGCGGCAATGCCGGCAAGCGCAGCGACCGCCAGGACCTGGCCCGTCAGATCCAGCTGCCGGCCGGGCGAACGCGGCGTCTCCGGCGCATAGCGCCAACTGAGCCACAGTGCGCCCAGACCGATCGGCAGATTGACCAGGAAGATGCTGCGCCAGCCGGCTAGTGCGACCAGGACGCCGCCGGCCAGCGGGCCCGCGGTGAGCGCCGCGCTGGCGCCGGCGGCCCAGATCGCCACCGCACGGCCGCGCTCGCGCGCATCCGGATAAGCATGATTGAGCAGCGCCAGCGAATTGGGCACCAGGACCGCGGCACCGATTCCCTGCAGCGCGCGAGCACCGATCAGCGCGCCCATCGTCGGCGCTAGTGCACAAGCGAGTGAGGCGAGCGTGAAGATCGCGAATCCCGCCATGAAGACCCGCCTGGCGCCGAGCCGGTCGCCCAAGGCTCCGGCGGTCAGGATCAAAGCGGCGAAGGCGATGGTGTAGGTGCTGACAATCCACTGCAGCCCGGCGATACCGCCGTGTAGCTCTGCGCCGATGCTTTGCAGCGCCGTGTTGACGATGGTGACGTCCAGCTGGACCACACCATAGCCAAGGCTCATGGCGCCGAGTGTGAGCGTTTGCGCGGGCTTCACGGCCCCTCCGTCTGAGGTGTCAGGTTTCGACCGCAGCGGCCGCCAGCAGTTTGCGTGCGTCCTGCCACAGCTCGCGCGTCACCTCAGCGGCCGGCCCCACACGGGCGAGCGCGGACGATTGTCCGGCCCACGCCTGCATGCGCTGCACATCACCGCTCTCCTGGGCTGACTTGCGCATCGCCGCGGTCAGGCCGCGCTGCACTGGGTAGGGGGCCGGCGCGGGCGCCGAGGGCGCTGTCGCGGCCAGCACGTAATCCGTTGCGAGACTGCGTCCGGGGCGCCCGCTGAACGCCCGTGTGACGAGCGTGTCTTCAGGAGCGGCGCGTCCCAGCGCCGCGGCCCAGGCCGGATGAATCCCCGCCTCCGGGCAGCGCAGGTAGGCGCTGCCGATCTGTACCGCGCTCGCGCCGAGAAGGAGCGCGGCAGCCACCCCGCGCGCGTCCGCGATCCCGCCGGCGGCGACCACCGGCACGCGCACGGCATCGACGACGGCGGGCAGGAGCGCCAGCAGGCCGACCTGACGGCGCTCCGCCTCGGCGGCATCGAAGTTCGCCCGGTGCCCGCCGGCTTCACTCCCCTGAGCGATGATGGCATCTGCACCGGCGGCTGCGGCCGCGCGCGCCTCGGCAACGCTCGCGACGGTGGCGAACCAGGCAATGCCGCGTGCGCGCATCTGCCGCACGTAGGACGCCGCAAACAGGCCCATGATCGAGGAGATGACGCGCGGTTGCGCCGCCAGCATCGCCGCGCACTGTGCGGAAAAATCCGCAGGCGGCGCCGCGCCGGCATCTGCCGCGATGGCCGGCCCCCAGTCGGCGAGGAAGGCGCGCACGGCGGCTTCGCGTGCCGCATCGCGCGCTGCCGGCGGTTCGGGAATCCAGTTGTTGAGCTGAAAGCCGCCGTGCGGACGCACGTCGGCTGTCCAGGCGCTGATCTCCTCGGGCGTGAGCAGCAGTACGCCGCAGGCGCCGAGTCCGCCCGCCTGCGCCACTGCAATCGAGAGGCGCGGCGCCGGTACGCCGGCCATCGGCGCGAGCAGCACCGGCAGCTGCAGCTGAAAGCGCCGGCAAAAAGCTTCTACCCGCTGCGCGATGCGTTCCATGACGCGGCTCCGGCAATGCCCTGCGAGCTTACCGCCATCGCTGCCGCACGCTCCGCTTCACTACAGCCCGCTCTTGATTCGCGTCCAGGCGCGCGTGCGCAGACGCTGGTAGTTGGCGTCGAATTCGGTCGGCAGGAACAGGCGCGCGCGCACCTGCGGCGGGGGGTAGATGGCCGGGTCATCGAGGATCTCCGCGCTGATATAGGGCCGCGCGGCGAGGTTATCGTTGCCATAGTAGGTATCGTTGGTGACCGCGGCGATGACGTGCGGATCGAGAATGAAATTGATGAACTGATGCGCGGCGTGCGGATGCGGCGCACCTGCCGGAATGAGAAAGGCATTGTAGGTGATGTTCGACCCCTCGCGTGGCAGGGTGAACCGCAGCTGCAGGTCGACACCGACACTGCGCGCCTTGCGCACGGCCTGCCAGTAGTCGCTCGACCAGGCCATGGCGACGCACAGCTCATGGGTCGCCAGCTGATTGACGTAGTCGCTCGAATCAAAAACGCGGATGAAGCGGCGCACGCCCATGACCAGCTGCTCCGCAGCCGCAAGATCCGCGGTGCTGCGCGAATTGGGATCCAGGTGCAGGTACTGCAGCGCCAGCTGCAGCACGTCATCCGGCGAGTCGAGAAAACTCACACCGCAGTCGGCGAAGTGCGCGACCACCTCTGGCTTGAACAGCATGTCGAGACTGTCGAGCGGCGCGTTGGGCAGGCGCGCGCGCACCAGCTCGCGGTTGTAGGCGAAGCCATTCATCGCATGCAGATAGGGTGCCGCATAGCGGTTACCGGGATCGGCTACCGCCTGCGTGGCCAGCACCTGCGGGTCGAGGTTTTTCCAGTTGGGCAGCTGCGACTTGTCGAGTGGCTCGTAAAGTCCGGAACGCAGCTGGCGCGCATAGTAGGCAGTGTCGGTGCTGACGATGTCGTAGCCCGAGTCGCCCACCAGCAGCTTTGCCTCCAGCTCCTCGTTCGAGTCCATCAGGTCATAGATGACGCGGATGCCGGTCGTGCGCTCGAACTGCGCGACCGTGTCCTTACCAATGTAGTCATCCCAGTTGAGGACGTGCAGCACCGCTTCTTCGGGCGCTGCGGGTCGGGTTTGCCGCTGCGGCGCCGGCCCGGGTGCGGCCTTGCCGCAAGAGGCCAGCGCGAGCGCGGTCAGGCCGATGATGCACAGGTAACTACGCCAGCCGCCCCGGGAGACTTCCGGCCGCGCGGCGCCAGGCAGTCCCGCCACTAGCTACGGGCCAGCTCGGCCCTGACCCAGTCCTGGAACTGCCGGATCGCGTACTCCTCGGGCATCAGTACCCCGTGGTCGTGCGCCAGCGCGTGCAGGCCGCGCTGATTGAGCTCGCACACATCGGCGTCCTCGCTCATGACGATGTCGGTGAATTCCACCGCACCCTGGATGTCACGTGCCCGGTCGGCGAGGGTTTCCGGCAGGAAGAGGAACTCGATGCTCATCTCGGTGCGTTCCGGTCCCAGCGGCAGCAGGCGCACCACGCGTACGTAGTCCACGTGCGCCACGATGAACACGGAGGGAACCGAAGTCAGGTAGATGTGGCCGAGTTTGCGATCCTCCTCGCTGACCCCGGGGAAGGGCACCCCGACCGGCTTGCCATCCATCGACCACGACTCAGCGCCGCGGCGCAGGCCGCCGCCGTAGCGCGGGTCGTCATCCTGGGCATGGTCCTGCCAGCGCGGGTCATCGCGCCGCTCGAGCAGCGCGCGCCCGAATATCGGTACCAGCTGCGCCAGGCGCGGGTGCACGCCGGGGCAATGCAGGCACTCGTTGTAGTTCTCCCAGAACACCTTCCAGTTGCACTCGATGGTCTTGCGCAGACTGTGGCCGAGCGCGAGCGTGCCGAGCTGCCAGTCGTCCAGGCGGTTGAGCGGCAGGTCAAAACTGGCCGCAAACGGCGGCGGATTGGAGCTCAAGGCAATGAAAATGAACCCGTTCCACTCGGTGAGCGGCAGGCTGTAGAGCGGGTGGTCGCCCGTCTCGAAGCCATCGCCGGGCTGCACCGAGGAAGTCTGCAGCAGCTCGCCCTGCAGACTGTAGCGCCAGCTGTGATAGGGACAGACGATGCCGGCGGGTGGAAAACGGCCCTGGTTCGTCCGGCACAGGGCGGCGCCGCGATGCCGGCAGGTGTTGTGGAAGGCGCGCGCCACGCCATCCTCGCCGCGCACGATCAGCACCGACTGGTTGCCGACCTGCAGGGTGCGGAAACTGCGCGCTGCCCCGAGTTCGCTCCCGCGGCAGGCGTAGAGCCAGTTGCGGTACCAGATTCGCTGCAGCTCGAGTTCGTAATGCTGCGGGTCGAAGTAATAGGAGGCCGGCAGCGTGGCTACCGGCTCGGTCAGGCCGGCATAGCCGGCATCACGTCTGATTGCAGTGCGACGGGCATTCATAGTGCGGATCCGAAAAAGCGGCCGTGGAAGTAGAACAGCAATGCGAACACGGCGATTGCCACCAGAGGCCGCACGAAGCCGATCTCACTGATCGCGGCGTACACGCTGTTGCGACCGCCGAGCACCGCGGCGAAGGGCACCCCAGAAGTGGCCTGGGCGAACGCCAGCCAGCGCTCGCCCAGGGTGCGGCGACGTTTGGCATCGATCGACAGCGGTCCGCCGAGCGACAGCAGCAGCAACGACCCAAACAGGATGAGCGAAGCCAGATCGCCGTTCATGACTACGTGCGCCAGTGCCCATAGGGTCACGCCCCAGAGGAACGGATGACGCGTGATGCGCAGGATGCCGCGCACCGGGTCGACGCCTGCGGCGAGCCGCGATTCGCCACCGGCCTGCGTCGGGCTCGGCGTCGTGAGACCGATCACGGCAAGCAGGAAGCCGACGAACACCAGCAGGTAGGCGAGCGGTCGCAACGCCGGCGGCGGCATCCACAGCGGTAGCGTCGGTGCATGCCGATACCCGTAGATCATCCAGATCAGGCCTGCGAGTGAGGCGAGCGAAAACACACCCTGATAGGCGCCGTTCCCGAGCCGGGCGATCAGCGCCGCACGCAGCCGCGTGCCGGATACGCCGAAATGGATCAGCAGGAAGAAGACGCAGGCGAAAATGAGGTTTTGCACGCCGCTCATTCTACTCTCAGCCCCCGGCGGCAGCCCATCCTTGGCGCGCGACATGCGACAATTCGTCACCGACCCGCACCTCGAAGCAACATCATGCGCAAAAGCCTGAGCTCGTGGCTCCTGATCGGCGGCACGCTGCGCCGGCTGATGCTGTCCGCAGCAGCGTTCACGGCGTACGCCACTGGCGCGGCGGCCGCGACCGATGCGGCGCTCGAGGCAATCGCCGGCCCGTTCGCTGGCAGCTGGCAGTGCAGCGGCCATTTCGCCAACGGCAAGCTCATCACCTCTTCTGAGTCGTTTGTGCGAGCGCTCAACGGCCACTGGCTGATCGAGGACCATCGCGACAACCCGCCCTTCAACTACAGTGCGCATGCGTTGTGGGGCTGGAGCGAAGAGCTGCACAGCTTTACCCTCACGATCTATGACAATTTTGGCGGCCAGCGACTGTTCGTCAGTCCCGGTTGGCAGCAAGCGGTGCTGACTTTCGAGGAACGACCGCTGCTGGGGCCGCCGGTACGTCAGGAGCGATTCCTCTATCGGACGGCACCCGGTGGCTACTCGGTCGAATACCAGGTGCAAGACAAGACTGCAGGCTGGAAAATGGGTGACGTGGTGACATGCGGTCGACACGGCTAGACCGAGCAGACGATTGGCGCTGCGCGCGCGGCGGGTTAACCTTAGGTCAAGGGGAGGGAGCAAACATGATCACCAGAGGCATGCAGGCGCCGGCGTTTGTCCTGTTGGTAGCATTTCTGGTCGCGTGCACGACCACGACGTTCACCTCGACTTGGAAGGCGCCGCAGGCGCAGGGCCTGAGCCCGGTCGGTAAGACCATCGGCGTGGTCTTCATGTCACGCGAGGAGAGCCGCCGGCGCGCCGGCGAGGATGCGCTGGTCGCGGACCTCACCACGCGCGGCGCCCACGGCGTCGCCTCGTACACGATCCTGCCCACTCCTCATCCGCAGGACTCGCAGGCGGCGTTCGAGCGGCTGAAGCAGGCCGGTTGCACCGCGGCCGTGGTCATGCGCGTCGTCGGCAAGGACCAGGAGGTGACCTACACGCCCGGCTATGTGGCGCCGGCGTATTACGGCGGCTTCGGTCCCTACTGGGGCTACGGCTGGGGAGCGGTCTATGATCCTGGCAGTCTGCGCACCGATACTTATGTCTCGGTCGAGACGCTGGTGTATTCGCTGCAGCAGGACAAGCTCGTGTGGGCGAGTACCAGCCGCACCGCCAATCCTTCCAACCTCGACACCCTAATCAACGAAGTCGCCGACGCAACCGCCAAGGAGATGGTGCGGCAGGGATTCCTCGCGCCCTGAACACGGCCGGCCCGATGCGATTTGTTAATGCCGGGTTAACCCGCCGGCCGGTAGCCTGCGCGCCTTCACGCTGAGCAACCGTGGTGGCCATGAGTAACCTGAGCGTCGTTTTTTCGATTGTGGGTGCGCTGTTCGCCGTTTACCTGATTGCGGCAACCTGGCGCTCGCGCGACGCCGGCCCGCGCGCGCCCGCAGCGCGCTCCGAGCGACGCTGACGGCGAGCTACTGCTGCGCCTCACCGCGGGCGCCCGTCGGCGCAGCTCCAAGCCGTCTGATCAGGGGCAGGGGCGGCCCGCCCAGGCTGCAGAACCCTCGGCCTACGATTCGTCCGCCGATCCGAGTGCCAGCGGAATCTCCACGACCACGCGCGTACCGCACCCGGGTTGGCTCTCGATCGTGCAGGTGCCCCCCAGAGCGCTGGCGCGCTCGCGGATGCCGATGAGGCCGAAGCCGCGATGGCCTGCGGGCGGCGCGAAACCGACGCCGTCATCGGCAGCGGTCACGCGGATCAGTGACGCGCCAGCCGCACGCACCGCATCGGCAGCGCGCGCCGGCAGCACGACCTCGATGACTGCGTGGCGCGCATTCGCGTGCAGTGCGATGTTGGTGAGGCACTCCTGCACCACACGATAGAGCGCGGTACCCGCCTCGGAATTCACCTGGATCAGCTCATCGGTGCAGCGCAGCGCGCAACTGACCTGCGGATTGCGCTGCTGAAAAGCTGCCACCAGCTCACGCAGCGCGGCGGCGAGCCCGACGCTTTCCAGGGCCGGCGGTCGCAAGCGGTAGAGCATACTGCGCACGATCTGCTTGATCTGCGCGGTCACTTCCACAATCGCCTCAGCGCTCTCGCGCACCTGATCGGTGCCGCGGTTGCGGATGGCGGCGGCATCCGCATGGATCGCACTGACGCATTGGCCGATCTCATCGTGCAGCTCGCGCGCCAGCCGCGTGCGCTCCTCCTCCTGGGTCTGCAACAGGCGGCGCGTGAGGCGGCGGTTTTCGTGCACGCTGCTGGCGAGGGTCTCGGCCATGTGGTTGAAGCCGACGCTGATGCGCGACATCTCGGGTTCGGCGAACTGCGGCAGGCGTGCGCTGAGCTTGCCGTGCTGCAACTCGCCCAGTGCCCGCAGGATATGCTCGATCGGACGCATGGCGCGTGCTACCGCCCACCACACCAGGCCGTTCACCAGCACGAAGAACAGCAGCAGCAGTTCGAACAGGCCGCGCGATGTCGACCACATCTCCTCGGTTTCGGAGGTCGGATCGGGCGAGATGACCAGGCGGCCGACCGTGCTGCCGTTCACCGATACGCTGCGGGTTTCAGCCGCCATCGGCGGTACCCCGGTGCGGATCAAGCGCACGAACCAGCGCGGTGCGCGCGGCAGCAGCTGCGCCGCCGCGGTATTGCTGTCCAGCAGGCGACCCTGGTTGTCGTAGAACTGCACGCTCAGGTGGCGCACACCGCTCAATTCACGTAAACGGAAATCCGGCAGCACGCCCGCCGCCAAGGGACTCCGTTCGCGCAGCAGCGCCAGCTGCGCGTCGAGGAAATGACTGGTCAGGTTGAGCGTCGATCGCACCTCGGCCTGGATGTCGTCGCGCGCGCTGCGCACCACGTACACAGCGCCGGCGAGAGTCACCACGGCGAGCAGCGCAGTGATCAGGAGACTCAGCCGCAGCTTCAGTGAAGTGCGCAGGCTCGGCGGCGCTTGCGCCGCGTCGCTGCCGGCAGCGGCCTGCGCGGCCGGCGAGTGGGCCGCTACCGCGGTGAGCGCCGGAGATGAGAGATTGCTTGCCACGGCTGCCAGGAGCGTGTCAGTCAACGCGCCGACTGCGTGCGGAAGTAGCGGCGGTAGGCACTCGGAGCCACCCGCAATTGTCGCATGAATGAGCGCCGCAGCAGCTCAGCGCTGGAGAACCCGCAACGCCCCGCGATCGCATCGACGTCGTGGTCGGTCGCTTCCAACTGGCGGCGCGCCGCCTCGATCCGCACCCGCTCGACGTAACGCGCAGGGGTCGTGCCGAGCTCGCGCGCAAACACGCGCGCGAAGTTGCGCACGCTCATGGCGGAGTGTTTCGCCAGTATTTCCACCGACAGGTCGCGCACGAGGTTTTCCGCGATCCACACCTGCAGCTCCTGCAGCGGTCGTTTCTCGGCAGCCTGGGCCGAAAGTGCCACGCTGAACTGCGCCTGGCTGCCCGGGCGGCGCAGGTAAATCACCATGCGCCGCGCCACGGTCAACGCGAGCCCGCTGCCGAAATCCTCCTCGATCAGCGCCAGCGCCAGATCCATGCCGGCACTGACGCCGGCGGAAGTGTAGATGGCACCGTCCTGCACCCAGATCGGGTTGGGGTCCCAGTGCACCGCCGGAAAGCGCCGCTGCAGCGATTCCACCCGCATCCAGTGGCTGGTGGCGCGCTTGCCGTCGAGCAAGCCCGCACTGGCGAGCACGAACGCGCCGGTGCACACCGAGCACAGGCGCCGGACGCGCGGCGCCGTGCGTTGCAGCCACGCGCGCAGCGCCGGGTCGTCGGCCTCGCGCGCGCCACGGCCGCCGGCAATCAGCAAGGTGTCGGTCTTGCCGCGCACTTCACGGTAGTGCCCGTGCGCCAGCAGGCGCACGCCGCTGCTGGTCGGCAGCGATAGATCGGCAGCATTGGTCACGACGCGGATCGCATAGCCAGCCGGGCGCGCGGATTCGCCCAGCACGGTGTTCGCCATCGCGAATGCCTCCAGCGGCCCGATCACATCCACGCCCTGCGCCGGCGGAATGCACAGCATGACGATATTTTTCACGGCCGGAGTCATCGACTCGCAGTATAACGATCTGGCAGTTTTGGTTGGTTACTTGTCATTTCGGCCAGCCGCCGTGCCCGCTAGAATTGCCCGCGTGAAACGCCCCCACTATGCCTGGATCGTCCTGGGCGTCACCTTCGTCTGTCTGCTGGTTTCGGCGGCGACCCGGGCAACTCCGAGCGTGCTGATCGTGCCGCTGGAGCGCGAGTTCGGCTGGTCGCGGGCGACGATCTCGCTCGCCATCTCCGTCAACCTGCTGTTCTACGGGTTCATTGGCCCGTTCGCCGCGGGCTTTATCAACCGCTACGGGCCGCGGCGAGTGTTGACGCTGGCGGCGATACTGATGGCGCTCGGCACGCTGCTGACCATCTTCATCACGCGCCCCTGGGAGCTGTTCGTGCTTTGGGGAGGGGTGGTGGGTGCTGGTACTGGTCTGATCGCGATCGTGCTCGGCGCAACGATCGTGCAGCGCTGGTTCCACGTCCATCGGGGACTGGCGCTCGGGCTGCTGACCGCCAGCACGGCCACCGGGCAGCTGGTGTTTCTCCCGGCGCTCGCACACCTGGTAGTTCGCTACGGCTGGCGTAGCGCAGTTGCCACCATGGCGATCGCGGCCCTGGCGATCGCGCCGCTGGCGTTCGCCCTGGTGCGCGACCGTCCCCGCGACAAGGGCCTGGTCGCGCTCGGGCTCAGTGGCGCTGACCCGGCGCCTGAGAGCGCGCCACAGAACCCGCTGCTGGCGGCGGTGAGCGCCCTGCGCGAGGCGAGCGCTTCGCGCCAGTTCTGGATCCTGGCGGGCAGCTTTTTTATCTGTGGCGCAAGTACCAATGGGCTCATCGGCACCCATCTGGTGCCGGCCTGCATGGACCACGGTATGCCCGAGGTGCAGGCCGCGGGCCTGCTCGCGGTCATGGGAATCTTCGATCTGGTCGGCACCACCGCTTCCGGCTGGCTCTCCGACCGCATCGACAACCGCCTGCTGCTGTTCATCTACTATGGTCTGAGAGGCCTTGCGCTCATGTATCTGCCGTACGCGCTGCTGTCGCAGGGGCACGCTCTGTCCGTGTTCACCGTTTTCTACGGACTCGACTGGATCGCGACCGTGCCGCCGACCGTCGCGCTTACCCGCGCAGCGTTCGGAGCCGAGAAAACAGCACTGGTGTTCGGCTGGATCATCGCTGCGCATCAGCTCGGCGCGGCGCTTGCCGCATCCTTTGCCGGAATCATCCGCACGGCGGCCGGAAGCTACGATCATGCGTTCCTGCTCGCCGGGATACTGTGCCTCGCCGCTGCGATCAGCGTGCTGTTCGCAGCGCAGCGATCCGCGCCGCCACTGCTGCCCCAGGCGGCCTGAGGGTCGGCCGGGGCGGCCACCGCAGTCGTTCTGGCGCGCTGCCGGCTCTGCGCGCCGTGCTGGCGCGGCGGCATGACAGCGTTTGTCTATAATGCCGCGCTTTATGGGCCGAGGTTACCGGGGAGTCACTATGCGTCGAGTGGTCGCGGCGGTCAGCGCCTGCCTCATGTCCTGGGTCGCCTGGAGTCAGCAAACGACGACTGCCGACCAGGGGTGGATTGAGCGCAGTAACGCCTACACCAACAAGCTGCTGGCGCTGGAACTGGAGCACGATCCGGAGCGCGGCTCGCGCCAGGGCGTGGCCAAGTTCGACGAGCGCATCTCCAAACCGACGCTGGCGGATGAGCTGGCGCTGCGCCGTGAGCTGGAAGCGGCACTGGCGGGTGTCGATGCCGCGCGCTCACAGGAGCACGACAAGCGCGTGCTGCAGGACCTGGCGATCCTCGACCAGGCTTTCGGGCTCAAGTTCCGCGAGCAGGACTATGAGCTGCAGCACGAAGTACCGTTCCTCAACGCCAGCGAGCTGGTGTTCGGCGGCCTGCGTGGGTTGTTGGACGATCAGGTGGCGGCCGGGCGCCGTCCGGCGGCCGGCGTGCGCCTGCGGCGCTATGCCGGGATGGAGCCGGGCTATCAGCCCTTCACCGAGCTGCTGAAGGCGCGTGATCTCGAGCAGATGGCCAAGGCCGACGTGATCTATCCGGCCAAATCTGAGATCGAGACCGAGTTGGGGCGCAACGCGACCTACGTGGACGGTATCGCCAAGCTCTTCAACAAGTACGGCCTCAAGGACTGGCAGCCGGCGTATGACCAGCTGAAGGGGCAGCTCGCCGACTATGACGCCTGGGTGCGAGCCACGATCCTGCCCAAGGCGCGTACCGACTTCCGCTTACCGGCGGAGCAGTACGCTCTGAAGTTCGAGGAATACGGCATCGACCTGCCGCCGGCAAAGATTGCCGCCATGGCGCATGCCGCCTTCACGCAGTACCAGGCGGAGATGGCGCCGCTTGCGGCGCAGGTGGCCAAGGCGAATCATTACCCCTCGTCGGACTATCGCACTGTGATCGTTGAGCTGAAGAAGAAGCAGATTACGGGCGAAGCGATCCTGCCGTTCTTCAACGAGCGCCTGCACCAGATCGAGCAGATCATCGTTGCGCAGCAGCTGGTCACGCTGCCGTCGCGGCCGGCGATCATTCGCCTGGCCACTCCGGCCGAGACCGCGCAGCAGCCGGCACCGCACATGTCACCGCCGCCGTTCCTGCACAACACCGGTCAGCGCGGTGAATTCGTGCTGCCATTGAACATCCCCTCGGCCACCGGCGGAGAGGCCGACAAGTACGACGACTTCACCTTCGATGCGGTGGCCTGGACGCTGACCGCGCACGAAGCCCGCCCCGGGCATGAGCTGCAGTTCGATTCCATGGTGGAGCAGGGCGTCAGTCTGGCGCGCGCACTGTACGCGTTCAATTCCACCAACGCGGAGGGCTGGGGGCTGTACTCGGAATACATCATGCAGCCTTATGAGCCCGCCGACGGCCAGTTGCTGACACTGCAGCTGCGCCTGCTGCGCGCCGCGCGCGCGTTCCTCGATCCGGAACTGCAAAGCGGCGCCGTTTCGCCCGAGCGCGCCTACGAGGTGCTGGAAAAAGACGTCGTCCTCAGTCATGCGTTCGCCAAGGAGGAAGTCGAGCGCTTCACTTACCGTATGCCCGGTCAGGCGAACAGCTACTTCTATGGCTACACGCGTCTGCTATCGCTGCGCAAGGAGGCCGAGTCGCAGCTCGGCAGTAAGTTTAATCAGAAGAAGTTCCATGACTTTATTCTGAGTCAGGGACTTCTGCCCCCTGACCTGATGCGCAGGGCAGTACTGGAGGATTTCGTTCCGGCGCAGAAGTAGTGCTGCGCGGCGCCACCGCCGCGCGCTAGAAGTGGATCACTTCGCCGGCGCCGCTGCGGCGCGCCTGCTCGAGGATGAAGTGCGCGGCGGCCAGATCTTGCGGCGCGATCCCCAGGGACTTGTACAGTGTGACGTCTTCGGGCGCGCGGCGCCCGAGCTTGCTGCCGTTGGCCACTTCGCCGATCTCCGCCAGCACGTGTTCCGGGGCGATGAGACCGGCGCGCAAGGCACGCAGATATTCCCCGCCCTCGTTGACGATGGATTCGCGGCGATCGACGAACAGGCGCGATCTGACGACCGTCGCGGAATCAACTTCGGCGGCGCTGGCGACACTCGAACCCACCACGTTGAGGTGTGCTCCGGCTGACAACCAGGCGCCTTCGAGGATCGGTTCGCGCGCCTTGGTGACCGTGCAGATGAGATCGGCCTCGTGCACCGCCTCGGCGGGGCTGCCGCAGGTCTCAATCCCGATGCCATGGCGGTCCGACTGTTCCTGTGCGAAGGCCCGGGCCTTCACCGGATCACGGGCCCAGAGACGCACGCGCCGCAGCGCCCGCACGGTCAGCATGGCCTCGAGGTGACTCGCTGCCTGTTCGCCGGCACCGAGAATCGCCAGATCGCCGGCATCGGCGCGTGCCAAGAGCCGCGTGGCCAGAGCGCTCGCCGCGGCGGTACGGATTGCAGTGATCGTGGCGCCGTCGAGCAGCGCCACGGGCTGGCCATGCTCAGGCTCAAACAGCAGCACGATTCCGAGATGCGAGGAGAACAGCGGCGGCTTGTTACCGGGCATCAGGCTGATGAGCTTGAGACCGAAGCACTCGGGGTCTGCCAGATAGCCGGGCATGTTCCCCATCGCTCCGCGCCCGCCCGGCAGCCGCAGAATCGAGCGCAACGGAACGAGCGCGCGTCCCTCGGAGACGGCGATCATGGTTTTGTGCATCAGATCGACGCAGGCGGCCATGGGCAACAGGCGGCGTACGTCGGCGGCGCGCAGCAGGCGGATCTCCACGGACCGATCTCCTTGCGGCGCGCCGAGGCTTTGCGCGCGCTATCGCCTGTCGATTTTAGCGCCGGCCGGTGATTAGCGCGCGCTGAGCGCTTCCGGCAGCGGTTCAGGACACAGGAACAATAGTGAACAGCCGGCATCGGCCAGCATCTGCGCCGCGAGTTCGCCGAAGAACAGCTGCGCGCCGGCGCGCGGCGCGACGGCCATGACGAGCAGATCCGGGTCAACCCGGCTGAGTTCCTGCAGCAGCGCGCGGCGCGCGGAGGCGGCTTTGCGCACCCGTCCGTGTACGGGCACGCCGTAGAGCCGTCCGAGTGCGACGATCTCGTGGACTGATGCGTTGGCGCTGCTGGGCGGGGCGATCGCGCTGCCGAGCCGGCCGGGCCAACGCAGCAGAGGTTCGCTCGAGCTGTCGGCGTACAGCGCCGTGACGGAGCCCTGCGAGGCGTGCGCCAGTGCTACCGCGATCTCGGCTCCCTGGCGCGCCAGCGCGGTACCGCTCACCGGCACCAGAATCTTGAGCGGGCCGGTACCAGAAGCGGCGCGCGCGCCCGCGCGCGCGATCACGATGGCGAATGCTTCGGCCGCGCCGGCAACGCTCGCGACGATCTGCGGACCGAAGGTACCGCCGACCAGCGCGGGTTCACGGCCGACCAGCAATAGCCCGTAACCCTTGTGAGCCTCGGCGGCGATGGCGCCCGAGGCATCCTCGCGGCTTTCGGTCAGCATTCTCAGGTTGACCGCTCCGGCATCGGCATCCGCCGCGCGGCCGCGCGCCGCCGCCGCCTTGAGCAGCGTGGCGGGGCGCGGCGCGGACGACCCGGCGGGGTCAGCCGGCATGGGTTGCAGCTCGAGCAGCGTCGTGGGGATGCCACGCACTCCCGCCAGCAGACCGGCGATGCGCGAGGCGAGATTTCCACTGGGACTATCGTCGACCGCCACCAGCAGCCGCTCGACCTGGGGAAGAAATCCCCGTGCTTCCTCTTCCTCGCGCTCGAGTCGGCCACGTTCCGCGGGTGTCGCAGGCAGGCGCGCAAACGCCCAGCGCAGCATCGGCGGCATGGCCAGCGTGGTCACGAGTGCCATCGCCACGATCGCCGTGTACAGGTGCAGGCTGAGCGCGCCGACCTGCAGGCCGATGGTGGCGACAATGACCTCGGTCGAGCCGCGCGCGTTCATGCCGCAGCCCACGGCAAAGGATTCCGGCCAGGAGAGCCCGCCGAGGCGTCCGCCCACAAAGGCGCCGGAGAATTTGCCGAAGCTCGCCAGCGCGATCAGCCCGAGGGTGAGCCAGAGGAAGTGCGGTTGTGCCAGCGCGCCAAGATCGGTGGTCAGGCCCGCCACGGCGAAAAATACCGGCATGAACAGCGCGACGATCAGGCCGCGCAACTGATCGTGCAGCTCGCGCGGCAGGATCGGCGCCTGGCCGATCAGCACCCCGGCGACGAACGCGCCCAGCACCAGGTGCACACCGATGGCGTTGGTGAGCAGCGCCAGCGCGCCTGCCAGCACCACGATCGTTGAGACCGAGACCATCTCGCCCGAGAGCGAGTCGTTCGACCAGCGCAAAATGCGAAATACCAGCTGGCGTCCGACGGTGAAGCTCAGTACGAGAAATAACACTGTGCCGATCACACTGCGCGCGACCGCCATGAAATCGAGCGTGCCGTGCAGCGCCAACCCGAAGGTCACCGACATGATGACCCAGCCAATGGTGTCATCGAGAATAGAAGAGGCGATGATCACCTGTCCGACGGTGCGCCGCAGAAATCCCAGGTCACGCACCACCAGTGCCACGATCTTGACCGAGGAAATCGACAGCGCGGTGCCGAGAAACAGCGCGGTGATCACCCGTTGCCCGTGCACCGGCAGCATCGACTCCGGCAGCAGTGCGCCGAGCGTGCAGCCACAGGCGAAGGGCACCAGAATTCCGGCGCCTGAGATACAGAGTGCCGGGCGGCGCGCATCGCGGAACACCGACAGATCGGTTTCCATGCCGGTCATGAGCAGCAGCAGCACGATGCCGAGCTGCGACACCGCATCGAGCATCGCGCGCTGCTCCGGAGCGGAGGGAAACAAGCTATGCCAGGCCACTGGCGCCAGCGCTCCGAAAATTGACGGACCCAGCACCAGCCCGGCGATCAGCTGCCCGATGACCGCGGGCTGACGCAACTGCTGCATCAATTCCCCCAGCAGTCGGCCGGCCAGCAGCAAAACGACTATCTGGGCGATGAATATCGCGACGGATGGCTCATGTGCCATGCAGGCAACTCAGCAGCTGCGGTCCGTGTCGGAATCTATCATCCGCTGCCGTGCGGTGCCGCGGACAGAAAGAGCTGGCAGCGGCTGCATTGTTGCCCTGAGCTGATGTGGTGCAAAATGCGCGGCGTGAAACCGGACGTCAGCTCTGATCCCGCGGGCAGTGCCGCTGCGGGCGCCGCGCCGGCGCCGCATTCCTCCCTGATGCGTGATCTGGCGCACGAACTGCGCGACGCCCTGAGCCCCGTCGCCTCCTCGCTCGACCTGTTGCGGCTGCAGAATTTCGACCCGCAGGCGAGTCGTAGCGCGGCCGAGCGCATCGATCGCGGATTGCGGCGCGCGCTCCTCCTGCTGGATACCTTTGCGCTGGCCGACGAATGCGAGCGTGGAACACTGCCGCTGCAGTTGCAGAGCTGTCGCCTGAGCGAGCTGCTGCAGGCGGCATCTGCCACCGTCGCCGCTGCTCTCGCGGCGCGCTGTGCCGGTTCGCCCGGCGCAGCGGTCGAGGTGCTGGCGGACCGCGACCGCAGCGTCCGCTTGCTGGCGAGCCTGCTGCAACACGCCGACGAGCTGGCAGCGCCTGACGGCCCCATCACAGTGCAGGTGCAGGCGCATGCGCCCGTGCTGGCGGTGCGCTTCAGCGCCGTCGCACGCGAGCGGGTGGGCGAGCACTGTTTTGACAGCTGGCGCACGCCCAGCGCCACAGTCATGGCGCTGCGCACCGCGCGCCGCTTGATGCTGCTGCAGGGGGGCAGCCTGCAGCTGCGCCCCGTTTCGGCAGATGAGTTCGAATTTATTGCCACGTTTGCGCCGAGCGTCGCTGGGGCGGTGGCGCCAGCCCCTGAGGCCGGGTCGCCCGATCACGGGCCGCGAGAGCGTGTGAGCGCCCCGGCGGGCACGGTCACCCGCGTACTCATCGTCGACGACAGTGCGGAGGTGCGCAAGGCGTACAGCGAAGCGCTGGTCGCGCTCGGTTACAGCGTCACCGAAGCCGTGAATGCGGAGGAGGCCTTGCGAATCATCGAGAGTGACGCTCCGCACGTGGCGCTCATCGACATCCATCTGCCGCAGATGAACGGCTACCGCCTGGCTCAGACGGTCAAGGCCCGGGTGGGCTCGACAGTGCGGCTGATCATGCTCAGCGGCATGACAATGGACGTCTTGACGCAGCGGATGTCGCGTCAGGCGGGCTTCGACGCCTGCTTGGACAAGATGGCTGGCCCCGCCGCATTGCACCGGCTGTTGCAGTCTCCGGACGACGATTCGAGTGCCTGAGCAGTCATCGTGCGCGACAGCGCCGTCTGCGAGGGAAAGCCCAGCTCCCACGCCGGGACGCTAGCGCGGACGTCCAGGAAGTGGCGGATGAGCGTTTACGGCTCGCTCTCGCAGACTGCGCTCGCTGGCAAAAGCGAACAGCAGGGCCGGCAGGCGCGAGTAGTCCCGCGACTTGTCGAGAAATACGTCCGCACCCAAGGCCTCGGCCTCGCGCCGGTATGCCGGTACGTCAAAATTGGTCAACACAATGACCTTGGGGCGATCGGCGCCATGCATGCGACGCAAGACGCCGAAGCCGGAGCCAATGCGCAGATGCAAGTCGAGAATCACCACATCGGGTGCGCAGCTCGAGACGCACTCCAGCGCATCCGCTTCGGTATCGAAGGTACCCACGATGTCGACTTGGGGAATGTGGCGTAGCAACTCGGTGAGGCGTGCCGCCAGCAGGGCGGAATCCTCTACCAGAAGAAGCTTCAGCGGCGCACTGTTCGGCATGTGGCCTCAGTTGCTACAGGGTCTCACAGTTGCTTAACACAGTACGCAGGAGCTTGCCCCCGGCACTAGCGGCGTCGATCCGATCAAGTTGTCAGGGGGGGCTGACGTTTCCTGTCCACTGCGCCGGCACCGAACGTGAACGCAATGTAGTCCGATTCCTACAATGGCTTGCAGACTCCTGCTGACAGTGCAGGCGCTGCCGGCGTAGTAGTTTGAGTTAATTGCGCTCAGTGTCGCCGTGAATGACTGGGCGCGGACCGCACGGCAATGGTCCATGCAGATCCGGCGACCGTTGGTGCGAAGTCTGTCTGGGGGTGCTGTTCATGCCCGTGCGTGCGCGAAAATCTGCGCTGCTATCCGCAGCTATGCCTGCCACAGGCAGTCCGCCGCGCAATGCGGCCGTCGACGTCCCGGCGCGCGCGGCTCGAACCCGTAACAGCGGCAATGGGGCCAACGGCGCGGAGATGGCAGCGCTTGATCTGCGCAAGTTGCTGCGCGCACTGCAGTCGGTGCGCGACGGCGACTTCTCCGTGCGCCTGGCGAGTGATCAGACCGGTCTTGCCGGCAAGATCGCCGACACCTTCAACGAAATTGTTACCGCCAATGAACGTCTGGCGCACGAACTGGAACGCGCCGGACGCATCGTCGGCAAAGACGGCATGACGCGTCATCGTATGACCAGCGACCGCCGCGCCGGCGCCTGGGGCGCCATGGAAACCTCGGTCAATACTCTGATCGATGACTTGGTCTGGCCGACTGCGGAAGTCACCCGCACGATCTCGGCCGTCGCCAAGGGCGATCTGCAGCAGACCATGAGTCTCGAGGTCAGCGGCCGGCCTTTGAAGGGCGAATTTCTCAGATCCGCCACGATCGTCAACTCGATGATCGAGCAGATGAGCGCGTTCACCTCTGAGGTCACGCGTGTGGCGCGCGAGGTCGGCACTGGCGGCAAGCTCGGCGGCCAAGCCGCGGTTCCCGGGGTCGCCGGCACCTGGAAGGACCTGACCGACAGTGTCAACTCGATGGCGAGCAATCTCACCGGTCAGGTGCGCAACATCTCCGAGGTCACGATTGCGGTCGCCAATGGTGACCTGTCGCGCAAGATCACGGTGGATGTGCGCGGCGAGATCCTGCAGCTGAAGGAGGCCATCAACACCATGGTCGATCAGCTGCGCTCGTTTGCCTCCGAAGTTACGCGCGTGGCGCGCGAGGTGGGCACGGAAGGCAAGCTGGGCGGCCAGGCGATCGTGTCCGGAGTGGCCGGAACATGGAAGGATCTCACCGATTCAGTCAACGCGATGGCGACCAACCTCACCGGTCAGGTGCGCAACATCGCCGAGGTCACCACCGCGGTAGCGCGCGGTGACCTGTCGCGCAAGATCACGGTGGACGTCAAGGGCGAGATTCTCGAGCTGAAGAACACCATCAACACCATGGTCGACCAGCTCAACAGCTTCGCCGCCGAGGTGACGCGTGTAGCGCGTGAGGTGGGAACCGAGGGCAAGCTGGGCGGCCAGGCCGCGGTCCCCGGCGTCGCCGGCACCTGGAAGGACCTGACCGACAACGTTAACTCGATGGCCGGGAATCTCACCGGTCAGGTGCGCAATATCGCCGAAGTGGCGACCGCCATCGCTAATGGCGACCTGTCGCGCAAGATCACCGTCGACGTACGCGGCGAGATCCTGCAGCTGAAGGAGACCATCAATACGATGGTCGATCAGCTGCGCTCATTCGCCTCGGAAGTAACCCGTGTGGCGCGCGAGGTCGGCACCGAGGGCAAACTCGGCGGCCAGGCGGTGGTGCCCGGGGTGGCTGGCACCTGGAAGGATCTCACCGACAGCGTGAACTCCATGGCCGGGAATCTCACCGGCCAGGTGCGCAATATTGCCGAAGTGGCGACCGCCATCGCCAATGGCGATCTGTCGCGCAAGATCACCGCGGACGTCAAAGGCGAGATCCTGCAGCTGAAAGAGTCCATCAACACCATGGTGGATCAGCTGAATGCCTTCGCCGCCGAAGTGACGCGCGTGGCGCGTGAGGTCGGTACCGAGGGCAACCTCGGCGGTCAGGCCGAGGTCAAAGGTGTCAGTGGCGTCTGGAAGGACCTCACCGACAACGTCAACTCGATGGCCAGTAACCTCACCAACCAGGTACGCAATATCGCCGAGGTAGCCACCGCCATCGCGCGTGGTGACCTGTCGCGCAAGATTACCGTGGACGTGCGCGGCGAGATCCTGCAGCTGAAGGAAACCATCAACACGATGGTCGACCAGCTGAACGCTTTCGCGGCGGAGGTCACCCGCGTGGCGCGCGAGGTGGGCTCGGAAGGCAAGCTCGGCGGTCAGGCGGACGTCAAGGACGTCAGTGGCGTCTGGAAGGACCTTACCGACAAGGTCAACTCCATGGCCAGCAATCTCACCGGCCAGGTACGCAACATCGCCGAGGTGGCCACCGCCATCGCGCGCGGCGACCTGTCGCGCAAGATCACCGTGGACGTGCGCGGTGAGATCCTGCAGCTGAAGGAAACCGTCAATACGATGGTCGATCAGCTCAACAGCTTCGCTGCCGAGGTCACCCGCGTGGCGCGCGAAGTAGGCACCGAGGGTAAGCTCGGTGGCCAGGCGATCGTGCCGGGGGTTGGCGGCACCTGGAAGGATCTGACCGACAACGTCAATTCGATGGCGCGTAACCTCACCGGCCAGGTGCGCAACATCGCCGAGGTTTCCACCGCGATTGCCCGCGGCGACCTGTCACGCAAGATCACCGTGGACGTGAAGGGCGAGATCCTGCAGCTGAAAGAAACCATCAACACGATGGTGGACCAGCTGAACGGCTTCGCCGCCGAAGTGACCCGCCTGGCGCGCGAGGTCGGTACGGAAGGCAAGCTCGGAGGCCAGGCACTGGTCCCCGGTGTGGCCGGCACCTGGAAAGACCTCACCGACAACGTCAACGTGATGGCGAACAATCTCACCAATCAGGTCCGTGGCATCGTCAAAGTGGTGACGGCCGTGGCCAACGGCGATCTGCGCCAGCGTCTCACGGTGGAATCGAAGGGTGAGGTCAACGCGCTCGCCGACACCATCAACAGCATGACCGACACGTTGGCGATCTTCGCCGATCAGGTGACCAGCGTCGCCCGCGAAGTGGGTGTTGAAGGCAGGCTGGGCGGTCAGGCGCACGTGCCGGGCGCAGCGGGCACCTGGAAGGATCTGACTGCGAACGTGAACCTGCTGGCCGCCAACCTGACCAACCAGGTGCGTGCCATCGCCGAAGTCGCCACCGCGGTCACCAAAGGTGACCTGACGCGCTCGATTCAGGTGGAGGCGCGTGGTGAGGTGTCCGAGCTCAAGGACAATATCAACGCCATGATTGGCAACCTGCGTGGTACCACCGAGCGCAACACCGAACAGGACTGGCTGAAGACCAACCTCGCCAAGTTCAGCCGCATGATGCAGGGCCAGCGCGACCTCGAGACGGTCGGCAAGTTGCTGCTGTCGGAGCTCGCGCCGCTGGTCAATGCGCAGCAGGGCATCGTCTACGTGATGGACAGCACTGCCGAAACCCCTTGCCTCAAGGAACTGGCGAGCTACGCGGATGAGTCCTTCGCCGGTCGCGAGCCACGCTGCTATGCCGTGGGCGAGGGTCTCGTCGGCCAGGCGGCGGCCGATCGGCAGCGACTGCTGTTGACCGACATTCCGGCCGATGTCATCCAGGTGCGCGGCGGTCTCTTCAACGCGCGCCCGCGTAACGTGATCGTTCTGCCGGTTTTGTACCAGGGGCAGGTCAAGGCAGTGCTCGAGCTCGGCTCGCTCGGCGACTTTACCGCATCCCACCTGGCCTTCCTTGAGCAGCTCACCGGCAGCATCATCGGCGTGGTGCTCAACACCATCGAGGCAACCATGCGTACCGAGGGGCTGCTCAAGCAGTCCCAGCAGCTGGCGGTGGAGCTGCAGACGCAGCAGACGGAGCTGCAGCAGACCAACGAAGAGTTGGCTAACAAGGCTAAGCTGCTTGCGGAGCAGAATGCGGAGGTTGAGCGCAAGAATCAGGAGATCGAACTGGCGCGGCGCGCCCTCGAGGAGAAGGCGGCCGAGCTGGCGCTTACCTCGCGCTACAAGTCCGAATTCCTGGCGAACATGTCGCACGAGCTGCGCACGCCGCTCAACAGCATCCTGATTCTGGGGCAGCAGCTGGCGGAGAACGCCAACGGTAATCTCAGTACCCGCCAGGTGGAATTCGCCAACACCATCCATGGTGCGGGTACCGATCTGCTCAACCTGATCAGCGACATCTTGGATCTGTCCAAGATCGAATCCGGCACCGTGACGGTGGAGTCTGAGGAACTGCTGTTCACCCACCTGCGCGAAACCGTTGAACGCAATTTCCGTCACGAAGCCGAGGCGCGCAAGCTGTCCTTCACTGCAGATTTCGATAGCCGCCTCGGGCGTGCGATCACCACTGACCCAAAGCGCCTGCTGCAGGTGCTGAAGAATCTGCTGTCAAACGCCTTCAAATTCACCGAGCGCGGCGGTGTGCGGCTGCACGTGAGCGTCGCGGCCGGCGGCTGGACCGCCGAGCATCCCGTCCTCAGTCAGGCGCCGGCGGTGCTCGAATTCTCGGTGAGCGACACCGGCATCGGCATCCCGCCGGAGAAGCAGAAGATCATCTTTGAGGCGTTCCAGCAGGCCGACGCCGGCACGGCGCGCAAATACGGTGGCACCGGCCTGGGGCTCGCCATCAGTCGCGAGCTCGCCTATCTGCTCGGCGGCGAGATTCGCCTGCGCAGCGTCTCCGGCAGCGGCAGCACGTTTACCCTCTACCTGCCGATGAGCTACATGGGTTCGGCATACAACCGCAGCACGGCAAGCGGTCCGGCGGCGAGCGCGACCGCCACCGCAACCTTCCAGCCGGTGATCGTGCCGGCAGTGCGGCCGGAAGAGATTGCCGACGATCGCGAGAACATCCAGCCGGGTGATGCCGTATTGTTAGTGGTGGAGGATGACCCGCACTACGGCCGTATTCTCATCGACCTTGCGCGCGGGCGCGGATTCAAAGTGTTGCTGGCGCGGACGGGCGCCGATGCGCTCGCGAGCGCACGCAAGCACCCGCCGAGCGCCGTATCGCTCGATGTGTTCCTCCCGGACATGCTCGGCTGGACCGTGTTAAACCAGCTGAAGCGCAACCCGGAAACGCGCCACATTCCGGTGCAGATCCTGACCATCGAGGACGAGCGGCAGTACGGGCTCGAACGCGGCGCATTCTCCTTCATCACCAAGACAGTGACGACCGACGGCCTGGAAGCAGCGCTCGATCGTCTCAAGAGCTTCACCACCTCACCGGTGCGACGCCTGCTGGTCGTTGAAGACGACCCCGCCGAACAGCTCAGCATCAGTGAGCTGCTCGGCCACAACGACGTGCAGATCACCACGCTTGGCACCGGCGCCGCTGCCCTGCAGGCACTGAAGAGCGGCAAATTTGACTGTGTGGTGCTCGATTTGCGCCTGCCCGACATGTCGGGCTTCGAGCTGCTCGCCGCCGTGCAGCAGGACGCCGAGCTGCGGCAGACGCCGATCATCGTGTTCACGGGCCGAGAGCTCTCCGAGCATGAGCAGAGCGAACTGCGCAAGAACGCCAAGAGCATCGTTCTCAAGGGCGTGCGCTCCCCGGAGCGGCTGCTGGATGAAACGGCGCTGTTTCTGCATCGTGTGATTGCAGATCTGCCCGCCGCCAAGCAAAAGATGATCGCAGACCTGCATGAGAGCGACGAGCCACTCAGCGGTCGCAAGGTGCTGGTGGTGGACGACGACATCCGCAACATTTTCGCACTCAACAGCCTGCTCGAGCGGCACAACATGCAGGTCATCACCGCGACCAACGGCCAGGAGGCGATCAAGCTGGTTGAGAACACCGACGATCTGTCGCTGGTGCTGATGGATGTCATGATGCCGGAGATGGACGGCTACGAAACCATGCGCCGGATTCGCAGTAATCACGAGTTTCGCACGCTGCCGATCATCGCCCTGACAGCCAAGGCGATGAAGGGCGATCGCGAGAAATGTCTCGAAGCCGGTGCATCCGACTATGTGGCGAAGCCGGTCAACACGGATCAGCTGCTGTCACTCGTGCGGATGTGGCTGCATCGCTAGGTGACAGCGTGAGCGCTCAGGAGAAAGTCAATATCCTGATGGTCGATGATCAGGCCGCCCGCCTGCTGACCTATCAGTCGGTGCTGGCGGAACTTGGCCAGAACCTGGTATCCGTGCGCTCCGGCATCGAAGCTCTCGAGCGGCTGATGCGCGAGGAGTTTGCCGTGGTGCTGCTGGACGTCAGCATGCCGGAGATGGACGGATTCGAGACCGCGCGACTGATTCATGATCACCCACGGTTCGAGAAGACGCCGATCATTTTCGTGACGGGAGTGCACGTCACTGAGCTCGATCGTCTCAAGGGGTACAAGGCCGGCGCGGTCGATTACGTCTCGATCCCCGTCGTGCCCGAGATTCTGCGCAGCAAGGTCGCCGTGCTGGTCGAGTTGTACTGTAAGCGGCGCGAGCTGCAGCAATTGAACCGAAACCTGGCCAGTGCTAATGAGCAGCTGGCAGCGGCTAATGCGACGCTGCAGGCGGAGAAGACGCGCGAACTGCAGGTCTTGAACAAGACACTGCAGCAGGCGAATGCCGAGCTGGAGCGCGCAAATTGCAGCCTGCATGGAGAGGTTGCCGAACGTCTGCGCGCGGAAGCGGCGCTGAAAGAGGCCGACCGCCACAAAGATGAGTTTCTGGCCATGCTGGCGCACGAGTTGCGTAATCCACTCGCGCCGATTCTCAGTGCTCTGCAGTTGATGCGTATGCGACCGGTCGAAGCGCAGCTGCAGTGGTCGGAGGAGGTCATCGAGCGACAGGTTCGCTACCTGACCCGCCTCGTCGATGACCTGCTCGACGTGTCGCGCATCACCCGCGGAAAGATCACCCTGGCGCGTGAGCCGCTGGAGCTGGCAGCTCTCATTTCACGGGCGGTTGAGACGGTTCAGCCGGTGATCGACGAGCGCTCGCACCAACTGAGCATCGACGTGGCGGATGGCCACCTCAAGGTCCACGGCGACCCGGTGCGTCTGGTGCAGGCCATCAGCAACGTTCTGAGTAACGCGGCCAAATACACCGAACCCGGCGGGACCATCCGGCTGCTCGCCGCGCGTGCGGGCGCGGATCTCGAAATTAGGGTGCGGGACAACGGTATCGGCATCCCTGCGGATCGCATGCCGCAGATATTCAACCTGTTCACACAGGTGAATCACGGTTCCGAACATGCGCAGAGCGGCCTCGGGATTGGCCTGGCCCTGGTTCGGCGTCTGATTGAAATGCACGGGGGAACGGTGAGTGCGCACAGCGACGGCAGCGGTTGCGGGAGTGAGTT